>PDYJ01002317.1_pt1 | contig 69017 bp, 59 predicted proteins | sample 1430841 | NCBI WGS metagenome assembly PDYJ01 (sample SAMN07237672, study PRJNA390542) | Gut metagenome, whole genome shotgun sequencing project. | isolation source: fecal pellets | host: Mus musculus | place: USA: New York, NY | collected 2016-10
TTTAGTCGTAATTAATTGATCAAGTACATTATAACGCTAAGCCCAAAAATCAGATATAGATCTGGGCTTATTTGTCGTGTCTAACTAAAAAAATAAATCGACACTAAAAGATGCTTAAGTTGAAATTCAAATAAAAAATGAAGCTAAACTTCTTATTATGCTTGACTTTACGTAGAAAAAAACCATTCCTCATCGGATGGTCAAAAATTATTCAAATTCATCTAGTGCTTCTAAAGCATTTTCCCAGTCAGTATTTGCTTGATCTAGTTGCTCTTGAACAGCAGATAATTTTTCTTGAAGAGGTCCAAGCTTTTCAAAAGAAGCAGCAATATCTGGATTAGCCATTTCAGTTTGAATCTCTTGTTCTTCATTTTCTAATTTTTCAATTCTAGCTTCTGCATCACTAACAGCGCGTTCTAACTTACGTTTTTTGTGAATCACGAGCCTTTTGTTCTTGATAGGAAAGTTTACCTTTATTTTGATTAGCACTAGTAGTACTTTCAGTTTGTTCAGCTTTTGCTTCTTGAACAGCAGCAGCTTGTTTAGCTTTTTCATCTAAGTAGTAAGAATAATTACCATTGTAGATCTTAGCGTGACCATCGCGAACTGAAATAATCTTATTAGCTAACTCGTTAATAAAGTAACGGTCGTGAGAAACAAAGAGTAGGGTACCGTCATAATTATCTAAAGCTTGTTCAAGCACTTCTTTTGCTTCAATATCTAAGTGGTTAGTTGGCTCGTCCATTAGCAAGAAGTTGTCTTTTTCAAGAGACAAAACAGTTAAGGTTAAACGAGCTTTTTGTCCACCAGATAATTGGCCAACTGTCTTATCAATATCTTCAGCAGTAAATAAGAAGGAAGCTAAGATTGAGCGAACGTCTTTTTCTGGCATGGTCTTATGACGATCCCAAATTGTATCAAGAACTGTCTTTGAAGGATCAAGACTTTGAAGTTCTTGATCGTAGTAACCAATGTCTAAACTAGCACCATACTTAATCGAACCATCTTTAGGCTCGAGTTTTTTCATGATTGTTTTAAGCAGGGTAGACTTACCAATTCCGTTTGGTCCGATAATTGCAACCCGGTCATTTTTATTAACTTGAAAGTCAATGTCAGAAACCATTGTTTTATCTGGATAACCGATAGTTAAGTCTTTGGCAATTAAGACTTCTTTTCCTGAAGGACGGTCACTAGTAAAGTTAATGCGAACTTTTTGCTTATGCTTAGGTGGCTTAATTCGCTCCATCTTGTCTAAAGCCTTACGTCTACTTTGAGCACGTTTAGTAGTAGAAGCACGAACTAAGTTCTTTTGAATGAACTCTTCTTCTTTTTTGATCTTTTCTTGTTGCTTTTCATAAGCCGCTTCTTGCTGACTATCCATCAATTCACGTTCTTTAACGTATTGACTATAGTTACCCTTAAAAGTAGTTAGTTTTCCAAAGTTTAATTCAAAGATTTGGTTAGCTAAGTGATCTAAGAAGTACTGGTCGTGAGAAACAGTGATAATTGCGCCTTGGTAGTTCTTTAAGAATGCTTCTAACCAATCTAAAGTATCTAAGTCAAGATAGTTAGTAGGTTCGTCTAGCAAGAGAACTGGTGGCTTTTGCAACAGTAATTTCACAAAAGCAAGACGTGTTTTTTCACCACCAGAAAGAGTTCTGATGACTTTCTGCCAAGTATTTTCTTTAAAATTGAAACCATTAAGGATACTTTTAATTTCAGCTTGATAAGTAAAGCCGCCTTCTTGTTCAAAGTCATAGGCAAGCTGGTCGTAGCGCTTGAGCAGGTCTTCATCTTCAGGATGTTCAGCAATTTGCTCCTGCATTTTAGTGATGCGCTTATTTTTTTCAATTAAATTATCAAAGACAGTAAGCATTTCATCCCAGATGGTTTTGTTTTCATCTAGGGCATTTTCCTGGGCGATATAGCCGACTTTTAATCCCTTATTAATGGTAAATTGGCCACTAGTTGGTTCTTGCTGGCCAGTCATAATCTTTAATAAGGTAGTTTTTCCAGCTCCGTTAGGACCAACCAGACCGATTCTGGCATTATCAGGAACAGAAAAAGAAATGTTACTGAAAATAGTATTGCCTCCAAAACGTTGTTCGAGGTCTTGAGCTTGTGCAATAATCATAATATTTTTCTCCTAGAGCTTATTTTAACATAGCGAATGTTTTAAATTTTATGAAAATATTATCTTTGTGAAAATTGTTTCTTGATTTATCCTTGAAGAATGCCTATTATTAGTTTGATTAGTAAATATTTCACATTTTTATTTTATGAAAGAAAGAGGCCTCTCATGGATGAAATTAAGATTCCTAAGGCTACCGCTAGACGCTTGCCACTTTATTACCGTTATTTGATTTTTTTGAATGATGAAGGAAAAGAAAAAGTATCTTCAACGGAACTTGCTGAAGCTGTTCAGGTAGACAGTGCTTCAATTCGTCGAGACTTTTCTTATTTTGGTGCTTTAGGTAAGCGTGGATACGGTTATGACGTTAAGAACTTACTTAATTTCTTTAAAAAGATTTTAAATCAAGATACCTTAACCAATGTTGCCTTGGTTGGTGTTGGTAACATGGGTCATGCGCTTTTAAATTATAACTTTAAGCGTACTAATAATATCAGAATTAGTGCTGCTTTTGATATTAATCCTGAAATTACTGGAACAATTATGTCAGGTGTGCCAGTTTATGATATGAGTGAGATGAAGAAGCAATTGCGTGAACAACAGATTACCATTGCGATTCTCTGTGTTCCTCAAACAGCAGCTCAAAAGACAGCTAATGAAATGTTTGATGCTGGAATTAAGGGAATTATGAATTTCACGCCGCTCCGTTTATCTGCTCCATCTAGCGTTCGGGTTCAAAATGTTGACTTAGCAACTGAACTGCAAACTTTAATTTACTTTTTGGACTCAGATAAAGATAAGAACAAAAAATAATTTACTATAAAATAGTACTGTTGCACAAGTTTATGTAGGCTTGTGTATTTTTTATGCGCTTTTATTTGTAATTAAAGAGAAAATAATTCTAAGATATATGAGCATAGAAAAATTAATGAGATAGAAATAAGGTAGATAAAATGATTAAAAAACTTGCAGTATATTGTGGAGCAAGGACTGGAAATCGTCCTGAATACTCCAAGGCTGCCTATAATTTTGGTAAGAAGATGGCTGACCACCAAATTGAATTAGTTTATGGTGGCGGAAAGTTCGGTTTAATGCGGGCAGTTGCAGACGGTGTTTTAGAAAATGGTGGTATCGTCCACGGTATCATTACTGAAGAATTAAAGGATCGCGGAGCTGCTTATGACGAAGTACAGGATTTCCGTGTAGTTTCTAATATGGATAAGCGAAAAGATACCATGATGAACTTAGCTGATGGAATGGTAGCTTTACCTGGAAGTATTGGAACTTTAGAAGAAATAAGTCAGGCTATTTCTTGGACTGCAATTGGTGACAATGCTAAGCCGGTAGCTTTTTATAATTATGAAGGTTTCTATGATTATTTAGATAAACTCCTTAAGCGAATGAATCAAGATGATTTTTTGGAGAACATTTACTTAGACGCAATTTATTTTGGAACTGATTTTGATAAAATTCTGCAGTTTATGGAAGACTATCAAGCGCCTGCTTATCGGAAGTATTAATAAAAGATCGACTAAAGTAGAGAAAAAGTATGAAATTAAGACTGTCGCAGCAGCTCAAGTAGAAGATATTATTGAAAAAGATGCACCAGATTGCATTTTAATTGGACCACAAATTAAGTACATGGAAGAGCAATTTAAGATGGATGCAAATAAGCACAATATTCCCTTAAAAGCAATTGGGATGCAAGATTATGGCACAATGAATGGTAAAAATGTAATTGCCCAAGCCGAGCGATTACTAGGATAAAAAATAAAAGAAGTATGAAACAAGATTCCCCCTCTTGATTCATATTTCTTTTTTTGACCACTTAGGACTAGAAAATGACCACTTGGTTAATTTCACTAGATTTTAATCTTACATTCATGTTTAATATAATTATCGAAAATGAAACAAGGAAGTGAGAATTGTGAAAGTTAAGCTTGAACTTGATCCCGATCAGAAGGAAACAGAAATAACTATTCATGCTGGTCAGTTAACGCCTGAAATAGAAAGAATTTATCAACAGCTTCAAATGGATTCAGATCATCCTGACCAAATTGAAGGAATGATGGACAACACTTCCTACTATTTAAGTATTAATGATATTTTGTTTTTTGAAACAGATGCTAAGCAAGTAATGGCGCATACGACTAGGAATGCATATTTTGTTAAATATAAATTATATGAATTAGAAAACTTATTAGGTGGACAGTTCATGCGAATATCAAAATCGACAATTTTAAATTTAGATCAGATTTATGCTATTACCAAATCGATCTCTAATTGTCAGATTAAATTTCATGATTCATATAAGACAGTCTATGTTTCTAGACGATATTATCGAGATTTAAATGATAGATTAAAAGAGAGAAGGGCATTATCATGAGAAAGGCCAGTTTTGGAAGGATTCTTTGGGGCTTAGGCCTGCTTGCAGCAGCAGCGTTTTTAGTTTTAGACCAGTTGCATTTAATTCCAGTAGAGTTAGGATTCTGGACAATTTTTTGGACCGTGGTATTTGCGGCAACATTAATTACTTCCTTAATTAATAGAAGTTTAGGTGGGACAATTTTTTCAATTGCATTTTTATTAATTATCTATGCAAAGCCTCTTCACATTGAAAGTATTGTTCCTTGGACAGTGCTTTTAGCAGCATTTTTGGTTTGGGGAGGTTTAAGATTAATCTTCAAAAAAAGTTGGAAGCCAACTGTAATTATTAATGGTGAAAAAGTCAGTACTAATTGGTCTGACTTAAAGGCACCTCATAAATTTAAGGCTGAACATGTATTTTCTGATACAACAAGTTCAGATAATGGTGACAATATTGTAATTAGCGAAAAAATGTCGTCTACTTCACGTTATGTTCATTCACAGCATTTAGAGACAGTAACGATAAATGTTTCAATGGGAGACGTTAATGTCTACCTTGATTCAGCAAAACCAGCTGGGGATGAAGTGATTGCTAATGTAAATATGTCAATGGGAGATTTAACATTCTACATTCCAACGTCTTGGCGGGTAGATAATCAATTAAATCAAGGGTTCAATGATATTACTATTGATGGTGATCAACCAGCAGAGGGTCCAACTTTAGTGCTTCAAGGCCGCGCCAATATGGGAGATATTACTGTTAAGAGAGTTTAATATATTATTGTTTCAATTTGAAAGAAAAATAAAAAAGAAGTAGAATATTTATAGCATAAAAAAAGAGAGCTACTGGTAATAGCCCTCAAAGCACAAGCCGCTAAAATGCGGTGGCATAGAATTTAAAAGCAAGCTAAAAGTCGCCTTCAACTCAGACAAAAGTTATCAAGCGGCTTTTTTGTTTGCTCTATTTTTTCTTCTACAAGTCGTGGACAGTCTTTATCAGTCTTTTTACAGCTTGCGCCAACTTGTTTGCATCGTTTACAAGTTTTATTAAAGCTAGAACAACACAATCTAAGAGACCAATAAAGATAAAGACAGCACCCAAAAAGGCTGTCATAAATCAAAGTGTACCTCCCTTCAGTAAGACTCTGAACAACAGTTATTACACCATTGGCATCATCCCCTCAAACGAAAGTACCACCGCATATTTAACTTTTTGTGCTTGTTTAATTTTATCAAAAGTTTAAGGGCTTGTAATTGAACTTATTAATATATTGCTATAAACTATTTATAGTACAAAAAAGAGAGCTACTACCAATAGCTCTCTCAAAGCACAAGCCGCTAAAAGTGCGGTGGTTAAAGATTAATGCAAACTAAAAGCCGCTATCAACCTGACCAAAGTTATCAAGCGGCTTTTTTGTTTGCTCTATTTTTTCTTCCACAAGTCGTGGATAGTCTTTATCAGTCTTTTTACAGCTTGCGCTAACTTGTTTGCATCGTTTACAAGTTTTATTAAAGCTAGAACAACACAGTCCAAGAGACCAATAAAGATAAAGACAGCACCCAAAAAGGCTGCCATAAAGCAAAGTGTACCTCCCTTCAGTAAGACTTTGTACAACAGTTATTACACCATTGGCATCATCCCCTCAAGCAAAAGTACCACCGCATATTTAACTTTTTGTGCTTGTTTAATTTTATCAAAAAATTACCAAAATTAATCTAATTATATGAGTAAATTAGCACTTTTTAGCACTCTGGTGACAAAAGTGCTAATTTTTGTGTCTAAATACTTGCTTTTCTTTTATAAACAATGTACTATCGTAATTGTAAGTTAGCACTTATAATATATGAGTGCTAAGTAATATAATTATAGATTTAAATTATGTACAGGAGGGACTAACGTGTTACAACCAATCGGTGATCGCGTGATCGTTAAAGTAAAAGACGAAGAAGAAGAAAAAGTTGGAGGCATTGTCCTGGCTTCTAACGCTAAAGAAAAGCCTCAAATGGGCGAAATTATTGCCGTAGGAAATGGTAAGCGCAACGCAAATGGCGACTTAATTCCTATGTCAGTTGCAAAAGGTGAAACTGTATTCTTTGATAAATACTCTGGCACTAACTTGAAGTACGAAGGCAAAAAGTACTTAGTTCTTCGTGAAAGCGACTTATTAGCTGTCGTTAAGTAATAAAATTTGAAATAAAAGGTGGCATATAATATGGCTAAAGAGATTAAATTTTCTGAAAATGCAAGACACTCATTATTAAAAGGTGTTGATAAATTAGCAGATACTGTTAAGACAACTTTAGGACCTAAGGGTAGAAATGTTGTTTTGGAAAAGAGTTATGGTGCTCCTGACATTACTAACGATGGTGTTACTATCGCCAAGAGTATTGAATTAGAAAACCATTTTGAAAACATGGGTGCAAAGCTTGTTTCTGAAGCTGCACAAAAGACTAACGACATTGCTGGTGACGGTACTACTACTGCTACTGTTTTAACTCAAGCAATCGTTCGTGAAGGTATGAAGAACGTTACTGCTGGTGCAAACCCTGTTGGTATTCGTCGCGGTATTGAAACTGCTACTAAGGCAGCTGTTGACGAATTACACAAGATTAGCCACAAGGTAAGTACTAAGGACGAAATTGCTCAAGTTGCTTCTGTTTCATCAGCTTCAACTGAAGTTGGTAATTTAATCGCTGACGCAATGGAAAAAGTTGGTCACGATGGTGTTATTACTATCGAAGAATCAAAGGGTATTGATACTGAACTTTCAGTAGTTGAAGGTATGCAATTTGATCGTGGTTACTTATCACAATACATGGTAACTGACAACGACAAGATGGAAGCAGACTTAGACAACCCATACATTTTGATTACTGACAAGAAGATTTCTAACATTCAAGATATCTTGCCATTATTACAAGAAATCGTTCAACAAGGTAAGAGCTTATTAATCATTGCTGATGATGTTGATGGTGAAGCTCTTCCAACTCTTGTTTTGAACAAGATCCGTGGTACTTTCAACGTTGTTGCTGTTAAGGCTCCTGGCTTTGGTGACCGTCGTAAGGCAATGCTTGAAGATATCGCTATCTTAACTGGTGGTACTGTAATTTCTTCAGACTTAGGTCTTGAATTAAAGGACACTAAGATTGATCAATTAGGTAAGGCTGGCAAGGTTACTGTAACCAAGGATTCAACTACTATTGTTGAAGGTGCTGGTTCTAAGGAAGCTATTGCAGAACGTGTAGATCAAATCAAGAAGCAAATTGCTGACACTACTTCAGACTTTGACCGTGAAAAATTACAAGAACGTCTTGCTAAACTTGCTGGTGGTGTTGCTGTTATCAAGGTTGGTGCTGCTACTGAAACTGAATTAAAGGAAAGAAAGTACAGAATCGAAGACGCTTTGAACGCAACCCGTGCCGCTGTTGAAGAAGGTTACGTTGCTGGTGGTGGTACTGCATTAGTTGATGTTATGAAGTCCATCCAAGGCACTGTTAAGGGTGATAGCGAAGACGCAGAAACTGGTGTTAAGATTGTTATGAAAGCTTTAGGCGCTCCTGTACGTCAAATTGCTGAAAACGCTGGTAAAGATGGTGCTGTTATCTTAGACCACTTAGAGCATGAAGACCCAGAAGTTGGTTACAATGCTGCAACTAACAAGTGGGAAAATATGGTTAAGGCTGGTATTATCGACCCAACTAAGGTAACTCGTTCAGCACTTCAAAATGCTGCTTCAATTGCTGCCTTGTTATTAACTACTGAAGCTGTTGTTGCTGACGCTCCAGAAGATGACAAGAACCAAGCTCCTGCAGCTCCAAACCCAGGTATGGGTATGGGAATGTAATTTAGAAACTAATTACATTTACTAATTTAATAGATTGATAAAACACTCCATGATTTTTGATGATCATGGAGTGTTTTTGTGTAGTAGAGTATAATATCTTAATAAAAAATTACAGTTTAATTTTTTATTAAGAAAGAAGATGACAGTGATGACCATTGGCGAAGCTTTAAAAGAAACTAGAAAAAATCTAGGATTATCTCAGACCGAGATGGCATATCCTATTCTAACGAAATCTTATTATTCTAAAATTGAACGAGGAATCCATGAGATTAATGCCAGTGATTTAATTAAGATTTTAGAGATGCATGATGTTGATATTAGTAAATTTCTAGTAAAATGCGGGGTTAAGGATAATAGAATTGATAAAGAATATTGGGGAGAGCAGTTAAGCCAGGCATACTATGATCAAGACTTGAATAAGGTTAAAGAACTAGAATTAGAAATACCACATATTAAAACAGATAACTATACTAAAGATCTTTTAAAATCGATGATTATTCTGAATAAGGCAAATTTAAAGGGAAGTATAGATACTTTACCTGATGAAATAAAAGAACATGTTAAATCTCTAATTTTCAAAGCAGAAAATTGGAATAACGAAAATCTCAGTTTATTCTCAATCAGTCTTCCTTTATGGTCAGATAAAGAAATGAAACCAATAGTAACATCTCTTTGAAAAAATATATTAATATTGAAAACTTTCCACGAGAGATGCAAATTTTAGTCTCTTCAATAATGGTTAATTATCTGTCCCTATTGATTAGATCATCATCACAAAATTTAGACTTAGTAGAAGATATATTCATTTTATTAGACAATTTACCAGTAAAACCATTAAATTGCTTTGGAAAAATAATGAGAAATTTTTATCGAGCATATTTTCAAGGCGATGATAAAAAAATACAGGACATCCTAGACTTTTTTACTAACAATAATATGAATAAAATTTCTGAAATTTTAAAGGTGTCAATTTAGACACTTTTTATTTTGCACTAAAGATGTGAGTAAAATGATAAATATAAAAAATAATTGCCTGGAAATATAATCATTTTCATAATCAGATTTATATGGATTTGAATTGGAACATGACATATAGTTTTCAGATTCTACAATAATGGAATGAGTTACGTATGAATAATCAATTTCAATTTTATCTTATAATACTATCAATAATCGTAAGTTTTATTCTCTATTATATTATTCGACCAAGAATTCCAATTTTATACGAAGCGTTAGTATGTACGTATGTGACTTTATTTTGTCTGTATTTAGTAATACAAGGGGAATACATACTATTAATCGGTGTAGTTATTTTTACTGTATTGTCTATTTACTATTGGAAAAAATATTATACTAAAAAAAGTAACTAATTCTTTAAATAGGAAATTCTATATTAATTAACACATTATTAATAAAAAATGGATTTATATAGTATAATCTAATAAAAATATTAAATAAGGAGGATCAAATTATGCCGACAGTAGTATTAAATGCTCATCAAAATTTACAAGACAATAAATAGGTGAGCGGAGAATAATTACAATTCATTTTGTTGAATCCGTTCATCAAGGAGGACAAAATGAATCACGTTAAAAAATTAAATCAGTACTTCAAAGAATTAGCTAGAACTTATCATTTATTCTTTAAATCAGCACCTCTAATTGCAACTTTGGTTTTATTATTAGCGCCGTTGCAAGCGGTAGTTCCGTTAATTGTTGTAGCAGCTGGACAAAAAGTAATTGATCAGGTTACTAATCATTCTCCCTTTATGGAAATGATCATTGTCTGGATCGTAGCGACTGCGTTTCAACAGTTTTTACCATCTTTATCAACAATGGTGCAGGGAATTTTAACTGATAAATTAACAGGTTTTATTAACATTAGTTTGATGGAGAAATCCGAAGATTTACAGTCAATTAGGATTTTTGACGACAGTAAATACTTTGATGATTTACAAATGCTTCGAGATGATGCAAGCTGGCGTCCAGTTAATTTAATTGTTTTTGGAGTATCAGTTTTGCAGTCGTTTCTAACGTTAGCTTTTATGTTAGTGTACTTGGCTCGTTATAATTGGTGGCTGGCGCTTTTATTATTAGTTGTAATGGTGCCGCAAAGTATTTCTTATTACCGTATTCAGCAACAATCATTTGAGACAATGGTTGAAAGAAGCAAAAATGCGAGATACTTACATTACTATAGCAGTTTGTTGTTAGACCGCAGGGATGCTAAAGAAGTTCGACTTTTTAATATGTTTCCTAAAATTATTGAAAAGTATACGACTTTATTTGAACAGACTAAAAGGGATGTAAATCAAATTCGTAAAAAGCAACTCGCTGTTAGTTCATTATTTGTTCTTCTAACTGTTGGAGTGTTTGGTTATGGCTTTTATTGGTTTACTAACTCGGTAAGAACTGGTGCTCTAGAAGTTGGCGTTTTGTTAATGTTTGTTTCTGTAATTGGCTATATTTCCACAAGTATGGCACGCGTGGTGGAAGATAGCAGTCTGCTCTATGATTCTTTACTGTGGATTGAAAAGTACTTTAATTTTCTTGAATATCACGATGATTTTGAAAATGGAAAGCAAGAATTTCCAGATGAGTTTAAGAAGATTGAAGTTAAGGATCTTTCATTTACATACCCATTTTCTGATGATGAAGTTTTACACAATGTTAGTTTTTCAGTAAATAGTGGTGAAAAGATCGCAATTGTTGGTGAAAATGGATCAGGAAAATCTACTTTAGTAAAGTTGTTAATGCGATTTTATGACCCGACTACTGGAGCTATTTCGATTGATGATGATAATTTAAAAGATTTTAATATTTTTGACTTACATAAAAATTTATCAGCTACTTTTCAAGATTTTTCTCGTTTTAAGTTAACGCTTAAAGAAAACGTGATTACGGGATATTCATTTAACAAAGAGCGAGTAAATAATGTTTTGAAAGCAGCAGGCTTAGAGAATTTGCTGGCAAATGATCATCTACAACTAGGCACGATTCTAGCTAAAGATTTTGAAAATGGAACTGACTTATCTGGTGGTCAATGGCAGAAGATTGCTTTAGCACGAGACTTATACGCAAATGGTAAAATTGAATTTTTAGATGAACCGACAGCAGCGTTAGATGCTAAGAGTGAAGCAGAAATTTATGAACGATTTTTAAGAGAAAACAACCAAAAGACGATCTTTTTTGTTACGCATAGACTGTCTGCAGTTAAGTTTGCTGATAAAGTACTCTTTCTTGATAGTGGAAAAGTTAGTGGCTTTGATACTCATGCTAATTTATTGAATAAAAATGCAAAATATCAAGAAATGTATAACTTACAGAAAAATGCATATATTTAATGTTAGAAAAATTCTTCATGCAATTAGGCATGGAGAATTTTTTTGCGCCTCAAGAGTTAACATTTTTAAGTGATTTTTACGTTATAATAGAACATAGGTTTTTGGAAGAAAGGATATTTGGTAACGAATGGCAAAAAAAGATACGACACCAATGATGAAGCAATATTACGAAATTAAGGAACAATATCCCGATGCGTTTTTGTTTTATCGTGTGGGTGATTTCTATGAATTATTTGAAGATGATGCAATCAAAGGCGCACAAATTCTAGAATTAACCTTAACTCATCGTTCAAATAAAACTAAAAATCCAATTCCAATGGCAGGCGTGCCTCATTTAGCTGTGGATACTTACGTTAATACTTTAGTAGAAAAAGGCTATAAAGTAGCACTTTGTGAACAACTTGAAGATCCGAAAAAAGCTAAAGGGATGGTTAAACGCGGAATTATTCAATTAATTACGCCAGGTACCATGATGCAAGAGCGGCCAGATCAGGCAAAAGACAGCAACTATTTAACTTCTGTTATTTCTACAAATTCTGGCTTTGGTTTAGCCTACAGTGACTTATCCACTGGGGAAACTTTTTCCACCCATCTGGCTGACTTTGAAGGAGTAGCAAACGAATTATTATCCCTTCAAACACGAGAAGTTGTGTATAACGGCCACTTAACTGACTTAAATAAGGATTTTTTGAAGAAAGCTAACATTACTGTTTCTGAGCCTACTGAAGTTGATGGCGAACATGCAGAAATTTCTTATGTAGCTCAAAACTTAACTAATGGCGCTGAAATTAAAGCTACTAAGCAACTAGTCGCATATCTTCTTTCAACACAAAAGCGTAGCTTAGCACACTTACAAGTTGCTCAAAGTTACGAACCCACGCAATACTTGCAGATGTCTCACACGGTTCAAACTAACTTAGAGTTAATTAAGTCAGCTAAGACATCTAAAAAGATGGGATCTTTATTCTGGCTTTTAGATAAGACTAGTACTGCCATGGGTGGACGTTTATTAAAATCTTGGATTGAGCGACCACTTCTTTCAGTTACAGAAATTACACGCCGTCAAGAAATGGTCCAAGCTCTTCTTGATGACTACTTTACTCGTGAAAAAGTTATCGACAGCTTAAAAGGTGTGTATGACTTAGAAAGATTAACAGGGCGAATTGCTTTTGGTTCAGTTAATGCACGTGAAATGCTTCAGTTAGCGCATTCGTTAGGTGCAATTCCTGAAATTTTGAATGCATTGCTTGAAACAAGTAATCCACATCTGCAAAACTTTGCTAAACAAATTGATCCACTAAAAGGGATTCATGACCTAATCGTTAACACTATTGTGGATAATCCACCACTTCCAACGACTGAAGGTGGATTAATTAGAAAAGGCGTTTCCGAACAATTAGACCGCTACCGCGATGCCATGAATAATGGTAAGAAATGGCTATCTGAAATGGAAAGTCATGAACGTGAAGTAACTGGAATCAATAATTTAAAGGTTGGCTATAACAAGGTCTTTGGCTACTATATTGAAGTTACAAATTCAAATAAGAGCAAGGTGCCAACTGATCGCTACACTAGAAAGCAGACCCTAACTAATGCAGAGCGTTACATTACACCTGATTTAAAGGAACATGAAGCTTTAATTTTAGAAGCTGAGGCAAAATCAACTGGTCTAGAATATGATTTATTTGTAAAGCTGAGAGAAGATGTTAAAAAGTACATCCCTGCCTTGCAAAAACTAGCTAAACAAATCGCAAGTTTAGATGTTTTAACTAATTTTGCAACAGTTAGTGAACAAAATAACTATGTTCGTCCTAACTTTGCGACTGATAAGCAAGAAATTAATGTAGTTAATGGACGCCACCCAGTTGTTGAACAAGTTATGACTGCAGGTAGCTACATTCCAAATGACGTGAAGATGGATCAAGATACTAATATTTTCTTGATTACCGGACCAAATATGTCTGGTAAATCAACTTATATGCGTCAGATGGCTTTAATAGCAATCATGGCGCAGATTGGGTCTTTTGTTCCAGCCGATAGTGCAACCTTACCAATTTTTGATCAAATTTTTACCCGAATTGGTGCAGCAGATGATTTGATTTCTGGTCAGAGTACTTTTATGGTAGAAATGAGCGAAGCAAACGACGCTTTGCAACATGCAACTAAGCGGTCGCTAGTTTTGTTTGATGAAATTGGACGAGGTACAGCTACTTATGATGGAATGGCACTTGCTGGTGCAATTGTTAAATACCTTCATGACAAGGTTGGCGCAAAGGCGTTGTTTGCTACACACTACCATGAATTAACTGATTTAGATCAAACGCTTAAGCATTTGAAGAATATTCACGTTGGCGCTACTGAAGAAAATGGAAAGTTAATTTTCTTACACAAGATTCTTCCAGGACCTGCCGATCAATCTTATGGTATTCATGTTGCTCAATTAGCAGGGCTACCACACAAGGTTTTGCGTGAAGCAACAACAATGCTTAAGCGGTTAGAAAAGCAAGGCGCTAGTGAACTGCAACCAGCTAGTGAACAACTTGATCTCTTTGTTCCTGAAGAAGCGAGTGCACCAGCAATTTCAGATGATGAAAAAGATGTATTAGATGAGATTCAAAATGTGTACCTTGCTGACAAGACACCTCTCCAAGTTATGGAGTTAGTGGCTCAGTGGCAGCAGGAATTGAAAGATAAGGACTGAGAATCATGAGTAAAATTCATGAACTGTCACCTGAACTAACTAATCAGATTGCAGCTGGTGAAGTTATTGAAAGACCGGCGAGTGTTGTAAAAGAACTATGTGAAAATTCTCTTGATGCAGGAAGCAGCCGGATTAGAATTGATTTTATTGATGCTGGTTTAAAGCAAATTACAGTTCAAGATAATGGTAGCGGAATTGCTAAAGATCAAATTGATTTAGCTTTTACTCGTCACGCAACTAGTAAGATTGCGACTGAACGAGACCTATTTAATATTTCTACTTTAGGATTTCGCGGAGAAGCTTTAGCCTCAATTGCAGCCGTTTCTCATGTAGAAGTAACGACAAGTAATGATAATTTAGGTGGCGTTCGGGCAATTTTTTCAGGTAGTGAAAAGAAGCTTCAAGAAGATGCAGCTTCGCCTAAAGGAACCAAAATTACAGTTAGCGACTTATTTTTTAATACGCCAGCTCGTTTAAAATATTTGCGCTCTGAAAGAACTGAAATTTTAAAGATTGTTGATATTGTTAACCGTTTGGCTTTAGGACATCCAGATGTTTCGTTTACATTAACCAATAATGGAAAAACCTTGTTAAAGACCAATGGACGTGATGATTTAAGGCAAGATATAGCTAATATTTATGGTCGGCAGCTTGCTGAAAAAATGGACATCCTTAAGGGAAAGAGCCCAGACTTTGAGATTAGCGGCTTAATTTCTGACCCTAATACTACTCGGTCGAACCGTAACTTTATTTCCTTATTGTTAAATGGACGCTATATCAAAAACTACCGTTTAACCCAAGCAATTATGGCTGGCTATGGCAATAAATTAAGACCGCGTCGTTATCCGATTGCAGTAGTAAAGATTGAACTTGATCCTCTTTTAGTTGATGTCAATGTTCACCCAACTAAGCAAGAAGTGCGTTTGTCAAAGGAGCAAGAGTTAGAGCGTCTGTTAACTACTAGTATTTCTGAGGCTTTAGAACAAAATAATCAGATTGATTCAGGGTTAAATAATTTATTAGCGCCTAAAAAATCAACTAATATTGATCAATTGAAATTCAACTTAAATAAAGATGTAGTTAATACTGCTCGTCCTGTTGAATTTACTCCGCAAGTTGAACCTGACCAAAGCGCTGAAGTGCATGAAACTGCTGCTAATTTTGTTAGCTTAGATCAGGTGCGTAATGATGATAAATATGTGATTACGTCAACGTGGGATGACAACGTAAATCAACAAGTACAATTGAGTCCTTTTGATGAAGAAAAGGATATGCAAGGAAAAGATGATAGTATTATCTCATCTGGAGATGAAATTTTAGCTAATAATCTACCTGAATTGACTTATATGGGACAAACTAAGTCTTACTTGATTGCTCACCATGAGGAAGATCTGTATTTAATTGATCAGGTTAACGCATATCGCCGTTTAGCTTATGATCAAATTCTTCAAGATTTAAATAGTGAAAATATTTCTCAGCAAGGTCTTCTTAGTCCCTTAATTTTGGACTTTAGCAATGTTGATTATTTGAAATTAAAGGAAAATCTAGAAAATCTTCAAGAATTTGGCTTATTTTTAGAAGATTTTGGTCAAAATAGCCTGATCTTGAGAACATATCCTATGTGGCTTCAGCCAGATGTGGAAAAAAATGTCCGGATGATTTTGGACTTATATTTAAATCAAGCTGAGCATGATATTTCTAAGCTTAAGGCGCAAATTGCTGGTGAAATAACTATGCGTCAAAGTTCTAGAAGAAGAATGCTCAATCCAGTTGAAGCCCAAGAGTTGTTAAAAGAACTAAGAAATAGTAGTGATCCTTATCAAGATTTTGAAGGAAAGATAATTATTATCCAGTTAAGCGAAAATGATCTTAACAAGATGTTTAAAAAAGATGAGTAGGTAAAATGTTTGAATATCTCAAGGGAATAGTAACAAAAATTGATCCAGCTTATATCGTTCTAGATGTAAACGGAGTTGGCTATAAGATTCTTTGTCCCACTCCTTATAGTTATGATGAAAATCAACCTGCAACAATTTACGTTGAGCAAGTTGTAAGAGATACCGGAATTACTTTGTATGGTTTTTTGTCTTTAGAAGATAAAGAATTATTTTTAAAATTATTAAGTGTTTCAGGAATTGGACCTAAGTCTGCTGTGGCAATTATGGCTGCTGAAGATACTGATTCTTTGGCTAGTGCAATTCAAAATGGTGAAGTAAAATACCTGACTCGTTTCCCAGGAGTAGGAAAAAAGACTGCTTCCCAGATTGTCTTAGACTTGAAGGGAAAACTAGGCGACTATGTAAAAAAATCAACTGCTGCTGCCGATCTTACTCCAAGTTTGCAAGATGCTTTACTTGCCTTAGTAGCACTTGGTTATACCCAAAAAGAAGTTGATCGAATTACGCCAAAATTAGCAAAATTACCTGAAAATACTGCTGATGGTTACGTTAAAGAAGCATTAGCTTTACTACTTAAGAAATAAAATTTAGAAATTAATTGATGATAGGGAAGTGAAAGATGTGAACGAGGAAGAACGAATTATAGGAGCAGAAAGCAGTGAAGAAGATGAAACAATCGAATTATCGCTGCGTCCGCAACTACTTGCTCAATATATTGGACAAGATAAAGTTAAGAGCGAGATGAAAATCTATATTAAAGCAGCAAAACAACGTGATGAAGCTTTAGATCATGTTCTTTTGTATGGACCTCCTGGATTAGGTAAGACTACTTTGGCTTTTGTAATTGCTAATGAAATGGGGGTTCATTTAAAGAGTACATCCGGACCAGCAATTGAAAAGGCCGGTGACTTAGTAGCGCTGCTTTCAGAATTAAATCCGGGAGATGTTCTATTCATTGATGAGATCCACCGTTTAGCAAAACCCGTGGAAGAAGTTCTCTATTCAGCAATGGAAGATTTTTATATCGATATTGTTGTTGGAGAAGGTCAAACAACACATGCAGTCCATGTACCGCTACCTCCTTTTACCTTAATTGGGGCAACTACGAGAGCAGGTCAATTGTCTGCACCGCTGAGAGATCGTTTTGGAATTATTGAACACATGCAGTATTATTCTGTTGAAGATTTGGAAAAAATAATTCAAAGATCTAGTGTAGTGTTTAGTACAAAGATTGATCCTGAAGCAGCAATTGAACTAGCGCGTCGCTCTCGTGGAACGCCTAGGGTTGCTAACCGCTTGCTTAAACGTGTGCGTGATTTTGCTGAAGTAAAGGGTGAAGAAGCTATTTCTTTAGTAACAACTAAGCACTCACTTCATTTATTAGAAGTTGACGATGAGGGGTTAGATCAGACCGACCGGAAGCTTTTAAGAATGATGATTGAAAATTATGGTGGAGGTCCAGTTGGAATTAAGACAATTGCAGCTAATGTAGGGGAAGATACAGATACAATTGAAGAAGTATATGAACCGTACCTACTGCAAAAAGGTTTTATTACTCGAACTCCTCGAGGCAGAAGCGTTACACAAAAAGCTTATCTGCAATTAGGTTATCCACCAAAAAATGAAAAGTAAGTTTTTAGTTAAGCTAAAAATACGGTATAATTATTACTTGAAAGTTAATTAATAAAAACAATGAGGTGTAATACTTTGAATACATTTTTCTTAGCACAAAGTGCTGCCGGTATGAATAATATTTTTATGATCATTGCAATGATTGCAATTTTTGTTTTCTTCTATTTCTCAATGATCAAGCCACAAAAAAAGCAACAACAAGAACGTATGAAGATGATGTCTGAACTTAAAAAGGGCGATCAAGTAATTATGGTTGATGGCCTTCATGGTAAAGTTGATTCAATTAATGATAGTGATAAGACTGTCGTTATTGATGCAGACGGAATCTTTTTAACATTTGAAAGAATGGCTATTCGTCGTGTTCTTCCAACTGCTGCAGCTCCTGCACAAGACCTTAAGGCTAATGAAGCTAAAGAAGAAAAAGTTGAAACTGAAGAAAAGACTGTTGAAAAAGACAGTAAGCCAGAAGAAAAAGCTACTGATACAACTGAAAATACTAATTCAGAAGATAAATAAAAAACGTCCGTAAGGACGTTTTTTATTTTTTTATTGTCATGACTAGTATTGTAAAATAGAATTGGTAAAGTTAATTTTTATTAAGTAGGTAGTTAGAATGAAAAATATTCCAGTTGTTATGATTATTTTTGGTGGCTCCGGAGATTTAGCTCATAGAAAGCTTTATCCAGCCTTATTTAATTTGTATCAAAAAGGTTTAATTCATGATCATTTTGCTGTAATTGGTACAGCTAGAAGACCTTGGAGCCATGAATATTTGCAAGAACAAGTAGTTGAAGCAGTTAAAGAAAGCTGTGACAACTTTGATGAAAAAGAAGCAAAAGAATTTGCTTCACATTTTTATTACCAGTCTCACGATGTAACTGATATTGGCCACTACATTGCCTTAAAGGAATTAGCAGCTAAACTTGATGAAAAATATCAAGCAGAAGGAAATCGAATTTTCTACATGGCTATGGCACCAAGATTCTTTGGTACAATTGCTACTCACATTAATGATCAAAAATTGCTTGGTAGCGGCTTTAACCGTTTAGTAATTGAAAAGCCATTTGGTCATGATTTAGCTTCAGCAGAAAAGTTAAACCGAGAAATTGGTGAAAGTTTTGATGAAGAATCGGTATATCGAATTGATCACTATCTTGGAAAAGAAATGGTTCAAAATATTATGCCTCTAAGAATGACTAATCCAATTGTTAAGAATATCTGGAATAATGACTATATCGCAAATATGCAAGTAACTTTAGCAGAAAGTCTAGGAGTAGGAACTCGTGGTGGTTACTACGAAACATCTGGTGCTTTACGTGATATGGTTCAAAACCATATTTTCCAAATTATTACACTTTTAGCTATGCCTGAGCCTAAAGGACTTGATTCAGACCATATTCACCAAGCTAAACAAGAATTATTAGATAGTCTAGTAATTCCAACTCCAGAAATGGTTAAAAAGCACTTCTCACGAGGGCAATATTTGGCTGATGATAATGAAGTAGAGTATTTAAAGGCAGATCAAGTTGCACCAGACTCTAAAGTAGAAACATTTGTGGCTGGAGAAGTTAAATTCAAAAAGGGTCCAGTGGCTGATGTACCAATTTACTTTAGAACTGGTAAGAAGATGAAGGATAAGGTTTCTCGCATTGATATTGTTCTTCACCATATGAATAATTTATACGGTAGTGCACATTCAAATAATATCTCAATTATTATTGATCCAAGTAGTGAAATTTATTTCACAATTAATGGAAAGAAGATTACCTCTGAGGGGTTAAGAGGAGAAAACCTTAGTTATAAGTTTTCTAAGGAAGAAATGGAGCAAGTTCCAGATGGCTACGAACGTTTGCTTCATGATGTGTTTGTAGCAGATAGAACTAACTTTACTCATTGGTCAGAATTGAAGCAATATTGGAAGTTCGTTGATGCAGTTGAAGATGCTTGGCAAGATGAAAATAAAGATGTTAAGCAACTTGAACAATATCCAAGTGGTAAGTTCGGTACGGAATCAAGTAATCATATTTTTGAAAAAGATAGCGAGCACTGGATTTACCGTTAATGGATTTACTGCCTAAAAACAATACGAGTCGTAAGATTATTCATATTGATATGGATGCCTTCTATGCTTCAGTAGAAATGCGGGATAATCCATCAATTAGAAATAAAGCCGTCTTAATTGGTGGAGATCCGAAGAAAAATAAGGGTCATGGGGTTGTAGCGACAGCGAATTATATTGCCCGGCGTTATGGAGCTCATTCAGCGATGCCGACGGCTAAGGCGGTAAGATTAATACCAGCAGAGAAGTTGGTAATTATTCAACCAAATTTTGAAAAATATCGTGCTGTATCAGCTGAAATTCATCAATTGATACATAAGATAACTGATCGGGTAGAATCTGTTGCGTTAGATGAAGCATATTTAGATGTTACTGAAAATAAGCTTAATTTAACCGATCCAGTTCGTATTGCTGCTTTACTTCAGGAACGAATCTATCAAAGAATTGGTTTGACTAGTTCATTTGGTGTCTCTTATAACAAGTTTTTAGCTAAGATGGGCTCAGAATATGCCAAGCCTTTTGGGAGAACTGTAATTAAACCAGAAGGTGCTCGCGATTTTTTAGCAAAACAACCAATAAAGAACTTCCCGGGTATTGGACCAAAGACCCAAGAAAAACTGGCAGAGATGGAGGTTTATACCGGAGCTGATCTAAGAAAAATTCCAACCGATATTTTAATTAAAAAATTTAATCGAATGGGTTATCTTATGGCTCAGCATGCTCATGGTATTGACTTAAGAGATGTAGTGACTGATTCGGAAAGAAATCGAAAATCAATTGGGATTGAACGTACTTTTAATCAAAATTTATTTGATGAAAATACTGCCTTAACAAAATTGCGGTCATATAGTAGAGAACTTGAAAAAAGTTTAAAGGAGCGCCACTTTCTTGCAAATTGTGTTGTCTTAAAAGTACGCGATGCTAATTTTAAGACAATTACTAAAAGAAGGAAGCTAAAGCAGGGCACTAATGATAAAATTGTTATCTACGATACTGGGCGTGCTTTGTTTGCGACAGAAAAAAGCATGCTTTCAACTGGAATCCGACTTTTAGGCCTTACGGTCACTGATTTTGAAGAGCATCCCGTTGAGAATATATCGCTAGAAATTTTTGATAATGAGTAATGATAAAATAAAAAGAAAAATTTAGGAGAAAAATTAATGGCAACTTTTGATGAAATTTATGAAAAGATAAAAGAATATCCAACAATTATTTTGCACCGTCACACTAGTCCAGACCCAGATGCAATTGGTTCTCAAGCCGGTTTGGCTAGATCTTTGAGACTAGCTTTCCCTGATAAAAAGATCCTTTGTGCTGGTGAAAATGATGAAGGTGACTTAATTTGGATTAACAAGATGGATGAGGTTAAGCCAGAAGACTACAAGGGTGCTTTAGTTATTACAACCGATACTGCAAACACTCCTCGTATTTCTAACAAAAATTATGACAAAGGTGATCTTTTAATTAAGATTGACCACCACCCAGATGTAGATCCATACGCAGATATGAGCTACGTTGATCCAGATGCACCAGCTGCTTCTGAAATTATTTTTGATTTCTTAAAAGCAGAAAACTTACCAATTACTAAGGAAGTTGCAGCAGCTTTATATGCAGGTATTGTAGGTGATACGGGAAGATTTATGTATCCTGAAACTTCAGCTCATACTTTTGATGTTGCAGCTGAATTAACTAAAACTGGAATTAATATTACGGATATTGCTAGAGAAATTGCGGATGTTACTTTTGATGAAGCAAAATTACAAGCTTTAGCAATGGATAAGATGGAGATTGATCCAGTTGGGGCTGCTTATACAATTTTGATGCAAGATGATTTGAAGAAGATGGGGTTAACTGACGATCAAGCAAATGTTGCTGTTTCAACTCCTGGTCGAATTAAAGATGTTTTAGCTTGGAATGTATTTGTAGAAAAGCCAGATGGAACTTTCCGCGTTCATTATCGTTCAAAGGGACCTGTTATTAACCATTTAGCTGAACAGCACGATGGTGGAGGTCATGCCCTAGCATCTGGAGCTAATGCAAAAGACATGGATGAAGTAAAACAAGTCTTTAATGAAGTAGTAGAAGTAACAAAGAAGTATAAAGAAGAACATGGCACAAACAAGTAGTATATTTCAAAATGAAAAAATCCGGCCAGAACTACAAGCCGGATTAGAAAAAATTAATTTTAAGAAACCGACTAAAGTACAGTCTTCGGTTATTCCGGCATTTTTAAATAAAAAGAATGTTGTAGTGCAAGCTGCAACGGGATCAGGAAAGACTCATGCTTATTTGATTCCAATTTTGAATATGATTGATGAGAGCGCACCTGTAACACAAGCAATTGTTACTGCACCGAGTCGTGAATTGGCTAATCAATTGTATAAAGTTGCGCGTCAGTTAAGGGATGCTAGTGGTTTAAATATTTCAATTGAATATTTAGGCGGTGGAAATGACCGTAATCGCCAAATTGAAAAGGCTGAAAGCAGAGCCCCACAATTAATTATTGCAACCCCTGGTCGTTTACATGATTTTGCATCCAAAAAATTTATTAACTTGGAGAATGTAAAGGCCTTTATTATTGATGAAGCTGACATGACTTTAGACATGGGCTTTTTAGGTCAAATGGATGAAATTATGTCTAAGTTGGACAAAAAAGCAGTCTTAGGTGCATTTTCAGCTACAATCCCAGTTAAGCTCGAAAACTTTTTAAGAAAGTACATGTCAAAGCCAGAATTTATCGTTATTGACAATCCGGCAATTATTGCGCCAACGATTCAAAATGATTTAATTGACGTAGGTTCAAGAGACAAGAAATCAATTTTGTATAAGTTATTAACAATGGGACAGCCATATTTAGCCCTTGTTTTTGCTAATACGAAAAAGACTGTTGATGAATTAACGGACTACCTTGAAGAACAAGGCCTTAAAGTAGCAAAAATTCATGGTGGAATTACTGAACGCGAACGAAAGAGAATTATTCGTCAAGTTAGAGAGGGACAATATCAATACGTTGTAGCTAGTGACTTAGCTGCTCGTGGAATTGATGTACCCGGTGTTAGCTTAGTTGTTAACTATGAAATTCCAAAAGATTTAGAATTTGTAATTCACCGAATTGGTCGAACAGGTAGAAACGGGCTTGAAGGACATGCTATTACCTTAATCTATGATGATGAAATGAGTCAGATTGAGGACTTAGAAAAATTGGGTATTCATTTTGACTTTAAAGATCTTAGAAATGGTGAATTAGTTGAAAGAACTCACTATCACAGAAGAGATAATCGTCAAACGCGTAACCATAAACTTGATAACCGTATGATCGGTATGGTTAAGAAAACCAAGAAAAAAGTAAAGCCAGGCTACAAGAAGAAGATTAAACAGGCCATTCAAAAAGATCGTCAACAAAAACGCAAGCTTGAAGAACGTCATCAAATTCGAAAAGCAAAGCGTAAACGTAAGCGTGAACGTGAGCAAGCACGTAGTAATTTTGACAACTAGAAAATTTGTAGTAAAATAAAGCACGTTTAGGACATATTATTAAAATATTTTCTTCAAAGAGAGGACTGCTTGGTGAGAAGGTCTAGAAAATATTTAGTAATGCTACCTAAGTTAATTAGAGAAATAAATATTTAAAGAGGTAACAAACACTGTTGCAATCAAGGTGGTACCGCGCTGGGAGCGTCCTTGTTTTATGCAATGGTGTTTTTATATTTGTAGGAGAACTTTTTATGAAACAATTGACTAGTTCACAAGTACGTCAAATGTTCTTGGACTTTTTTAAAGAGCATGGCCACATGGTTATGCAAAGTGCATCATTAATTCCACAAGATGATCCAACCTTGTTATGGATTAACTCTGGTGTTGCTACAATGAAGAAATACTTTGATGGTTCTGTTGTGCCTAAGAATCACCGAATTACTTCTTCTCAAAAATCAATTAGAACTAACGATATTGAGAATGTTGGTAAAACCGCTCGTCACCAAACTTTCTTTGAAATGCTTGGTAACTTCTCAGTTGGGGATTACTTTAAAAAAGAAGTTATTCCTTGGGCTTGGGAATTTTTAACTAGTCCAAAATGGTTAGGTCTTGATCCAGAGAAGCTTTACGTAACTGTTTATCCTAAGGATACTGAAGCATACCACATGTGGCACGATGTTGTTGGTTTACCTGAAGACCACATTGTTAAGCTAGAAGATAACTTCTGGGATATTGGTGAAGGTCCATGTGGTCCTGACTCAGAAATTTTCTATGATCGTGGTCAAGAAAACAACGATGTAGCTGAAGATGATCCAGAAAACTTCCCAGGTGGGGAAAATGCTCGCTACCTTGAAATTTGGAATATCGTATTTTCACAATTTAACCACTTACCAAATGGTAAATATGTTGATCAACCACATAAAAACATTGATACCGGTATGGGATTAGAACGTGTAGTATCAATTATTCAAGATGCTCCAACTAACTTTGAAACTGACTTATTCATGCCAATCATTAAGGAAACTGAAAAGTTAAGTGATGGCAAGAAGTATGCCGCAAATAAAGAAGATGATGTTGCATTTAAGATTATTGCTGACCATGTTCGTGCTGTAAGCTTTGCGATTGCTGACGGTGCACTTCCTTCAAACTCAGGACGTGGATATGTTTTACGTCGTTTAATTAGACGTGCTGACTTAAACGGTCAACGTTTAGGTATTAAAGGTGCATTCTTGTACAAATTAGTACCTGTAGTTGGCGAAATTATGAAGAGCCACTATCCAGAAGTTGTTGACCAACAAGCATTCATTCAAAAAGTAATTAAGAACGAAGAAGAAAGATTCCAAGTAACTCTTTCATCTGGTCTAAACTTACTTGACAACATCATTGCTGAAGCTAAGAAGAGCGATGATAAGACTATTTCTGGTAAAGATGCCTTCAAGTTATTCGATACTTACGGTTTCCCATATGAATTAACTTTTGAAGCTGCTCAAGATGCAGGTCTTAAGATTGATAAAAAGGGCTTTGATGAAGAAATGAAAGCTCAAAAGGAACGTGCTCGTAAAGCTCGTGGTAACTTACAATCAATGGGTTCACAAGATGTTACTTTGATGAATATCAAAGATAAGAGTGAATTTGAATATGGTACTTTAGAAGAAAAGCATGCTCAATTAATTGATATTGTTGTTGATGACAAGTTAGTTGATAAGGCAGATGGTGAACATGCAACTTTAATCTTTGATAAAACTCCATTTTACGCAGAGCGTGGTGGACAAGTTGCTGACCACGGTGAAATTTTGAACCAAAATGGTGAATTAGTTGCTCGTGTAACTGATGTACAACATGCACCAAATGATCAAAACTTGCACTTTGTAGATGTTATTTTGCCACTTGAAAAGGGACAAGAATATGTCTTGAAAGTTGATCAAAAACGTCGTCGCGGCTTAAAGCATAACCATACTGCTACTCACTTATTGCATGCAGCTTTACGTGAAGTTTTAGGTACTCATACTCACCAAGCTGGCTCTTTAGTTGAACCAGATTACTTACGTTTTGACTTTACAAGCTTAGAGCCAATGACTAAGAAAGAAATTGCTAGTGTTGAAAAGTTAGTTAACGAAAAGATTTGGGAAGAAATTCCAGTCAAGACCACTGTTACTGACCCAGATACTGGTTTAAAGATGGGCGCTTTAGCATTATTTGGTGAAAAATATGGTGACACAGTTCGTGTTGTTCAAATCGATGACTTCTCCACTGAATTTTGTGGTGGTACACACTGTGAAAATACTGATCAAATCGGAATGCTTAAGATTGTTTCTGAGTCTGCTGTTGGTGCTGGTACTCGTAGAATTATTGCTGTTACTGGTCCAGAAGCTTACAAGTATGTAACAGACCGTGACGAAATCTTGAAAGAAGTTCAAGATGAAGTTAAGGCAACTAAGGCTGAAGACGTAGTCAATAAGATTTCTTCTATCGAAGATGATCTACGTGCAAGCCAAAAAGAAGCTGAACAATTAAAGGCTCAAATTAATAAGGCAAAAGCTGGCGATCTCTTTAATGACATTAAGCAAGTTAAAGATTTAACTGTAATTGCTGTGCAAGCTGATGTTGAAGGCATGAATGATTTACGTGAACTTGCTGACAACTGGAAGAGCAGCAATAAATCTGATGTTTTAGTCTTAGCTGCTGAAGTGAATGGTAAAGCTAATATGGTAATTAGCTTAGATGATAAGGCTATTAAGGCAGGCCTTAAGGCTGGCGATTTGATTAAAACTGCTGCTCCAATCTTTGGTGGTGGCGGTGGTGGCCGTCCAAATATGGCACAAGCCGGTGGTAAGAATCCAGCAGGATTAAAAGATGCTATCGCTAAAGTGTTACAAGAAGTTGAAGAAAAACAAAATTAATTGAGTTCGTTCGATATTTCAAGTAAAATTAAGAAGAATAGGAGGAATTTTATTATGAGTTCGCTAGATAAAACAATGCATTTTGACTTTAACCAAAATAAGGGTAAGAATGTATACGATACTCTACAAGACGTATACAATGCACTTGAGGAAAAGGGCTATAGCCCAATTAATCAAATTGTTGGTTACTTACTTTCAGGCGACCCTGCATATATTCCTCGGCATAATGATGCACGTAATTTGATCTTGAAACATGAGCGTGATGAAATTATTGAGGAATTGGTTAAGAGTTATTTAGGTAAAAATAAATAATGCGATTACTTGGACTTGATGTTGGCTCTAAGACTGTCGGTGTTGCAATCAGTGACCCTTTGGGAATTACCGCTCAAGAGCTTGAAACAATTAAGATTGACGAAAGCAAGTTTAGCTTTGGTATGCGTCAAATCAGAAAAATTGTACGTAAATATGATGTTGAAGGCTTTGTTTTAGGTTTACCTAAAAATATGGATGGTAGTAGTGGACATTCAGTAGAAAGAAGTAAACAGTATGGTGAGCGCTTAAAAGAAAAGTTTGACCTACCTGTTTATTACGTAGATGAACGTCTTACAACAGTGCAAGCTGATCGAATTTTAGTCGAAGAAGCTGGCGTCCATGATCGTGTTGAACGAAAAAAAGTTATTGACCAAATGGCTGCTGTTTTAATCTTGCAAAACTATTTAGAAGCAACCAGAAAGGATAATTAAAATGAGTGAAAAAATTAACGCTAACCAAGATAATGATCGTCAAATTACTTTAGTTGACGAACAAGGTAATGAAGAATTATTTGAAATCTTATTTACTTTTACATCTGAAGATTATGGTAAATCTTACGTTTTACTATATCCAGCAGCTGTTAGTGACGATGATGATGTTGAAGTACAAGCTTTCAGCTATGATGCAGATGCAGATGGCGATGTAACTAGTTCTGACTTACATGAAATCACAGATGATGATGAGTGGAACATGGTACAAGGAGTTTTAAATACATTTTTGTCAGACGATCGCTTAAGCGGCGAATAATCTTCAAAAAAGACTGGCGATTGAAGCTAGTCTTTTTTGCTTAATCAAGGATGAGCAATGATTTCTTTTTTCATTTTATTAATTTTTATCTATTGTTGTTATGTAGGCTATCGGCGTGGTGTAGTATATGAAGGCTTAGCAGCTGGTGGATATGTAATCGGGCTAATTTTAGCCACTTTATTGTATAAACCATTTAGTAACTTTTTAAATTTGTGGGTTCCATATCCATCCGCAAATGATCGAAGCAGCTTTGCTTTCTTTGATAAAACTACGGGATTAACCTTAGATAAATCATTTTATGCAGCAATTGCTTTTTCAATTATTTTGTTGATTGTTTGTTGCTTATGGCGTTTTGTGATGCTAGGGTTTAATCAATTAAGATATGTTACGGTAAACTCTAACCTAAATCTCTGGGGAAGTTTAATTGTTTCTTTTATTGTGACACAGATTAGTGTTTATTTGCTTTTGTTTATTTTAGCCACAATTCCTAACGATGGTTTGCAAAATATGCTGGGGCATTCTATTTTAGCAAGTGGTATCTTGCATTTTTCTCCTGGAATTTCTCAATTTTTTATAAATTTATTCATTACAACAATATAAAACTGGTCCCAACTCTGGGGCCTTTTTGCTAGGTGGAATATATGAACTCTAAAATTATTGAAAAATTAGAATATAATCGCATAATTAAACAATTAAGTGACTTGGCTATTACAGCACCTGCAAAAGAGCAGGCTTTAACGTTAATGCCAAGTAGTAATTTTGATGAAGTAAAAAAATCAATTGATCAAACTAGGGTCCTTTCTAATATTTTACGAGTTAAAGGACCAATGCCGATAACTGACTTTAAAGATGTTAGAGCTAGCTTGAAGCGTTTGAAGGTCAAGGCAAATTTAAATGGTGAAGAATTAGGTAATATTTTTCTAATTCTTAGCTTAGCTAAAGATGTTTCTCAGTTTACTGCTGACTTAGAAGAGCGTGAAATTGATACCCGACCGATTGAAAAAACTCTTAAAAATTTAGTAATTCCAGAAGACTTATTTAAGAAGTTGAATCAGGCAATTGAATATGACGGAACTGTTAAGGATACAGCTTCTTCTAAGTTAATGCAGCTGCGACATGATATTCAAAGCAATGAAACTGATATTAAAAATCACATGAATGATTATATCAGTGGAAAGCATACACAATATTTGTCAGAAAATATCGTAACCATTAGAGATGGTCGCTATGTATTACCTGTAAAACAAGAATATAAGAATAAATTCGGTGGAGTTGTTCATGATCAAAGTGCTAGTGGACAGACTTTATTTGTTGAGCCACAAGCAGTTTTAGTTCTTAATAACCGACAGCAAAATTTAATGGCTCAAGAGCGTCAGGAAATCCACCGTATCTTAATTGAATTGTCAGAACTTGCTGGTATGTATCAAAAAGAAATAAAAAATAATGCGGATGCATTAACACAATTAGACTTTTTAAGTGCTAAAAGCAAATTAGCTAAGGCAATGAAAGCTACAGAACCAGTATTAAATCAAGATCATGTCATTAAGTTGAGAAAGGCTCGACACCCATTAATTGATCCTAAAAAAGTTGTTCCTAATAATATTGAATTAGGAACTAGCTTTGATACCATGCTGATTACGGGACCTAACACAGGTGGTAAGACAATCACGCTGAAGACTTTAGGGCTGCTCCAATTGATGGCTCAAGCGGGATTATTTATCACAGCTGAAGAAGGCAGTCAATTAACTGTTTTTAATGAAATTTACGCCGATATTGGGGATGAGCAATCTATTGAACAGTCATTAAGTACTTTCTCATCACATATGGACCAAATTATAAAAATAATGAAAGATGTAACTGAGGATGATTTGGTTTTAATTGATGAATTGGGAGCCGGAACTGATCCTGAAGAAGGAGCTAGTCTAGCGATCGCTATTTTAGATGATTTACGGGGAGCACAAGCTAAAATTGCGATTACTACACACTATCCGGAATTAAAGCTTTATGGCTATAATCGTGCAAGAACTACGAATGCCTCAATGGAATTTGACTTAAAGAAACTTGCTCCAACGTATCGTTTGAGAATTGGTATCCCTGGACAAAGTAATGCATTTGCCATTGCACATCAATTAGGGATGAATGAAGCTGTAGTCGACAAGGCTAGAAGTTTGATGAATGACGAAGATAGTGATATTAATAAGATGATTGAACGATTGACGGAGCAGACTAAGGCTGCTGAGCAACTTCATGAAACTTTAAAGCAAAATGTTGACCAAAGTATCACTCTTAAGCGTCAACTCCAGAATGGTCTTGACTGGTATAATCAACAAGTACAAAAGCAACTTGAAAGAGCTCAAGAAAAAGCTGATGAAATGCTTGCTAAAAAGCGTCAAAAAGCTGATAAGATCATCAATGATCTTGAAGAACAAAGAAGAGCTGGGGGTCAAGTTAGAACCAATAAAGTTATTGAAGCTAAAGGTGCTTTAAATAAACTTGAGCGTGAAAATCAAAACTTGGCCCAGAACAAGGTCTTGCAACGTGAAAAGCGGCGTCATGATGTAAGTGTTGGTGATACTGTGAAAGTTCTATCTTATGGACAACAAGGTGTAATTACGAAAAAACTTGCTGATCATGAATTCGAAGTTCAAATTGGCATTTTGAAAGTTAAAGTCACTGATCGGGATGTTGAAAAGATTAGTACACAAGCTGCTCCTAAGAAGGCAGAAAGAGCTGTTCGCTCGAGTCGTGGTCTTCGTTCTACGCGTGCAAGTAGTGAGCTTGATTTAAGGGGACAACGCTATGAAGAAGCTCTAACTAACTTAGATCGCTACATCGATTCTTCCCTCTTAGCTGGTTTAAATACCGTCATAATTATCCATGGAATTGGAACTGGGGCAATTAGAAATGGTGTTCAACAATACTTAAAGCGAAATAGGCATGTAAAAAGCTATAATTATGCGCCTGCTAACCAAGGTGGAACTGGAGCAACAATCGTTCATTTACAGTAAGCAATATACTTGCAAAAAGTAAGTAATTCTACTAAACTATACTTATAATTTAAAGAATTTATTTGTGAGGTAATAACAATGGTTGATGAAATTACAGATGCAACTTTTGAAGAAGAAACTAGCGAAGGCGTTGTTTTAATTGATTTTTGGGCAACTTGGTGTGGTCCATGTAAGATGCAATCACCAGTTATTGACCAACTTTCTGAAGAAATGGATGATGTAAAATTCACCAAAATGGATGTTGATCAAAACCAAGAAACTGCTCGTAACTTAGGAATTATGGCAATCCCAACTTTATTAATTAAGAAAGATGGAAAGATTGTTGACCGTTTAACTGGTTATACTCCTAAGGAAAAACTTGAACAAATTTTAGATCAATATACTGACTAATATAAATAACAAAAACCGGGTAAGCCTCTGTATTGAGACTTACCCGGTTTTTATGTGTGTCGGGCATGATATTACATCTAGTCCGTTGAAATACGGATCACGGGTATTTGTCGCCAAGTGTAGTGAACCACAAGCTGGTAACGGTGACGTTATGAGTGAAGGAAGTGGCTAGCGAGTTCTCCGAGCCTACGAACAGAAACTTAGTCAGGCCAAATGGTGGATAAGACTGCATAACAAGTCGAAGTCCAGAGGACAAACGTAAAACCAAGACGGTAAACTAAGAGGTTATGGAAAACAAGAGATGAATGTCTTACCCCGAGAGATCTTATGGACAGGTTAAGTCGAGTAAACTTTAAAATCAGTGATCGTAAAGCCTGGTCGAAAAAGGTTAACCATGAGAAGTCAGCTGAGGTCATAGTAGCGATGAAGGTTTTGTAATGAATCCAGATGCGAAGGACCTAATGTTTGTAAGAGAATATCCCGCTATAAGCAATGTTCAGACAGTTCGAATAAGAGGATAGCCTAGTACGGAGAGAACGTAACTCACCGATGGTGAAAGTAATTGGAATGATTCTGAATATATTTACAAGTAGAAAAGGAGATATCACGAGCAATGGAATTAATTGATCAAATACTAAGTCAAAGTAATCTTAAAGAAGCTATCAAAAGAGTTAAGGCTAATAAAGGAGCTGCAGGAGTAGATAAAAGAACAATCTATGAAATTGATGATTACTTTAAGAAACATCAAGTAGAGATTAAACAATCTATTCGAGCAATGAAATATAAACCACAAGCTGTAAGACGAGTTTATATTCCTAAAGCTAATGGTAAGAAACGTCCTTTAGGAATTCCAACTGTAGTAGACAGAGTAATCCAGCAAGCTATATGTCAAGTTTTAATGAAGATCTATGACCCTGAATTTAGCGCCTATAGTTATGGCTTTAGACCTAAGAGAAGTTCTCATGATGCCATGGAGCAAGTATTAGAATACTTGGATGAAGGATATCAATGGGTGATTGATCTAGATATTGAGAAATACTTTGATACAGTAAACCACGATAAATTAATTTCAACCCTAAGAGAGCAGATAAATGACAAAACCACCCTCCACTTAATCCGGTCATTCTTAAAAGCTGGGATAATGGAGGATGGTTTAGTTAAGCCTAATAAGCTAGGTGTGCCGCAAGGAGGACCTTTATCTCCAATATTATCAAATATCTATTTAGATAAATTTGATAAGGAATTAGAAGAAAGAGGACTACATTTCGTTCGTTATGCCGATGACTGTAATATATTTGTGAAAAGCAAAATGTCTGCAGATCGGGTAATGAAGTCAGCCACCTCTTGGCTAGAAAGAAAACTCTTCTTGAAAGTCAACGCTACTAAGACTAAAGTAGTTAGACCTACTAAGAGTAATTTCTTAGGATTCACTTTCTTCAAAACTGGAGAAAAGTGGCAATGCAAGCCAGGAGATGATAGGAAGAAGAAGCTTTATGAAAAACTCAAGTTAGTCCTATGTAGAAGAAAAGCTGTCGCAATGCCTCTAAGCCTAATCTTTACTAAAGTAAATCAAATAGTTAGAGGCTGGATCAACTACTTTCGCATTGGCAGTATAAAGGTCTTTCTATTTAAGTTTGGTCAATGGATGCGGCACAAAATACGGGTAATCATTATCAAACAATGGAAATTACCAAAAAGAATATACACCAATCTAATGAGAATAAACAAGGTATTTAGGTGTGGTTTCAGTGATGAAGATATCCATAAAACAGCTAACACAAGATTAGGCTTATACAAAAGATGTACAGGAAATGTAATCAATTATCTGCTTAGTCCCAAAGTGTTGGGAATAAAGAAAGCGGAACGACCAGGCTTGATCGATCCGCTAGAATATTATTTAACTCGTTAATAAATTACAAATGTAGCGCCGTATACGGTTCCGTACGTACGGTGCAATGAGAGGGGCAAACTAGAAAAGTTTCCTCTACTCTATTATTGCTATTCTCTTACTTGGTTAATAGTTAGTCAGATTGCGCAGTGATTTGAACTACGTGCTTTTTAGTAACAGTAGCTGAAGCTTCAGTTGGAGTACCATTTTGGCGCTCTAAACATTCCGCAATAATTCCACTTTCAAGTGAAAATTCATCACTTTGGCTATCCAGTCTATCAGTTACGACTTGGCCGGATAATTCAAAAACTGCGGTATGTTTGCGATCTTTAAGTACTTTTAAAGTTCCAAATTGAGCCATATCAAAAAATTCGATTAAATCATCGATATCTGATAAATCATATTTACGACTAACATGTTTTCCGGCCCAGTAAAGAATTTCTTTATCTTCGCTACCTAAAATGGTAGGTAAGATAAAATCACGATATAATGAATTTAAAAAATAAAGATGTTCGTTTGTATGTTCCATGCTTTCATTTCCTTTTGTTTTCTATATCATTTTAACTTAAAATAGGTGGAGTAGAAAAGAGAATTTAATCATCATTTGTTTAAAGGAGTTTTTTTAATGGATAATCGACCAATTGGAGTTTTAGATTCGGGATTAGGCGGCTTAACCGTTTTAAAAAAAGTAATTGAAAAGATGCCTAATGAGTCAACAATTTTTATTGGTGATCAGGCTAATATGCCGTATGGGGATCGCTCAAGAGAAGAGATTATTTCTCTAACTCGCGATAGTGTAAACTTCTTATTAAGTAAAGATGTAAAAATTATTATTTTTGGCTGTAATACAGCAACTGCTGTAGCAATGTCAACTATTCAGAAAGAAATACCACTACAGATAATTGGTGTTGTTCAATCTGGTGCTTTAGCTGCGGCAAGAACTACAGAAACTAAAAATGTAGCTGTAATTGGTACTAAGGCAACTGTGGATAGTCATTCTTATTTAAAGGAAATTCAGTATCGTGATCCAGAAATTAAAGTCAGTGAATTTTCTCAACCAAAATTAGCACCGTTAGCTGAAGCAAATCCTGATGAAGATACTAAGAATGCAGTTGTTAGCGAAAGTTTAACTACATTGAAAAATGCTGATTATGATACCTTAGTTTTGGGATGTACACATTATCCTTTATTGAGAGACGAAATTGTAGCTGTTGTGGGTCAAGATAAAAAAATTGTAGATCCAGCTGATCAAGTGGCACAATATACATATAATGTGTTGCGACGTGATGATTTATTTGCTGAAAGTACTGCGCCAGTAAAACATGATTACTATACAACTGGAGAAGCAAAGAAATTTACTGAGATTACCCGTCAATGGATGAATGATGACACGATAGTTGGTCGTCATGTAGATGCTGAGGATTAAAAATGGATACTTTATTATTTGCAACTAACAATAAAAATAAGGCTAGAGAAGTTGAAGAGGCCTTAAAGAAAATAAATTTTCCCATTCATGTAATTACTAATCAGGACCTAACTGATCCTCCTCATGTTTTAGAGACTGGACAACATTTTTAGCTAATGCAAAACTAAAAGCGCATAAAATGGCAGAGTTCAGTAATTTACCCACTCTTGCTGATGATTCAGGTTTATCAGTTGATAAATTAAATGGAGCTCCTGGAGTTCATTCTGCTCGCTATGGAGGAGAAGCTCATAATGATGCCTTAAATAATGCAAAATTATTAGCTGAACTAGGTGGTGTCCCTCGAGAGAAAAGACAAGCTACCTTTCATACAACTATGGTAGTTTCTTGGCCTGGTAAATTTGATGATGATTTAGTAACGCAAGGTGAAATTAGAGGCGAAATTTTAACTTATCCGCGGGGGATGGAGATTTTGGCTATGATCCACTTTTCTTTGTTCCAGATAAGGGAAAGACATTTGCGGAAATGACAGTAGATGAAAAAAATGCTATTTCTCATCGTGGCCAAGCATTAAGAAAATTACTTGCTGAGCTACCGACTTGGTGGAAAAAAATGGAAAATGAATAGTATGTAAAAGACTTAATTCCGATATTATATTGGAATTAAGTCTTTTTATGTGTGTCGGGCATGATATTACATCTAGTCCGTTGAAATACGGATCACGGGTATTTGTCGCCAAGTGTAGTGAACCACAAGCTGGTAACGGTGACGTTATGAGTGAAGGAAGTGGCTAGCGAGTTCTCCGAGCCTACGAACAGAAACTTAGTCAGGCCAAATGGTGGATAAGACTGCATAACAAGTCGAAGTCCAGAGGACAAACGTAAAACCAAGACGGTAAACTAAGAGGTTATGGAAAACAAGAGATGAATGTCTTACCCCGAGAGATCTTATGGACAGGTTAAGTCGAGTAAACTTTAAAATCAGTGATCGTAAAGCCTGGTCGAAAAAGGTTAACCATGAGAAGTCAGCTGAGGTCATAGTAGCGATGAAGGTTTTGTAATGAATCCAGATGCGAAGGACCTAATGTTTGTAAGAGAATATCCCGCTATAAGCAATGTTCAGACAGTTCGAATAAGAGGATAGCCTAGTACGGAGAGAACGTAACTCACCGATGGTGAAAGTAATTGGAATGATTCTGAATATATTTACAAGTAGAAAAGGAGATATCACGAGCAATGGAATTAATTGATCAAATACTAAGTCAAAGTAATCTTAAAGAAGCTATCAAAAGAGTTAAGGCTAATAAAGGAGCTGCAGGAGTAGATAAAAGAACAATCTATGAAATTGATGATTACTTTAAGAAACATCAAGTAGAGATTAAACAATCTATTCGAGCAATGAAATATAAACCACAAGCTGTAAGACGAGTTTATATTCCTAAAGCTAATGGTAAGAAACGTCCTTTAGGAATTCCAACTGTAGTAGACAGAGTAATCCAGCAAGCTATATGTCAAGTTTTAATGAAGATCTATGACCCTGAATTTAGCGCCTATAGTTATGGCTTTAGACCTAAGAGAAGTTCTCATGATGCCATGGAGCAAGTATTAGAATACTTGGATGAAGGATATCAATGGGTGATTGATCTAGATATTGAGAAATACTTTGATACAGTAAACCACGATAAATTAATTTCAACCCTAAGAGAGCAGATAAATGACAAAACCACCCTCCACTTAATCCGGTCATTCTTAAAAGCTGGGATAATGGAGGATGGTTTAGTTAAGCCTAATAAGCTAGGTGTGCCGCAAGGAGGACCTTTATCTCCAATATTATCAAATATCTATTTAGATAAATTTGATAAGGAATTAGAAGAAAGAGGACTACATTTCGTTCGTTATGCCGATGACTGTAATATATTTGTGAAAAGCAAAATGTCTGCAGATCGGGTAATGAAGTCAGCCACCTCTTGGCTAGAAAGAAAACTCTTCTTGAAAGTCAACGCTACTAAGACTAAAGTAGTTAGACCTACTAAGAGTAATTTCTTAGGATTCACTTTCTTCAAAACTGGAGAAAAGTGGCAATGCAAGCCAGGAGATGATAGGAAGAAGAAGCTTTATGAAAAACTCAAGTTAGTCCTATGTAGAAGAAAAGCTGTCGCAATGCCTCTAAGCCTAATCTTTACTAAAGTAAATCAAATAGTTAGAGGCTGGATCAACTACTTTCGCATTGGCAGTATAAAGGTCTTTCTATTTAAGTTTGGTCAATGGATGCGGCACAAAATACGGGTAATCATTATCAAACAATGGAAATTACCAAAAAGAATATACACCAATCTAATGAGAATAAACAAGGTATTTAGGTGTGGTTTCAGTGATGAAGATATCCATAAAACAGCTAACACAAGATTAGGCTTATACAAAAGATGTACAGGAAATGTAATCAATTATCTGCTTAGTCCCAAAGTGTTGGGAATAAAGAAAGCGGAACGACCAGGCTTGATCGATCCGCTAGAATATTATTTAACTCGTTAATAAATTACAAATGTAGCGCCGTATACGGTTCCGTACGTACGGTGCAATGAGAGGGGCAAACTAGAAAAGTTTCCTCTACTCTATTATTTATATGTTAAATAATGGCTTTTATTTATATATGAAAGCGCTATACTGAAAATGGAAGGATAATTTATATATGTTTAAGTAGATTTTGAGGTTATAACATATGAAAAAAATTCTAGCAATCAATTCGGGGAGTTCCTCTTTTAAATACAAATTATTTTCTTTCCCTGATGAAAAAGTAATAGCTTCAGGAATGGCTGACAGAGTAGGAAAAGAAAATGCTGTCTTTAAAATTAAATTGAGTAATGGTCAAGAATATATAAAAAATTTGCCTATTCATAACCAAGAAGAGGCAGTTAAATTATTAATTGAAGATTTAAAAAAATTTCACGTAGTTGAAGATTTGCGAGAAATTAGTGGTGTCGGTCATAGAGTAGTAAATGGAGGAGAAATTTTTAAAGAATCCGTCCATGTTAAAGAAAAGGAACTACAGGAAATATTTGATCTGGGAGAGCTAGCACCCTTGCATAATATTCCAGAGGCAAATGGCATTAAGGCATTCATGAGGATTATCCCTAATGTGCCTCAAGTGGCAGTTTTTGATACTTCATATCATCAAACTTTAGATCAGATTCATTATCTTTACTCCATTCCTTATGAGTATTATCAAAAATATGGTATTAGAAAGTATGGTGCGCACGGAATTTCAATTTCTTATGTGGCCCATCGTGCGGCACAGATGCTTAATAAGAATCCTAACTTAGTCAATCTGATTGTTTGTCATTTAGGATCGGGAGCTTCTGTTACAGCAGTAAAAAATGGAAAATCTTATGATACTTCAATGGGAATTAGTCCACTTACTGGAGTAACAATGGGAACTAGAAGTGGTGACTTTGATCCAGCTGCCTTACAACGTTTAATGCATAAAACTGGGATAAATATCGATGAAGCTGTTGAAATTTTGAACTATAAATCAGGATTATTGGGGATTTCAGGTATATCTTCAGATATGAGAGATTTAATTGAGAGTAAAGATAAACGTGCAAAGCTAGCTCGAAAGATATTCATTAATCGTGTAGTTAGGTATGTTGGCGCATATGCAGCTGAACTAAATGGTGTTGATGCAATTATATTTACTGCTGGAATTGGAGAACATGATTCTGGTATTAGAGCAGGAGTGATGGCATCATTAAAATATTTAGGACTAGATCCTGATTTTAAAGCTAATAGGACAGATGGAGAAAAGTTTATTTCTAAACCTAATTCAAAAGTAAAAGCAATGATTGTTCCTACTAACGAAGAATTAATGATTGCTCGTGAGGCAGTACGAGTTTTGCAATAAAAAAAGATTAAGTAGGATTAGACAAAGGTCTAACTACTTAATCTTTTAAGAAGTAGTAGTATTTTCTTGTTTTGTTGGTAGGGAGCTAAATTTGATATTTTGTTGATTGAACTCTTTGATATAAGCACTCAGATAAGCATTTTTTACCTGGCTTTGACTATTAGCTACTACTTGAAAATGAATTTGATAAATAATACTTGAGCCGGTTTGATTTACGATTCCAATAATTTGTGGTCCCTTTTTAATTTGATTTTTAAATTTATCTTTGAGTGACGCATTTACTGTATTAATTGCATGGTTAACGGTTGTAAGATCGTTATCAACAGATAAATTTAAATTAATGTTCATACTCCATCCAGAATGTGAACCATGAGTTAAATTTTCTACAATAGTAATATTGCGATTAGGAATATAGATAACTGCCCCATTGGTAGTTTTAAGACGAGTATTACGTAAAGTAAAAGAAAGAACGGTTCCAGTGTAGGTGCCAATTTTGACAGTATCGCCAATGTTATATTCACCTTCACTTAGAATATTTATTCCCGTTATTAGATCACTTACTAAACCTTGAGCTCCCATCCCTAAAGCAAGAGAAACAAGTCCCACACTGGCAAGAAGAGTTCCGACAGGAATACCAAGTAGGGTAAGAAGACTATACAAATAGAAGAGAAGAATTAAAAATTCAAAAGCAGCAACTACAAGTTGAGCTATAGTTCTCTTCCTTCCAGTCATATGTTCTTGAAACTTGGGATTCTTCAATAAGTAACGTGTTAATAAGCGTTTACCTATACGCCAAATTAGGAAAAAGACTACAGTTATAAAGGCAATCTGGCTACCACGCTTTATTAGTGTGTGCCCTACAGTGTTCCAATCAATTAGAGAATCAACATTACTATTTTTTTTAGTTGTAGTTGTTCCTTTTAAAATCGTTGACCAGTTCAAAACATCATCTCCTTAGCAATTTCTTTAGATAGTATATCAAAAAGTAAGGTACTATTTCATTGCTTGAGGGGAGGAATAATGCTAGACTTTTTATGAGAGGAATAATTAATGGAGGATAGATTATGTCAATTTCATATGGTGCATTAGCTGGCTTGATTGCAGCAGTAGCCTTTTTAATCTTAGTCTTATTTACTTTGCCTTTAATTGTTAGAGCAACTAAGACAATGAAGAAAGTTGACTCAACTATGGATAGCGTTAATATAGCAGTTGATGACTTAACTAAGCAAACTGCAGTATTGATGAAACAAAGTGAAGATTTATTAGAAAAAAGTAATGCTCTTCTAGCCGATGTAAATGGTAAAGTAACCGAATTAGAACCAGTTGTGAAGGCAGCTGCAGATTTAGGTGAAAGCGTGTCAGATATTAATTCTTCATCAAGAAGAATGATTGAGCGCTTCTCTGGTATGGGTATTAGAGGAGCTGGAATTGGCATCTTTTCATCTCTAGTTAGTCGAATGTTCGCAAGACGTAAGCGTCGTCGTGGGGAAGACTAATATTTATTAAAGGAGAACAATTATGCGTAAATTAGGTGGATTTTTATTAGGTAGCGTTGTCGGTTTAGGTGTTGGCTTGATTGCTGGCTCATTATTATTACCAGAAGAAACAACTGATGATGTAAAGAAAAAGCTAGCTGAAAACGAAAAGTTACAAGACTTAAAAGAGAAATATGATAAGGGAACTGAAGCAATTAAGAACCAATTAGCATCATTCCCTAAATCAGTTGAAGATGATTCAGAATTGAAAGATTTTGATGATATCGTAATTGATGATACTAACAAAGATCTTGGTGAAGATGAAAAATCTGACAAAGAAGCTGTTAGTGATCTAAATAACGCTGAAAAAAATTAATTAATATTAAAGAATCAAGTTTTCACTTGGTTCTTTTTTTGTATAAAAAAACTGGTGATAGAGATAAACTATCACCAGTTAATTTAGTATAAATTAGTCTTTAACGGGAATGTATTTCAATTCTTTACTTGTTTTAGTAAAAGTCTCAAAACCATTCTTTGTTACAACACCACAGTCTTCGATTCTAACACCAGCTACGTTAGGAATATAAATACCTGGCTCAATTGAGAAACACATGCCTTCTTCAAGAACAACATCATTTCCTTCCATAATTTGTGGAAATTCATGAACGTTCATCCCGATACCATGACCAAGACGGTGGATGAAGTATTCACCATAGCCTGCTTTAGTTATGATATCTCTAGCAACAGCATCAAGTTCGCTAGCTGTAATACCAGGCTTTGCGGCTTCAATCGCTGCTTGTTGGGCTTCACGGTCAACTTCGTAGATTTCTTTTTCTTTAGCAGTTGGTTCTCCGTAAGCAACAGTTCTACTTGAGTCAGAAGCATAGCCATTATGCATTGTTCCAAGGTCAAAAAGAACTAATTCATTTGGTTCAATTTTGTTCATGGTTGGACCAAGATGAGGGTTAGCAGCATTTTTACCAGCTTGAACGATTGTTTCAAAACTAGTGTGCATTACACCTTTTTGAAGTTTTAACTGGTAATCAATTTGACCAGCAACGTAGCGTTCAGTTACACCATTTTTAAGGGCATTAAAGCCAATTTGAAAAGCAAAGTCTGCTTCTGCACCAGCAGCCTTTAATTGTTCAACTTCCTCTGGTGTTTTACGTAAGCGTGCTTCAGCAACAAATGGGGATACATTATTTGTAAATGAAGAATCAGGAAAGGCGATTCTTAATGCTTCTAAGCGATCAACTGAAAGATGGGCTTTTTCAATAGCAATATTATTTGGAGTACCAATACGCTGATTTACCAAGTCAGCGATTTTTGACCATGGATTTTCGTGATCTAGGTAGCCATAAACATCTCCATCCCAGGCTGAATTTTTAGCTTCTTCAACATTTAATTCAGGCGCAAAAATGAATGCTGGCTTATCTTTAAAAACAAGCAAAGCAAAAATTCTTTCGTGAGGATCCATACTGTAGCCAGTAAAGTAATTAATACTAATTGGATCAGAGATGTAGGCAACATCATTATTGGTTGAAATTAACCAATTTTGTAACTTATCTAAGTTCATAATTTTAACTCCTTTTTTAACATATACTGGGAGTATATCATATAATATGGTAAAATAATTAGTTTTTAGTCGTAAACGGTTGCAATGTCTTGATATTCTTGATAAGTTATAAAAGAGTGTTTTTACAGGAGTGTGAGAAATTTATGCAAAAACAAGAAGTAACTATTTATGATGTTGCTCGTGAAGCAAAAGTTTCTATGGCTACTGTTTCAAGAGTAGTAAATGGAAATAATAATGTACGTAAAGAAACACGTGAAAAGGTATTAGCTGTCATTGACCGTTTGCATTACCAACCTAATGCCGTAGCTCAAGGATTAGCTTCAAAGAGAACCACAACAGTTGGTTTGATTGTTCCCGATTTAACGAATATGCACTTTGCAGAATTATCTAAAGGAATTGACGATATTGCTACGATGTATAAGTACAATATCTTACTTTCTAGCGTCGGTAATACGTTGTTAAATGAAGATCAAGTGATCCAAAACTTACTTAATAAGCAAGTTGATGGTGTAATTTATATGTCAAACTTAATGAGTGAAAGTGCACAAGAGATTTTTAAGCGCACTAATACACCAGTTGTTTTGGCAGGGACTGCTGATGCAAATCAAGATTTTCCTAGTGTAACAATTGATTATAAGGCAGCTGAAAAAGAAGCTTTAGGCTTATTATTAAAGAATGGTAAGAAAAATCTTGCTTTAGTTGTTGGTGATGGAAAAGCTTATGTTAATAAGGACAATCGCTTTGTAGCTTATAAAGATTTTATGGAAGAACATAATTTAGATAATGTTCATATCTATGAAGATGCTAGAACTTATGAAGATGGCTATGAATTATTTGAACAAATTAAAGCAGATAAAGTAGATGGAATTATTGCTACTCGTGGTGTAACTGCAGCAGGTATTACTAATGCAGCAGTTGATGCGGGCGTATCCATTCCAGATGACTTAGAAATTATCTCCGCGGCTTCAACTAATGTGGCTAAAATTGTTCGTCCGCAATTAACCACTGTTCAACAACCACTTTATGACATCGGTGCTGTTGCAATGAGAATGTTAACTAAATTAATGAGTGACGAAGAACTAGATGAAGCTCATGTTATCTTGCCATATACTTTAAAGCAATCTCGTTCTACTAAATAAAGTATAGTTATACCAAAAATCCTCTTAGGTTAAACTCAACCTAAGAGGATTTTTTAATGTATAAATTTCTAATTATGGAGCAGTAGGAGCATTATCTGCTGCCGCATCACCTGCAGTAGCTTCTGTGCTAGCAGATCCGCTAATAGGAGCACTTTCACTTGGACTAATATTTGAATTTACTTCATTAGCTTCATTAGCGTTACTACTTTCTGATCTGTTATTTTGAGATGAAGAAGCCTCACGAGTAGAAGTGGTACTTCTCGTAGTTGAGGAAGAATTATTGTTTCCTCCTTGTCCTGTACTCCTAGCTTGTTCATCATTAGCTCCTACATTCCGATTAGTTGAGGAAGAAGAATTATTATTAGATTCACGATAAACTTCATGGTTTTTGCCATAATAATTTTTTGCATTTTCTGAAGTTGATCCAACAGCTACAGCGAAGAGACTATTAATATTCTTCTTCTTAGAAATCGTCTTACCAGTGTAGATTAAGACTTTACCATAGTCATTATTTTTACCTTCTAAGTAATCATAGAAGAGGTTGTAGTCTTTAGTTGAGCCACCAATACCAAATCTAGCAGTTGCATTTGGTGCCGGTGAAAGACTTAATGCGGTAGTCTTTTTACCAGTAAGATCAATATTATCGCCATCATAGCTTACTGTTCCAGGTAATGTTCCTGTTCTTGCTAAGACTCTATTTTTATAAACGGAGCTTGGACGCGTAGGAGCATCATTTAATTTAAAGATCGATGGATCTTCCTTATATAATGCATTAGCAATATTGGCCCATAAATTTAAATTAGTCTCACTAGAATTAGAATCTAAGTTGTATGAATGACCATAGAAGTTATCATAGCCCATCCAACTAGAAATTGTAATTCCAGGAGTAGATCCATTAAACCAAATATCACGATAATCATTACTGGTTCCAGTTTTACCAATTAGATTCTTGTAGTCGAACTTCAAGGTACCGGTTAAGCTCGAAGCTGTCCCTTTAGTTACTACTTGGTGTAGCATCTTCTGCATAATGTAGGAAGTGCCTGTAGAGAAGACTTTCTGTGAATCTTGTTTGTGTTTATAGATTACTCGACCGGATGGATCTTGAATTTCTTCAATATAATATGGATCCGCACGTTTACCATTGTTATAGAAGTTAGAAAAAGCACTAGCATTATCGGCTACTGAAAAACCATAGTCCGTACCACCAAGGGCTAAACCTAAGTTTTCAAATTCTCTCTTACTTAAATTCAAGCCTAATTTCTTCATATCTTGACGTAGGTTGATATTTTTATCGTTAACTAACTTACTATATAAGTTTACAGCAGGAAGGTTATAAGACTTACTTAAAGCTTCTTGAGCTGAAATAAATCTATTTTCAACAGTTGAATTGTAGTCTGTTGGAATATAGTTACCGAACCTTGTAGGGAAGTCAGCAATTGCAGTTTGGCTTGAGATAAGCTTATGCTCTATAGCAGGTCCATAAACTAAGTATGGCTTAATTGAGGAACCAGGAGAGCGGTAAGTATCAAAGGCATGGTTAATTTGGGAATTTTTAAAGTCAACCCCGCCACTAAATGCTAAAACCTTACCCGTAGCATTATCGATTACCACACTCCCATTTTCAACATGTTCAGTGGTATTAACCCACTTGTTAGTAGAGGAATCAAAATCACGAGAAGTTTGGTCTTGGCCATACTTGTTTTGCTTAACAACCTGTTGCATGGTCTGGTACAGCGGCTTTCGAATTGTAGTTTTAATGTGGTAGCCCTTTTGATGAAGAAGCTCAGTTGCGCTAGTTAGGTATTGATTATAGCGGTTTGTATCTTGTTTAACATCAGATACTTTCAAGCCATCTTGTTCAATCAAGTTTTCAGCTAGAAGACTAGCACTCTTATTCATTACTAGATTGTATAAATAACCTCTCTGTTTCTTTTGCTTCGGTGCTTTTTCCGGAGCAAGGAAGTCAGCACGCAAATCATATTTTTTAGCTGCAAGATAAGCTTTTTTATTAATGTCGCCATTTCTGTACATCCGGAATAAAACAATGTCTTTTCGCCGCATTGCTAAGTCAAGATCACTTTTAACTTTTCCGTTTAAGCGATATGGAGTATAGACAGATGGACTTTGAGGTAAACCGGCAATAAAAGCAGCTTGCGGTAAATTAAGCTCAGAAATTGATTTACCAAATATACCTTCAGCAGCAGTTTTAATGCCGACAATATTTTCTCCGCGATTATTTTTACCATAAGGGGCAGCATTTAAATATGCACGGAGAATGTCTTCTTTAGAAAAATGTTTTTCGATCTTATGAGCATAAAACATTTCAGTAACTTTTCTTCTCCAGGTTGTCTGGCTAGTTAAAAATTGCATTTTAACTAATTGCTGAGTTAAAGTTGACCCACCGGTCTGCACACCAACACCTGTTAATTCAGAAAGGACAGCTCTAACTAAGGACTTAGGTAAAACACCCTTATGAATATAAAAGTTTTCATCCTCAGTGGCTGTTACAGCATTCTTAACGAGGGGAGTTAATTCACTTTCACTTGCTTTTTTAGTAACTGTATCTGGTCGAACAGTAGCAATTTTTTTATTACCAGCATAGTAGAGTGTAGCTGAATTTTGAGCATGATTTATTTGATGATTTAATTCGCTAATAGTTGGGATAGGTTGGTTACGAACAATACCAAGTGCATAACCGCCGCCAAAACCAATTAGTAAAAATAAACCGAAAAATGCAATTAAGATAAAATAATGAAAAACACGGCGCAAAGTTAAATAGACGATACCACTGTAAAATTTCCACTGGCTTTCGTCTGATTCACTTTGCAGTGTTTTAACTTCTGGCCCCGCAGTTAGGAACTTTCTGATTTTTTCTTTTAAATTTTTCACAGATCAGGATCCTTTGTTAATTACTTTTCACCTATTATAGCAAAAAAAGGACTAGCATTGATGCAGTCCTTCTTTACGAATTTATTAATATTTTTGGTTTACTTAGTTAATTCATAAATTGCTTCGGCATAAATAGCAATTGAATTAATTAAATCATCAACTTTCATGTATTCATTTGGTTGGTGCATAACAAGTGGGGCACCTTCTGGTTGAGCACCAAAAGCTACACCATGTTTGAATAGCCGGCCGTATGTACCACCACCAATGATAACCTCATGTCCCTTCTTACCAGTTTTGTTTTTCATAAACAGAAAGAAGTGTCTTAACAATTGGATCATCGCCAGGAACATAGTGTGGAGCTTCAGCAGAGCCTTCAACTCTAGCATCTAAAATATCACCAAACTTTTCGTTGATATTTTTCACCATTTCTTCTGGTTCAATACCTTGAGGGTAGCGAACATTGTTTAAGAGGTATGCATTTTGACCTTCAAAATTAAACATACTTGGTGAACTGGTTAAATCACCCATTAAATCATCATGGTGGAAAATGCCTAATTTCTTACCATTGAAGTCTTTATGTTCAACAGTTGCTAGGAAGTGTAGGAAGTTCTTTGCTTGGCCATCAAAGTTAAGACCATCAAGGAAGAGGGCAAGGTAAGTAGCAGCATTTCTACCAGTTTCAGGAGCCGATGCATGAGCACCATGACCAGTTAATGTTAATGCAAGGCGACCACTAAGCATTTCAGCCTTACCTTCAAGTTTGTGTTCTTTAAGGAAAAGATCAAATTTTTCTTTAATACCGTCAATATCGCCTTCAAGTTGGGCATGAGCAGTTTGAGGGATGACGTTAGTAGCAATACCGGATTGGAACGTCCAAAGCTTAACGTCACCTTGGCTTGGGTCAAATTTGAAGTCAAGCTTTAGAGTAACAATTCCTTGTTCACCGTTGATAATTGGAAATTCAGCATCAGGTGAGAAGGCAACATCAGGAGCTGGTTGATGCTTGAGGTAGTAATCAATTCCTACCCAATTAGTTTCTTCATTAGTTCCAAGGACAAAATCAATCTTCTTTTTAGGTTTAAATCCATGTTCCTTTAAGATAAGCATTCCATAGTAAGCAGCTAAAGAAGGTCCTTTATCATCAGCACTACCACGACCATAGATTTTTCCATCTTTAATAGTCATCTTAAATGGATCAGTCTTCCAGCCTTCGCCAGCAGGAACAACATCCATATGTCCAATAATACCTACACGTTTGTCACCAGAACCCATATTGATTCGACCTGCATAGTTATCAAAATTTTCAGTGTCGAAACCATCGCGCTTAGCAAAAGATAAAAACTTCTTCATTGCTTTAACTGGGCCAGGACCAACAGGATATTCTTTACTGGTATTGTTTAAATCTTCAGAAGAATCAATTGCGATTAATTCTTTTAAATCATTTAAAATAGCATCCTTTTTTTCTTGAGCTAATTTTTTGTAATCTAGTTCTTCCATAAATGTACTCCTTTAATTTTTATCTCTGATTAAATATTACAGCATTTACGTCAGAATAAGTCGACCAAAAGTTTTTAATTGGGACTTTTTCTACTGGTAAATAAGGAAATAGTGCAACATTGGTTTGACGATAAGCTGGATCAAGTTTTTGATAATTTTTATAGGCAAAAGTGTTCTTATTGAATAAGCCATAATATAAGATCTTAGAAGACTTTATCCAGCCATAGTCAGTAAGAAGCCATAAATCATTGACTCCGCCACTTACACCTAATATTTTATAGCGTTTATTAGGCATGAGTTGGGCTTTTTTACCAGACTGCCTATCAGGTTTATTATAAGTGAAAATTGGATTTTGGGTAGGATTAATAATACTTAAATTCCAATACGGCAAAATCCATTCAGGTTGCAAATCTAAGCTAACTAGATCTGCAGGAATAAATTCCTTATCACCAATTTGATAAAAAGTTTGTCCTGATGCAATAACAGCTGAAGAAACATGGACAGGTTGTAAGAAACTAATTTGCTTTGAAGTTTTCACATTTAGATATGGGTTTACGCTGACTCCAGTTGGAGTACGCCCAAAGTAAATACCATCTTTATTAACAGTATATTTTTTAGTACCACTCTTGGCCAATTTGTATTTATAGCCTCTTGCAGGAAAGTTCGTTACAACTCCATCTACATCATTGTTAATTAACCAGTTCCATAATTTAGGTGATTCATTCATTTCGGCCCAAACAAATACTTTTTGATGTAGAGCATGAAGCTGACTGATAAGTTTAGGATTTTGAGTGACTAAATCAGATGAAATGTTAATTCCATTTACATAGCTTAATACATCAAAATTAATTCTTTGCAGAGAGCCAACAATAAAAATTCTAGGTACATCAGGTAATAATTGACTCATAGTCTTTAGACTAGGGGCAGAAAAGCTATGGATCATGACCCGATCTTGCATATGATATTTTTTGATACTGCTAGCAAGAAGCTCCTCCATATTTTTAGGGCTATTATGTTTAGTCTTTTTCGTTTCAAGAAGGAACTTAGTATTAGGTTTATCTTTATAATAATCAAATAATTGATCTAGCGAAATGATTGACTCACCGTTAGCTTGCTTTAAGGTATTTAAATAGGAAAAATTATTTTGTGATACAATAACCGGTGATCCAACAACTCGGCTTAAGTCGCGGTCATGAGAAACGACTAAGACGTTATCTTTTGAAACATGGAGATCAAGTTCAACATAATCTGCACCATCTGCGAAAGCTGAGTTGTCACTTTGAATTGTTTCTTCTGGATATTTGCTGGGGTTGCCTCGGTGTCCGATAACCAGAAATCCAGATTCAAAAATAAAAATTAAACTAAAAAAAAGGGCTAAAAAGTAAAGCCGGCTTGTTTTCATGTGTACACCTCTATTCTTTTTAACAATAGCATGGATGTATACTTTTTTCTATAATTAATATAGTAGTTAAAATCATTTTAAGAAAGTAGATGCTGAAATATGGCTTATGAGCAACTAGACTTGATTGAAGAAGTTACTCGCAATGACGGATCGAAATATTATGAAATTTCAAATATCGATCAAAACGGAATTGCTGAACTAGCTGTAGACCGTGGATTAATTAAAAAAGTTCGAATCCTGCAGTTGAATTTAGCTCGAACTAAATCACTACAACTATATGAAGAATATATTAATAAAACCTACCAATTAGAGACCTTAACTAATGAGGATGATTGGAAAGACCCACAATGGGTAGAGTGGGAAAAACCTAAAGGAAAAGTATTAGATGCCTATAACACAGTATTAAAAGCCAATCATATTGGTTAGAAGAGGAAAAGTATGGAAAAATTACGTATTGTTCATACTAATGACCTACATTCACATTTTGAACAATTTCCTAAAATAAAAAGATACTTGCATCAAGCTCAAAATGATAAGAGCGTTGATCAAACATTTACTTTTGATGCTGGTGATTTTATGGATCGATCACATCCTTTGTCTGACGCAACAGAAGGACAGGCTAACATTAAATTAATGAATGAATTTAATTATGATGCAATTACCATTGGAAATAATGAAGGTATTTCAAATTCTCATGCAGTTTTAGAAAAATTATTTGATCACGCTAATTTTCCCGTTGTATTAGCTAACCTACGTGAGGAAGATGAGAGTATGCCAAAGTGGTGTACTCCCTATAAAATATTTGAAACCAAAAAGAAGACTAGAATTGCAGTTGTTGGTTTAACAGCTGCATATCCAATGACATATGGTCCCAATCATTGGCATGTGAAGTTGATTTCTAATACTTTAGATAAATTACTGCCGAAGATAAAGGGTCAATATGATATGTTAATTATTGTTAGTCATATTGGTTTAAGGGTGGATCGATATATAGCACATCATTATCCTGAAGTAGACTTGATTGTTGGCGGGCATAGTCATGACTATTTAGCAAAAGGTGAAAAAGTAAACAATACTTGGATTACTCAGACGGGAAAATGGGGTCAACATATTGGTGACATTAGTGTTGAATTAAATGATGAGCATCAAGTATTATCAATTAAACCAAACACTGTCACTACCGCTGACTTACCAAGTTTAGATTCCGATCAAAAGCAAATTGTAAATTGGCATCAAAAAGGTGAGCAGATGCTTAAAGCACGAAAAATTGCTTATTTACCAGGTAAATTTGATCATGACAAGATGGCAGCAATTCAAGTTTCACTTGATGCAATTAGTGAATTTGCTGGAACTGATGTTGCTGTCTTGAATAGTGGTTTATTTTTAAAACCATTTCATCAGGGAGTTTTAACGGAAGCCGACTTACAAGCTGCTTTGCCTCATCCAATGCATGTGGTACAAACTAAGCTGCTTGGAAGTGATGTTTGGCGCATGGTAATGGAGATGGAAAAAAATCGTCATTTTCTAAGTAAATTTGCACTTAAGGGAATGAGTTTTAGAGGTAAGATTTTTGGAGATCTTGTATATAAGGGAATACAAGTTGATCATGCAAGTAGAACGGTTTACATTAATGGAAAAGAAATTGATCCTGAAAAAGAATATACACTTGCATTGCTTGATCACTATGTTTTGATTCCATTTTTCCCTACAATTTCAATTATGGGTAAAAATAAATTTTTATTCCCCGATTATCTAAGAACCGTAATAGGAAACTATTTAAAAAAGAAATACCCAATAAATAAAGAGAAAGAAAAATAATGGAGTATAAAGAAGCAGATAAAGACCAGCCGCTATACCATCCTTTAGCTCATGTCATTATTAATGAAGATATTGTAATGATTAACGGGCGAGAGTATGAAATTATAGCTAATGTAAAAGATGCTCTAGACATTGAAATGCTTAAGGAGAAGTATGACCCTTATTTAGATCAATATGATTATTTAGTAGGGGATGTATCAAGTGAGCATTTGAGATTAAAGGGCTTTTATGATGAGAATGATCGCGTTGCAATTGATAAAAAAGCTAATGCAATTGTGGATTATTTAGAAGAATACTGTAATCCTGGTAGTGCATATTTTATTTTGCGTTTAGCTCAAGAAAACCAAATTAAAAAAATTGCTTTTGGTAGGCAAAATAAGAGAAAGAGCACAAACAATAACCGCTACCGTGCAAAGCGCCCTTACTTTAAAGAAAGACGCGTTCATAAAACAAAGATTGGCAGTCATAAGACAGCAGTAAAATTTCAACGTGGAAATCATAAAAATAAAAGCTTTGTAATTAAGAAGAGAAAGGGATAATTGTGGAACATAAAGACTATAAATGTTACTTAATTGATTTAGATGGAACTATTTACCGTGGCAGCGATACGATTGAAAGTGGTGTGAGATTTATACATCGTCTCCAAGAAAAAAACATTCCACACTTATTTTTAACTAATAATTCAACTCGAACACCACAAATGGTAGTTGATAAGCTTAGAGGACATGGCGTTAATACTGATATTTACCATGTTTATACGCCAGTTTTAGCTACAGAGTCTTATTTACTTTCTCAAAATCCAGATGCAACTAAAATACCAATTTATATTATTGGTCAAATTGGCTTAGTACAAGGCTTATTAAAAAATGAGCGTTTTTACTATGATGATCGAAATCCAAAATATGTGGTTGTAGGGATGGATACAGATTTAACCTACCACAAAATTCGTGTAGCAACTCGAGCAATTAGAAATGGTGCAACATTTATTGGAACAAATGCAGATAAAAATTTACCTTCTGGAGATGAGCTACTACCTGGAAACGGCGCCCTTTGCACGATGATTGAAGTAGCAACGGGGGTTAAGCCAACTTACATCGGAAAGCCTTCGTCGATTATTGTAGCGAGTGCATTGAAAATGTTGAATGCACAAGGACAAGATGCAATTTTAGTTGGAGATAACTACGATACCGATATTATGGCGGGGATTAACTGCAATATTGATTCACTCTTAACGTTGACAGGCGTAACAAATAAGGAGCAGTTAAAAGAAAAAGATAAAAAGCCGACATATATTGTAGAGAATCTAGATGAATGGAAACTATGAAAAGAAAACCGATAATTGCAGTTGTTTACAATTTAATGATGGCCCTTGCTACTGCTACTTTAGGAGCAGTTGTTTTGAGCTGGCCCTTACTAGCAATTTTTGTAAAGACTCAAAAGACTGATTTAATAGTAAGAAAGTCACTGGGAACAATAATGAAAAACTATACTCAACTTTTGGATTATTTGTTGCTCCCCTTTAAAAATAAATTGCAAATGTCTGATTTCCCTACTTCTCCGAGTGCAGCACGCCATTTTTATGAGTGTAAATTATTGTTTGAATTAGCAATAATTGTCTTTATTGTTGGATTAATTATTCTTATCTTTTTAAAAATGAGAAAGAGAATGAATTATATCTACATTTCGAAAACTACAGCCTTAATCTTTATGATTTTACCTGTAATTATTTTGCCTTTTGCTTTAATGAATTTTGATGAATTTTTCATTTCTTTTCATCACTTATTATTTAACAATAGTGACTGGCTTTTTGATCCTACCACCGATCCTATTATTAATGTACTAACAGAGGAATTCTTTGCAGGATGCTTTGCAACTGGTGGGATAATTTATGAATTATATTTTTCATGTTTTATTTTGACAAAAAAATAAAGGAGCTTTAACCAAGCTCCTTTTTTAATACTAATTTTTTCTTTATCCAAATGATCAATACTGGTACCACTGAGATTAAGATGATTGCCAGGACAATTAATGAGAAGTGCTCTTGAACAACTGGAATATTTCCAAAGAAGAATCCTAGAGCAGCAAATAAAGTTACCCAGAGAAAACCACCGAGAAAGTTATAACGGATGAAAGTACCATAATGCATCTTACTTGCGCCAGATACAAATGGAACAAAAGTACGAATAAACGGAATGAATCGTCCGATTACAATAGTAATTCCGCCATGCCTGTCGAAGAAATTTTCGGCAGCTTTTCGTTTATCTTGATTAATCAACTTATTAAACCAACTGTGCTTAGCACCTTCAGCTTGTGACCAACGACCGATTTCATAATTAATTGTATCGCCTAAAACAGCAGCTGCAAGAAAAACTAAATAGCAAATCCAAAAGTGAAGATTGTATTTTGGTGTTGCTGCCATTGCACAAGCTGCAAATATAAGTGAGTCTCCTGGTAAAAATGGAAAGATAACTAAACCTGTTTCAATAAAAACAATTGCAAACAGAATTAAGTATGTCCAGTTTCCAAACATATTCACAATTGTGACTAGGTGGTCATCAATATGAAGAATAAAATCAATAAGTCCCATAAATAACTATATATTCCTTTCAAAAATTAGATACTCGTAGAATGAAAAGTCATTGTTTTTTCTGGAAATAGGTCTTGCATAATGCTGCTAATTGCAATTTGAGCCTCGCCAAAACCTAGGGCAATCATTGGTACCCGGCCTGGGTAAGTAATAGCATCACCAATTGCGTAAACATGAGGCAAATTTGTTTGCATTGTTTGAGAAACAGAAATTAAATTATTTTCTAATTCAATGCCCCACTTACGTAATTGACGATTATCACTTTTGAAACCATATGCAACTAGAATTTCATCAACGTCTTTAGTAATAAAATCGTGACTTGCACCAACTCTGTGCAAAACTAATTCTATTCTATTATTGTTTAAGTGAAGTTCTTTTGGAAGGTAAGGAGTTAAAAGTTCAACATTTTTTAAACTTTTAAGTTGACTAACAGAACTTTCAAGTCCGCGAAATTCATTTCTCCGGTGTACTACATATACATCAGATGTTTTACTTAATTCCAGTGCCCAATCAAGCGCAGAGTCGCCACCACCAAGAATGGCGACTTTTTTATTAGAAAAGATTTCGGAATGTTGCATGGAATAGTGAATATGGGCTTGGAGCTCTGGAGTAGTAGATAAAGGTAGAGTTTTTGGCTTAAATGCTCCTAAACCTGTAGCAATAAGAAGACTTTTCACTTGATAATCATCATCAATGATAATATCTTCTCCTGTTGAGAAAGAGATTTTTTTTACTTTATGTGAGAGGGTTAATTTAGTATTCTCGGTTTGTTCAAATAATCGAGAAACTAATTCTTTCCCTTTAATAGAAGAAAAAGCTGGTATATCCTTAATATCTTTTTGTGGATAAAGCATATTAATTTGGCCACCAACTTCATCTAACGCGTCGAAGGTAATAGTTTTTAATCCATGTAAATTAGCAAAAGAAGCAGCAAATAGACCAACCGGCCCAGCGCCGATAATAGCTAAATCATATTTTTCCATTGTAATAAGCAATCCTCCATAAGAATTAATCTAGAAGTCATGTCTTTAGCGTTAATTAAAAAGACAGTTATAATTAATATTAGTAAGGGATGAGATAGTATGCAAGTTAAAATTGGTGATATAGTTCATGGAAAAATTAGCGGTATACAACAATACGGAATTTTTGTAAGATTGGACAGTCAGATAGAAGGATTAATTCATATTTCTGAGATTCATGGTGGCTACGTAAAAGATATAGGAAGAGAATACCAAGTTGGAGAAACTATAAAGGTACAAGTCATTGATATAGATCCATATTCTAATCAAATTAGCTTATCTCGACGAGCGGTACTTTCAGAAGTCGAAGAAGCGAGAAAAAAGAGAGTTCATTTTTGGACCTCAAAAAGAGCTAAAAAGGGGTTTATGCCATTAAAAGAAGTTTTGAATAAGCAAATTCAAGAAGCTAAAATTAGATATTCAAAAAAAGATTAAAATAAAGTGTTAAGCAGTAGTACTTAACACTTTATTTTTTATATCCGAATTTTAAGACTTAAATCTCAATTAAAATAAGAATGAAAAATGATAAATCTGAACAATTAAATTATTAATTAAATGAATATTCGCAATATATATTTTTATTCAAAACCATGTTGACGAAAAGTAAAAAAGTCTGTAAAGTAATACATGCTGTTTGAGGTAAGCGAAAAGAGCAAATAAAAAAGTTCAAAAAAAGCTTGTCAAAGCGAGCAAAAGATGATAATATTATAAAGCTGTCATTTGAGAGAGATGAGAAAATTAAAAAGGTTCTTGTCAAAGCTTAAAAGACATGATATAATATAAAAGTTGTCACATGACAACGGTAGTACCTTGAAAACTGAACAAAGTTTCGCTGAAAGTGTGCGGGATATAAAAATCCCAAACAAAAGCGAAGTCAATTCGCAAGCAATAAATTTGAGATAACTCAAAGAAAGTTTTAGAGCTAAACGATAAAAAGCTCATTTTCAAAAGGAAAATGAGAGTTTGATCCTGGCTCAGGACGAACGCTGGCGGCGTGCCTAATACATGCAAGTCGAGCGAGCTTGCCTAGATGATTTTAGTGCTTGCACTAAATGAAACTAGATACAAGCGAGCGGCGGACGGGTGAGTAACACGTGGGTAACCTGCCCAAGAGACTGGGATAACACCTGGAAACAGATGCTAATACCGGATAACAACACTAGACGCATGTCTAGAGTTTGAAAGATGGTTCTGCTATCACTCTTGGATGGACCTGCGGTGCATTAGCTAGTTGGTAAGGTAACGGCTTACCAAGGCAATGATGCATAGCCGAGTTGAGAGACTGATCGGCCACATTGGGACTGAGACACGGCCCAAACTCCTACGGGAGGCAGCAGTAGGGAATCTTCCACAATGGACGAAAGTCTGATGGAGCAACGCCGCGTGAGTGAAGAAGGGTTTCGGCTCGTAAAGCTCTGTTGGTAGTGAAGAAAGATAGAGGTAGTAACTGGCCTTTATTTGACGGTAATTACTTAGAAAGTCACGGCTAACTACGTGCCAGCAGCCGCGGTAATACGTAGGTGGCAAGCGTTGTCCGGATTTATTGGGCGTAAAGCGAGTGCAGGCGGTTCAATAAGTCTGATGTGAAAGCCTTCGGCTCAACCGGAGAATTGCATCAGAAACTGTTGAACTTGAGTGCAGAAGAGGAGAGTGGAACTCCATGTGTAGCGGTGGAATGCGTAGATATATGGAAGAACACCAGTGGCGAAGGCGGCTCTCTGGTCTGCAACTGACGCTGAGGCTCGAAAGCATGGGTAGCGAACAGGATTAGATACCCTGGTAGTCCATGCCGTAAACGATGAGTGCTAAGTGTTGGGAGGTTTCCGCCTCTCAGTGCTGCAGCTAACGCATTAAGCACTCCGCCTGGGGAGTACGACCGCAAGGTTGAAACTCAAAGGAATTGACGGGGGCCCGCACAAGCGGTGGAGCATGTGGTTTAATTCGAAGCAACGCGAAGAACCTTACCAGGTCTTGACATCCAGTGCAAACCTAAGAGATTAGGTGTTCCCTTCGGGGACGCTGAGACAGGTGGTGCATGGCTGTCGTCAGCTCGTGTCGTGAGATGTTGGGTTAAGTCCCGCAACGAGCGCAACCCTTGTCATTAGTTGCCATCATTAAGTTGGGCACTCTAATGAGACTGCCGGTGACAAACCGGAGGAAGGTGGGGATGACGTCAAGTCATCATGCCCCTTATGACCTGGGCTACACACGTGCTACAATGGACGGTACAACGAGAAGCGAACCTGCGAAGGCAAGCGGATCTCTTAAAGCCGTTCTCAGTTCGGACTGTAGGCTGCAACTCGCCTACACGAAGCTGGAATCGCTAGTAATCGCGGATCAGCACGCCGCGGTGAATACGTTCCCGGGCCTTGTACACACCGCCCGTCACACCATGAGAGTCTGTAACACCCAAAGCCGGTGGGATAACCTTTATAGGAGTCAGCCGTCTAAGGTAGGACAGATGATTAGGGTGAAGTCGTAACAAGGTAGCCGTAGGAGAACCTGCGGCTGGATCACCTCCTTTCTAAGGAAGGCGAAAGATGATGGAGAGTGCGAGAGCACTAAGAGAAGTCATCGAGAAAGCCAAGCGGAAGCACACTGAGAAACTTTGTTTAGTTTTGAGGGTAATACCTCAAGAGCTAGTACATTGAAAACTGAATATAATCAAAAGCAAAAAACCGAGACAATCGAAAAAACAGATTGAAGAGCGACCGAGAAGAGAGAGAAACTCAACTTGAAATAGGTCAAGTAGAAAAGGGCGCATGGTGAATGCCTTGGCACTAGAAGCCGATGAAGGACGTGACGAACACGAAAGGCTTCGGGGAGCAGTAAGTAAGCAATGATCCGGAGATATCCGAATGGGGGAACCCAATACCGCGAGGTATTATCATTAACTGTTAAGGTTAATGAAGGAAGACGCAGTGAACTGAAACATCTAAGTAGCTGCAGGAAGAGAAAGAAAAATCGATTTCCCAAGTAGCGGCGAGCGAACAGGAAAGAGCCCAAACCAGCTGGCTTGCCAGTTGGGGTTGTAGGACTGCGATATAGTACTTGAAGTGATAGCAGAATTATCTGGAAAGATAAGCCAGAGAGGGTGAGAGCCCCGTACGCGAAATTGCGGAGAGACTTAGCAGGATCCTGAGTAGGTCGGGACACGAGGAATCCCGATTGAAACCGCGAGGACCATCTCGCAAGGCTAAATACTAACTAGTGACCGATAGTGAACCAGTACCGTGAGGGAAAGGTGAAAAGAACCCCGGAAGGGGAGTGAAAGAGAACCTGAAACCGTGTGCCTACAAGTAGTCAGAGCACATTAAAGTGTAATGGCGTGCCTTTTGTAGAATGAACCGGCGAGTTACGTTATGGTGCAAGGTTAAGTCAGAAAAGACGGAGCCGGAGCGAAAGCGAGTCTGAATAGGGCGAAAGAGTATCATGACGTAGACCCGAAACCAAGTGACCTACCCATGACCAGGTTGAAGGCGTGGTAAAACACGCTGGAGGACCGAACCCACGTGAGTTAAAAATCGCGGGGATGAGTTGTGGGTAGCGGTGAAATTCCAAACGAACTTGGAGATAGCTGGTTCTCTCCGAAATAGCTTTAGGGCTAGCCTCGTGTGAATGATAATGGAGGTAGAGCGCTGTTTGGACTAGGGCCCGTCAGGGGTTACTGAATCCAGATAAACTCCGAATGCCAGATATCAATGCACGGGAGTCAGACTGCGAGTGATAAGATCCGTAGTCGAAAGGGAAACAGCCCAGATCACCAGTTAAGGTCCCCAAATCTATGCTAAGTGGAAAAGGATGTGGAGTTGCGTAGACAACTAGGATGTTGGCTTAGAAGCAGCCACCATTTAAAGAGTGCGTAATAGCTCACTAGTCGAGTGACGCTGCGCCGAAAATGTACCGGGGCTAAGCATAGTACCGAAACTGTGGATGCATATATTATATGCGTGGTAGGAGAGCGTTCTAAGTGCGGCGAAGTTAGATCGAGAGGACTAATGGAGCGCTTAGAAGTGAGAATGCCGGTATGAGTAGCGAAAGATAGGTGAGAATCCTATCCGCCGAAAGACTAAGGTTTCCTGGGGCAGGCTCGTCCGCCCAGGGTAAGTCGGGACCTAAGGTAAGGCCGAGAGGCGTAGCCGATGGACAACAGGTAGAAATTCCTGTACTGAAATTGTTCGATATGAGCAAAGGAGGGACGCAGGAGGCTAATGACGCATGTTGCTGGAAATACATGTGCAAGCAGTAAGAAAAAAGATGAGTCAAATGCTTGTCTTTAGATTTCAAGCTGTGATGCGGAGCGAAATAAAAGTAGCGAAGGTCATGATGTCAGACTGCCAAGAAAAGCTTCTAGCCAGAACAATTTTACCCGTACCGCAAACCGACACAGGTAGTCGAGTGGAGAACACTCAGGTGAGCGAGAGAACTCTCGTTAAGGAACTCGGCAAAATGACCCCGTAACTTCGGGAGAAGGGGTGCTGATAGTAAAATATCAGCCGCAGTGAATAGGCCCAAACAACTGTTTATCAAAAACACAGGTATCTGCAAAATCGTAAGATGACGTATAGGTGCTGACACCTGCCCGGTGCTGGAAGGTTAAGAGGAGAGCTTAGCGCAAGCGAAGGTTTGAATTGAAGCCCCAGTAAACGGCGGCCGTAACTATAACGGTCCTAAGGTAGCGAAATTCCTTGTCGGGTAAGTTCCGACCTGCACGAAAGGTGTAATGATTTGGGCACTGTCTCAACGAGAGACTCGGTGAAATTATAATACCCGTGAAGATGCGGGTTACCCGCGACAGGACGGAAAGACCCCATGGAGCTTTACTGTAGCTTGATATTGAGTATTTGTTAAACATGTACAGGATAGGTAGGAGCCAGAGAAAGTAGGACGCTAGTCTTACCGGAGGCAATGTTGGGATACTACCCTTGTTTGATGGATCCTCTAACTCACAGAGCTGAGCGTTCTGGAGGACAGTGTCAGGTGGGCAGTTTGACTGGGGCGGTCGCCTCCTAAAGTGTAACGGAGGCGCCCAAAGGTTCCCTCAGAATGGTTGGAAATCATTCGCAGAGTGTAAAGGTATAAGGGAGCTTGACTGCGAGAGCTACAACTCGAGCAGGGACGAAAGTCGGGCTTAGTGATCTGGTGGTACTGCATGGAAAGGCCATCACTCAACGGATAAAAGCTACCCTGGGGATAACAGGCTTATCTCCCCCAAGAGTTCACATCGACGGGGAGGTTTGGCACCTCGATGTCGGCTCGTCGCATCCTGGGGCTGAAGTCGGTCCCAAGGGTTGGGCTGTTCGCCCATTAAAGCGGCACGCGAGCTGGGTTCAGAACGTCGTGAGACAGTTCGGTCCCTATCCGTCGTGGGCGTAGGAAATTTGAGAGGAGCTGTCCTTAGTACGAGAGGACCGGGATGGACATACCGCTGGTGTACCAGTTGTCTTGCCAAAGGCATCGCTGGGTAGCTATGTATGGAAGGGATAAGCGCTGAAAGCATCTAAGTGCGAAGCCCCCCTCAAGATGAGATTTCCGATGCGAAAGCAGTAAGACACCTTAAAGACGATGAGGTAGATAGGCTAGGAGTGGAAGCATAGCGATATGTGGAGCGGACTAGTACTAATCAGTCGAGCACTTGACCAAAGCTCAAAGGTTTAAAGGCTAGAGATTATATTCAGTTTTGAGTGTAAAAGCTCAGAAAGAGTACGGTGGCGATGGCAAGAAGGATACACCTGTTCCCATGCCGAACACAGAAGTTAAGCTTCTTAACGCCGAGAGTAGTTGGTGGGAAACTGCCTGCGAGGGTAGGCAGTCGCCGTGCTCTTTTTTAATATTCCGGCTTAGCTCAGTTGGTAGAGCACCTGACTGTTAATCAGGTTGTCGTCAGTTCGAGTCTGACAGCCGGAGTTTATGGCAATAATAAAATAATGGAGTGTTGTCCGAGTGGCTGAAGGAGCATGATTGGAAATCATGTATACGGGCTTTACCTGTATCGAGAGTTCGAATCTCTCACACTCCGTTGGAGAATATTTTTCGCCATAATATGTATTTCATTTATTGAGTAAATTTTTTGAAAAAAGTACTTGCTTTTTGAAAAAGATCTGGTATAGTAATATATGTGCTCAATTGTGAGATCTGGCCCGTTGGTCAAGCGGTTAAGACACCGCCCTTTCACGGCGGTAACATGAGTTCAAATCTCGTACGGGTCATTGCCATATTAAATATGGTTGTTGGAGGATTAGCTCAGCTGGGAGAGCATCTGCCTTACAAGCAGGAGGTCACAGGTTCGAGCCCTGTATCCTCCATCGTTCACGGGACTACCAAATATGGTAGTCCTTTTTTGTGTTTAAAGACAAATGAACGAATTTTTATTGTATATATTGTTATTCGGTTAAGGTCCCGAAAGGATTCGTTTTTAACGAAGATGCCTTGTAACCGAAAGATGGGGGACTCTATGAAAAAAGAAAAACGTTTATTTACTTCGGAATCAGTTTCAGAAGGACATCCAGATAAAGTTGCAGATCAAATTTCTGATGCTATTTTAGATGCAATTTTAGCTAAGGATCCAGATGGTCGTGTAGCTTGTGAAACTACTGTTACTACCGGTCTCGTTTTAGTTGTAGGTGAAATTTCAACCTCTGCCTATGTGGATATTCAATCTGTAGTTAGAAAAACTATTTTAGAGATTGGATACAATCGTCCTGAACTTGGTTTTGACGGTAATAATTGTGCTATCTTAGTCGATATTGATGAACAATCTAGTGATATCGCTGGTGGTGTTAATGAATCACTTGAAACACGTGAAAACCACCAGGACAAAGATGATTTAGATAAAATAGGTGCTGGTGACCAAGGGTTAATGTTTGGTTTTGCCATTAAGGAAACTCCTGAATTAATGCCACTACCTATTTCTTTAGCTCATTCATTGATGAGACGGGTTGCTAGTCTTCGCAAAGAGGGACGTCTTGATTGGCTAAGACCTGATGCAAAAGCACAAGTAACTGTAGAATACGATGATGAAAATAAACCAAAACGTGTAGATACAGTGGTTATTTCTACTCAAACTGATGCAACAGTAACTAACGATGAAATTCGTGAAGCAATGATCGATATGGTAATTAAGAAGGTCATCCCATCTCAATATCTTGATAAGGATACTAAGTTTTTGATTAATCCTTCTGGTCGCTTTGTTATTGGTGGACCTAAAGGAGATTCGGGCTTAACTGGACGTAAGATTATTGTTGATACATATGGTGGATACGCTCGTCATGGTGGCGGTGCTTTCTCAGGCAAAGATTTAACTAAGGTTGATCGAAGCGCAAGTTATGCGGCTCGATATGTAGCTAAGAATATTGTGGCAGCTGGCTTAGCTTATCAATGTGAAATTCAACTTGCTTATGCAATTGGAGTTGCTCATCCAGTTTCAATCATGGTTGATACGCATGGAACAAGTAAAGTAAGTGAAGATCTATTGGTAGAGGCGGTTAGAAATGTCTTTGATTTAAGACCAGCTGGTATTATCGAAATGCTGAACTTAAAGCGTCCTATTTATCGCCAAACTGCCGCTTATGGTCATTTTGGACGAACAGACGTGGATTTACCTTGGGAGCATACAGATAAGGTAGAAGCGCTAAAAACATATGTGAGCGAGCATGCAGAATAAAAGTAATACTAAAATTGTAACAATTGCTATCTTTTTAACGACCTTTATGACAGCGATTGAAGGGACTATTGTATCGACGGCGATGCCCACAATTGTTTCTGATTTAAATGGATTAGAAATCATGAATTGGGTTGTTTCCATCTTTCTATTAATGACTGCTGTCTCAACCCCAATTTATGGAAAACTAGCTGATAGCCTTGGAAGAAAACCTGTATTTCTATTCGGAATTGCTGTTTTTGTGATTGGATCAGCACTTTGTGGAATTGCACAGAATATGGTGGAACTAATCCTCTTTCGAGTAATTCAGGGGCTCGGATCAGGAGCAGTACAGCCAGTAGCTGTTACCATTATTGCTGATTTATATACGCTTGAAAAAAGAGCAAAGATGCTAGGTTTAAACTCTGGTTTTTGGGGAGTAGCTTCGGTCATTGCACCATTGTTAGGTGGATTCATTGTTCAACATTTATCATGGCATTGGATTTTTTATATTAATGTTCCATTAGGAATTTTAGCCTTTTTACTGGTGATCTTCTTTTTTAAAGAAACAAAGACAAGTAAGGATTCCACTTTAGATTTAAAAGGAACAACTTGTTTAGTCATCTTTTTATTGGCCTTAATGGTCTTCTTACAAGAAATAGAAAATGGCTTTAATTTAATCTTATTGGGATTACTAATTATTATTGTTGCTTCAGCCATCCTTTTCTTTCGGATGGAGAAGAAAGCAAAAGATCCAATTATGCCACTAGATATGCTAACTAGCAAAGAATTTACAATGATTAATTTGATTACTTTACTTATTTCAGGGGTAGTCATTGGCTTTGAATTCTATATTCCAACTTGGATGCAAGGAATAAATGGGACCAGCGCTTCTGTTGCTGGATTTGCGGTGACACCAAGTTCGTTAATGTGGATTGTAGGATCATTTTTAATTGGTGGAATGCTTGGACGATGGGGAATAAAGAAAACATATGATTATATGTTAATTGTCCTTGTTGGAGCCGATTTAGCCTTAATATTTGTTCCAATCTATACCTCATTTTGGGTATTTTGCCTGATCGCAGCATTTAATGGAACAGCCTTTGGAGCTATTACAACTGCTTCGCAAGTTCGTTCTCAAGTTTTAGTAGGACGCGATAAAATTGGAGTTGCAACTAGTTTTAATACATTGATGAAATATTTAGGGCAGACTATGATGGTCTCTATATATGGAATTACATTTAACATGGTTGTAGCAAAGCAGTTAACACATCGTCCGCAATTAACTCAAAGAATGATGAATGATATTGTTTCTGCTGATAAAGCTAAACATTTAGCACCTAATTTAATCCCCGCTTTAAGAGAAGTTTTATTAAGCGGCTTAAAGTCGGTATATGTGGTTTCTTTAATTGTGATAATTTTATCGTTAGTTCTTAATCAACTTTATAAACAGAAGAAAATTGTTGAATAAAAAAATGCTAACTGAGTTTGAAGTGCCATAGAAAAGTTAGACATTTATAAAATTTTAAAGATTTGATAATACACGATTTCTGTATTTTACAGGAGTCGTGTATTTTAATTTGTTTGATCTTCTAACATTGTTAAACCAATAAATATAATCTTTCAGAATTTCCTTCATCTCTTCTAAACTTCCAATCTTAAGTCGATTCAGTTTTTCTCTCTTCATTAAATTAAATATCGTTTCTCCTGGTGCATTATCATGACAATTTCCTTTTCGGGACATGCTTTGGATTATATTCATTTTCTTTAGTCGAGCCTGATAGCCTGGATTCTGATATTGAAAGCCTTGATCTGAATGAAGGATAGGAGCAGCTCCTGGTGGAAGATTATCTGCTAGTTCATCTAGCATATTATAAATAGTTTTCATTTCAGGAGAATAACTTACTGCACAAGCTAGAATCTCCAAAGAAGCCTCATCTACTACAGGAGAAATATAAACTTTCTTGCCGCTAGTTAGTTTATATTCAGTTACATCGGTATGAAGAACTTTATAGGGGATAGTTTCATCAAAAGTTTGATTTAGGATATTTGGTGCTTTCTTTCCTACATTACCCTTATACGAACTATATTTACCAGTATTTTTATGATAAATTGTTGTTTTTATTCCTAAACTTCTCATTAACTTACGTACTGTTTCTAGAGAAAGTTTAAATCCTTCATCTCTTAACGCTCCCCACATAGGACGATAACCATATGTTTCTTGTCCTTCATAGCCATAATAGATTTCTTGAATCTTCTCTTTTACTAAAGCATACTTATCAGCTTGATTAATTCTATTTTTTACATTGTCATAGTAAGTCTTTCTATTTAATTTGAGCACTTTAAATAAGACCTTAAGTTTAATTTGATGGTGTTTTGCCCGAATATCCTGTATTAATTGTGTTTTTTGTTTGTTGGATAACGTGGATATCGGGCAGCCACTTTTTTTAAGACAAGATTTTCCACTCTAAGTCTTTCTAATTCAGCTTCCTGCTTAAGAATTTTTTCTTCATACTTTTGCTTTTCACTAAGTTCTAACTTTTTAGTTGTCTTCTTACTCTTTTTAGGCACTTTCCTAGGCCGACCTTTCTGTTTAGGCAGCAGCCCAGCATATCCTTCTTCATTGAACTTTTTAGCCCAATTGTATACTTGAGAATCACTAATATTAAACTTAGCCGCTACCTTTGAAACTCCAATAGAATGTGTTAAATAGTAGCGTACCACATTTAGCCTAAAGTCAGAAGAATAAGTAGTTTTAGTATGTTTAACAGATAAGGCAGCTAAACCTTGACACTTAGCCTTATCAATCCATCTACGAATAAGAGTCCAATGAATATTATATTGTTTAGCTAAACCTTTTATTGAATCTTCATGATTTAAATATTTGGAAACAATTTCAATTTTTAATTCAGTCGAATATTTGGTCATAAAAAAATACCTCATAATTATTAGATTTTATGTCTAACAATTATGAGGCACTTCAGTTTAACATTATACTCAGTTAGCATTTTTTATTTATTCTTTTTTAAATAGAGGTGGTATAAAACGGAAAATCCAAGTAAAACAAATGTTGTACCTTCTAGCCATCCACCAATTACGTCTGAGGGATAGTGGACATGACAGAAGATCCTAGTGTAACCAATAAAAAGTGGGAAAATACTCCAAATAATAATTAAAATAGTGCGCCAGGATTTATTTTTTACTAAAAGGATAGTTAAGACTATTAGAATACCAAAGAAAGTTGCACTACCTACCGAATGTCCAGAAGGAAAGCTATAACCATCAGCAAAAACTAAATGGTGAACTAAGGGGCGATGACGTTCAACGGCATGTTTGGTAATCCAATTATAACCATTGGCACAGATCATTAAGCTGGCTGAGAAGAAAGCATAGGCGAATCTTTTGGCAATCAGCAAGCAAATAAATAAAATTATCGTAGCAATGGTTAAAGTACTAGTATTACCAATTACTGTTAATTTAGTGGCAATCGCTACATTAGTAGGATTGTTGTTAGAAAGTAGATGAATAATAGTTTGGTCAAAAGAATGTATAAAAGGATTTTTATAAATGACCAAGAGTGCCCAAATTACATAAAGAATTAAAAAAATAAACCCAGGAATAAGGGTATCGTGGATAGTTAAATTGTTATATTTCTTTTTCAAAAAAATTTCTCCCCTTGTAATTTCTAGTAGATGTGGTAAATTATAATCATTATCCATCAAAAAATAAAGACTAGGGAGTAGTAACAAGTCAGAGTTGTTATTAGAGATGAGCTGGTTGGTGTAAAGCTTAACAATGATGCTGTGAACTTGCCCTAACGACAAGTCTATCGTTTGCCTTCCGCGTTAAGGGGCACGAGTGTCACACATTGTATGTGTGGAACTTAGGTGGTAACGCGAAATTAACTTCGTCCTATGATTTTAATCATAGGACGTTTTTTAGTTTTAAGGAGAGATATTTTTGTATAATCACAAAACTGTAGAAAAAAAGTGGCAAAAATACTGGGCTGAGCATGATACTTTTAAGACAGGCACTGATCCTAAGAAAAAGAATTATTATGCTTTAGATATGTTCCCATTTCCATCTGGTAAAGGTCTTCATGTAGGACACCCGAAGGATATACTGCAACTGATATTGTTTCAAGAATGAAGAGAGCCCAAGGCTATAACGTTCTTCATCCAATGGGCTGGGACGCATTTGGTCTTCCAACTGAACAATATGCCTTAAAGACTGGTGAAGACCCAGAAAAAGTTACTAAAGAAAATATTGCTAACTTTAAAAAGCAGCTGAATAAGCTTGGTTTTTCGTATGATTGGGACCGCGAAGTTACTACTTCTGATCCAAATTACTATAAGTGGACTCAATGGGTTTTTGAACAAATGTATAAGAAGGGCTTGGCATATGAAGCTGAAGTTCCCGTTAACTGGTCTCCAGATCTAGGCACAGTTGTTGCAAATGAAGAAATTGTTGATGGTAAGACTGAACGTGGTGGCTATCCAGTTTACCGTCGAAATATGCGTCAATGGATGCTTAAGATGACAGCTTATGCTGATCGTTTGCTCGAAGATTTAGATGATTTAGATTGGCCAGAGCCAGTTAAAGAAATGCAAAGAAACTGGATCGGTCGCTCAGAAGGAGCTCAGGTTACTTTTAAGGTTAAGGACAGTGATAAAACATTTGATGTGTTTACTACACGTCCTGATACCTTATTTGGTGTTAGTTACACTGTCTTAGCTCCTGAAAGTAAGTTAGTTCAAGAAATTACAACTCCTGAACAAAAAGAAGCTGTGGATGCTTACATTAAGAAAATTGAATCAAAGTCTGATCTAGAAAGAACTGATCTAAATAAAGACAAGACCGGTGTCTTTACTGGTGCCTATGCAGTTAATCCAGTAAATGGAAAAGAAGTTCCAATTTGGATTTCTGATTATGTTTTAGCAAGTTATGGTACTGGTGCAGTAATGGCGGTACCAGCTCATGATGATCGTGACTATGCTTTTGCAACTAAATTTGGCTTGCCGATCAATCGAGTTATTGAAGGTGGAAATTTAGAAAAAGAAGCCTTTGGTGGAGATGGTAAACACATCAATTCTGAATTCTTAGATGGTTTAAACAATGAAGAAGCTAAGAAGAGAATGATTGAGTGGCTTGAAGATCACAATGTAGGTGAAAAGAAGGTTAATTATAAACTTCGTGACTGGGACTTTAGTCGTCAACGTTACTGGGGTGAACCAATTCCTGTAATTCACTGGGAAGATGGTACTACTTCACTAGTTCCAGAAGATGAATTACCATTACGTTTGCCACATGCAACTGACATTAAGCCATCAGGTACTCCAGAAAGTCCACTTGCCAATTTGACTGATTGGGTAAACGTTGTTGATGAAAACGGTCGAAAAGGTAAGCGTGAAACTAATACTATGCCTAACTGGGCAGGTTCAAGTTGGTACTACTTACGCTATATTGATCCACATAACGATAAAGAATTGGCTGACTATGATTTACTTAAGAAGTGGCTCCCTGTAGATCTTTACATTGGTGGGGCAGAACACGCTGTTCGTCACTTACTCTATGCTAGATTTTGGCACAAGGTTCTTTATGACTTGGGTGTTGTACCAACTAAAGAGCCATTCCAAAAGCTTTATAATCAAGGTTTGATTTTAAAGAATCATGAAAAGATGTCTAAGTCTAAAGGAAATGTTGTTAACCCTGATGAAGTAATCGATGAATATGGTGCAGATTCACTTAGAATGTACGAAATGTTCATGGGTCCATTAGATGCTTCAATTGATTGGGATGATAATGGTCCTGCATCTACTAAGAAATTCTTAGATCGTGTATGGCGCTTATTTGTTAACGATCTTGACCTAAAGGCAATTCCTCAAGAAAAGATTGTTGACGAAAATGATGGTGAACTTGATAAGGTATATGCCGAGACTGTCAAAAGGTTACAGAAGACTTTGAAGCTTTACACTTTAATACTGCAATTAGTCAAATGATGGTCTTTATGAATGCAGCTCAAAAAGCTAAGACTATTCCACGTGAATATGCAGAAGGATTTGTACAACTTCTTGCTCCTGTTGCACCTCACATGATGGAAGAAATCTGGTCAGTATTTGGTCATGATGAATCTATTGCATATGCGAAATGGCCAGAATATGATCCTGCAAAATTAGTTGAATCAACAGTTGAAATTATGGTTCAAGTTAATGGTAAGCTTCGCGGCAAATTTAAGGCTGCTAAGGATAGTGATAAAGATACCTTAGAAAAAGAAGCTCTTGCTCTTGATCATGTTCAAAAATTCTTAGAAGGAAAAGATGTCAAGAAAGTCATCGTTATTCCAAACAAAATTGTTAATATTGTTGCTAAGTAATTTAAGTTTTTCCTAAATAATTAATATTTGTAAATACAATTTACATTAATGAGTAATATATAATTCAGACGCTTAACTGGATATAGGGAAAATTTATCTTTATGGAAAACAATACTAAAAATACTAAAGAGACAATGGTCAAAGGCTCCGCATGGATGACTTTTGGCTCTATTGTGTCACGAATTTTAGGAGCATTGTATATTATTCCATGGTATGCCTGGATGGGAAGTCATGGAAATATTGCCAATGCTTTAACAGCGAAAAGCTATAACATTTATAGTTTATTTATTATTATTTCTACCGCAGGTATTCCCGGAGCGGTTGCCAAGCAGGTAGCAAAATATAATGCTTTAAATGAATATGATATTGGGCGAAAACTGTTTAGACGCGGCTTAATTTTGATGGCCATGTTTGGTGTGATTTGTGCGGCAATTATGTACTTTGGTGCTCCAATTTTAGCTACTGATGATATCATTGGTGCTCTTTTGCATGGGTCTAAAAGTGATCCGCGTCAAGTGGCCGTGATGAGAAGTCTTTCTTATGCAGTTTTAATTATTCCAATTTTGAGTATCATGCGTGGGTATTTTCAAGGTTATGCAGATATGATGCCTCCAGCTATGTCTCAATTTGTTGAACAATTGGCACGTGTAATATGGATGCTATTGACTGCTTATATTATTATGCAAGTTCAACATGGATCTTATGTTCATGCAGTAGTTCAATCAAATTTAGCTGCAGCTATTGGTGCGGTATTTGGAATTTTGCTCTTAGTATGGTTTTTATATCGTAGACGAAATGAACTAAATGCATTAATGGAGCAATCAAATCATGCAATTAAAATTTCTACTGCTGGAATTTTCTGGGAGATTATTAATCAATCTATTCCATTTATTATCATTGACTCTGGAATTACCTTGTTCCAATTAATTGACCAGTATACCTTTCATCCAATGATTGCTATGTTTGTTCATGCTAGTTCTGATCAAATTGAATCATGGTATGCCTTATTTGGATTAAATGCAAATAAATTAATCATGATTATTGTATCTTTAGCAACTGCAATGTCAGTAACTGCTATTCCGCTTTTATCAGGTGCCCATGCACGACGTGATTATGCCAGCATTTCTAGCCAAATTGAAAATACCTTGGAATTATTCTTATTTGTTATGATTCCAGCTTCATTGGGTATGGCTGCTATTGCAACGCCAATTTATACAATTTTTTATGGCTACGATCAATTAGGTTCAAATGTCTTGTACTTATCATCATTTACGGCAATTAGTTTAGGCCTATTTACAGTTTTAATGGCAATTTTACAAGGTCTATCAGAGAACGGACTAGCTATAAAGTACCTGGTGTTAGGAATTATCATTAAATTTGCTGTCCAACTTCCGATGATTGAATTCTTTAAAGTATATGGACCACTCTTAGCTACGAATATTGGCTTGATTATTACCATCTGGCTTTCTTTAAAGCACTTAAAAGTTAGATACAGATATAATAGTAGTCGTACATCAAGACGGTTTATTGGAATTGCAATTTTTTCAATGGCAATGTTTGTGATAGTTACCGGGGCAGTTAAATTTTG
>PDYJ01003097.1_pt1 | contig 68174 bp, 59 predicted proteins | sample 1430841 | NCBI WGS metagenome assembly PDYJ01 (sample SAMN07237672, study PRJNA390542) | Gut metagenome, whole genome shotgun sequencing project. | isolation source: fecal pellets | host: Mus musculus | place: USA: New York, NY | collected 2016-10
GGCTAAAAGTTATCTGTCTTACTCCGCTTTATGATTTCTTCATTCGCTACCGCTGGCACGCCGTTGCAATTCTTCTTCTGATTGCAACATACCGCATCAGCGATGTTGTGATGGGAGTCATGAGCAATCCATTTTATCGGGACTTAGGATATTCAAAAGAAGAAGTTGCTGCTATTTCTAAAATCTTCGGCGTCATCATGACTTTGGCAGGAGCTTTCTTAGGAGGCGCTGTCGTCCTCAAGATTGGGGTTCTTAAAACTTTGTTCTTGGGTGCAGTTCTATCTGCTGCAACAAATCTTTTGTTTTCTTGGCTCGCTACCATCGGCCATGACGTAACCTTCCTGATTTTCACGATCAGTGCCGATAACCTTGCGGGAGGTTTGGCCAGCGCCGCATTTGTGGCTTATCTCTCCGGGCTTACGAACGTTGCCTATTCAGCGACTCAGTACGCACTGTTCTCCTCAATCATGCTCATCCTGCCGAAATTCCTAGCAGGATTCTCGGGAGTAATCGTGGAAGCCGTCGGATACAGCAATTTCTTTATCGGTACTGCGCTGCTCGGCCTCCCGTCCTGGTTTTGATTCCTCTTATTGCTTATTTGCAAAAGAAAAATCCGCTGCACTAACTTTCAGGTTCTTCTTCCTCGGCCAACTTCTCTTCTACATCCGGCGGAAGAGGATAACCTTTCATACCTTTTGCCATAATAGCTACGTTGTTCACAACACCTTCAAGCGCATCATAGAAATCGTCATATATGATAGCCGTTTCTTCGACTTCTTCTCCGGCTTCATTCTGCGGTTTGCCTAAGATGGATTCCAGATTAGAAGTGCCTACCACTAAGGGATAAACGGAATCCAGGTCATTGAAGTTCAAGTTATTCGGGATGTCGTAAATGGCGCTGTAGAGACCATTAACAAAGGGGCTGAGGTAGCTGAGCTGTTCTTCCAGAGGTTCAGCAAGCAGCTCTTCAGTTTCCGGTTCAAAGCGTACCGGATCAACAACCTGAGAATTCTTAAGCTGTTCGTTGATTTCTTTATATCTCTTCATCAGAAGCTTTCTGAGCTTCTTGAAGTCCTCAGTTTCAGCAATAGGTTTCCCATCTTTGGCAAATACTGCTTCAATCCAAACTCGATGTCCGGGAGCATCTGGCAAAAGAGCCCATCCGGTTAAAAAGCCGTCCAAAAAAGAAGCATCGATGTCATGCGGTCCGACTTCCTGAGCTACTGCTTCCGTCAGGCGTTCCATCTCCTCGAACTCTTCCATCGTCAGAGCATCGTTTTTAATTGACATTTTTATCCTCGTGTTTAGCCATGAAATTGTTTATTGCTGTCTTTACTTCAGCAGACGTATTTTTTCTCAGCAGATTCTTGACAAACTTTTGGCACTCTTCCAGAGTCAATTTCCTAATCTGTTTTTTGACGGAAGGAATCTGCATCGCAGCCATCGAAAGTTCTTCAAATCCCAAACCGACAAAGAACGGAGCAAAATTTTTCTTTCCGCCCATCTCGCCGCACACTGAAAGCGGTTTATTGAGCTTCTGAGCCATCTTTGCCGTATTGGCAATCAAATGGAGGACGGCCGGTGATACTCGCTGTAAATCGGGGCAACGGATGGGTTTCCGCGGTCTACGGCTAACGTATATTGAACCAAATCGTTGGTTCCCAATGACGCAAAATCTACCTCTCGAAGGAATGGTTCAGGACGAATGGCAACGGCCGGAACTTCTACCATAATCCCAACCGGAACTTCAGGATTGAAGAGCTTTCCTTCTGCAGAAAGCTGTGCCTTTGCCGTCTCGATATATCTTTTTGCCTCAATAATTTCTTCTATGGAAGTCACCATCGGGAGCAGAATCTTGACGTTTTCTTTATATGCTGCGCGGAGAATGGCTCTTATCTGAGTTAAGAAAAGGGAAGGATTAGCCAAGGTAAAACGAATGGCCCTCAGACCCAAAGCCGGATTTTCTTCCTCTTCATTTAGAGCAGTCTGAGGAAGGTTAGCCGCCTTCGCCTCATGGGTCAGAAGTTTATCTCCTCCAACATCCAAGGTTCTAATAGTTACGGGCCTGCCGCCCATTGATTCGATAAGTTCTTTGTAGCTTTCATACTGCTCTTCCTCGTCAGGCAAACGGTTTCTTCCCATGAACAGATATTCACTGCGGAAAAGCCCGACGCCCTGTGCACCCTGATGTAAGACTTCATCTAAGCCGGCAACCATGGCGATGTTGGCCAGAAGCTTAACCTTATGCTTTTGGTCCTTTGTTTCTGCGACACGTCTACGGGCTCGGTAGAACTCAGAGTAAAGCTCTTCCTGCTCTTGGACTTGAGCAGTAATTTCCAGAATCTCTTCAGATGAAGGATTACAGATAATTTCTCCGGTATTAGAGTTTACGAATAGTTGATCGCCGTCTTGAATCTGACTTCTTGCTCCTGCAACCCCAACAACGGCAGGAATAAACAATGTCTGCGACAGCACTGCAGTGTGGGAAGTCGGACCGCCTTTCTCTGTGATGATGCCCACCAGGTCAAGGTCTTCATATTCAGTCAGCCAAATCACGTCCGCCAAAGATAGGTCGTTCGTAACAAGGATGACTTCTTCTAAGGCCGTTCTAACTTCGGCCTGAAGCCGTCTCCCTTTCCGAGAAGCTCTTCCTGCAGACGATTGACGGCATGTTCAATATCATCCCCGCGTTCTGCCAAGTAAGAGTCGGTCATGTTCTCGAAGACTGTCTTTACCTCTTCCAAGTGCTGCGCCAAAGCCCACTCCACATTAATCAAGCGCTCAGCAATAATATGATCAACCTCTTCTTTCATGGTTTGATCATTGATAAGCATCTTGAACATTTCCAAGAAGGACTTCAGCTCTTTCGGGGCTCTCTTCGGCGTTCTGGAGAGCATACGGTTAATTTCTTTATTAACGGAGGCAATAGCCTTAACCAATCTTTCCTTTTCTGGTTCTATTTGGTCAGGAGCGATGGAATACTGAGGGAGCTGTAAAGGAGCCATCGCCATTACGCGCGCTCTGCCGAAACCGAGTCCGCTAGATACGCCTATTCCGCTAAGTTCCTTTCTGCCTGTTGCGCTGCTTTCCGTCATGGCTTACTGAGCCTCACCAAACTTATCTTCAAACATCTGTTTGAGTTCCGAGAGCATCTCATCTTCGTCGGTACCATCTCCGATTAAAGTCAGCTCAGTTCCCCGAGAAGCGGCCATCAGCATCACTCCCATGATGGACTTACCGTTAACCTCTCTACGGCCATTGGTGATCTTCAAAGAACTGAGAAATTCATTAGCTTTTTGAGTTAATTTAGTAGCCGGTCGGGCATGCAGACCTAGCTTATTCAAGACGGTAACTTTAATTGTTTTCATTAGTTGTTCTCGTTGCGATTTGTGCTGCCTCAGAAGCCTTCTCCAGCAATACTTTCAGAGGCTGATTTCTGTAGCAAAGGAGTTTCATGAGAAGAGGGAGACTCAACGGAGCGATGCATTCGCAATTTTTTTCTTTTGCAAAGGCGCAAACGACATTGCCGGGCGTTGCACCAAAAACATCAACCAGCACGACTTTCTGGTCCGCATCTATAGCATTCCAAGCTCTTTCGAGTTGCTCTTGCTGCAATTGCCGATCTTCGTCGGAATCTATATCCACTGCCTCCACAGCCTCCAGTCCAGCAAAAATTTCTTTAGCAACTGAATTAAACGACGAGGCTAAGGGCTTATGAGCCACGAGTAGAAAACCTGTCTTCACAAAGAATACTCCTTCAGAATCACACTAATTTTAGACAAAGTTTTCAATTCAGGAGTGGTATAAAACCGAAAAAGAACAACCTTGAGTACCTTCAACGACGCCGCATACAAGAAATTCTCTGCCTGTTCATCCTTTTCCGGTCAGAAATAACCTCTGAAATCTTATGAAGGCAAAAGTGAAAGCCGAAGAAAATCTCTTCGCCGCTATGAAGGAGAAGTTACCAAATTGATGGATTTTTAACTTGTTATTTTCTGCAAACGGTTACAGGATTAAATGTAAGGCAGCCATAAACTAAAGATCTGGGCTCTTTAAAGGAAGCACTTCCGCCTTGTATCATATACTTTTGAACCTGAAAAAGCTACAGTGTTTGGTTGGTCTCTTTCGCTCCTAGTAAAATCATTTGAACATATTTAACTGCTTCCCGTTTCAGAAAACTTATAAAACGAAAAGCATTACTTGAAATTTTTAGTTTTTATGGAGGATTCCGAATGGCAATCATCACATTCCGTTCTAGAGCAGCGGGCGAGATTTATATGTTTCGCGAAACAGCTGAGGAAATCTTTAAAGTATTTGGCAAACCTTTAGGCATCCGCGGAGTTATAACGCCTGAAGAGATTCCTGCCGCTCTTAAGGCTCTTCAGGTCAGAATTGAAAAAGAAAAAGAACTTCTGAAAGAGGTTAAAGCCAAGGAAGACAAAGCCTTCAGAGAAGGAAAAGATTTAGACAAAGAGAAGAAATCGGCGATGGAACAAACTGTCTATTTTACTCAAAGAGCTTACCCCTTTGTTGAAATGCTTGAACGCTCTCTTAAAGAAGATGCTCCTGTTACTTGGGGAGTTCCGTAGGGAATGAAAGTCTGCTATGGTGAATGAAACTCCATCTTAGAATGGAGCTTCTTTTATATCCGTATGGCCTTCTATTGCAGTTCCTTTACATCTTTTTCAATGCCGACGATCTTTTTTATGTGCTCGGTATCAGTTCCGGAAGGGATAGGAATGTATTTGCCGGAGGAATTTTTAAATACACCAAGCGGCACTGTTGTTAAGCCGGACCAACGAGCTATTTTGGCATTGGTCCAAACTTCGTCTCTGTATTTCTTATCGACCGTTGTTCCGACAGGATTAATACCTCGAAAATCTTTGTCCTTAAAGTGATCTTCATGGTGCTGCATGGCATCCCAAGGTTCTTCAGAGGAAAGAATAAGAGCAGCTTGATCGATACTCAAATCACGTAGAACAGGAATTGGAAACCAGATAAAGTTCACTTGGTTTTGCAACGGCTTTGCTGCACTCCACAACTTGCTGCACCACGGACACTGAGTGTCAGAAACAATGACGACTACAGGCTTATCTTTACCGATATTCGGATTGCTTATGCCGAATCCGTTAGCCAACATAGATTCATAGAGATGGTCGAGCTGTGTACCCGCGCGTAGTTCCGGATAATCTGCACGTCCCGGAACAGTCTCCGGTTTGATTCCAACTTTTTCCGCTGCATGAACCATCGTTCCGCAAACAGACATTAAGGCCATAGCCAAACAATTTCTTCTAAACATGCTTACTCCTGATTGTGTTTTCCGTATCCGGTTTTTGCATTGATTACCCTTACCAGCACCGAACTAAAGTTTAAGCTCGCCAGAAACCTCTGGTAAAGAGAACGAGTACCGTAAATAGTTCCAAACGTCCGATAATCATTAAAAACGTACAGAAGAGGACTTGGAAATCCGTCAAAGACGAGAAGTTATAGGCGGGCCCCAAATTTCCTAACGCAGGACCAAGATTATTTAAGCAGCTAATCGCGGTAGAAAACGCTGTAAGGCCGTCAAAGCCTGTCAGAAGGAAAACCATCGTGCTCAAGAAGGCAATCGCAATATAGAGCATTAAGAAGGAAAGAATCGCGAATATAACCTGGTTGCTAATCGGTTTGTTCCCAATCACCAACGGAGCAATGACACGCGGATGCAAAATCTTCTTAAATTCGAGACCGCCCTGTTTCACCAAAGCAATCGCACGGATCATTTTGATGCCGCCGCCGGTAGAACCGGCACAAGTAGCAAAGCTCGAGCCGAACAAAGCCAACAATTGAACTACTAAAGGCCAGTCTCCATAGTTTGTGTTCGCAAAACCGCTGGTACTTATCACAAAAATGACGTTGGTCACTGAATAGTAAAACGCATCTCCGACATTGACGTAAGTCTCAAAAGAAACCAATAAGAACGTCGATAAAAGAGTAAGGACTAACGCTGTTAAAAGCCATGCACAGCTTTCAACGTCTTTGAAGTAGAGCATCGGAGACAGCTTTTTCCATACGAGGAAGTGCATGGAGAAGTTGATGCCGCCGATAAGCAAAAAGACTACACACACATAGTCAACGGCCCTGGTTGACCAATATCCGAACCCGGCATCATGGCTGGAGAACCCTCCCAAAGACACCGTTGTGAACGTATGCATAATGGCATCGTCCCAGTCCATACCGGCCATGTGATAGCAGATTGCGCAAAGAACGGAAATCGCAAAATAAATATTGAAGAAGGCCTTAGCCGTGTCCGAGATTCTTGGCGTAAGGCGCCCCTCCTTCAAAGGCCCCGTGCTTTCCGCCCGGAAGATCTGGGCACCACCGACGCCCAACAGCGGAAGAACTGCCACGGCCATCACCAGAATACCGATACCACCCAACCACGCCAGGAAGCACCTCCAAAAGTTCACGCTCATCGGCAGATCATCAAGCCCTCGAAGAATCGTCGCACAGGTAGTTGTAATCCCGGAAACGGCTTCAAAGAAAGCATGAGTAAAAGGCAAATCCGGGATAGTGAGATAGACGGGCAGCGTAGCATAAAAGGCTAAGAAAACCCACGCCATTGTTACCAACAGGAATCCGTCTCGGGGAATCAGCTCTCTTCTAAAACTTCTTGTGGATAACCAAAGAATTCCGCCGGAAAAAAATGTAATCAGGAAAGAAATCAAAAATCCGTTAAATGCCCCGTCTTCTTTCCAAAAAGACAAAATCAGCGGGATCAACATCGCAAAAGAAAATCCCACAATAATCGGACCTAAAACATTAAGGACCGGCAGGAGCATTAAACGGAGAATAGGATGCATCTGCGGCTCTCCTTAGAAGAATCCCACAGATGGAGCAAAGAGTTTTTCTATCTCCGGTACCTGTTGGCGACTGTCGGCAAAAATAATGACATGATCGTCGTCTTCAATGCTTAAATCTTTTTCAGAAGCCATCAAGACTTCTTGAGAGTCATCTTCTTTTCGAACAATACAACCGATAGTCACGCCATGTGGCAGATTTAATTTTGTGACGGGTTTACCGATTACTTTAGAGTTTTTAGACGTTCCGTGAGCCACTATTTCCATCGCTTCCGCAGCTCCTCTCCGCAGTGTATGAGCCGAAACCACGTCTCCTTGACGAATATGGCGAAGCAAGTCAGACAGCACTGACTCTGTGGGGGAAAAAGCAATATCAATATCGGTGGAGTCAATCAAGTCAATATAGCTCGAACGGTTAATCAGAGCGATAGTACAGTGAGCCCCAAGGCGCTTAGCCAACAAACAGCTCATGAAATTATCTTCGTCGTCGTTGCTAACTGCAATAAATACGTCGATATTGGCAATACCTTCGTTAATGAAGAGCGACTCATCTGTCATGTCGCCGTTTAATACTAAAACGGAACTCGACAAATGTTCAGAAAGATACTGACAGCGTGAAGGATCGCCTTCCAAAATTTTAATGTTGTAGTTATCTCCGTTAGCGGTCTCGGAACTATCGAGTGCTCGTGCCAGCTGCAGGCTAAGAGAGCCGCCGCCGGCTATCATGATTCGATCATATCTTCTGACCTTCTGTCTGAAGACACGAATAATATTCGATGCCTCGGATTTAAGCGTCAAGAAGAAAACTTCGTCTCCCGGATTAATTACGGTGTCTGGCCTAATGTTAGTAACGCTGAACTTTTGGCGACTGATAGAGACGATCTGCACCTTAGCATCAGGCAGAACCTGATGAATATCAGCTACGGTCTTGCCAGCCATTTTAGAACCGGCATCCGTTTTAACAGAGACCAAAATCAAGTCAGCCGTAGAAAAATCGATAACCTGAAGAGCTTCTGGATAATGAATGAGCTGAACAATTGAGTTAGTTACCGCCTCTTCCGGCCAAATCACGGAAGTTGCTCTAAAACCGGAAGTCGATAAAAGCGCTGGGTACTCTCTTAATTCCTCGTTTCTAACGCGGGCAATACGTGCCGGAATATTAAAAAGCTGTTCAGCAATTAAGGTTGTGGCTAAATTGGTTTCGTCGCTGGCAGTCACGGCCACGAGCATATCGGCATCAGCCGCGCCGGCGTCGGCCAAAACTGACGGGGACGTTGCGTCTCCAACAATCCCCTGCAGGTCATACATTCCTTGGATTTCGTTAATTTTATTTTTGTCTTTATCGACAATGGTGATGTCGTTAGACTCGGAAACTAGGTTTCCCGCTACTGAAGCACCAACCTTCCCCGCTCCAAGGATCAGTATTCTCATGTTGTCCTCAAATGGCTTTGGCTTCAGCCTTCAGAAAACTCGTCGTTGCGCTCTTTAGATCTTCCGGCCCGACCAATGTCTAAACCAAGTTGTTTCAACTTACGATAAAGATGCGTACGCTCTAAACCTGCGGCGCTTGCAACCTTCGTCATACTATTATTTTCTTTTCTAAGAAGATTCATAAAATAAATCCTCTCAAATTGGTCTCTTGCTTCTCTTAGCGGATCATTGAAATTAATAGCCGCCATCATAGAAGTAAGAGAGTCGTGCTTATGTTCAATAATTCTAGGTTGAACCGGCTGGGGCTGAGGCTCAGGTCTTGGCTGCTGATAAGTACCGTAGCCGGGCTGAGGACGAGGCTGGAGTGGCTGACGAGGCTGAGGAGCACGGTTTGTACCGATCTTGGGTTCAACGGAATTCTTTTCGAGAGCCGCTTTTACCGAGGAAATTAAGCGGGAAAGAGCAATCGGCTTTTCCAAAAAGTCTACGGCGCCGAATTTTGTTGCCTCGATGGCGGTATCCAAAGTGGCATGTCCGCTCATCATAATCACGGGCATCGTCAGCTTGCCTGTCGAACTCCATTCCTTCAGAAGTGAAACTCCATCGTTGTCCGGCATCCAAATGTCCAGCAATACTAAATCGGGCCGATTATTGATAGCAATTCTCGCTGCACCGGCGTTTTCTGCCAGGAGCACAGAATAACCTTCATCAGACAAAATCTCAGAAAGAAGTTCCCTAATCCCTACTTCGTCATCAACTACTAAAATTACTGCCATATCGTTTTATTTTCGACTATTTATAAGGCATTCTAAACAAAGAATGACGATTTTCCTAATTCCTTCAGTTCGCAAGCTGTCTGAAGATAATCGTTATTCTTGCACCTAATATTTGCCCCTGTTCATCCACTATATTTTCTACGCCGACCGTGCCTCGGTGCTCGGCCACAATTTTCTTTATCATCGGCAACCCAAGTCCCGTGCCCGAGGTCTTTGTCGTTACATATGGTTCAAAGGCATGCTCCAGAATTTGAGCGGCAAAACCCGGTCCGTTGTCAATGACTTCAAGCTTGACGCCGTCCACAACATTTGTTCCAAGCTCATACTCTCTTGCGACCCTGATTTCCACACGCATAGCCTCTTTATCGGGAGCAGCTTCCATCGCGTTGGAAATGAGATTGTGAAGCACTTGTCTGAGCATGTTGGCATCGGCCTCGATCAGCGGAACTGTCGAATCCAAGTCCAAATGAAGATGAATATCTCCGGCCAAATAAAGGTTGGTTACTTCCTGGACAAACTCAGCCAAATTGATCTCTTCGAATCGAGGAGAGCCGATCTTCGCATACAAACGGAAGTCGTCGACCATCTGCTTCATAGCCGTTACCTGGTTGACAATAGTTCTCGTAGCCTTCTGAAGAATCTCTTCGTCCTTGCCGAAGACTTTGGTCTCAAGCTTCATCTGAAGCCTTTCAGCGGCTAACTGTATCGGCGTCAGCGGATTCTTAATTTCGTGAGCCAAGCGGCGCGCAACTTCAGCCCAGGCTTCGGTTCTTTGGGCGGCAGCTAAGGAGCTAATGTCGTCAAACAACAAAAGGTATCCTTCACGGCTTCCGAGGGAAAGAGTCGAACCTCTGGTGAACAAAAAAATACGCTGATGTTTCTTACCGGATTTCACAACAAATTCGCTTTGAACGGAAACATCCGGATATTTGCCGTTAACTGGCTTGCCGATTTCTTGTCTTATCGGCTCAATAAAATCAGGAAGAACATCCTGCAAAGGTTCGCCGAGATAGGCCGCCAAATCGATTTTAAGAATCGAAGAGGCACTAGCATTGACAGAAACAATGTTCCACCATTCATCCGCAACGATTACGCCGGAAGACATCTTGGTCAGAATACTTTCCAGATAATCCTTGGCTTGCTCGAGCTCCTCGCCGCGCTTTTCAATGTCTCTGCGAGCGTCAGCCAGCTGCGTGGTCATGATGTTAAAAGAGCGCGTCAATTCCGAGACTTCGTCGTTAGTCTTGGATTCGGGCAATAAATCATAATGGCCGCTTCCCAGTCTGCGGGTACCTTCAAGCAAAATCATCAGAGGTTTTGTGATTCTGGTCGCAATAATGACGGATAAAGCAATCGCTGCGAACATCGACATCAAAAGAACCAGGGTCAGAGTTATCAAATAAATGGAACGCAACCCTCCGCGTGCCAGAACCATTTCTTGGTAGTCGCGGTAGCCGTTCATCAGCACTTCGGAGTTATGAGCCAATGACGGAGGAATATTGTCCACCACCTCCAAAAAAACAGCTTCTCCCGTCTGATTGGAAGATTCAAAACCGTTTCTGTTGAACGTAAAACGTTCGCTTCTCGGAGAACCGGCATTGGGAAGCAAAGACAGCGGGGCAGCGGCCGGCAGCTCAACCGTCGGAATCAGTACAATCGCTTTGGCCTGAATAGTACCGCCCTCTTTTTCTTCCAGTCCCTCCCAGTGACCCTCAGATCGTGCAGTTTGTAAATTTCTTATCGAAGGAACGACTGGTGCTAAGGTATTGAAGGAGGCTCCGCTGACCCCTATCAATCTACCGCGGGAGGTCACAATCATCGCCTCGGATAAATTCTCTCTTTCGCGAAGACTGTCTAGCCGCGACACCCATTCTGCGGGAGGACTTTCCGCCAATTCAACTGCGAGATTTCGCGCGCGGTTCAACAAGGAAAACTGATAGTTCTCAAGAACTTCTCTACCAAGCGTCAAACCGGAATCTAAGGCTCGCTCAACCTTTCGGTCAAACCATGAATCTACGGAGCCATAGAGAAACTGCACGGAAACTAAAAAGATAAGAACACCAGGGAGAACGCCTGCCAAACCTAAGGCAAAAGCGAACTTAGAAAGAATTTTTACGCCGTATCTCTTTTTACGGGCCCTTTGATAGAGGCGGGTAAGAAGAACGGCGACGAGTCCCAGAAAAATTGCAGCGACCCCGGTGTTGACCCACAAAAGGAGCTGATAGTACTTTTCAAAGAAGCCGCTGTTACGGCTCGCATTCACAAGCAAAAAAAGCAGGATACAGCTGACTCCCACCATAATCAGGAGCGCAAGCCTCAAGTACTTGGACACGGTTACTCCTTAGCGGGAACTATCGTCACGTCAAACCATCCGGAATCTAAATTCCATCCGTCATCTTTCTTGAGCGTTACCTGGAAAGGCTTGGGTAGTCTTTCCGTATCCAAATAGAAACGGGCTCGGACTTCATAGTCATCCGAGTTGATATCCCTGTACGGCGCAACGTACAGTTTGGAAATCGTGGTCATGAAAAATATGGCTTGATCGAGATTGTCAAAGTTCTGAGTCATCCCACCGAGACTGACACGATACTGACGGGTCAGCGGGTTATAACTGAGACGAATTCTTTCAGTGACCTTACTGATCTCACGGTCAAACCAATACCAGCGATTTTTGAAGATTTCTACTTCCAGATTGAAGTTAAGAGGAACTCCTCTTTCAAGAACTTCTTTGACCTCAGGAGCCAGCTCCAACTCAAAGGAGCCGTCAAAGTAAATGGCTTTGGAGGAATCTTGAATCGCAGACACCTCCGCATGCACGGGCACAATACCTTCTGCACAGGCACTAACAGCCATAGCAGCTGCGATCAGCCCCGCAGCTGTTTGTCGAACAAAGCGCCTGTGTAAAATATTCATTAAATTTTCTCAAAAAGTGCGTAGAAAAAACCGTCTCTTACCCAAGGGATAAACTCCAAATCAGGAGCGTCCTCATGCGGGGACAGTCTTATCCATCCTTCAGGAGCTCCTTTAAAAGGTACAAGTTTTGCATCCGGATGTGAAGCCGCAAATTCCTTAATTTGGTCGATCCCTTCTTCGGGCATAACAGAACAAACCGCATAAAGCAGTCTGCCTTTTTTTGCCAATATAGACCACATTTTATCTAACAAATACGCTTGAGTCTTTGCCAAGCTCTTCACATCGCTCAAATCTTTTAGCCACGGAATATCAGGGTGACGCCTTGAAATCCCTGAAGCTGAGCAAGGAGCATCTAAAAGGATGCGATCAAAAAGTTTCTTTTCTACATTCCAAGATGCCACATCACCGACATCAGCGACTCGAACTTCTGCTTTCAGATCCAATCGGCCCAAGTTTTCTCCGATTCGTTTTGTGCGCACCGGGTCCTTTTCTATCGCCGTTAAATCAACATCGGCCATTTCCAACAGATGTCCCGTCTTGCCTCCCGGAGCAGCGCAGGCATCGAGCACAACCATGCCGTCCGAAGGATTTAAGATTTGAGCCGCAAGCTGACTGCCCGCATCCTGAATAGAAACCTCTCCGTCTAAGAATCCGGGGATATCCGAGACGGGTCTGGGCGAAAACAACACTATGCCGTCTTGGCCGACGCGAAGCGCATCTTTGATCCCGTTTTCTTCTAACTTCTTTAGATAATCTTCGGGACTGATTCTTCTGCGGTTAACTCGAAGCACCAACGGAGGATGCTTCTGCTGTAAAGATAAAACTGCATCGGCATCTTTACCGAAAATCAAACGATATTTTTTTATCCACCAGGCAGGTGCATTAAATTTAACCTCATCGTTCTTCATTGCTTCAGCAACGAGGGCTTCCTGCTCTCTTAAGAACTTTCTGAGAACAGCATTAGCAAAATTTGCCGCGTTAGCCAGACTCGGATCTTTTTTAACAGCCCGGACGGTCTGATCAACAACGGTAAAAGGCTTCTTCTCGCTAAGTACGGCTTGGGCAAAGGCTACCTCTAACAGTGAAGAGAGCAAAGGTTTAGGCGGCTTAGAAGCCAACTTCTTGAGAATCCATTGAGTTAGAACTCTTCTTCGGGCCACGGCATACACCAAGCTTTGGACAGCCGGTTTAATTTCGCCCTTTATTTGTCCGAGAGCTCCGTCAATTGAGGAGCCTTCTTTAATTTTCTGCCAAGTTTTAGCGGCTTCCATTAAAGCCGTCGACAACGCTACTTTACTCATTCCAACAGTTCTTTTTCTTTAATGGGATGACCGGCTAAAAATTCTCTTGCAGGCAATTTCTTTCCGCCCGGTCTCTGCAATTCTTTAAGGCAAACGACTTTGCCGTCGCCAGCACAGACGCGAACTCCTTTAGCATCTGCCGAGAGCACGGTTCCGGCCGATTCTTTGTATTCTTTGTCCTTTTCGCATACGGCAAACCAAGCTTTCAAGTTAGTCTCACCGTGTTTGAAAGATGTCCCGGGGAACGGATTAAAAGCGCGAATCTTGTTAACGATGACCTGAGCCGGCTGATTCCAATCAATAACGCCTTCGGCCTTTTCCAGCTTGCTGGCATAAGAAGCTTCTTCGGGCTGAACCACCGGCGGATATTTTGTCGGGTCTTTCAAATATTCAACAAGCATCTCCGCACCGAGCTTTCCAACTTTTTCGGTCAGTGTTCCGGCGGTATCTTCTTCCGTGATCGGAATAGCTTTTTTGTAGAGCATCGGACCGGTATCAAGGCCGACATCCATCTGCATTAGTGTTACGCCTGCTTTTTTATCGCCTTTTTCAAGACCTCGGGCGATCGGAGCCGCGCCCCTCCAATCAGGCAGCAAGCTGCCGTGGATATTGACCGCCTTCAGATTCGGATATTCGCTCCAAATTCCTTTCGGAAGTTCAAGCAGTTCTTGAGGAAGGATCAAACCGTAAGCAGCAACGATTAATAAGTCCGGATCAATTTCGCGCAGTTTGTCGTAAACCGCAGCGGTTTCTTCTCCGCCTTTGGCTCGTCTGAATGTCAAAGGCGTTTCAACAGGAATACCCGCCTTAAGTGCAACTTCTTTGACTGCGCTCGCTTTTAATTTACGTCCTCTGCCGGAGGGACGATCGGGCTGCGTCAGGACCATTCTTATGTCGTGCCCTTCTTCTATTAATTTATTTAAGGCATAAGCGGCAAATTCAGGCGTGCCTGCAAAAACAATCTTCATGTAGTTCACCTTTTGAAAAGGAAAGAATTTCTTTCCGACAGAGATTTTGTTCTCAGATTGTAGGACAATGGAAGCTTAATACATCAAGTATGGCTCGATTTGGATTACTTTCATGCCGGTTGCTAAATTAAAAAACGTTACTTTGTCATACCACGAGTACGGAGATAAGCACCTTCCCACAGTCGTCCTGATTATGGGGCTCGGCATGAGTGAGCATTCTTGGCCGAAAGAACTTTTGCGCCTATTAGTCAAAAAAGGACTTCGAGTCATTACCTTTGATAATAGAGACGTTGGTCACTCGCAATATTTCCCAACCGATAAGAATTTTCAATCCGTTCCAATTGCCATCGGCAGAGCGTTATTAAGGCTTCCTGTCAAAGCCCCTTATAAATTAGAGAACATGGCTTTGGATTTGGTTGAGCTGCTGGACTATTTGAAGATTGATTCGGCCCACTTGGTCGGTGTCTCTATGGGAGGGATGATTGCACAGGTAACGGCAACCATTCGTCCGTCCCGCGTGAAATCTTTGACCTCCATTATGTCGGCTTCCGGAAACCCTAGAACCGGAACAGGCAAGGTTAAAGCCATTTACTCTTTGTTTATGCATCCGGAACAACCTGATAACCCGGAGAAGCTCTTCGAGCATTTCTGCCGCGTATTCAATACTCTTAAAAGTCCTAAATATGAATATCCGCGTGAAGAACAAGAAAAACTCCTGCGAGACTCCAGCCAAATTCCTTTTGACTCGAAGGGAGCGGAAAGGCAGCTTTTGGCCATTTTAGCCAGCGGAGACAGATCAGCTCAGTTGTCACGCCTCAGTACTCCAACCTTAGTCATTCACGGCGAGGATGATCCTTTGCTGCCGCTGAGCGCAGGTAAAGAGGTGGCCGACCTTATTCCGAACGCAAAATTAAAGGTCATGCCTTTGATGGGCCATGACCTTCCTCCGATACACTACGAAGAGATTTCTTCTGCCATCGCCAAACATGTTTGGGATGCAGAGAACTGATTAATCTTCTTTGTGTTTAGCCGCTTTAGCTTCTTCGGCTCTTTGTTTTCTGATTTTTGTGCAGATACGGCTGCGCTTGAGCAAACTCAAGTGATCAACAAATACGATACCGTTCAAATGATCCATTTCATGCTGAACACAAACGGCAAGCAAGCCGTCGCAAGCCATTTCAAAAGTATTGCCGTCCAAATCCTGAGCTCTGACAACGACCTCAGCCGGTCTTTTAACTTTGTCGTAAATACCGGGCAAAGACAAGCAGCCCTCTTCCCAAGGTTTTAACTCTTCGCTTGCTGAGACGATTTCCGGGTTAATCAAAACCTTCAAATCGTTTTTCTCTTCCGTAATATCAATAACGATCAGACGAATGTGCTTATCAACCTGGGTGGCTGCAAGACCAACACCGGGAGCTTTGTACATTGTTTCTGCCATATCGGCAGCTAATTTTTTCAGTTCCTCATTGAATTCCGTGACGGTAGCGGCTTTCGTTTTAAGACGCTCATCCGGATATTTAAGAATAGGAAGTATTGCCATTAAAGGCCTCCATAATATTTTTCTCGAGATCATACTAGGTACGAGATAGAAAAAATCTTTGATCTGCCTCTATTAAGCAAAAAAAGCCTTTCTTCGTCCGCCAAGAAAAAAGATCTAATCAGAAAAAGAAGAATTCTTGCAAACAATCACACCTCCTAAATTTCGTGACTTAATTAAGAGTTATGGGTTTGGGGAATTTTCGACAACTCTTTGAAAAGGTGCTAATTTAGAAAAAAGAAACCACATTTATGCAGGATAAAAGATGGGCAAGACATTGGTTATCGCGGAAAAACCCTCCGTAGCGACTGACATTGCAAAAACCTTAGGCGGCCTCAAAAAGGTCACCGATTATTATGAAGGCGACGAATACATCGTCGCCTCTGCAGTCGGTCATTTATTGGAGATCAAGGCTCCTGAAGAGTATGAAGTCAAACGAGGAAAATGGAGTTTTGCGCATCTTCCTGTAATTCCGCCTCACTTTGAACTTCAGCCCATAAAGAAATCCGAAGCCAAGCTCAAAACACTCTCCAAATTAATTAAGAGAAGAGATGTAGACAAAATTGTCAATGCATGCGATGCAGGACGAGAAGGCGAACTCATTTTCCGTTACATCATTGAAGCAGTAAAGACTAAAAAACCGACCGAAAGACTTTGGCTTCAATCCATGACCAAAGAAGCCATCCGCACGGCTTTCCATCACTTACGTACAGCCGCAGAAATGCAGCCTTTAGCAGACGCTGCTAAGAGCCGCTCTGAAGCAGACTGGCTTGTCGGCATCAACGGCACACGCGCCATGACCGCTTTCAACAGCAAGGACGGCGGTTTCTTCTTAACTACCGTCGGCCGTGTGCAGACTCCGACTCTGGCTCTGGTCGTCAAACGTGAAAACCAAATCAGAAGCTTCATTCCTAAAGATTATTGGGAAGTTCATGCTGACTTCGGCGTTCAGTCAGGCTCTTATCACGGTAAGTATTTTGACCCTAACTTTAAGAAAGGCGATGACAACACATTAAAAGCGGATCGCCTATGGAATGCGGAAGAAGCACAGAAAATCGTCAATGCCTGTCAGGGCAAGACCGGTGTCGTAACCGAAACTTTCAAGCCTTCAACAACCAGCTGTCCGCTCTTATATGATTTGACCACTCTGCAAAGAGAAGCAAACCAGCGATTCGGATTCTCTGCTAAGACAACCTTAGCTATTGCTCAGGCTCTTTATGAAAAACATAAAGTGTTGACCTACCCAAGAACAGATGCCCGTGCTCTTCCGGAAGACTACATCCCTTCCGTCAAAGAAATCATGCACATGCTGGTGGAGTCTCCTTGGGGACAATTTGCAAAAGAAGTTCTGAAGAACAACTGGGTCACGTTCAATAAGAAGATCTTCAACAACGCCAAGATCAGCGACCACTTTGCAATTATTCCGACAACACAGAAAGTTCCTGCTTCTTTAAGCGAAGCCGAACAGAAGATTTATGACTTAGTGGTCAAGAGATTCTTAGCCATTTTCTTCCCGCCAGCACAGTTCAAGAACATTACCCGCATCACCGATGTAGAAAAGTACTCTTTCCTCTCTGAAGGAAAAGTATTAGAAAGCCCGGGCTGGTTAGCCGTTTATGGTAAAGGCGCGGATGCCGTCGGACAGGAAGTGATGGTTCCGATTCAACAGAATGAACCTGCTGCCGTCGAGCACATTGAATCTCAGCAGCTCGCTACAAAACCGCCTGCCAGATACACTGAAGCGACTCTCTTGAGCGCAATGGAAAACGCCGGCAAAGAAATCCAAGAAGCAGAGCTTCGCGACGCGATGCGTGAAAAAGGCATCGGTACGCCGGCTACACGAGCCGCTATTATCGAAGGGCTGGTTCTGCAAAGCTATATGATCCGCGAGGGCCGCGAACTTGTTCCGACAGCGAAAGCTCAGCAGCTCTTAACGCTGCTTCACGGCTTAAACATCAACGTCTTATCTGAAGCCGAACTCACCGGTGAATGGGAATATCAACTGTCCCAGATCGAAAAAGGAAAACTTTCCCGCAATGAATTCATGAAGGGCATTGCTGAGTTGACAACGCAGATCGTTGATAAAGCGAAGAGCTATGGGGCTGACACCGTACCTATTGAACAACCGATGCTGCTTCATGCTAAATGTCCCAAGTGCCACTCACCGATGGTTGAACATTACAAGCGTTTCGCCTGCTCTCACTGTGATTACAGCATTACTAAACATCCGGGCGGACGCATGCTGGAAGCCAAAGAAGTTGATGAACTCTTTGAAAAAGGAAGCATCGGACCTCTCGACGGATTTATCAGCAAGATGGGACGTCCTTTCTCTGCCGTTCTTAAACTTGGTCCGGCCCCTGATTACAAGCTTGATTTTGATTTCGGCAACAAAGAAGAGGACGAACCTAAGACACCGGTCGACATCAATTCCCTTCCGGTCATCGGAAAATGTCCCGTCTGCGGCAAGAGAGTATTAGAAACCGAAACTGCCTACGCCTGCGAAGATGCCCTGAATCCTGAAGCTAAGAAGAAATGCACTTTCAGAAGCGGAAAGGTTATTCTTCAGCAGCCGATTGACGAAGCTCAGATGAAGAAGCTATTAGAGACAGGTAGCACTGATCTTCTAACCGCCTTTGTCTCCAATAGAACTAAACGTCCGTTCTCTGCCTTCTTGGTTTTAGAAAAAGGCGGCAAAGTCGGCTTCAAGTTTGAAGAAAAGAAACCGAGAGCTGCCGGAACCGGTGCCAAGAGAACAACAACCGCACGGAAAACCTCGGCCGGCAAAGAGGCTTAAGAGAATCTGTGTCAGCCTCTTTGGCTCCTGAGCTATCAAAAGGACAGATAATATAAAGTGTCATAAGTGCGGCCATAAAAGCCGCTCTTAGACCTGTTCTTCTAAGGAAATCCTACGCTAACAAAGCGGAGAAAAATGAGAAAAGACACGTTGCAAGACTTACCTTTGGGCACATCCTCTTTTGAGGCGCTCAGAGAAGCCGGGGAAATATACGTGGACAAAACTGATTTCATTTTTCGGCTTGCATCCAAAAGAAGAAAACTGTTTTTAACCCGGCCAAGGAGATTTGGAAAGTCTCTGTTAATCTCTACATTGGAGTCTTTATTTAAAAATGGCCTGCAATACTTCCGGAATCTGAAAATTGAAAAACTATGGAAAGATGAGCGAACCTATAACGTAGTCCGGCTAGACTTTTCAGAAATACGTGACTTTCGCTCAAGCGACGAATTTGCCAAAAAACTCACCGCATTGATCGCAAGAAAATTTAATCCGGTGGGGCTGAAATATCAGATTAGTGAACTTTTTTCGATGTCGGACCAATTATCCGATTGCCTTGCCACTCTTCCTACAAACAGTTTGGTTCTCCTAATAGATGAGTATGACGCTCCTTTGACCGCCTGCTTGAACGACTTCAAATTATTTGATGAGGTGCGGCTTAAGCTTGCGAGTTTTTATGCAGCTCTCAAAGCGAATGAAGCGGCTTTTAGGTTTATTTTCATCACTGGAATCACTACGTTCAATAAAACCAGTATCTTTTCGGAACTCAACAATATCTCGGATATTTCTTTATCTCCAGAATACGGTACTTTACTTGGATATACGCACAACGAAGTAAAAGCATATTTTGCAGATTATTTAGTCCAATCGGCCACAATTGTGAAAGAGAAGGAAGAGAAGCTCTTTGCTGAGTTAGCTCGCCAATACGACGGCTTTTGTTTTGATAGAGATGCTTCTCAAAAAGTATTTGCTCCGTGGTCGCTTTTAAACTTTTTTGAAGATCCTCGGTCAGGTTTCGTAGATTACTGGTTTGAAAGCGGAGGCAAGCCCAACGTATTGCAAAAATATCTGCAGTCTCATTCTTTACGTAATCCGAAAGAATATGGCAAAGAAAAGACGGTTTCTATAAATGTCTTAAGCGGAGCATCTGATCCAAATAGCCTGTCTGATATTGGCTTACTGACACAAACCGGCTACTTAACCATTAAGAAGGTGGAAGGAGAAACGGTATATGTGGGATATCCCAACTCAGAAGTTAGGACCGCAATGGCTCAACTTTATATCGAACAGCTTCTTGCTGGAAAAACCTTGGAACAGGCAGGTGCTGATAGGATAGTTCATAGACTTGAGACAAAAGGCGCGGAATCAATCGTCTGCATGCTTAATCGTTTGTTTGCTTCGTTGGATTACGTGAATTATCCAGTCCGCAACGAGGCATCTTTACGTGCATTCATCCAGGTTTTCTTTTCAGGCGCAGGATTGGAACCTATCGTTGAACATCACAATGCTCACGGTCGAAGCGATTTAGAGGTTCGCGCAGGCGAAAAAGTTTGGTTATTCGAGCTCAAAGTTGCCAAAGAAGGAGAAAATTCGGAAAGACTGCTTCGTGAGGCCATAGAACAAATTAGAGAAAGGCGGTACGGATACTCACTTTTGGACAAAACTCTCATTAGAGTGGCTTTGGTCTTTAGCCTAGAGAAAAAAGAATTCATCCGTTGGAAAGCGTTTGCCTAAAGCTAAGCGTCCACAACTTAATCTCGACACAAAAACTCGACCGGTAAAAAGATCTAAGAAAATTACAGGAGACCGACTCCTAAAAGCAAAAACTGAAGCTGTTTCGGCTTCAGTTTTTGTTTGCGCTTGTTAAGTTCCAAGCTATTTCGTTTCGCTACTTCGCAGTTGCTCCTTCCGAAGGATGCTCTGCTTCATCAACTTTGGTCACAAGAATCTGGTCAATACGATTCCTTTCAACGTCGATAACTTCGAATTTATAGCCTTCATAAATGAACTTATCTGTCAGCTTCGGCACCTTGCGGAGCATATACATCATAAATCCGGCAACGGTTTCATAAGTTTCATCGTCAGGGAGCTGTCCGAAATCAAAAACTCTTTCAACGTCATCAATCGGAGTAGAACCGTCAATCAGCCATGAGCCGTCTTCTCTCTGAACGATCTGGGCTTCTTCCGGAGTCTGGACCAAATCGCCCATCACCGTACTCATAATATCGTTGAGAGTTATTACACCAACCGTAAGTGCGTACTCATTTACAACAACTGCAAAGTCTGCTCTCTTGTTCTTGAACATTTCCAAAACTTCAGAAAGAGACAAAGAGTCAGGAACCGCAGGAAGCGGGGCGATGAAATTTTCGTCCTTCAAAGAAAAGGAACGTCCTTCAATAACCCGGCGCAGAAGATCTTTGGAATCTACGTACCCGATAACATGATCGATGTCTCTGTCGCAGACAGGAAACTTGTTATGCGGGCTGTCTGCAATCTTCTTGCAGATGCTCTCGTAGGTTTCATTGAGCGTAAAGTAAACCACGAATTCACGTGCTGTCATGGCGCTTGGAACCAAACGGCTTTCCAAGTCCATCACGTTTTCAATAGCTGCTTGCTCACTCGGAGCGAGAACGCCTGCCGCACCTCCGGCTTCAACGGTAGCGACAATATCTTCTGATGTAAGTTTGTTATTGCTCTTTGTCGGCAGACCCAAGGTCTTCATGATGGCGTTGGATACCACCGTCAGCAGCCAAACCATCGGTTTGAGGATGGTTATCAGAAACAACATCGAGCGGATAAGACGCACAGATATTGATTCCGGCCTGCTCAGTCCCACTCTCTTCGGAATCAGGTCAGCAAACATAATGAACATGAAGGTGACCAGCACGAAGGAAGCAAGCCATGAAACTGTCGAAAGCATTTCAGGCGGACAAATCGGCGCCAATAACTTTTCGAAAACCGGAGTAAAAGTCGGCTCGCCTACGATACCGCCGAGAATGGCTACCGCATTGATGCCGATTTGAATAACAGAGAAGAAAGGTCCGGGTTTTTCTTGTAGTTTCAAAACCAAGCGGGCCCTTTCATCGCCCTGCTCTTCAAGCTGAGTTAGGCGGACTTTACGCGAGCCCGCCAGAGAGATTTCTGCAATAGCGAAATAACCGCCTGCAGCAACTAAAAGTAGTATTGCTATTATTCTTAGAGAGATGTCCACGATTTTCCTCTTAATCAGACGACATTATCTCAGATTGAGGAAAATACGCTAAATCGCTCAATCATAGATAAGGATTTGTCCTGTATATCTTTCTTATTTGTCTCCTCAACTCTTGGCTTTCACCGATGAAGTGAATCAAGAGAGCCAGTGAATTTGCGTCAAGCTGGAAGCTTTTCCTCAATCTTCCGGCTTTCTTAAAAACCACCACCGTGTTTGCCGGAAGAACCCCTTCTCGGAAAAATTCATCCAAAGCACCCAACTCTCTGAGCTCATTGAATACATCTGCCGGAATACCGCTCAATTTTTGGAGCTCATCGACATCCAATGTTTCGAAAGTGGTCTGAATCTGTGTAACTAATGCTTTACTCATATTCTTCGCTCCTTAAAGATCGGCCCGCGGATCAAATGTTGAAATCTCAGAGAGCTTCTTGTAGAGCTCTTTCTCTTCATCCGTCGGTTTCGGAGGAACCGCGATGGAAAGCACCAAGTAGAAGTCGCCCGGGTCACCCTTCTTATTCGGGAAGCCTTTACCGGCTAAGCGAATCTTCTGGCCGGCTCTGGCACCGGCCGGTACCTTCACGGATACCTTCTTGCCGGAAAGCATCGGAATAACGACTTCTGCACCGAGAACCGCTTCATACGGAGCAAGCGGAACTGACAAATAAACGTCGCGTCCTTCTACCTTGAAGCGACCGGATTCAATAATATTGATAGTGATATAAAGGTTGCCGTTTGAACCGCCGTTATAACCGAGACCGCCTTTGCCGGCCAAGCGCATCCTTTGTCCGTCAATTGTTCCGGCAGGAACCTTGATTTCCAATGTCTTAGTCACATGGCGAACAGTGCCGTCAGGCTGCTGTTCCGGTTCTCTCAAAGAGAGACTTACGGAAGTGCCGTTGAAAGCCTGTTCCGGTGTAATTTCCACGGCAGCTTCCAAATCTTCGCCAGCCATCGCTCTTTGTCGGGATGCTCTGGCGCCTCCCATGGAGCTAAACAAATCAGCGAAATCGAATCCTGCGCCGCCGAAATCAAAGCCTGAAGCACCTCCTTCCCCGAAACCGCCAAAGCCGCCCCAACCGGAGGAGGCTCAAAATTGCTTCCTTCTCGTCTTTGTCCGAGCTGGTCATACGCTGCTTTTTTCTCAGGATCGGAGAGGGTTTGATAGGCTTCGTTTACGTCTTTAAATTTAGCCTCGGCATCTTTTTCTTTAGATACGTCAGGGTGATACTTGTGTGCCAATTTTCTGAAGGCCTTTTTAATATCAGCCTCGGAGGCATCTCTTTCTACGCCCAAGATCTTGTAATAGTCTTTGTATTCCATAATGACAAATCCCTTATAAGTCTTGCTAGTTTGTTCTTTTTTAGCCATTTATGGCTTCTGCCTCGCTAAAAATGGGCCTATGGGTGAAACTGAATTCTTGAAGAGGCGTGTGAGGTTTAACAAACGCGCATTGACATCCTCCTCTTCGTGAACGAAGAGGATTCCCTACCACCACTACAACAGCCGTAGCCTATTGTTGTAGAAGGTCTCGTTGGGTTCCTGCTGACAACGGCCTTACTGCACCGTTCATTTCACAGGCTAACCGGGCGTGTCCCGCCCTTAATACATTTATCGCTCCCACGACATCGGCATTTTCTTTGTATCCGCATTTGGTACATTCGAAATGTGCTTGCGTTTGTCTGTTTTTTGCCGAAATATATCCGCAATTCGGACAAGTTCTGCTCGTATTTTTCGGAGGAACCAATACCAGCAACCCTCCTCTTTCTTCCAGCTTGTAAGCCAACATTGTCTTGAAAGAATACCATCCTTGGTCAAGAATTGAACGATTTAAACCGCTTTTCTGTCTGACCTTTTTTCCGGGCTGCTCAACTGTTCCTGACGCCGATGCAGACATATTCGATACTTTTAGATCTTCCATGAACACAATACCGTGGTTTTTGGCTATTGTCGTCGTGTTCTTATGCAGAAAGTCTCTTCTTATATTTGCTATGCGTCTGTGCAGTTTTGTGATTTTGGCTTTGGTTTTCTTAGAATTGCTGCTTCCTTTTTGTTGTCGAGATAATTTCTTTTGCAGTTTAGCTAACTGCTTTAGATTATTTTTCAAGCTATTGACCGGCTCTACGAAAGTCCCGTTCGAAAAAGTAACAAACTTCTTAACGCCCATGTCAATTCCGATTTCGGAATTAATCATCCGCTTAGGCCCTATTTCAAATTCAGTCTGAATGGAAACAAACCACTTTAGACCTTCTCGAGATACCGTAATGTTCTTTGGTTTGCCAATGATGCTTCTGCTCTTTCTGTAGCCGACTGTCCTTATTTTCGGCAAATAGATCCTTTGTTTATCCTCATCTATTTTAAACCCCTGCGGGAATCGGAATGAATCGCGCTGAAATTTCTTTTTGAACCTTGGAAATTTCGCTCTCTTGGCAAAAAAAATTCTTGTATCCTTTCTCCAAATCTTTCAATGCTTTTTGGAGGACTTGAGAATGACACTCTTTCAGAAAAGAGTGCTTTTTCTTCCACAGAACGAGACGGTTGGCACACTCTACATAGTTGAACCGATGTGCTTTATCTTTGCCGTAAAGTGACTTTTCTGTGGCTAAAGTTCTGTTATAGACATAGCGACAGGAACCCGCAAATTGGCTCATCAAACGAGCTTGGGCACCACTAGGGCACAATTCAAATCTAAAAGCTCGTCTTATCTGCATCTTTGTTTCCTGACTTCCTTGGCAAATTAAAATTTGGTCATGGGCTTAGATACTAATATCAGATACGACAGGTAATGTCTTTTGAATTTGCATATTCATTTGGTCTTTGCCACTAAGTACAGACGATATGTATTTACCAAACAGATATTGGACGCACTGAAAATAATTTTTCCCTCAGTTTGTAATGATTTTGAAGCTGACTTAGTAGAGTTTGATGGCGAAAAATATCATGTTCATTTGTTAATTACTTACCCACCTAAAGTCTCTATATCTCGTTCAGTCAATTCCCTGAAAGGAGTATCGGGCCGTCTTATTCGAAAAAAGAAATATCCCTCCATTCCTAGCATGTTATGGGGAAGGGGGATGCTCTCTGGGCTCCTTCTTATTTTGCTGCAAGTTGTGGGGGTGCACCTATTTCTATTATCAAACAGTACATTGAACAACAGAATACGCCTGACTGAAAAAATTATTATATTCGACCCTTATATCACCGTCCTAAGGACGGTGTTTTACGGGTCGGTCTGATAAATCAGAACTTCAGAAATAGCCTTTTCAGAGAGAAAACACATCCTTTCCTCTTCCGACCCATTACCCAACGGATTTTCTCGGAAAATACAAATTTCTAGTAAAAACATTTGTTAACAGTTGCCATTGTGGTAAAAGTATTAATAGCTCAACCTTAAAAAGGGAAACCTCATGAAAAAAAATTCTGCTTTCTGCCGTCGCCGCTGCGGCAGCTCTCTCTTTCAGCCAAGCCGCACTTGCGGGCGCCGTACTCGATAAGGTTAAAAAAGACGGCGTAGTAGTTTGCGGCGTCAATACAGCCGCTCCAGGCTTCTCTAATGCTGACAGCCAAGGAAAATGGACGGGTTTGGATGTTGATTACTGCCGTGCACTCGCCGCTGCAGTTCTTGGCGACGCCACAAAAGTAAAATTTGTTCCGCTGAGCTCCCCGCAGCGTTTCTCCGCTCTCCAAGCCGGTGAAATCGATGTTTTGGCCCGCAATACAACTTGGAACCTGACACGCGACGCTTCTCTCGGAGCCGTCTTCGTCGGCACGATCTACTATGATGGCCAGGGCTTCTTAGTACCTAAGAAACTCGGTGTTAAATCCGTTAACGAACTCAACGGCGCCACTATCTGTGTTCAGTCCGGCACCAGCAGCGAACCAAGCGTCGCCGATTACTTCAAGTCTCATAACATGAAGTACAAAGCAGTTGTATTCGATACAACTGAAGCAACTCAGGGAGCTTTCCTCTCCGGCCGCTGCCAGGTTTACACCACCGACATGAGCGACTTGGCAGGTGCAAGAACTAAAGCCGCTAACCCTGATGACTACATCATTCTTCCTGAAGTTATCTCCAAAGAACCTCTCGGACCTTCCGTCAGACGCGGCGACAACGAATGGTTCCAGATCTGCCGTTGGGTTCTGAATGCTTTGATCGAAGCTGAAGAATACGGCATAACTCAGGAAAACGTTGACCAGGTCAAGAAGACCAGCACCAACCCGAACGTACAGCGTTTAGTCGGCAGCGGCGAAGATATGGGTAAACTTCTCGGCTTGGATAAGGATTGGTCTTACCGCATTGTTAAGCAGGTCGGCAACTACGGTGAAAGCTTCGAAAAGAATCTTGGACCGAAGACTCCGCTTGCTCTTCCGCGCGGTGTTAACAATCAATGGACAAAAGGCGGTATCCTGTACGCTCCTCCCGTCCGTTAAGATTTAACTCCGGTTAAAAAATGGCGGGATTCCCGCCATTTTTACCCGTTATTTGGAAGTAAGAAAAAATTATGTCAGGACCAAAAGGTGATGCCTCTTGGAGGCTAAGAGAAAGACACAGAAAAATTAAAGAAGGTCTCTGGCAGGGAGCTTTGCTGTTAATTCTGGTGGCTGTCTTCGGCTCCTTTATTTTCAACGTTTCTGCGAACTTATCCGCTAGAAACATTCATTCCGGATTTGACTTCCTCTTCGAAAGATCAGGATTTGAAATTGGTGAATCTTTAATCACCTTCAACTCTTCAGAGGCTTATTTCAAAGCCTTCTTAGCAGGCCTTCTCAACACGATCAAAGTCTCCGTCTTGTCGATTATTACAGCGACGGTACTAGGCATTATCGTCGGGTTAATGAGACTTTCAAAGCATCCTCTGATTAAATTTCTCGGTGCATTGCACGTCGAGTTCTATCGGAATATTCCTCTTTTGGTTCAGCTGCTTTTGGTCTATCTTGTCATCACCGAGCTGCTGCCGGATTCCTTTGACCCTATCCATTTCGGATCTTGGGCCGTGCTCTCAAAAGCCGGATTCCAATTTGCCCTTCCAAACGATTGGCACATTTCATTCGTAATCACAACCGTCTCCTTCGTTGTCTCCTGGCTGGCCCTAAGAGCCGCTTTTCTTAAGAAATCAACAGGGCTGGTTGCGACCGTCAGCGGATTTCTGGGAGGCGTGCTTATCTCGGTTCTGACGTGGATTATCTGCGGTTTTGTATTCGGCTGGGATAAACCGGAAGTTCAGCGTTTTGCTATCGAAGGAGGAGGCTCCCTCTCTCCGGAATTCTTGGCACTCTGGTTTGGATTAACGTTCTTCACCTCAGCAGCCATTGCAGAGATCTTCCGCGCCGGTTTTCTTGCAGTGCCAAAAGGACAATGGGCAGCCGCTTCCGCTCTGGGAATGACAAAAACAGAAATCATCAGTTATATCGTCTTCCCCAAGCACTAAAATTAGCCGTCCCTCCTCTGGCCAGCCAATACATGAACTTGACTAAAAACTCATCCTTGGCTGTAGTCGTCGGGTATCCGGACTTGGTTTCCATTGGGAACTCCACAATTAACTTAAACGGACAAGCATTAGAAGTTATTGTCATCATCATGTCCGTCTTCCTGACTCTGAATTTAATTACCGCAGTCCTGATGAACTGGCTGAACGCTAAAGTTACGAGAGGTACAAATGGCTCGTAATATTATTTTCAAATACTCCAACAAGATTTGGAGAAGTTTCTTTTATTCTCCGTTGGCCTCCATTCTTACGATTGGCCTTATCTTGTTTTTCGGATTAGCCGGCTGGTATGTTTGGAACTGGGGCGTAGCAGATGCCATTTTCAGAGCAGACTTCAAAGCGTGTCTGCAAAATCACGACGGCGCCTGCTGGGGCTTTGTTACGGAAAAATGGCGTTTGATCATTTTCGGAAGATTCCCCTATGAAATTCAATGGAGACCTGCTTTAGCCACCTTCTTGGTCTTATTGATGCTGGTCATTTCGGCTTTCCCTCAGACCTGGACAAAACAAGCCTCTAAGTGGCTTATCGGCGGCTGGGTTTGCAGTTTGGCAGCCTTCTTTATTTTGATGAAAGGCGGCATTTTCGGCCTTGAGCGCGTGGATTCCGACAGCTGGGGCGGCTTGCCTCTGACAATCATTCTGACATTGTTGGGAATGACGCTTTCGGCACCTATCGGCATTCTGCTTGCTATCGGACGCCGATCCAAAATGGCAATCATCCGCAACCTATGCGCCGGCTATATCGAACTTATCCGCGGAGTACCGCTCATCACCGTACTCTTTGTAGCTTCCTTTATTTTCCCGCTGCTGCTTCCTCCGGCGTGGAGAATTGAAGCCTTCTGGAGAATTGTGATCGGTATCGTGCTTTTCCAAGCCGCGTATATGGCCGAAACTATACGAGGAGGCTTGCAAACTATTCCGCAAGGACAGTTCTACGCTGCCGATTCTCTCGGTTTAAACCGTTTTCAAGTTTATGTGTACATCATTCTGCCGCAGGCTTTTGTCACGATTATTCCGGCGTTCGTTAATAGTTTGCTTTCCACTTTTATGGACACCTCATTGGTCACCATTGTCTCCATGTATGACCTAACAGGCAGTCTGAGACTGGCCCTTGGAGATCCCAATTGGCGCAACTTCTTCCTGGAAGGATATCTCTTTATTGCCATAATCTATTTCGTATTCAGTTTTATCATGTCCAGGTACAGCATCTGGCTTGAAAAGCGAATTGAACGAAAGAAACAAGGTGCGCTTGCTGAGGCTAAAGCTCAAGCAGCATAAGGAATAAGACAATGCAAAAAGTTCATGAACATATCATCCGCATGTCCAGCAAAACTCCCGATCTCGCAGGCAAAGTAACACGAGATGATTTATGGATGGGACTCATGTTTTTTGTGACTCATCCGGAAAACTTTATTTCCGTACTGGAAGATGCAGAAATTGATGAGAATCTTCATCCTGACGGGACAACCACCCTCAATAGAAAGTTGAATTTCGGTCCTTACACCGTTCAAGACGTGGTAGAAACAATTCCGCAGGAGTTAATTAAATTCAATATTGACGAGACGGAAGCAATCCCACAGAGCCGATTCGAAGTTCAGATTGAAGAACCGGAGGCCGGAGTTTTCTTCCTGCGATTTACGTATTTTGAAAATACAGAACACGAGCAAGTTAAGGACGCGGAACAATACAAGCAGTTAAGAATCCAGGCTTGGGAACAGAAAGACAAAGATGTTGCCAATAAGCTTCTTGAAATGATTGCTCAAGGAAAGTTCATTCCCACAAAGCAATAACGCAAAATCTACAAAGTCAAACTCCCTGAATCTTTCGAGACAGGGAGCTTTTTATGAGCAGCGAACCTAAGGATTAGATCTTACCGACGAGGTCAAGACCCGGCTTGAGAGTCTTAGCACCCGGCTGCCATTTAGCTGGGCAAACCAAGCCTGGGTTGGCTTCTACGAACTGAGCAGCCTGAACCTTGCGGAGGAGTTCCTTAGCGTCGCGACCGATACCGCCGTCGTGGATTTCGCAAACAACGATCTTACCGCTAGGATTGATAACGAATGTACCGCGCTGTGCAAGGCCTTCGCTCTCGATCATAACGCCGAAGTTGCGTGTCAATGTACCTGTTGGGTCACCAACCATTGGGTATTCAACTTTCTTGATAGCGGCAGATGTGTCGTGCCATGCTTTGTGTGTGAAATGTGTGTCTGTAGAAACAGCATAGATTTCAACACCAATCTTTTGGAATTCCGCATATTGTTCAGCAAGGTCTTCCAATTCTGTCGGGCAAACGAATGTGAAGTCTGCTGGGTAGAAGAAAACGACAGACCATTTACCGAGGAGGTCTTTGTCAGTAACTGTGATGAATTCGTTGTTCTTGAATGCTTCAGCTTGGAACGGCTGAAGTTGAGTGCCGATTAAAGACATGTTTGTCTCTCCTTTAAAAATTTCGGTCAGTCTAAGCCAGCATTAGGGTTTTGTCTAATGGACTATGTCTATTAACGTTATCGAAATTTTCTATCAATCTTCTCTGTCCTTGAAGGTCACGGGGTTATAGGAAGCGTCTTCATTTCGTAATAAAGAGTAAGTAACGGGATATTGCTTAAGTGGTAATACCACATTATGATTTAGGGCTATTACCAATGAACAAACAAGGAATTTCAGATGTCAGATCCAATCAAACTTCCTCCGATTCCAAATTCTGTTGTCGAAGCCTACAACCAGATCAAAACCTTCGAACCAGTCATTAAAGCTGTTGCCGCTGCAAAAGACGAAGAAGAAAGAACGCTCAAGGATCAAGTAGAAATTACAGAAATTGAAGCCGCTCCTTTCCACGAAGAAGACAGAGCCAAAGATTTTGCACAAAGACTCAAAGATCTTGGTTTGACTAACGTCAGAATTGACCAGGAAGGCAACGTTATCGGCGTTCGCCCGGGTACTGGCAATGGTCCTCGTTTAGCCCTCGGCGCTCACTTAGACACCGTTTTCCCAATGGGAACCAACGTCAAAGTCCGCAGAGAAGGAAACAAGTTCTACGCTCCCGGAATTTCCGATGACGCCAGAGGATTGGCTGTTATTCTCGAAGTTCTCCGTACTCTTCAGGAACAGAAGATTGAAACTGTCGGCGACATCCTCTTCACTGCAACCGTCGGTGAAGAAGGCAACGGCGACCTTCGCGGTTCCAAGTACTTGTTCAAGAGCAAAGAAGAACACATCGACGGCTTCATTTCCGTTGACAGTGCTAATGTTGAAAGACTTCTTCACGGTTCTACAGGCTCCCGCCGCTTCAGAGTTACTTTCGAAGGCCCAGGCGGACACAGCTGGAGTGCTTTCGGTACAGCCAGCGCAACTCATGCATTAGGACGTGCTATCGCTAAGATTGCTGACCTCGAAGTTCCTGCTGATCCGAAGACAACCTTCACAGTCGGCACAATCGTCGGCGGCACTACAGTCAACTCCATCGCGGCCTCCGCTACAACTGAAATTGACACACGCTCCGTCTGCAATACTGAACTCAACAAGTTGGTAGACCGCCTGCTCCCGCTTCTTCAGCAGGCAGCTGACGAAGAAAATGCTCGCTGGAAAGCAGAGGGCGATGCACAGATCAAAGTTAAGATTGAACCGATTGGCGAACGCCCGGCCGGTGATCAACCGGATTCTTCTCCGGTTCTGATGGCTGCAAGATGCGCCATGGATGTTCTTGGCATTCCTCTGAAGAAATACACATGCGCCAGCACAGACCAGAACGTTCCATTGAGCCTCGGCATTCCTGCTACAACACTCGGCGGCGGCGGAACAGAAGGATTCAACCACAACGTTAAGGAATGGTATGACTCCACAGATTCCTACCGTGGTCCGCAGTTGGCTCTCATGACCGTTCTTGGCTTGGTCGGAGTTAAAGGCAGAAGCGAACCGCTCCTTCCAAAAAGAGCATAATTTGCACATAGTGCGTTAAAGGAACTTCAAGAGCACAGATTTTTCTGTGCTCTTGTGCTATCAGCCTCCGGAGGAACTCAATGAGCAAACTAACGATATCGTGCGGAGACATCACTCGTTTAGCTGTGGATGCCATCGTCAATGCCGCAAACTGTTCTCTTCTGGGAGGAGGCGGAGTAGACGGTGCGATCCATAGAGCTGCCGGCAAACAATTGTTTGAAGAATGTTTGCGACTGAACGGTTGCGCGACTGGACAAAGTAAGGTTACCCAAGGATATCTTCTTCCTGCCAAACACGTCATCCATACGGTCGGACCTATTTGGAGAGGAGGTCAGGAAAATGAAGCCGAGCTTTTGGCTTCCTGCTATCGGACCGCCCTAGATATTGCTAAAGAATTGAATCTGAAAACCGTAGCTTTTCCAAACATCTCAACAGGAGCCTATCATTTTCCGAAGGAATTAGCCGCAGAAATAGCCGTCAAAACTATCCTTGAGCATCCATTTGACGGCGAAGTTCGGATGTGTACTTTTTCACCTGAAGACCAAGCGATTTATCAATCAGCACTAAACCAAGCAAAAAAATCGGTCTACAAATATTAGCCTGGTGCCAATGGAATAAAAAAAGGAGAAGTGCCGGAAAACGAGGTCGCTCCTCTTAACTCGCCTCGGCAGTCTCACACAAACCTCTTAATCGTTTGTTTTTTCGGCAGCTTCTCTCCAAAACTTTAGAATCGAAGGCTTTCTTACGGCAAGCGGACGAGCATAGTACGGCACCGAAAAAACCTTCATCTGACTTAGTGCTTTCGGAACCTCACGTGGGTGACTTTGAACATATTCCGACAACTTTTTCTGTACGCCCAATGCATCTCCCATCACTGCAATCCAGTCCGGCTCATAAGAAAGAAAAGGGGCCAAATCATTAACTTCAACAAGTCCTGGTATTACCGTGTCATACAAATCTTCCCGAACCGGATTGATTGCGTTTAACGCTGGATATATCTCCCGGTTCAGTTCAGAAACTCCGGAGATAGCGAATAAAAAAATGCGATCGTCTACCGGATGACGAATTGCTAGTAAAGATAAAATCTTTTGCATGGGCAACGGAGGAAGCTTTCTGAGTGCCTCTTCGGTTCTCAGATACTCCCGAACCACTCTCTCACCGCGTTTTTCTTCTTGGAATAAAAAAGCCGCTCTTTTAATGTTCTCCACAGGATCTTCTGTGATGTCCAGAATCTTTACGCAAAACCCGCTCGCCTCTAATCGGGGAGCAAGTTCCTTTAGATTCATATCGGAGACCGAATTATTTTCCAAAAGAATGTAATCAATTTCTCCTCTTCGCATTGCGGTTGTCAGAAGACGCTGATCGTTCATCACGCAAGATGTGCATTCCAGAAGCTTTTCGGCCGGATGATAAGACTGCATGTTTGGTAGCTCTCCGCCTATCAGACCTCTTGCGTAGATCTTGAGTTCTGCCAAAGTCTCTGCTGCGGTGTCGCCAATGAATACAGCATTTTCGTAACGCGGAAACGGAATAAATGTATTAGTTCCATGAAAACTCATAAAAAGTCCTTCATATTAAAAATTCGATCTGCATGGGCTATTAAAGCTGACTGATGAGAAACCATCAAAATAGCCGTGTCTTTTAAAGAGGCTTTAAGCAACAGCACTATCTTCACTGCGCTTTCTTCGTCTAGAGCAGAGGTAACTTCATCCAAAAGCAGCACGTCCGGCTTCTTAAGAATTGCCCGGATTAGCATTATTCGTTGCTTTTCCCCGCCGCTCAGACGGTGTTCCCAATCTGTCTCGTGTTCCAATAACAAACTTAAGTCTCCCAGTCCAACCTTATCAAGTAGTTGATTTGCTTCGTGATCGGACAGATCTTCGGCCAGGGAGGGATATGACAAATTTGCTTTCAAAGATCCTGTAAAGATATACGGTTTCTGTGTAATCCACAGCACTTTTGGAGCACTTTCCACAGTGCCGGTAGCAAAATAATCAAAACCTGCGAGTACACGCAAGATGGAACTTTTTCCTGTCCCGGAAGCCCCTTGCAAAATGCAGATTTCTCCAGGATCAACCGCTAGGTTCACGCTAAGTGAAGTTCCATCCGAGCCTCGGTTCGGGATGCTCATTAAGAGGTTTGCTTTCAATCCGCTTTCTTGAGAGGAATAACTAACGGAATCTTTTTTTTCTGCGCTTACCTCTTCAATAGATGAGTGCAAAGTCGAAAGCCTCTCATACGTCGCCGCAAATTTAGATAGCTGAGCATAAGACATCGCAATCCACGACAAAGAACGAGCAACATCAATAAAGGCTCCACGAATTTGCATCAATCCCCGAGCTCGATGGCCCCTGAGAAAAAGGCTGGCAGGGAAAAGAAAATCGGTGTCAGATGTGTAATTTGACCTGCCCCAACCGAGAAATACTCTAGGTTTCTCTTTTTTCTTAAAGTATCGACAAGTACCATAAGCAGGGAAGAAAACGTTGTCATCAAACGGGCGCGTTCTGCTTCCACCCCGCGCATCCCGGCAATAGCCTCAGCATTAATTCTTTTTGCAAGAAGAGAGGCTCTGAGATCTGCTTCTCTCCTTTGGGAATCAAAATTGAGTCTTTTTAGTTTTTTGCCGATCAAATGAGTCAACACAGTCTCTAGGATGGTATAGATTAGGCAGACCCAGAACATATAGCCCGGGATCGAAATACCCCAGACAGTAAGAGGTCCTGATAAATTCCAGAGAATGACGGAAAAACTTCCGATCATCAAAACAGAATTTAAGAAACTGGTGCAAAGATTTAGAAAAAGACTAATTACTTCACGAACATCTTCGGAGATGCGTTGATCCGGATTATCAGGCTCTTTTGACTCCTGCCTCAAACGGTAAAAAGCTGCTTTATCTGACAGCCATTGAGAAAAAAACTCCTCTGTTAACACTCTTCTTGCAATCAGAGCCGCTCTTTCCTGCAGGTAATCCGCCGTCACTAAAACCGCAATAATTGAGGAGCAAATTAAAATAAAATCGTACAAGCAATCAAAAATTTTTTCCTTATCAACTGCCTGCAGAGCGTTGTAGAATCGACCATTCCAGTCATTAAGCGCCACTGCCAGTTTGATATTGACAAGGTAGCCGATGACTACAACACAAAGCAGCAGCCATAATCTCCACTGCTTTGTATTGAGGAAGACTCTGAGGAGGAAACTCAAAAAAGAGCTTCTCTCTTTACGCTTTATCTTCAAGACAGAAGTCCTAGAAGTTAGCGGTTAGCCAAGCTCTGTAACTCCTTCCCACACCATATCCGCCATTCAGATATCGGTACTTTTTATTCATTACGTTATCGATAGAGAACGTCAAAGCAAAGTCAGCCCGATCTTTCAAATGCGGTCTCCAGGTTAAACCAACAGCGTGAGTAGCGAAGCCGCTGAACTTTTTATATTCACCGCTTCCCCAAGATGTTTCTATATTGCTTTCACCTCCTTTGTACAAACGCAGTCTGTACCATCCATTAAGATCCCAGGGCTTATAGGTATAGCCCGCACGTAAGGTAGCCTGCATTGGAGTCAGTCCTGGTATTTTCTTCCCCGTATTCTTATCTTCCGCATGGAGGTAGCCGTAAGACAAGTGGAAATCCGCATTTCCCGGGTAATAATCAAGAGAAGCTTCAAATCCAGTTTTAAGTGCCTTTCCAACGTTTTTAATTGAGTAATAGAGAATCATATCTCCGTCAGGAGAGAAATCCATATCTCCGGTGGCACCGGCATTGATCAAGTTTTTCACCCGATCTCGGAACACATTGGCATGGAACACAAATCTATCAGATTCTCCGAATAAACTCTTGTAATCGCCATTAACTCCCAATTCCACATTAATGGATTCTTCCGGTTTCAGATTAGGGTTCGGCAAAACGACTGAATACATCCCCCACTCAGGATACTCGATTGACGTATAAAGCTCATCTAAGAATGGAGGACGATATCCGCTCTGCACGGATGCATAAAAAGAGAGGGCTTTGCTCGGCGCAAGTGTTAACGTGATTCCGGGAGTGAATTTGTTGTCATTTCTTGTGGTTAAGCCGAACTTAGAGTCACTGTCTCCAGTCGGATTCCGGTCATAGTAAGACCAGCGCAATACAGGCGTAATTGTGACATAGTCATTGATGGCGTATTCGTCTTGAATGAACAGTCCTGCGTCATAGCCTTTGGATTTTGGTCGGCTTCGGTCTAATTTCCCATGAATATCTGTTGCCTTCTGACGGTTCGAAGAGGCATCAAATCCATAAGTTAACGTGTGAATTCCTCCCAAATACACAATTGAGGTGTTCTGAGCGTTGATACTGTAGGACTCATAGTCGTCTTTGAAATACGCTTCCGGGTTATATGAAGTTCCGTCAAACTTGTTGTCAAGTTTGGTGTACTGCATATTTACGACCAAATCAACATAATCACCGTAGCTGTATTCCCACCTTCCTGTCAGTCTATGCTGCTTAAGGCGATACTTTGTTTCGTCGTCGCTGCTTCCCTGATCCAACTTAGTATCGTCATAGTTATACCCAAGGGAAACTAGAGAGTTATCGGTCGGCGTAATAGTAAATTTTGAAGTAAATGCATCATACTTAGAATCGCGAGGAGTCTTTGAGCGTCTTCCATTAGAAGAAGAAATGATTTTTCCTCCGTCTCTATGTGAAAAACCAATAACCGCATCAACAGGACCTTTTCTTCCAAACAACCATGCTGATTGTCCGAATTCTCGGGCATCATCGTTGTAGCCGAGCTTTAGCCGTGCACCAAAATCGCGGCCCGATTTCAATAAGTCACCAGCGGTTTTTGTGGTTACGGCAATAGTCCCTCCGATGCCTCCGTTACCGTACAAAGAAGAGCCGCCTCCTCTTCTGACTTCCACCTGTTTAATCATTTCCGGATCCACGAACATAAATGCCGGACGATTGCCGCTCATGGTGTAGTTATCTTGGCGTACACCGTCAATAAGATAAGAAATTTGATCGGAATCCGAACCTCGAATAGATATTCTTGTGAATACAGGACTTTCCGGTGCCTCAAGCATCACGTTGGGAATATCCAAAAGAGAGTCTCCCAGCGTTCTCTGATTCTCTTGTTCTAATTGACTGCCAGTGACGACAACGACGGATGAAGGAACTTCATTGAGAACTTTCTCTGTACGAGAAGCTGTAACGACTACCGGTCCGGTAGAAATAGTTTCGGAAGCCTGCGATATTTGGGCAAACGTAGAGGTTGATGTAATGGCAGCAAGGACTGCAACAGATAACAAAGAAAAAGATTGAGGTTTCATGATGAAATAGAAATGAGAATGATTATTATTTATAATATCACTTAGTCCACTAAGTATTAGAGAATCTAAATAGCTTTGATTATTCCCGGGACATCAGAAAAGAGACTTATTTAAACTAAAGTCTGTTCAGACAGCACGCAAACGGCCCACCCTTTCGAAAAAGCGCAAGCGCCTCTCCCATTGAAAGAGAAGCGCTTTTGAAAGTTTTAAAGGTTCAGAGGTCGTATCAGTTCCTATGAAACTTCAACTTAAGGGTACTACAAGAGAATCAAAGAACTGAGGACGACGGTAATCATACCGATAGCCATGACAGGAATTGTCCTTCTTACAACTTCGAACGGAGAAAGTTCTGCAATACTGGAAACAGCAATCGTAACGCCTGCGATTGGAGACATAGAACGTCCAATACCGCTCACTAATTGAACCGGGCAAGCCATCACAATCAAGTCCCAATTTACTGCTTTAGCTGCGTGCGGTAAAAGAGAGTTAAAGGCAAAAAATGCAGCGTTCGCTGAGCCGGTAAGAATAGAAGCAAAAGCCAAAAGTGTGCACATAACAATCAGCATGACGACACCGGCAGTGTTCTGCATAGAAGCAGCCCAACCGATGATGGTTGTAATACCGCCGGAGAGCTTCAAGCCTTCTGCAAAGACCAGCGCGCAGATGATTAGAGATACTGTGGAGGTAAATACGCGGCCCATACCCTGGAAAATAGATTTGGTATTAGCAACGCATTCCTTAAAAGTTCTCTTAGTTAACAGATCGACCAAGAAGGTGATGATCATGCATAAGAACATGCAAGTGATGAGCTCAAGTCTTACTCCTGTATAGCAGAACTTCGAGAAGATGAATAAGAATACGATTGGCAGTACAGGAAGAATGGCATAAAAGCGAGGAGCATCGGGCTGTTTATCTTTTGCACCGGCTGCCATAAGTTCGCTTCTCATCTTGAAATCATCTTCACTCAGGCGTCCGCTGGCCAAATCTTTCTTATCGAAATATCTTTGCAGGAGGCCGTGAGAAACAGCAATGACGGCAGCAGCAATAACACCGATAAGCAGCTGGCCTTCCAAGAAATATTCCATTGCAGAAATGCCTAAGAGCTTTGAAGTCACAATGGAGTTTGCAGAAGCAGGTCCCAAATCCAAGCAGCTTGCCGTTACGATGACGGCGGCAGCCGATACTCTGGAGACACCGACTGCCATTAAAAGCGGATACACGGTGAGCATCAATAAAACGCCGAGGCCTACGGCAGACGGAATAAAGATGTTAATGAACTGACCAACCAGGTAGGAGATGGCAAGAAGCGTATAAGGACTATGGATATAGTAAAGCGGCTTGGAGCAAACCTTAACGAAGGATTTGGTAGCGCCAATCTTATCCAAGTAGTCAGCCAAACCGGAAATAACCATAATCTGCAAACCAAGTCCGGCTAGAGTTGAAGAAGACAGGTTCGTGACGACCTGAACCACATCAAGCAGCATGCTGTGAGTAACTTTTTTTCCTGTGACGAGAGGCACATTGGTAAATAAGCCAACGGCGAGCAGCATCAGAAGTCCTACAAGAAGCAAAGCCCAAGGAGCATAGTATTTCTTAACAATGAGGTATCCGACTAGAACGATACCAACTGTAACGGTTATAAGTCCGAACATTATGGTTCTCCTAATAGTTTATGAGATATAGCGGTTTTCTATTTGGTCTAAAGAAAGCGGGGCTTTGACGACATATGAGAGCCCTCTCCGCTTTAAAGTTCCTGCTCCTCTTTCATCACAGATAAAGGTAGTACCGGAACCAACCAAGTTTCCGTTAAGCATAGAAACTCGGCCGTTCACAACCGTGGCAAAAGCTTTTTCTGCTTCAATATCCAGAATGGAAATATCAGCATCTGCACCAACGGAAAGGTGGCCTTTATTCGGAAGGCCCAAGGCACGAGCTCCGTTCAGACTAGCTTTCACTGCATATTCCGTTAGGGAAAGAGCTCCGAATTTAACGAGAAGCAAACCATTTTCAACAATCACGTTACGCGGATAACAACCGCCGTCTGTTGAGAAGGAATCCACAACGAAGGAGCCGTCAGCCCTTTTTGCCGTTGCCAACAAAAAACGGCTCACTGCGGGATTGACGCTGAAACTGCCGACACATTCCGTATTGCGCGCTTCCCAATACTGAACACCTTCACGGCCTGAAAGAAGAACGCCGATTACGCCGGTATCGGCCAACACGCCCGCAGCTCCATCCAAAATTGCCTTCTTTACACCTTCATAGTCATTTGAGTATCCAAGCTTGAGAAGACAAGTCGTCGTTACTTTGCTTACGGGAACATTGTCTCGGATCACGAATCTTGTTCCGTTAAGAGGAGACAAATAAGACTCAGAAAAAATATTAGGGTGCGCCTTGAGCAGCTCAATGGCTTCCAAAGCCTCATCTCGTTCATTCAGAACTTGTCCCCGGCAGTAGCTATTTACGTGAGCCACATGAAGAAAACGATCCATACCGGCTGCAGCCACAGCCTCTCTTAGACCTTCTATGTTGGAACCATGTTTGGTGCTCCCCACATGCCAAGCAACCCAGGCTTTCTTTTGATTGGCAATATCAATAAAACTCTCGCTGATATCGAGATCCATCGGAAAATGGCCGCCGAGCAGCTTTATGCCGATCCCTCCCTGTTCAAGAGTTTTGTCTAGAAAGTCTTCTTGTTCGCTTACAGAGGGCCGTGAAGAGGACAAAGTAAAACCTTCCCGAGCGGCTTCCAAAACAGCGATATTTACACCTGCTCCTGTTTCAGAAACGGTAGAAAGAATATCTTCGAGAGGGCCGGCCATATCTAAGGCAGTGCAGACACCGGCTTTGGCAATCATTCTTTGAGCGTGCTTATGGCCAAGCACGGTACGCATATGCGTATGCATATCAATGATTCCGGGGATGAGAACTTTACCGGCCGCTGAAATTTCTTCACAAGAAGGTTCGCAGATTTCTTCAGCGACCGATTTTATTTTCCCGTCTTCGACGGCAACATCTCTGAAGGCGTTGAGCTTATTGAGCGGATCAACCACTCGCGCTCCTCTGATAATCAAATCAGTCATGGTTTGCTCCTGAGAGTGGATTAACCTGATTCCAGTTTAAAGTTCCTCCGGAATATGTCGATAAGAAAATATCTAAAATAGCAATATAGATTGCCATTCTGGATATAAGATGACTGAAGACCTGGACATTTGGAAAGTATTCTTGGCAGTATTTAACGAAGGCTCAATACAGGAGGCTGCGGCTAAACTGAATTTGGAAAGTTCTTCAGTATCGAAGAAACTCCAAAAACTTGAGAAGCTGCTAGGCGTCCAACTTTTCGATAGAGCAGGAAGGCCTTTTCTTCCGACACCGACCGCTTATGAGCTGTTTCCTTATGCGGAGTCGATGATTCACTCTCGAGAAAAAATTTCCAACATTCTTTCGGATCGAGTATCCGATGATTCTCAAATCATCCGGTTAATGATCGGCAACACGCAGGCAAAATACATGCCGAAGATGATTCAACAATACGTTTCACAGAATCCTCGGACTCGTGTAAATGTCATTGCTCCGCTAGATGTTGAAGAATTTAAGCAAAGGCTAGCGGATATTGCTTTTATTTCCGGCGTTATACCGCTTCCTGACTGTGTTTTACTTTCGCGAGGAAAGATGGTTTTTATGCCGGTTGCCTCCAAAGAATACCTTGAAAAAAACGGTCCTATCGAAACTCTTCAAGACCTGGAACATCACCATATTTTCTCCAGCCTTTATCCGTCCCGCTATGCTTTTTCAGTCAACTATGTATTGAGAAAAGGTGCGGAAGTCATGAACATCCCGAAGATAACCTCCATCCGCTGGAGTAATGTGGAAATGGCAAAACAGGCCGTTCTTCAAGGAATCGGCATTTCTCTAGGCTTTCCGCTTTTTCACTGCATTGACGAGATAGAACGAGGAGAATTAGTTCCTATTCTTAACGGCTGGCACCGGCCGTCCCAAGAGAATTATGTGGCTATTCATACAGACGACTGGAAGAAACCTTACCTTCGCCGCTTTGCTGATTACATGGCCAAGGAATTTGCCAAAACGGAAGCCTCTTGCGAGGCCCGACTCAAAAAGGCAGTTCCAAAAGCTCTTTATGATGAGTACCTAAGGTAGAACTGAGTTGGGACACTTCTGCCTCATTTGTCCTGTAGGCGCCTCACAAAGATCATTTTGCTAGGCGAGAAGCACCCGGAGAGGCTAACTCTTACCATTATCGGACCAACTTTTAATGAAATCGAGTAGGGCCGGTTATTACCCGTCCCTCTCACACCACCTGGCATGCCGTTCGGCACCAAGGCGGTTCCAGTAAACATCCCTACGTTCCAGATGCGGTTCGCAGGGCCTTTTCTAAACTGTACCATCCCTCTGATTCCAGCACATTGTTGCTTAGACCGGTTTGTAGGGGTCTGCAAGTGACGATGTGCCAGTATCGATTACTGGAATAAGCAAATTTTTCTACGTTTGGAGCTTTGTTCCACCTTAGCTTCAGCTCACGGTATCGATTTGCCGGCTTCTTCCACTGTTTCCACAGAAGTTGCCGAACCCTTCGCCTAATCCATGAGTCTAGGTCCTGAACCCAGCTTATAGGAACTGCCTTTTTAAAGTAGTTGGCCCACCCTCTGAGTTTCAGCCTCAATTTCCTCTTTATCCTGTCTATCCCTCCTCGGGCACGTCTGTCTAGCAATATTCTCAGGGATTCCTTGAGCTTCTTGCGTTTCTTTACGTGCACAGTAGGGAAGTATCGGTATTGCGGGAATTTCATCTTTTTAGCCTTTGAGACTTTAGTCGTGAAGCTAAAACCTAGGAATTGAACATCGGGGCTTCCTACTTTTAGAATTTTTGTCTTGTCCTCGTTGACTCTGAGGTGAAGCTTGCTCTCGATGAATTTCTTAATCCACTTAAGTGCTCTCTCCGCGGCTTTCCTGCTTTTGCAGAAGATGACGGCGTCGTCGGCGTATCTGCATGCTCTCATGTTCTTCTCACGGAGTTTTATATCCAGTTCATGAAGAACTACGTTCGCACACACGGGAGATATAACACCCCCTTGTGGACAGCCGAGTCGATTCGCTTTCCCAACTTTCCCTTCCTCGCTAATCGGCGCTCGAAGGAATTTATGGATTAGAGAGATTACACGTCCGTCCCTTATCCTTCTGGATAGGAGTTGAACTAGGAAATCATGGTTAACCGTATCAAAGAACTTACGTAGGTCGATATCGATTACCCATTCGTATCCCTCTCGAATATGCTCCATAGCTCGCCTTACGGCTTGCCGGCAGTCCCTGTTGGGTCTGAACCCATAGCTGTGATCCACAAAAATCTTTTCGTATTCCTCGCTCAGTACTAAGGCTATTGCCTGTTGCACAAAGCGGTCGATTACCGTGGGTATCCCCAAGGGACGTTGCTCCCCGTTGTCTTTTGGGATGTAAACCCTCCTTATAGGCGAGGCTTAAAAGTACCTTGAAGAATTTGCTCTGTAAGTTTCCCAGGGTTTGATTTGAAGTAGGCTCTCAGCTCACTTGTTTCCATGCCGTCAACACCGCATGAACCTTTATTTGCTTCCACCTTCTTCAGAGCCTGCATTAGGTTCCCTCTGGCGAGTATCCTTTCGAGCGTGATTTCTCCAAATGTTTCGCTACTCATAAGTTCCGTCTGCTTGGTGTCATCGAACTCCTTTGCTCTTAACTTTCGTGTTCCGCACTATCCTTCAGAGCCTAGGTGTACTTCCTTTTTTTCCATTCTTGCCTTGCAGCGTTCCTCCTTTCACGGTTTACTAGTTCGGTCCTTCCCCCTTACTCTTGGGTACTATGACCTCTGCTGACTTCTTGCCATTCGTTGTTACTACCCCTGTCGGAGCTGACAAGACCTCCTCGGGTAAGAGTGCACTCTTTCACCTCATGTAACTGCCGTCTTTACATTCGCAGATTCCGGCTAGTTTTCGGACTTCGAATTATTTTGCATTCTCATCCTCTGCGCCTGCCTATAGACGATTTCTGTTCGTCAGTTCAAGGTTTTGCTATCTGCTTCTTTCAGCCTGTACATCACTGCACACACCTTGCAGATTCGCTAGCTCTTCCCACTAGCGGGCGAGCTCGGGACTTTCACCCTTTAGATTGCACTCATGCCGAGCACACAAAAAACCGTGAACCTCTTTTACAAGTCCACGGATGCTTTGGCTTCAAGTAATTGCTCTTTTTAAAGAGCAACGGAAGAAAAAATCACTATATTTTCGAAAAAATGCTCTGTTCTTCTAATTCTTATTTCAAGCTCTTAATCTGAGAGGAAAGACGGACAAGGCTCAGTGCTACGTCCGCGGCAGCTTCCAGTGATTTAACAGGAATGCATTCGTAGACGCTGTGGTAATTCATTCCGCCGGTAAAGACGTTCGGGCAAGGCAAGCCTCTAGTGGACAGGCGAGCACCGTCCGTGCCTCCGCGAATCGGCTCTTCGATCGGTTCGATTCCTGCTTCTCTATACGCCTGACGGACAATTTCCATTACCTTAGGAGCTTGATCCAAATAAGGACGCATATTTTCGTAGCTGTCTTTGATCGTCAAGCTTACTTTTGCTCTTGGTTCGGATTCTTGGATCTCTTCTACCAGCTTTTTCAGAAGTTCTTTCTTGGCCTCAAATTTAGCTTTGTCGTGATCACGAATCAAAATACGGACAGTGGTTGATGCAACCGTTCCTTCAACTTTATTGGGATGAATAAAGCCTTCATAGCCTTCGGTTGTTTCAGGGGCTTGATCTGCAGGAAGCCGGCTAATCAACTTAGCAGCGAGTTTTAAGGAGTTAACCATCTTTCCTTTAGAAAGACCAGGATGAACCACAACGCCGGCAATCTGAACAAAAGCCGTAGCTGCATTAAAGTTCTCGGTTTCTAAAGTTCCAATCTCACCGCCGTCAAAAGTATAGGCATATTGAGCTCCGAAATGCTCAATATCAAAATTAACCGTTCCTTTTGCGATTTCTTCATCCGGCGTGAAGGCTACGCAGATTTTTGCATGCGGAATTTCCGGATGAGTTTTGAGATAATCCATGCAAGCAGTAATCGCTGCAATTCCGGCTTTATCGTCAGCGCCCAGCAGGGTTGTGCCGTCGGTAAAAATGATTTCCTGATTGAGATATTTCTTAATTTCCGGGAAGGATTCTTCTTTGAAATAAATCTCCTTCTCCGGATTCAGAAGTACGTCCTTTCCTTCATATACCAAGATCTGCGGCTTTATATTGACTGCCGGAGCATCTGGAGAAGTGTCCATGTGAGCGATCAGCCCAAGTCCGGGGCAATCTTCACAGCCCGGCGTGGCAGGAAGCGTGCCATAAACTACACCGCCCTTCCCGATATGTGCGTCTTGCAACCCGGAAGATTTCAGCTCTGTGACCAGCTCCTCGGCTAAAAGCAATTGGTTGGGAGTAGAAGGCTCTTCTATGCTCTCTCTTGAAGACTGAGTCTCATAAAGAACATAACTTAGAAACTCAGGAACGATGTTCGGAAATTTTTTAGAAGTCATTTTCTTTGAAAAATAATTAAGAACTTTCGGCATTATTTACTTGGACCTATCAAATAGTTATACATGAAATTACTTACTCACATATAGGTATATATTTATAATTTTCATTATTTTTCATAAAGTTACTATTAATTCTTGATTTTATAAATATCTGCGTAATATAGCGTTATTCCTAATTGATTTAATTGGTTCTCCTGATTTTTGAAATCAATTCTGCTCTCTAACATGAGCCCGTTCATTTCAACTTTGCGAGACAAAAATGACTTTTAGTGTTTGGGTTGCTATTGCGGCAGTAATAGGAACCATCTATGGCCTTATTAAGCGGTACGAGACCCGTCTGGTACTTCTTCTTGCGGGCTTAGCCATGTGCGTACTCTCCATGGATCCCATGGAGGCTTTTCTGCAGTTTGATAAATCAATGACGAATAAGGCACTGATTATCTCAATCTGTTCTTCTATGGGTTTTGCAGCTTGCGTTACGATGACTAAATGCGACCTTCATTTGGTCAGCCTTTTAACAAAGCCTTTAAACAAACTCGGCATTTTGCTTCTTCCATGCTGCATGCTGGTAACCGGTGTCGCTTCCTTGGCAATTGGTTCCTTAGCCGGGTTGTGTGCCGCCATCGGCCCAACACTTGTCGCACTTATGATTAGAGCAGGCTTCCGTCCGGCAATTGCCGCAGCCGCGATTATTTCATCTACTCTGCCTAATTATTGGTCTCCCGGCTCAACTGACAACATCCTCGTAGCACAAATTGCAAATATTGCTGTAATGGATCAAATCAACTACATCTCCGGGAAAATCCTTCTTTTGTTCGTTTTCTGCGTCATCGCACTGACAGTTATCTGTTTCCTTTTCGGCGACTACAAGAAAAACGGTACTTTTCAAGAAGCAGGAACTACCAAGGCCGGGGAATTGAACCGCCCTCTACCTGAGCTTCCAGCTAATCCGAACATCCTTAAAGCCTTTGCGCCTCTTCTTCCGGTCGTGCTTCTGTTCGTGATCTCTTTGTGGTTCCCTCAAATCAAGATGAGCGTTGCTACTGCCATGTTAATCGGCTTTATCTACGTCATCTTTGTTACTAGAAGCAATCCTGCTGAATTAGTTAAGAAATTCTTTGACGGGATGGGTTCAGGCTACGGCAACATTATCGGCTTAATTATCGCCGCCGGTGTTTTTGCTGCCGGATTGAGAAGCTGCGGTGTAGTTGCCGGATTCATTGAATACCTCAAGGATTCCTCAGAAATCGCAAAACTTGGCGGTTCTTTCGGCCCGTATGTTCTTGGCGTTATGACCGGATCCGGGAACGCTGCAGCTTTCGCCTTCTGCGAATCTGTCGTGCCTCACGCCGCTGACTTCGGCATGAAGATCCAAGACCTCGGTTTCCTTACCTGTCTTTCTGCAACTCTCGGCCGCGTTTCTTCTCCGTTGGCTGCAGGCGTTATTCTGATTGCAGGTATTGCCGGAACCTCTCCAATCGAAGTCATTAAACGTTCCGCTTTAGTCAGCCTCGGCGCCATCGTTCTTACCATCTTCCTTATGTAACAACCTAAAGAATCAAAATGAAACAACTTTCCATTGCCTTACTAGCAGCACTCTCAGTTACCGCAACCGCTTACGCAGAATCTTCAGTAACCGTATACGGAAGAATCGATGTCGGAGTCGGCGCCTCGCACGTTGACAACGGCCTGGGCTCTACCGTCAACAATGTTGAAATGATTAGCGGAGGCGGTACATCTAACCGCATTGGCATCAAAGGAACTGAAGACCTCGGAAACGGTTATAAAGTCAAATTCGTGCTGGAAAACGGCTTTGACTCCGACACCGGTGCAGAAGGCTCAGAAGGACTTGCATTCAGCAGAGAAGCCACTTTGCAAATTGAATCTCCTTACGGCATCCTCGCAGCCGGTCGCTCTTCCGTCCTTGGAACTGACGGTGGATCCTTTAACCTTCTTGGAAACGTAAATCCTTTCGGAACCGGCATCTGGGAAATTGGCAACCAAAACATCGTCTATGCGAAACTGCCTGCCTCCCGCAATGACAATGCCGTTATCTACCGCTCTCCGGTTATGAAAGGATTCCAGCTTACAACTCAATATTCCATGGGTGAGGAGGATCATGAAAACCGCTCAACTTCCGATCATTATTTCGGTTTAGGCGTCACTTGGAAGGGATCTCAGGCTGAAGGTGTTGTCCTCTTCGAAAGAGTTAATGAAAAACTTACGACTTTGAAGAGAAATCCAAAAGACATGTGGAGAGTAACTGCCGGTGGAAACTGGAAACTCCAAAGCTTCACTACCTATCTTTCTCTGCAATACTTTAGAAATGCGGACGCTGTAGGAACTCCGGCTTTCGGCGACATGAAGGACCATGGCATCGGCAAAATTTCTGCCGCACAGCTCAAAATAATTGACGGCCTTAAAGGCGGCAGCGTCATCTTAGGTTTCTCAACTCCTGTTCTCGGCGGCAATCTTTTAGGCGCAGCCGGCTATGTACACGCAGACACAGATCAGTATGCATCCAAACTTAAAGTTGACGGCGGTTTTGTCGGCTTAGGTTATCAGTATGCTTTCTCTAAGAACACTAAGCTGTATTCAGCCATTGGAGCATCAGGCGCCAAATACAAATCTTCCAACGAATCCATCAAACCAAAGGCGTTCTACGGAACACTCGGTCTTTCTCACTATTTCTAATCCAACGAGTAAGAAGAGCTTTCCTTTGGAAAGATATAGCTCATATAAGATTTAATCTCCCGCATTGGAAGGAGCGCCTCGTCGATGGCCTTCTTCCATATTTCTTTTTGCTCGATGTCGGCACTCAAAAATCGTCTAAAAATTTCTTCGTAAGGATGCAGGGCGCAGGCCTTTAAAATCGATTTTCCAAGCTCTTCGGTTCCTTGTTGGTTCTTTAAAGATGCAATCAAAAGATTTGCTGAAAGGAATCCTATTGTGTACTGAAAATCATGATGCGGCGTCATAGGATTATAAAAATGAGGCTTTCGAGCCCAGATGTATTGGTCGACGCCTTCCACGGTATCTTGGAAAAAGTGGATCCAGCATGTTCTTGTCAAATCATTGATTTTCTCTACTGAAAGATAACCGTTTGATCTCTCTGCATAAATACGTTCAACAAGCCGAAACCGAAATGGTATTTGGACCAAATTGATAGCAAGTCTTCTAAGACCATGCCAGAGTATTGAGCACTTATCTTCGGGCTTTTGAGCACATGTGAGAAGGTGTCTGAGGAGGAGCTCTTCAAAAAGCCGGCCTATAAATTCACAGCGCAATTCCGACAGTCGTCTCTGATGATAAGGAACTTCGAAAGTTGTCCAACGCAAAAACGCGTCACCTAAGATATGAGCTGTTTCGAAGGCCCGATGAATGTTTGCTTCGTAATCGACATAAACAGCGACAGCCCGATTGGAAGGTATCTCTGCGCACCATGCACCACCGGCTCCAGCGGAATAATTGTGAGTTTCTATCCAGCGTCCCTTTCGGCATTCTTCTATAAATTCTGAAAAGTTCGGAAATACATCTCGAACAGCTTTCTCCAATACCTGCAAGGTCACTTCAAACGAACGCAGATGAGCGGGACAGCTTAAGTGAGGAAGTGCAGCCCCAAGCAACGCTGCCGGAAGAGAACGAGAAGTTTCGTTTTCAAGACACGAGCCTATGAATCTAATCATCTTCCGCAATTCGGGCATTTTTTCCCAGTACGCTACAGTGACTGCATCAAATGCAGCCCTCCCCATGTTCTCCTGAGCTAAAGCGTATTCCAGAATCGTTAAGTTATTGCGGGAGGCGTGCAGAAGATGCGCTCCTGAAACAGAATTCAAGATATCGCAGAAAACAGTTGAATTTTGGGCAAAACTGACTGAAAGAGCATTAAATATCCTTTTTCGCTTCTCGGGCTCTGCGGTATTCTTGAGCAAAAAGTTAATGACCGAAGGAGATGCTCTTTTAATGGATCCATCAGGAAAAATCACCGTAGTCTGCAGGCTTCCTTTCATGTGAAAGTAAAGAGAAAACAGTGGTTCCAAGACGAGCATGTCCACTTTATCGTCTAATCCTTGAGGCGACTTGGAACCTATTTTTCTTTTTTCTTCCAGCCATTTCTTGACTGTATCTGACGTGAATATCTGCCCATTCAATGCTTCTTGGAAGTAATGCTGTATTTCTTGGGACACCTTCCGCAGGATGAGAGCTTTTTCTACCACACTGACTTTTTCGGCTGAAATTTTGCTGTCGGCTGCTGCGATTGTTTCGGCCGCCTTGCAGCAGGTCATTAAAGTTTCTTTGAGTTTTTCAGTTTCCTCCAGGAGCGCAATGAGATTCTCCGCAGATAGAGCATCCCGCGGTCTAAATGAACTAAGCCGTTGAAGCAAAAGAATGCCATTTAAGAACTCTTGCTTTTTATCCAGGTAGGCTTGACTTCGAAGATCCGCTAGTCCTTTGGGCGACCAAACTAAAACCGTATGTCTTTGTTCTCTCATTGTTTTTCAGCTGACTCCCAAGAATATCTTGGTTTTGTTGAAAAGTTCTCAGTATTCGGCACTTCTGAAAGTCCGAAGCTTTTAGCTAATTTGCCGGACATCCTGGAAAGACAATTCCAAAGAGCCACGCACTAACCAAGAAAGACAAGTAATTATCTCCTACTTCATTTTAAGATTTCGGCATTCATTTGACATCGAGAATAATCATTAGTTATAAGCGTAAGAACTAAATCTTTGACCAGCAAAAACAGAAATAGTCACCTTCCTTAAGTGAATTGGATAGAAGCCGCGATCCGCAAGCTTCCGACTGCCGCAAACCGGACACAACCTTTCAAGGTTTTGAATGTGCCGGGAACATCCGTTTATCCTATGCCCTATTGTTTTGCTTTTTAATGATGTGAGAAAAAGCCCGAAAAATAAGCGTAGGCTAGAAGAATTATCGAAGCATTCTTCTTAAAAGTATAAAAAGAATGCTTCGTTAGATGTTTTTTACTTCTCCGTAGGACGCCTTCTCTTTTGCGTCTATTCACCTAACGGAGGAAGCATCAACGATAAAGTTTTGCCTTACGGCGTTTTTAAATCGAACTTATGGCAAGTATCACAAGTAGTTACTGACTTTTGATGACCTTTGTGACAGGTAGAGCAATCTCGGTCTCCGAAGTGGTTGTAGTGCGGATTAGGATTTACCTTTTCCGTACGTTTAGCCAATGATTCGTAGCTGCCGTGGCACGCCTGGCATTGTGCCTTTCTCACCGGCAGAGCAGTGTTTCCGTCTTTATGGCAGGCAACGCACTGGACACCCATTTTCTGATGCCGATCAGCCGTTGTTGCTGCAGTGTCAGCTGCCCATGCACAGCTTGCAAGGACTAAACCAAACAATGCGATAATTGTCTTTGTCATAACTGTCTCCTCTTTTTATTTCTGGCCGGCCATATGTTGGGCAGCGATTCTTCCGAACACAATTGCACCACCTAACTGGGTGCCGCCGATATAGTTCCCAAAGAACAAGCCGCCGGCAGCATTACCAACTGCATACAGTCCATTAATTGGCACATCTTCTGTGTTGACTACCTGAGCAAATTTATTGATTTTGGGGCCTCCGAAAGTCGCCGTAATACCGCCTTGGAACGGGAATGCGTAATATGGAGCTTTGTCGAGAGGCTTCACTTCCGGCAAGGAGCACGGGGGATCCATTTCTTTGAGCTTGCCTCCCTTCAGTGCTGTGTTAAATTCATTGACAAGCGAAACAAAGGCTTTGGGATCGGCACCCATCTTCTTTGCAAGCTCTTCAATCGAGTCAGCCACGAGAACCTTGGTCTTCATGCCGATGAACTTTTTAGCCGCTGAGGTAGCTTGCGGCCAGTTGCTGTCAATGATGTGATAAGCGAGATTTTCCGGTGTTCTCTGAGCGGTAGCCATGGATTTCTGGGTATAAGTAAAAATTTCGTCCATGAAACGTTTACCTCTGACATCGACATCAATACCTAATCCGCAATCAATGACGAAATTCGGATTAGCATGCGTCTCTTCCACAATCGGACCGCAGTGGAACTGATCCATGTGAACCAATTTAACGCCCAAAGGCTCAGTCAACTTAATGTTTTCTCCTTGTGTGTAAGGAGAACCGCGCAGCACAAGCCTTGACAGCGGACCTCCCATATAGCGGTTTAGCATTTCGCGGTTTGCAGAGAAGCCGCCGGTTGCAATTACTACACCTTTAACCGCATAGAAGTCTTTGACGCCGTTATCGGTAACACATTTGATGCCGACAACCCGGAAATCATCATTTGTGATTAACTGCATTGCCTTAGTATTGAAAACCACAGGAATGTTTCTTTGTTCGCAGGCTGCCAAGAGATAACGGATGAGACGACCGCCGCCGGTGAGACCTTGACCGTCAACATTGTGCATGCGGTAATTTAACGGCCATGGCTTTCTTTTGATTTTCGCAAATTTAACGCCGATATGTTCTTTCAGCCAGGTCAGATCCTTACCAATGTTTTTAACGTACGTATCAACTAGTTCAGGATCCGCACGATATTCAGAGACCTTCATCATGTCTTCGCGGAAACTCTGTTCTGATTCTTCATGACCTTCCGCTTTCTGCTGTGCAGTACCCCATGCCGCAATTCCGCCGGAGGCATACAAAGAGTTGCCAGCTGCGTAATCCATCTTTTCTAGAACAATTGGTTTTAAGCCGAGATCATAAGCTTCAATCGCAGTAACGAGACCACCGGTACCGGCGCCTAAAATAACGACATCGTATTCATCCTTTTTAGTTTGCTTATTCGGTTTTTCGGTGGCGTTTGCCGACACGGCTGCCGCAGCTCCGAATAATCCGGCCAAACTTTTAATGCAGTTGCGTCTGTTAATCATTTCTTCTCCTTTGAGAGTGGGTTTTGTCCGTGAGGAGAATTATTTTTCTGATCGATGCCTAGGCATCTTGATCCAGATCAAGAAAACTGCATTTCTATTAAGATTAACGTAAGCGTATCCTCAACCTCGCTGGTTTCCTCAATGCTCAAAATAGTAAAAACAGTTCTGATAATTGCTTTGAATGTATTTGCAGCCATAGCAACTGCAGAAGAGCCTCCGAAGATAGGCGACGTGCTCTATGAGCCTCAAATAGCAAATTCCGGCTCTTCTTCTCGTGTGTACACCTTGCTTGTAACTCAGTTTGCTTATCCGAACAGCAACTATCCGATTGTTGAAAAAACTATTGACGCTCTGAAAAAACTTTTTGGCCCTGATCATCTGAAAGTTAATGTCTACTCCGGAGAAACGTCCGACATCGGAGATGCCGATTTGGTCCTTAGCTCTGCCGGAACCTTTACACGAATGAAACTTATCGGTGCCAGAGATTTAGCTTCTGTTGTGTCCGATAAGTTTCCCGATCCCAACCATGCGGAAGGAAGCGTTTTTATAACCTTAAAAGATCGCCTGGATATCGCCGATATTGCTTCATTGAAAAACAAAATTGTTGCAACCACCGGACCTAACGCTTTTTCCGGATACCACGTTGCTCTCGGAGAGCTTGCCAACCGCGGATTTAATCCGGATTCATTCTTTTCCCAACAAGTATCCACCGGTCACGATATGCGTCAGGTCATCAATTTCATCCGAGACGGGAAAGCAGACGTTGGAATTGTCAGAACCTGCTTTATTGAAGAATTAGGAGAGATGGGATGGAATCTTAGTGGCATCAAAGTTATCGGGGACAAGACGATCGCCGGACGCAGCTTCCATTGCAAAACCTCCACGGATCTTTATCCGGGCTGGACGATTTTTGCCACACCTCGGCTTAATCCTGAGGAAGCCAGAAAAGTAGTTCTGACTCTCTTGTCTCTTCCTGAGAAAAAAGGAGAGCCTCATTGGAGCATCGTATCGGACTTCAGCTCAACAGACAATTTATATAAAAACTTAAAACTCGGCCCATATTCGTATTTGCGGAATTGGACATGGAAAAAGTTTTGGGATGAGTACGGCATTTATGTCAGCCTCTTAATGTTGACGGGGGTCGGAATTTTCGGGCACTCTTTGAGAGAATCCTATTTGGTGAAAAAAAGAACTAATCAACTCCGAAGATCATTACAAAGAAGAAGAGAAACTGAGAAAAAAGCCAGAAGTGCCCAGTTCAAACTTCAAGAACTTCAAAAAGCCGGAGCGGTGGGACAAATATCATCAATCATCGCGCATGAGCTCAGACAGCCTCTTGCAACCATCATGAACTATTCTCACGGACTCCAAAGGCAGCTTGAGGAAAAAGACGTTGATACAGACTTAATCAGTGAAGGCATTTCGAGAATGCAGGCACAAGCAGAAAAAGCTGAGAAGATCGTCTCCAAGGTAAGAGCTTATGCCAAAGGAGAGATGCCGGGCCGCAAAACGATCAATCTCGCACAAGCCTCGACAGAAGCTATAAAAACCATCAAGGATTCCAAGTTATCGCATATTCCTGTCAATTTGACGGTTTTGAGCAAGGAGCCGATTTTGATTAATGCGGATCCATTGGAGATTGAACTTTGCATCGTCAACCTTATAAAAAACGCACAGGAAGCGAGTCTCCAAGGTCAAAGTGTTGAGGTCTGTGTAAATACTGAAGAAGGTTCTTACGAAAATTACGCATCATTGGAGGTTTCCGATGAAGGTAAAGCTCTTACAGAGGAAGAATTCGAAAAATTAAATGAACCGCTACAATCGAAAAAAATTGAAGGACTAGGCCTCGGGCTGGCAATCATCCGGCAAATAATTTCCAACCATAAAGGCAAACTCATTTTCTCTCGAAGAAGCCCAAACGGAATCACCGCAAAAATGATTTTGCCTCTTGAGAAAGCGAAGTAACCATGGCACAAAGCAGTAAAACCCTTATTCGAGTGGTCGATGATGATATCGACTTACTTAATTCCGTCGCCTTCCTTCTGGAATGCGAAGGATACGAATGTTCCATCTACTCTAGCGCAGCCACTTTTCTTCGTGCCGATGTGCCCAGCCGGCCGGGCTGTCTCATTCTCGATGAGCAAATGCCTGAGATGACCGGGCAAGAGCTCTTGAGTGAGTTGAACCGCAGAGAGTACATGCTGCCGGTGATCTTCCTAACCGCTCACGGCGATATTGATATGGCTGTGCGAACTATGATTGACGGAGCGGTCGATTTTCAACAAAAGCCGTTATTGCCGGAAAAACTTCTGTGCTCAGTAGCCCGAGCCGTCCAGATCGATTTGGACCGGAGAGGAGGGGCGGTGGATCTCAAGGATGAAATTTTAATGTTCAACAAATTAACGCCGCGAGAGGAGAAAGTTTGCCGCTTAGTAGCCGACGGACTCATCAATAAGCAAATTGGAGAACGGTTAGGGATTTCTAAACGAACCGTCGATCATATTCGGTCTTCGGCGCTGAGCAAATTACCTTTCAAAACAGCTATGCAGCTAGCCTCCTTTTTCAATCGTATAGACGCTTTTAAAGAAAGGCAGCGCTCCGGCTAAGTTTCTATTGTTTCATGTAACCACACAGGGTCACTGTGTGGTTTCATCTCCTACCACTCAAAACTCCAAAATGAAAGCGGAACCGGTTTTTCCGAGATCCGCTTCGCTGGTTTAACTCTGATTAAGGCGCTTGGTTAAATAAATCCTTATTGACCGCCGTAGCGACATTACTATCCGACCAAACATTAAGGGTGGTTTCAATCATATCCACAACTGCATAGAACGGAAGAATTACGCCCATCAGCAGAATCGGAACGTTCATGCTGGCAAGCAAGCTTGCTGAGAGGAAGAAGCAGCCCATTGGAACCCCAGCGTTACCGATAGCAGCAATGGTGGCTATGAATACCCAAATAACCAATGTCATCGGTGTAATTTCAATACCTGCATTCTGCATGAGGTAGACCACCGTGATCAGAATAAAAGCAGCGCATCCATTCATGTTGATTGTGGTGCAGATCGGCAGAACAAAGCGGGATACTTCCGGATGAATGCGAAGATTGTTTTCTGCGCTCGCCATCGTGACAGGCAGCGTACCGGCAGAAGATTTAGAGAAGAATGCCACAGCCAGAGCCGGAAACATTCCTTTAGCGACCTTGAGAGGATTGATGCCCTTGATCAGCAGGAAAGCCGGAAGCACGATAAACATCTGAATTAAGTTTGCAGCGACCACTACGATGAAGTAAGTTGCCAGGCCTCCTAACTGGATACCGCTAGAAAGCTCTTGGGCCAGAGAAGCCACAAAACCAAAAATACCTAACGGCAGAATGACGATAAGCCACTTGACCATAATGAAAAGCACTTGCTGGCACGCTACGACGAAGTTGTAGATAGCTTCTTTGGGCTTGGAGTTCTGCGGGAGCTTGGAAATAGCAATACCGACTGCCAGGGAAATCAACAAAACGGAAAGAACGTTTGCTGTCTGGAACGGTGTCAGAAAATTATCCGGAATAACCGATTGAACATATTCCAAATAAGAGTGCTTAGCAATCCCGGCTACTGCGGACGCCGTCTCAGCCGGCATGGCAACATTGGCCGGAGAAAAGAGCACATAGAGAATTGCAGCCAAACCAGCAGCCAGCAAGGTTGTCAGCAAGGTATAGAAGATGGTGTGTTTAAAAATTCTTCCGGAATCCTGAGACTCTGACAAAGATGCCAGGGTGGATATGATAGAAACGGAAATAATCGGAATACTGATGAACTTAAATAACTTAATGAACACAGTGCTGAAGAAGACTGCAACACTGTTAGAGACGTCTCCTCCCAAACACCCACCCAAACGCCCAATGCGATGGCGACAAAGTAGGCCACAATCGTAATAATCCAACCTTTATTGATATCCGGCCCCTGCTGCATCGGGCCGGCTTTTAGAGCAGCCGACATGGGAAATCCTTTTTCTGAATAAGTTGTAATAAAGTGTTATTAGATTATGGATGACAGAGCACGCTTTCTTTGGATTTTCGGATAGTTTTTTGATCATCAAAGCCCGAGTTTTCACTTGTTTTCTTCGGCTGCCGGCTAGCCTATCCTTACTTCTATTAAGAATCTCAAGTGAAGGCACTAGATTTGCTAAGGCCTCTTTGACGTCCGGTGCTATCATGCCGGCAGGCTTCTAGAACATTAAAAGAGGTTCGAATTGCATTACTACAAACTTTCTATCGCATGCTTCATCGCTGTTTGCACTTTGGTTCTTCCCTACTCAGCAAGTGCCGTTCCAGCTCAACAACTTCCGGAATACCAAAACAGTACTCTTCAAATTGAAAACGCAAAACGGCCCTCCGTTTCTATCTCCTATCCGGTTTTCGGTAAAAAAAATATTGATAAAGCCATTAAATTCTTCATCAACAATCAAGCTGCCGCCTATCTGCAAATGGCAAATGAAAATTTTGAAGCTATGGACGAAGAAAGCAGAAAGCTTGCTCAGTGGGATATGAACGGCACCTTCACGGTCACTCAACCCTCTGAAGACGTTGTGAGCGTAGTGTTTACCATTGAATCTTATTCGGGAGGCGCTCATGGCAACTATTCCGAAGAAGTTCTAAATTTTGACCTAAAGACTGACCGTGAATTGCAATTCCAAGATTTGTTTGAAGAACCTTCCGTGGCCTTGAAGCTTCTGTCTCAGTATTGTGCCTCGGCCCTTAAAGAAAAAATCGGTGAGCAAGCCGACGCAGACATGATTACCTACGAAACCTACCCAACGCTTGCAAATTTCAGTGAAATCCAATTGGCTCCGGGTAAAGTTATTATTCATTTTCAGCCTTACCAAGTTGCACCCTGGGTAGAAGGAGCTCCGCAGATTACCGTCCCATTGAAAAAGCTCTCAGAGGCTAAACCGGAAGCAGAGGTTTTCTCGCCGAATTAAAACTATCAACCTCTTTCCTCGAAGGTCTGCTCAATGAAACCTCATATCAGCAATTCCCTACTGAGTGCGCCAGCGGTCATGTTCATGATGTGCTGCGATATGCGGAACTTTTCGGCTGTTGCCCATGCTTTAGGCATAACACAGTCAGCTGTTTCCAAAACTATGCAGAAATTCGAAAAAGAGCTTGGGTTTGAGCTTTTCATCCGCAGTTCTCGGCCTCTGGCATTAACTCCCGAAGCTCGTCTTCTGCATAAAAACCTTCATGGGCTGAAAGGAGAAATGCTTCGCTCGCTTTCCTTACTGCAGAGCAAAAATTACATCAAACCTATTCTTCGCGTTGGAATACTGGAAAGCCTTCATTTGCATCTGGGATTTGAGATTATCAAACATGCGCTTCCGAATCTTTCGCAAATCACGATGATTTCTGCAAGCGCGAATGTCCTCATGCAAAGACTCGTTGAACGCAAGCTGGATCTGATTATCACCAACGTCGTATCCAGTGAAACTCCGCACATCTTCACAAAAAGGATTTTTACGGAGCCCTCTATCCTCATGCTTCCAAAAAAATTTGAAAAGGAAAAAGATCAAACTTGGAGTTGGCAAAGACTTGCCACTTGCGGACTGCCGTTAGTGAGGTATTGGAGCGAAACCGGCGCCGGCGAAATTAATGACACCTTTATGAGAGTTCACGGGCTCACCTTCCCGGATAGAATTTCAGTGGATACGAACGCTTTAATGGTTAAATTAATCTCCGAGGGCATCGGCTGGGGATTTTCACGGCCGACCACAATCCTTCAGAACCTTCATATATTACCTAATCTAATTGTTAGGCCAATGCAGCCTCCGCTGTTTTCGCGTGAAGTATTTCTCATCGGCCGAGAACAAGAGTTTCTTATTGAATCAGGAATCATTTATGACGTCAGCACGCGGTATGTAGAACGGCAGCTTATTCCTCAGATTCTTGATTTTGCTCCATGGGTCAAAGACGGATTCAAAGTAGGATAATTGAGGACCTTTTCTCACTTTTAAGAATTATTTAGAGTTATTTTCGGATTTTTCCTCGGGTTTTCCAGAGTTCTTGGGGCAATACTATTCCTACTGGTCATACTTGGCATTCTAATGACTTGCCCAAGGGGTTTTAAAATTTCCTTAAGTTCTAAGAATATAGAACTGACCTCCCCAACTTCCTTCTAAGGAGACTCTTATGCCCATTACCGGATGGATTGCAATTCTGGTGCTCATTCTCATGGGTTACCTTCTCATCAAACAATACGAAACTCGTCTAGTCCTTTTTGGAGGCGGCTTCCTCCTCTGCTGCTTAGCCCTGGACCCGATGGCAGGTTTAAATGCTTTTGCAAAAACCATGGTTAATCCAGCCTTAATTGGAGCCATCTGTTCCGCTACCGGTTTTGCCTACTGCGTTACATTTACTGAATGCGACCGCTCTTTAGTTCATTATCTGACCCGCCCTATCAGAAACGTTGGTCTTTTAATGATCCCAATCACATCATTGCTGACATTCGGCATCAATATTGCCATCCCATCAGCAGCTGGGGTCGGCGCTGTCGTAGGTACGACAATGATTCCCCTGCTCTTAAGAGCCGGATTTAAACCCGCAGCTGCAGCAGCTGCCGTTCTAATGGGAACCACAGGTTCTTTGCTCTCTCCGGGCCTGTCCCACAACGCCTATGTTTCTGATATGGCTCACATGACCATCATGGAGCTCATTTCTTATCACGGCAAGTTCTCCTTGATGATCGGTGTTGTCGGTGCAATCGGCCTTTTCATTGTTTGCTGGCTCCTCGGCGACAACAAGGGCGAAAAAACATCAGTCCAAGCATTAGAACAGCAAGAAGCAACCACTGATTTCAAACCAAGCCCAATTAAAGCCCTCGTTCCATTGATTCCTATCGTCTTAATGCTTGTATTCACCTTCTGGGTTCCAACCGTTAAGATGGGTGTTGCTCAGGCCATGGTCATTGGTACAATTGTCTGCCTCCTCGTCAGCTTCAAAAAGCCTCAGCAATTCTCTAAAGAATTCTTCAAAGGCATGGGAGACTCTTACGGCGCCATCATGGGCATTATCATTGCGGCAGGTGTGCTCGCTGCAGGTTTAACTGCCTCCGGCCTTATCAAAGGTTTGATCAGCGTAATGGTTCAATCTAATGAAATCGCTCAATGGGGCGGCTCCATCGGTCCGTTTGTTCTTTCCGTCCTGATGGGAAGCGGTGACGCAGGTGCGATGGCCTTCAACTCTGCAGTAACACCTCATGCTGCCGAGTTCGGCATGAATATCCACAGTCTTGGCTCTCTTGCATTCTTGGCAGGCGCAGCTGGCCGTACAGCATCTCCAATCGCCGGTATTACCATTCTGGTAGCAGGATTGGCTAAAGCAAATCCTTTCGATGTAGCTAAACGCACTTTCGTTCCAATGATTGTTGCGGTTGTATTGCTTGCCATCTTTATGCGTTAATAATTAACTAAACCCCTACATCATTATGACTAAACCTCATATTGTCATTATCGGTACCGGTGGAACCATTGTCAGTTCCGGTACCTCAGGGGCGCAAATGACCGGATACAGCATCCAAGGTTTGGATGTCCGCAGCATTATCTCTGCAGTTCCTGCTTTGGCTGAAATCGCTAACATTGATGCCCTGCCTCTTCTGAACATTGGGTCAAGCAACATCAAGCTTTCAGATTGGCTAAAGCTTACCTGCACTATCAACAAGTTGGCTGAGGATCCCAATATCCATGGATTTGTTATCACTCACGGCACAGATACCATGGAAGAAACGGCTTTTTTCCTGAATCTGACCCTTAAGACCGAGAAGCCTGTTGTTTTAACCGGATCTATGAGGCCTGCAACGGCGATTTCAGCCGACGGTCCTCTTAATCTGCTGAATGCAGTACGACTTGCCTCATCAAAACAGGCTCGAGGCAAAGGCGTCCTGGTCTCGCTAAACGGTCAAATCCACGGAGCAAGAGATGTTTCCAAAACCAACACGGTTTCGGTTGAGACCTTTTGCTCACCCTCTTCAGGCCAACTTGGATACATCATCGGAGAGGATATTGATTTCCTGACTCAATCCGTTAAACCTCATACTTTGAGTTCTGAATTCCATATTTCAGAAAATTTCAAACCTGAAGATTTTCCGCGAGTCGAAATCATTCTTTCTCATGCTGATGAAGACGGGCACCAGCTCGAACGTTGTTTGGCCTCCCGACCGGATGGGATCATCCTGGAACTAACAGGAAACAGTACCGTCCCGGCAGTTGCCGAGAAGGTGTTGCAAGGTTCGGAGCATAAACCTGCTGTTGTGAGGGCGAGCAGAACCGGATCTGGGCCTGTCACTAAAGGTAAAGTTGAGTGGCAGGAAATGCAATTGATTCCCGGAGGAACCTTGTCTGCCCAAAAATGCAGGATTCTTCTTCAACTTGCACTTCACAGGTTTGGACGAAATCAGAAAGTTCTTGAAAAAATTTTCCAAACTTACTAGGCTTAGTCATTCATCTCAATCACAATGGAGAACAACATAATGTACGACTTACTTCTTAAAAACGCTTGGGTAGTCGATCCTCTCAACTCCGTCAATGGTGTTGCGGACGTTGCAATTCAGGAAGGGAAAATCGCTAAGGTACAAAGAGATATTCAGGAAGAAGCCAAAGAAGTTATTGACTTTACCGGTAAAACTCTTCAGCCAGGCATCATCGACAGTCACGTTCACCTCGGAACGATGTGGGGCTCCCCATTCGGTCCGAGAATGCTTGCAATGAACGGCGTTACTACCTGCTTGGATATGGCAGGTCCGCTCGACGACATCTTAGATAATGTTCCGGAATACGGCGTTGGCATCAACATGGCAATCCTTCAGTTTGCCTCCCCTCCGTTCACTTTCAAAAACTCCACTCCGAGTCAGCAAGAGATGATTGACCTTATCGACAAATCTCTCGCTGACGGTGCTTTAGGCGTCAAGCTCCTTGGCGGACATTATCCTTTGGATCCTGAAGTTTCCGCTCTTCTCATCAGAACGGCTCTTGAAAGGCGCGCTTATGTTGCTTGGCATGCCGGCACAACTAAGAACGGCTCCAACATTAACGGCATGATTGAAGCCGTCAAGATGGCCGACGGATATCCGATGCATCTGGCTCACATTAATGCGTACTGCCGCGGTGCTATCCATGAAGCAATGGAAGAAACAAAAATTGCTATCGATTTACTCAAAGCTAATCCGAACATTTTCTGCGAAAGCTATGTTTCTCCAAAGAACGGCACACGTTTGACTTGCAATCCGGACGGCACCATCCAATCTAAGGTTACAGGCAACTGCTTAAGAGCCTTTGGATTTACAGAAGATGCCGACGGCGTCAGAAAAGCTCTTCTTGCCCGTAAAGCTTTTGCTGTCTATGATGCCGGCGGGTACTCTGATCTAATGACCGGAGAAGAAGCCCTTAAATTATGGGAAGCAGCTAAGACTAACGTTGGCGGCAGCTTCAATATCAATCCTCCGCTCCCACGCATTGCCTTAGCTCAGGCTAAGCGTGATGACGGCGCCTTTGTTGTTGACGCCATTTCTACTGACGGCGGATGCATTCCACGCAACGTCATTCTTTCTCAAGGCTTGTCCTTAGTTAAGCTCGATATCCTGTCTCTCAGCGAATTTGCTCAGAAGACTTCTTTGAACCCAGCTCGCATGCTTCGTTTAGAAAACAAAGGACACTTGTCCGTCGGAGCCGATGCCGATATCACTGTTTACGATTTAGCAACTCAAACTCCGGTTGCTTCTTTCGTCGACGGCAAGAAGATTCTCTTCAATGGTGAATTGGTTTCTAAAGGCGCAACCGTTATTTGTACTGAACACGGTAAAGACGCTATTGAAGCCCGCGGCATGAAAGCTATCGTTGTTGACCCAGGTAAGCAAATTGAGAGAATCACTGCTCTCTAGTCTTTAATCGGTAACCGGGTTCGAATGCGGAAAGATCTTTGGTCTTTCCGCTTTTTCATTCTGTTTTATTATTTTTCACCAAATCAATAATGCAAACAATAAATTCCAGCATCCCCAAATAGTCTTTTATCTGCCCTTTAAGGACTATAAAAAATCACTTGTATTTCAACAAGTTAGACTTCGTAGCAAGCCTCAGACCTAAAAACAACGTGTTATCCGCCGTTTCAGCAATCCATTACTTTCCGAGTTTAAGGAGTTGGTACTAAAGCTGGGTTCTGGCAAATCCTTGGCCTAAACAAAAATCTTTAGAGTCCCAAACAGGCGGAGAAATTTTGTGAGATGAGACCACCTCCAAGGATACTCAGAGGTGGTGAAATTATGATTTCAATACTAAGAAAACACTAAACGCTGTTGCTAGAGTGCGTATGTCGAAATCTTTCCTTCGCACGGGCGTCCGTCTGTAATCCATAGACGGCGAGCGGTTAGGTCCATAACAATGCCGTAAATTGTGCAGAACCTCTTGTACTTAGAGTCGATTGGATCCTCGTGTGAACAAACCGAGTCCAGGAAGTTTTGATGGGAAGATAAAACTCCAAAAATCGTTTTCTCATCAACCGGGAATTCAAGCTCTTTCGCCTTACGACGCAGAGTGTTGAGGCGCATAAATGTTTCCGGCAAGCCACGCTCAAATGTAATGAGCGGCTGTTTACTTCATGTCTTCAACCAGACTTTAACGTATAAGTTGGGACCATTAAGGCCTTCAAAAAATAACCGACCTCACTGACGGAAGCCAGCCGAACTAAAGTTCAAGGAGAAAAGTACCAATCAATCAAGAAAATAGAATTAAGGGACTTTATATTCAAAGTTATGACACTGCCCGCAGAAGTTTTCCGAAGGCTCATGGCCTACATGGCAATTGTTGCACTCTAATTTATTTTGATAATGAGGGGATGTATGCGGGTTTTGCGGCTTAACCGAGGCGGTCTTTGCAGTTAAAGCCTCAAGTTCATGACATTTGACACAGTTGTCGATAGTCGGCATCTGCGGCTTTTCTTTGGAAACATGACAGGCTTCGCAAGGAACGCCTTTTGATGTATGTGCATCCGCAAAACCTGCCGCCTGAGCACACATACATCCTGCACCCAACAAAAAACTTACCAAACAGCTTACGAGTAAAGAATTTCTCATTGTTCCTCTCCTGCTAGGGCGCCTAAGCACCCCTACTAGCCTTAAATTAGCCTTGAGTTGCAGCGGCTGTACCGGCAGCTCTTCCCATAACTAAGCAGTCAAGAATTGCGTTTGTACCCATGCGAACTGCGCCATGAGTTCCGCCTGTAGCCTCACCTGCAGCGTAAAGTCCGGGGATAGGTTCAAGAGTTGAGACATCCAGTACCTTGCCGTCAATAGTAGTTGCCAAGCCGCCCATGCAGTGGTGAACTTTAGGAGACATTTCCATCGCATACCAAGGACCTTCTTCCATTGGCTTCAGATCCTTAACGATTCTTCCAAATTGAGGATCTTTGCCGTCCTTGAAATACCCGTTCAGCTGAGCAATACTTGCTTTAAGAGTATCGGCCGGCATCTTCCAATCGGCAGCTAACGCATCCAAGGAATCATACTGTTTGATGAGGTTATCCTTAAGGGCCTTATCCATGAATCCCGGACGACGACCTTCAAGAGAAGCCGTCGCTGCTTTATTGGCAACGGCAACTGCCTTGAGGCCTTTGCCTTGTTCAACAAGGATGGCATCGGCACGAACCTTTCGGTTAGCATTTTCGTTAACGAAGCGTTTGCCTTCTGTATTAACCCAAATACCTGCCTCGCCGGCAACGTACTGGCCGAAGTTCCAGGTGTAGCCCATGCCTTTTTCAAGCGGATTATTCCATGGAGTGCATTGAATCCAATCGGACTGGATCATCATTCCTCCGATGCGTGCTGCTTCCTTCCACATTTCCGAAGTGGCGCCCGGCTGATTCGTTGTTTTGAAAATTTCAGTTAATTTCGGATCCAAAAGACTTCTGTACTTTACGTCGGCACCGAAACCGCCATGGGCGAGTAAAACTGCTTTGGTAGCCTGAATGTTTTTAGGTCTGCCGGAACCTTCTTTACCAAAACGATAGCCTTCGCGCACGCACAGACCAACGACTCTACCGTTGTCATCACGATAAATACGTTCAACGTAGTTTCTAGTTCTCGGTTCAATACCTTTTTTCTTTAGGTAGGCAGCAAGCGGCATGATAATGCCTGATCCGGATCCTGCGGTTGTTGTCACAGCGCGGGGGACGCTGTGACCGCCGGTAAATCCAACTACCGGCATGAATTCAACACCGATTTCGTCAACGAGCCATTTGTAGTTGTCATTGGCATGTTCTGCGACAAACTTCACTTTCTTCGGGTCGTTGAGGAAAAGACCGTTTCTGAGCATATCCTGAGCGAGCAGTTCCGGAGAGTCTTTAACGTTTTTTGCAGCCTGCTGAGGAGTTCCTACAGCGCACATGTCACCGGCGTTGATGACAGAGTTTCCGCCGATGGTCGGCATCTTCTCAAGAACGATTACCTTGGCACCTGTGTTGCTGGCGCCGACGGCAGCTGAGAGACCGGCAAAACCGGAACCAACAATAATGATATCTGTGGTTTCATCCCATTGGGACGGGATCTTAGTTGTTTGAGCAATAGCAGCTGCAGCCGGAATAAAACCAGCGGCAGCAAGAGCTGTGGATTTCAAAATATTTCGACGAGAAAGCTGAACAGTCATTTTTTATCTCCTTTGATTTGGGTTGATGCGTTTTCCTGCATCTGGGAGAAATTCTAGAAAGTCAGCTTCATCGGAGAAATAGAAGGTTCTCAATCCTTAATTGACAATTAATCAAAATAAATAAGGGGTTACACTGCTGCCTTTTTTGTTCTTTTTGACTTAAAAAAAGCTTGCTCGGGATGATAGAAATCCTCCTCGTCGGTAAAGACATCTCGAAGGTTTTTATTCATCAAACTCAAGGCCTTTAGCGTTCTTTGGTTTGAAGCTTTACCTTCATAAAGCGTCATCCAGTCAACAAAAGTTTTAATTCTTTCATCTGACTTATATAGCTTCTCGGTCGTCACCACTGAAGCCATAAACGGCGTTCTTCGCCAATTATTAAGAACCGGGACCAGAAGTCCGTTTTCCAACTCATCGATGAAAAAACCTACAGGCAAGTCAAAAACAATGCCAACTCCTTGAACTGCAAGCTTTTTGAGGAGGATCGAATTTTCTGCCTTAATTTCCTTTCCCCAGGAAAGAGCCTTGAAATCCGTCCCATTGGTAACCAAGTCCTTGGAAATCGGGAAATTGTTCCCGGAACGCGTGAGACCCACATGAAGAGCGGAGTCCTGAGGATTTTCCAACATACCGTATTGTTGAATATAGGATGGTGAGGCAAAAGCTAAGCATGGGAGCGTCGCATACGGTTTAATAACAAATCCCTGCCGATTGAAGCGGTGTACGGCAAAAAGAACTTCAATTTTTCCATCCGCCAAATCCTTCAAATTCCTTTCAGTGAGAGTGTCGAAAGTGATATCCGGATAACATTTCATATATTCAAGCAGACGCGGCATCAGCCAACCGTGGCCGTATCCTTGGGCTGCAGAAACAGTGATAACTGCCTGTGTTGCTCGTGTTTTACGACGCGCTGCTTTTCCAATTCGATGAAGCATTTGCTCCTGGAGAGCCAAAAGCTTGCGAGCATCTTCATAAAGATCGTCTCCCTCCGCAGTAGCGATAAAGGGGCGCCGGTTGCGATAAAGCAGCTGTACCCCAAGCGCTGCCTCCAGGCTATCTAAATGTCGGCTTGCGGCTGCCGGATCAATATCCAACATAATGCTAGTCTGTGTAAGGTTACCGGTCTCAAGAGCGTTAACAAACACCCTCCACGCAAGGAGGCTATCTTCTTTTTTCATTTTTGGGCTTCCAGTAAGGTTAGTCCTGATTGCAAAAGGATCGCTTAAAAGAGAGAATTAAAGGAGAAATTTTGGCACTTCAATCCTCCGCTCCCACCTCCTTAAACGCAAATTTATTACTTTGATATTTTATCAATGTAGACCCAAGAATCTGCCGAATGATCCCCTCCATGTCATGCATTATTTAACCTGACCTTCTCTACACTGTTTTTTGGCCTCGTGAGAGTCTGTTTTTGATAGAGAGAACTACAAGAATTGGCCAAGAAATAGAGTGTTTCCGTCTTCCTTAAGTCTTCATAGGAACAGCAATCGTCGATGAGAAGCTATCTCTCAGGTGATTCCTAAGGTTTAAATCTGGTTATTTCTCGCTGTGCCCAAGCAAATTTCCTCAAACGAGAACATTGACAATGATGAACGCTCAAACTCATCCCGTAACAATGCAAACTAACTAATAACTCGGCTAAACTCTTGGATCGATTTTTAGGTTAATTTTTATATGGGTTTCAATAGATTAGTTAGTTGCTTATGCGCCGCGGCGATAGCTTTTACCGCTATCCCTATGACTGCTGACGCAGCAGCTGTGCCTGCTTCTAAGAAGGAGCTGAATCTGGTCTTTGATCCGCCAAAACCTAAAAAATTCTCTCCTGATAGCCTGCCTGAGATTGAACTCACCGGAGGACTTCTTTTCCAACTAATCGCTAGCGAAATTGCTTTGCAGCGTAATGAATTAGGTGCGGCTTACAGCACTTACATGAATGTAGCCGAGGAAACAGGTGACCCAAGACTAGCGGAAAGAGCCGTTCAGATTGCACAAGTTGCCCAAGCTCCTCGTGAAATCATGAGGTCAGTGCTGCTCTGGAATAAACTGGCTCCCGGCAATAGACATGCCCAGGAGATGCTCATTCGCATTGGCCTGCACTACCAGGAATACAACAAGATTTTGTTGACTACACAGTCTTTCTTATCTCAGGTAGAGGATCCGGGCAAAGTCATTCTTGGATTGCAGAGCCAGCTTTTAATCGGAAAAGACAGAAAAAAGGCTCTGACGTTCTTTCGCAAAGCTACTGAGAAATTCAAGAGACTTCCGGAAACGAAACTCGGTTTAGCCCGATTAGAAGGGCTGGCCGGCAACCAAAAAAGCAGCGGAAAAGTTTGCTAAAGAGAGCTACAAACAGAAACCTAATCCGGAAAGCGTAATGACACTGGTTTCTGTCTTGTTGCAGAAGAAGTCCAATGCAGGTCAAAAAGAGGCCGCCAGGTTCTCAGCCAGTATCTAGCAAAGAATCCTAAAGATTTAAGAATCCGAGATTCGTATGCCCATCTTTTGCTGCTCTCTTCCGACTACAACCAGCTAATTGAGTTAGTCAAAAAATATCCGAACGACTACGAATTTGAACTAAGTACTGCAGTTTCTCTGCTTCAAAATAATCATGAAGCAGAAGCAGAGGTCCTGCTTACTAAATTAGCAAGCTTCCTCAAGACGATGCTGAGAATGGAACTATCCCGCAGAAGGCTCTCTTGCTACTGAGCGAAGTTTCCTTAGAAAACAAAAAATATGAGGAAGCTCTCGCGCTTGCTGATCGCGTTGTCGGCTCGATGAAGCCTGCGCTCTGATTCAGAAAGCCAATGTTTATTCTCATGAAGATAAACATAAAGAAGCACTTGAAGTTCTCAAACAAGTCGACCCCGGCGACAACAGTGCCGTCGCCGAAGAAGTAGCAGCAGTTGAATCCCGTTTAATTGCTGAACTTAACGGAGATACCGAGGCCCTCAAGACCTTAGAAAAGTATTTACAAAAGTATCCTGAATCTAAGAGTCTCTTCTATGAAGCAGCCATGATCGCTGAGCGCTTGGACCTCATTTCTATGGCTGAGAATTATTTAAAGAGAGCTTTAGAGATAGACCCCAACTTTGCTAATGCTTATAACTCTTTAGGCTATACACTTCTTGAAAGAACTAACCGTCTAAAAGAGGCAGGGGAAAACATTCGCAAAGCGTATCAGCTTGATCCATCTAATCCGTATATTTTAGATTCCATGGGTTGGCTAAGCTTTAAAGAGAAGAAATACACCGAAGCAATCGGATATCTCAACGATGCTTTACAGCTTCTAGAGAGTGAAGACATCATGCTTCACCTTGCAGAAGCCTATTGGGTTTCGGATCAAAAGGACGAAGCTCGCCTGGTTTTAAAGAGAGCCAAAGAACTTTGGCCCGATTCAGAAGACACTGAAGCGTTAATCAAAAGACTCGGAATCAAAGAATGAAGAAATTTGGTTTCTCCGTTTTGACTGCAGCGATGCTGGTTTTAGCAGGCTGTTCTACGCCATCCATTCAAAAGACTGCAGATGTTGAAGAGTGGCACGGACGTTTTTCCATTACTCTTTTGAAAGACGGTAAAGCTGACAGGAATTCCGGAACTTTCCTGCTGACGTCTTCTGCTGAGCAGAAAGAATTAATTCTGAAAGGCCCGTTGGGAGCCAATGCAGCAACACTGACAGAGAACTCAGACGGGGCGTTCTGGCCATTTCTAATGAAGAACCGATTAAAAGCCCGTAGAAGCCGAGAAATTACGGAAAGAGTCATCGGCGCTCCTTTAGACCTCACTGACTTGGTAGATTGGCTCTCTGCCAAGAAAGACGCTCAACAATCAGAAAAAGAATTAGCCGCCTCCGGTTGGGAATTGACGGCTGAAAGAAATAGTGAAAATAAACTCACGAGAATCGTGATGAAAAGACAAGAGTCTTTCCACACGCCTGCCGTAACTCTTATTCTTCTTCCGAGATAACAGATTATTTTCTCGGAAAGATCCTGAAAACGAATACCGTTGTAAGCGTTTCAAAGAAATTTTGAATTCTTCAGCTTCAGCTCCTCCAACAACTATGTGCTCTTTCCATGCTTCTGAGTAAGTATTAAAAAACGAAGATCAAAAACTTAACTCTCTTCAGAGATGGACAGGAAAAAGTGTCGATTATGTCCAAAGAGCAACCTTCAACCTTGGAAAAATGAGATGTAGACAATTTCGACTTTTTTCACAAGGTAACTTAACAATAACTTTATGAACTTTAACTTGGAAGATGCTTACTTTCATCCCATGTGGAGACACTAAAGAAAATCGAAACTATGCCGGAAATAATTTCGAAGAGATCTTTTCGAAATATACGAAAATAAACGGAGCCCACCTCTTCATGGAAAGAAACGAACGGTCAACACGTATTTAAGAAACTTCTTGGCAAAGTTGTTGATTGGAGGAAGGTTGATAAGACGTTATGCCTTCAAGCAATGGAGAGAAGATCAATTAATGATCTAGAGTTACGACTCCTTTTGCAACAGGCACCAACGAGAATGTCGATAATCGGAAAATGAACTTTGAGGAATCGAGCAATCTTATTATTACTAAGAGCCTTGAATTAACGTCCG
>PDYJ01003093.1_pt1 | contig 67089 bp, 79 predicted proteins | sample 1430841 | NCBI WGS metagenome assembly PDYJ01 (sample SAMN07237672, study PRJNA390542) | Gut metagenome, whole genome shotgun sequencing project. | isolation source: fecal pellets | host: Mus musculus | place: USA: New York, NY | collected 2016-10
GTGTAGTCAGCGGCAAGCGAGGGATACCCAAATTGTTTGAGGCACGAGAAGAATTTGTGGAGGCTCACGAGTGCGGACGCCGACCACAAGCGTAGCGTCACTTGACGGTCCTCCCGGACGCAGTAACTTCGCACGCCAAAACGCCTGTCCCTGCCGAGGCTCAAAATCTTCAAGGGAAAGAACCGGCCACCTTTGACCGTTGCCGTTTCAAAGTGCCAGCCTTGAAGCGGCCACAGTCATCGTTTGCAGACAGATATTCCAAAGAGAGGCGACAACGCGAGAGTCGAGCGAAGGCTTGCCCTCGCTTTGCTCTGGCGTTGTCGCCGCCTCCGGCTTCAGCCGGGCATCATATCCAAAATCAGAACTGCCCGAAGCTGAATCGGTGTGCAGCACGGAATCATTCGGGCAACCGATAAACAGCACAAGGCGATGCCGTGTTTGTGGATCCGCGGGCCACTGACACGGCTTATCGCCTGAATTATCACATCATTTGGACGCAAGCGGGTGGTGATAAGGTTGTGTGAGGTAATACGCCCGCGCACTGCCTCACGCTCCTGTCGCCACAGCGTCTTATATTAATTCCCTGACCGCTCCATTATTTTGATGACATTGATTTTTGGAACATGAATAAAAGTTTATCTTTTTCGTTCATGCGGATATTATCAGAATAACCGCCTTTTGTTATTTGATACCCGCATGGCTTAACCATAAAAACACCTAAGCCCTTAGTGTATGAACTTACTTCTGAGGCATAGTCTTTACTTGTATTTAATGGAACTTTCCCTTTAATATGACACCACTCATTATTGCAACTGATGTCTTCAATCTCAGACATCATTTTTTGCAAATCTGTTAATAGCTTTGGAACTCGCCTCCTGGGGTATCTGCAACTCAAAACAGAGCATCGGTTCGAGAATGTCCACACCTGACTGTTGCAAAGCCAGCCTGAAGACATAGGGGGTCAGCTGTCTGAAATCAGCAGGTGTGCTTACCGGGCTATAATACTCGGCTTGAGTGAAAGTTACTTTCAGATCTGTAACTTCCCAACCATGTAACCCCGATTGGCAAGACATACGAATCCCTTCAAAAACGGCGTTTTTGAAAAAGAATGGTTCAGATAACCATAGGAGATGTCACTTTCGATTTGCAACCTGTCCCTAACGGTAAGGGTTCGAGAGTCAGCCTATTGTGGCCCAGTAAGGGTTGGGTGGTACTTCAATCTGAATAATCTTATTGACCTTTTTTACAGGTCGTTCTTTGTAGATAGTCTTGATCTCATCAAAATGGACCTTGACGGAAAACCGTTCTTTCCAGCAATGTCTGTATGATTTCCTTTTGGGTCAAACCATATAACGAGATTTCCAATTCATCGCTATATGAGTTTATGGAAAAGGACAAAGACGGGTCTTCAATCCACAATGTATTCAGAGCGGATATAACCTTGCTTCTCTCTTCGGGCTTGTCTGGCCGGACGGAGGATTTGAGGGCGGGATGCTGATGGGATAATCCTTGAATCAAACAAGGCTTAACACCTAAATAATCTCCGATTCGAAAATCTTCCATATCCTCTACAATCGCGATATCATTGGCACCCACTTCATCAAAATTTATCTCTCTGCCCTGATAAATAGTCTTTAGATTTTTAATCTTGATGGATTTTTCCGAATCGTTGATTCTTACGACGTCTCGAAGTCTCAGACTTCCGTCAATTATTTTTAGAAAACTTCTTTTATGTCCTTTGGGATCATGCTCTATCTTATAGAGATAAGCTGAAAGTCTGTTTGAGACTGATTCCGGAGGAAGTATAAAAGAAGTGATGGCGTCCATCAACTCATTGATGCCGATATTGAACATTGCTGATCCATGTAGCACCGGATAGACTTTGGCTTTTGCCACAAGAGCGATTATCGTATTCCAATAATCAGCCGGTGAAATTTCGCTATCCGACAAATATCGTTCTAATATATCGTCGTCATGGTTGCATACAAATTCTTTGTATTCTTCCTTTATATATGTTTGGGAGCAAACCGGATAAACCGATCCATCGGTAACAGTTTGCATAAACAGGACATCTTGAGACAGATTTGCTTTTATATCCAGATACAAACGCTCCAAATTCACACCGGCACGGTCAATCTTATTGATAAATATAATTGTCGGGATTTGCAGCTTATGTAAAGTATTGAACAGCAACTTTGTCTGCGCCTGTATGCCTTCCTTTGCGGATAAGATGAGGACTGCCCCATCAAGCATTTTGAATGTCCGCTCCACTTCCGCAATAAAATCCATGTGTCCCGGAGTGTCAATGATATTGCATTTCACTCCATTCCAGATAATAGATGTCGTAGAAGCCCGGACAGTAATTCCTCTACGTTTCTCTATATCCATAGAGTCTGTTATGGTGTCACCATTATCCACGCGGCCGCACTTTTCCGTTGCTCCGCTGGCAAACAGCAGATTCTCGGTTACGGAAGTTTTTCCTGCATCAATGTGAGCAAGAATTCCTAAATTTATAATATTCATTTGGATTAAGCAATAATATACTGCATTAGATGCGTTGTCGGAACGCACCTTTTAATACCTCCTCGTAGCATGAGAGAGCTACAGGATTCCTAACTCGTGTTGGTATGTATATTATTACTGCCGCATGGTGACCACAAAATTAGTTATTTTTTTCCACCCCAACAAATTATAGCCGGAATTATTTCGCAGATTATTTCCGCAGATAACAGCTAATCATGCTAAGACTATAAGTTCCCTACTCACGCCTGGTACTTTATAGTTTTCCATAGAGGCGGCTTTTGTGAGGTGACGAGCAAAAGCCGCCCCGCGTAGTTGCAGGACGGCTTGGTGGTCGTTATGACATTCCGGGACTGGAAACCATTTGGATTTTCAGTCAAACCATTCGGGGTTGCTCTCTCTGAGTATTGCGACAAGTTCGTTGTCGGGGAGCTTCAAATCATTTTCGGAGGTATAGTAGAAGATTTCTTCATCGACACGCTCCGCTTCCTTGTCGGCGAAGCCGTTGCATTTGTCGGTGATTGGATAAGGCATAAGTGCGTCAAGCAATTCCAGTCCACCGATAATAAGGCTCTCGCCCTCGTTGCTTGTCACGATACGGCAGGTATAGTCCGTACTCTTGTAGTTGATTTCAGTCGTTGTCATATCTTGATTGTTTTTGCCACTGCGCCATTGGTGCTGACGCAGTGGCTATTGATTATTCCGTTGATTAAAAGGTCATTACATGGCAGTCAGTGACCTCGGCAGGTAGTCCGAAAGCAGGGAAATGAGAGAAATATGGGTTGCTCTCTCCCTCTGCTTCGGAAGCGGTGGTGACGGTCTGCACTTTGTTGTCGGCATACCATTTGTCAATCATCGCAATTTCATCGTCAGTCAACCCTGTCGGGTCTCCGTTGATTAGATAGCATAACGCCCATGTGGGGATAGGCTCGATAAAGAACTCCATGACTGTATGTTTTTAGTTGTGATACCCTAATATTGCCCGATGTATAGTCTATCGCCCTTTTTCAGTCGGGCGATAATATCCATTAGGTCAGCGGAGCGTTCAGCCGTGCCAGCACCGCCGTAGAACTCGGTCACGAAAAGAGCGTCAACGCCAAGCGGATTGATAATGGCTTTTTTCAGTTGTCCGATTGGTCCGTTCCATTTCATCACGTTTGCAGGGGTAAGCTCTGGCAGATATAGCCTTGATGTTGTCGAAATAGGATTTGCGCCATATTGCGAAGCCACCATTGTAGGAAAGGGCGTTTTCATCAGTGGGCGTAAACATAGCTTTCGGCAGGATATGTTCAAGAAGAAAACGGATGTCAAACTTGCGTCCGTCCTCGGAGTTTTCACACACATAGGATATGGAGGCGTTTTCTCCTGCCACTATACGGTCGATATTCACATAGTCGTTCTCGGCTATCGGCTCGGTGCTGATTTGATAAATAGTGCTGTGCATAGTCATTTGATGTTTGAGTGTTTGTGTTTTTTATACTACGGTTTAATTCTTGTGGTCTCGCCAATTTTTGTGTCAGGGTGAACCGGGAACTCCCAGTTTACTTCATCATCAGGTAATGTGGAATGTATGTCACTGCCTATAACCAATCCGCAGTGTTTTTCAACATACTCCCTTGCCTGTGCCTCGTTTTCAGCCTCTATTTCGAAGAAGCCACTGAATATGTACTCTGTTCTGACTCTGAATTGTGCCATCGTTTTTTGATGTTTGAGTTAATTTTCTCCCTTTTGTTTGAAGCTCTTTGAGCTTCTCCGGCAGGGCTGGCCGTTTTTCGTGCAGTTTCACAACTGCGGCCAAAAGGGAGGATAAGGCAAGTGTGTAGTCAGCGGCAAGCGAGGGATACCCAAATTGTTTGAGGCACGAGAAGAATTTGTGGAGGCTCACGAGTGCGGACGCCGACCACAAGCGCAGCGTCACTTGACGTTCCTACCGGACGCAGTAACTTCGCACGCCAAAACGCCTGTTCCTGCCGAGGCTCAAAATCTTCAAGGGAAAGAACCGGCTTCCGTTGACTTTTGCCGTTTCAAAGTGCCAGCCTTGAAGCGGCCGAAGTCATCGTTTGCAGACTGGTATTCCAAAGAGAGGCGACAACGCGAGAGTCGAGCGAAGGCTTGCCCTCGCTTTGCTCTGGCGTTGTCGCCGCCTTCGGCTTCAGCCGGACATCATATCCAAAATCAGAAATGCCCGAAGCTGAATCGGTGTGAGACACGGAATCAGTCGGGCAACCGGTAAACAGCACAAGACGATGTGCCGTGCCTGTGGATCCGCGGGCCACTGACACGGCTTATCGCCTGAATTATCACATCATTTGGGAGCAAGCGGTGGTGATAAGGTTGTGAGAGGCAATACGCCCCGGCGCACTGCCTCACGCTCCTGTCACCACGGCTGGCAAACCACTCGGCACCCATAGACGCCCGTAAAACGCACATTTATCAAATGCAAAGTGAATTATTTATAGGCTATAATAGCCTTAATCCCAAATATTATTATTAACTTTGCGACTGATAGACTCCTGTCTGTCACGACATTTTGGAAAATAAGAAGCGTTATGCTCATCTTGTTTGTTGAAAACGTAGGAAATTTTCAAAACGATGCAAGAGATAGCATAGTGGTTCTCACGCGTATAGCGTGGGCTGCTATTGTTACATCTGCATCAAAGGTTTCCTACGACCATCAACAAAGACGTGGCATAGTTGGCTCACGCTTCTTTATAGTAACTTAACTCTCTATGAGCCACCGGGAGATTCTGGCATATATGAAAAAGATATTGCTCCCATTATCAGTTTTCGGTTCGATGTTGTTATCAGCGTGCAGCGATGACAATACGGTTTTCAACGAACCGTCGCCTATCCGCGCCTATGAGACTGATGCAGAAATACTGGCACAATTTGTTGATGTGGATAACGCCACAGGTGCGTTTTTCATCAATCCCGACAAGAAAATCACAGCTTCCGACTATGTAGTCAACCGTAGTCGTGAGGAGTTGATGATGGTAAGCACAATCAACCGGGATAAGTTCACGCGCGATATGGAAGCCGTCAATGGTATGCTCCGTGCAGTGAAACAATCGGGCAACTCAACGGCGATTATTTACTCAACATATTCTTCCGACAAACTTATTGAGGGAAGGATCACTGATACCTATGGAGTAACGAGGTCGGCGACACGTTCAATCAATGGCAATACACTCGCCCAAATGGTCGTGACTTCTGATCGAGATGACGCAAGACAGTTCTATGCACCCCGATATGTTACCATGAATGTGTCTGCAAACAGTTCATCTAGATTCTACCTGTATCAGCTCTCTTTGGGTGACACTTCAAATCCTGATGCCGGAATATTGATAGTGGCCGGGGTGAATACGCCGCAACCATGCCATTCGTACATCATTAGCAATAATGGTAATTCCGATTGGCTTTCAGTCAAAGGCATGAATCTTGTCGGTGACGGAACGCTCTCCGTTTCATTTTCACAATGAAGGCGTTATTTATCTCTCTCTGCCTCTCCTTATTGATGATATTGTCGTCATGCGAAGGGCGAACCGGCTACCTTGATGAAGGTCAGCAGAACACTGTCGCTATGCTCACTGATGTGGAATGGCTTGTTGTGTATGTCGATTACAGTATTAGCAATGAACAGACATTTGATGATGAAACCAATATCTATTCATTCGGCAGAGACACCAAGGGCTGGACTGCGACAGGCTCCCTGAAAGATCCGTCTATCAAGAAAGATGTCAGATATTTCCAATGGACTTTCACCACGGAGAATTACGCTGTTATTTACATGGCCGGGAACTCCACAGATGGATACTGGATGATCGAGAAACTGACACCTGACGAACTATGGGTTGTAATTACGGCTTCTGATCCTGTTTTATATCCCAACCAGTATAAAACTTATTACAAACTCAAAGCCCGCAAAAGACAATGAACCGACTTTCACTCATAATCACCATAATTGCTTTCTTTGCCATGTTTGAGGTACAAGCAAAGAAGAAAGAGGAATATCCACGTGCCGAGATAAAGGTTGGCTACACCTACCACGAAACTTTCGTCAGAGGCTCGGATGGGATAATAAAACGTGATATTCCTTTTATCCTATTGGCGAGCAAAGAACATTCGAAGTTTTATAACGTAAAAACGGAGTTCAAGGATTCTCTTGAATCCACTCCACAAGGTAGAGCTATCAGCCATCAGCTCCTCAAAGATGCGCTCAAGAGATATACGGAGACTAAGGATGAAAGTGCGATGAATTCGTTAGTCTACCAAACATCTCTATATATTTTTCGTTCCGCAGCTGACAATCAAATGACTGTCTATGACAAGGCTGGCTCACTTGAACACGGGTATTATACGGAGCCTCTTGGCGATATTGTATGGGAAATTTCCGACTCAACAAAGACTGTGTTGGGCTATGATTGCGTGATGGCAACGGCAAACTATCATGGGCGGGATTGGACGGCATGGTTCACTCCTGATATTCCTTTGCAGGAAGGGCCGTGGAAGTTGACCGGACTGCCGGGTTTGATACTCGAAGCAAGTGAATCCACCGGGCAACATTCTTTCGTGGCTACCGGATTGGAGGCTTCTTATCAAGAGATGGTGCCTATTTATCCTTTTCGACAATATGACAAGATGTCTCGTGAGGAAATGTTGAGGCAACTGGCCAACTACCGTGACCATCATAACGCCATTGATGGAGCAGCTACCGGGATTCAATTCGGCACAGACCATATACGCACAGGCGAAGAAGTAAACATAGATTTTCTTGAGACCGATTATCACGATTGAATATGAACAGACTGATATTTATACTGCTTTTGTGGGCTGCAATGACAGCATTTGCAAAAGATTATGTCAAGGATGCGGAGCCGGCTATCCTTGAAGTGCATTATACTCGTATTGAAGTTACCGATACGACAAAGCGTAATTCTCATTTCTTTAAGGATCCAGTAATGCTCAGAATCGGGAAAAACAAATCCGTTTTTTGCGGGACAAAGAGATTATGGCAGGATTCAATTATGGAATGTGACCTCGCGACTTTCTGGGCCATGGATCAGGCAAAAACCATGAGTGGCAAGCGCGATGATACACAATTGGCTTGTGGTCATTATTGGGGTTATATCTATAAGAATATTCCTAATGGCAAAGTTACTGAACGTTGTTATTTCGATATGGAGCATTGGCAATATTCAGAAGATTGGGATAAACCCGAATGGGCAATAGGAAACAGCACAAAGACCATATTGGGTTACGAATGTGTTGAAGCAACCACTGATTATCGTGGGCGAAAATGGACTGCCTGGTTCGCACCGGAGATTCCAATTCAGGAAGGTCCGTGGAAACTCTGTGGTTTGCCGGGGTTGATTCTTGAAGCACACGACGCCAATAATGAATATATTTTTGAAGCCAACGGCCTTGTGCAGAATCCCAATTCAGAAGTCGGGATTTTCACTTATGATGATAAAACAGGCTACACTACAGTGAACCGCGACAAGTTTTTCAACAACTGGTGGAAATACTCAAACTCAAATTTTGCGGCGAAAATACAAGCAGCCTATGGAGTTGGTTCAACCCCGACCAATGAGAAACAAATCGTCCATCACGACAAAGAGGAAACCAACTATCCTCACGACCTATGAACCGACTGCTATTCATAATCGCATTTGCATTGGCTGCGCTGAACGGTGTTGCACAGGTCAATGTGTCGGGTGTGGTCGTGGAGGAAGGTACAAATGAGCCGCTAACAGGAGCTTCTGTGATTCTACGCACTGCCGAGGGGAAAATAAAGAAGTATGCCACTTCTGATGCCAACGGCAAGTTTACAATCTCCACTTCTAAAATCAAGGGTTACACTCTCGATGTGTCGATGATGAGTTTTGCAAAGCAGACTGTAAAACTTGACAGCGTTCAGTTGCCAGTTACAATCGTCATGGAGGCTTCGGCAACAATGCTTAAAGAGGTTGCGGTGAAAGCCGACCGCATCCGTGAGCAAGGGGATACCATCACATACAATGTCGGGACTTTTGCACAAGCACAAGACCGGAGTATCGGCGATGTGCTGAAACGTATGCCAGGTATTGATGTGTCGAACTCCGGCAAAATCCAGTATCAGGGCGAGGACATCAACAAGTTCTACATAGAGGGTTCCGACCTGTTGGGTGGCAAATACGGAATAGCAACCAACGGAATAAATCATGATGATGTCGGCGCGGTCGAGGTTATGGAAAACCATCAGCCGATGCAGGTGCTGTCTGGTATCAGTTTTTCCGATAAGGCTGCCATCAACCTAAAACTGAAGAACAAGGCGAAAGCCACATGGACTTTCCACGGCGACGCCGGAGGCGGTTACTCCTGGCAACCGGAGGGCGCGGTGTGGGACGGCGAACTATTCGCAATGGCAGTTATGCCCGGATTCCAGAACATCACCACATTCAAGACCAACAATATAGGCGAAGACCTTTCGGCGAGTGCCACTGATTTCTTCGCAGCACGCCGAGCGACAGGACTGAGCCAATATGTAAGCGTTTCGCTCCCCGGAGTGCCAAACCTTAGCCGCAAACGCACGCTGTTCAATCGCTCGGCTTTGGTTTCAACAAACTCCCTGTGGAAAGTTAAAAATGGGGAGTTCAAGGCACAGGTTGATTACTCGTTCAACCGAGTCACGGCTCAGGCCGCTAATATAACAACATACTTTCTTGAAAGTGACGACCGTGTGATCACCGAAAACCGTGACGGCCGCGACCGCTCCCACACTCTCTCCGGCAAGTTCATCTATGAGGTCAATCAAAAAACAACATTCATCAACAACACCCTCTCTACAAACATTGACTGGGACGATGTGAGGCTCGGAGTGACCGGTTCGCTGCCAAATGAACAGTCGGCAAAATTGCCGGATTACTATGTCGCCAACAAATTCAAGATGATCAAACGGTTCAACGGCAAACACCTCATCACGTTCCAGAGCAACAACGAATGGGAGTCACTGCCGCAGACGCTCAATGTTTCATTGGACGGTAGTACCCTTAGCCAGCACATCGGCGACCATGCTTTCTATACCCATGAGAGTGCCGCCTACGCTTTCTCGATAAAAGGCATAACAGTCAGCCTTGAAGGTGGAGTGAAAGGATATTTACGTTCACTTAATACCGAATTACCTGATATGCCTACCGAGCTGCCTGGCACAACGGAGAATGTACTCAACACAAACTATTTCACCGTTTATGCCACCCCGAAGTTTGAATATTGGGTGAAGCGGGTGAATTTCACTCTCAACGCCCCGGTCAGCTTCGCGCATTACACCTTTGACAAGGCTCTCGCCAACCGCTCGGAAGTATATTTCTCCCCATCGCTCAGCATGAACTGGAAACCGAACAACCGCTTTTCTATGACGTTGCGAGGAGGTACCGGTCGCTCTCCTATGAATCTCAACATGATTCAGCCCGGCTACATCATGACCAACTACCGCACATTCAAGCAAGGCGTAGATGATTTCTACAACTCAACATCGCAGAATGTATCGGCAAGTTTCGCCTACAAGCACACTCGTCGCGGAGTGTTCGCCAACGCTATGGTAATGCAGTCGTGGTCGCATCTGCCGTACACAATGGCGCAACAGCTCTACGGCGATTATATCGTCTATTCTTATACCGATGCCAAAAGTGACGGACAAAATCTGTTGGCTATGGGCAGCGTTGGTAAGACTCTCGACTTTATGCGCGGATCTGCAAACGTCAACGGCTCATTCAACCGTGGCGAGTCGCATCTCTTCTCCGAAAGCAATGCCGTTAATTCGATAAGTCTCGGCTGGAGTGTAGGAGCAAAAATCAATGGCGCGCCGCTCCGTTGGCTCAGTTTTGATTATCACATAGACTTCTCCAACAGCCAACTCCGGATGAACGGAGTCAAGAACTCATGGCTCAGTGGTATGGAAAACTCCTTGCTCATCAACATTATGCCTCACTCCAAATTGGAATGGCGCATAATGGGCGAGCACTACCGTAACGAACTCACCGAGGGTAAATATAAAAATGTGTTCCTGCTCGACACAAAGTTGGTTTATAAACTCAACAAGCGCATCGAACTCTCTGCGATGCTCAACAACATCTTCAACCAACGCACATACAATTACACAACCTACAGTCAGCTCTCCTCCTTCGAGTCGCAACGGTGGCTCCGCGGACGCGAACTGCTGTTCACAATCTCTTTAAGGAAATGAAAAAGTTAATCACCCTCTCCGTAATGTGCCTTGTGGCGATAGCTGCCGTCGCAAAGGAATATGCACAGGAGCAACCGGACTCCATCAAAACGCAGGAGTTGAAGGAGGTTGTGGTAAACGCCTCGTACTTGACACGTGAGGATGATCATATCTCCGCCATTCCTACAAAGGAACAGCGGAAACATGCTGTCAGCGGTTATGATCTGCTGCGTAATTTGATGATTCCGGGTATTTCGGTTAACCGAACAACGGGGAGCGTTACAACACCTGCCGGCACTGCAACACTCTATATTGATGGACGTGAGGTGGATTTCCGTGAGGTGCAGTCTTTGAGACCGAAGGATATTGCCCGTGTGGAATATTTCGACATTCCGACAGGCAAATACGCCAAAGACGCAGCCGCAATAAATTTCGTGTTGAGAACTCTCAACAACGGCGGTTATACACAGTTGGATGCCATGCAGGGCCTGGGGTATCTGAACGGTGACTACAATCTGATTTCAAAATATGTTGTCGGCAACAAGAGCATAAACCTTTGGGCCGGATATTCACTTGAAAATCCTAAATCCACGCTTGATGAAACCGAATCATTTAATTTTGAGGACGGTATATTGAACAGAAATAATACCTATTCCAATGTCGGTAACCGTGATTCAGAAGAATATGTGCAGGCTTCCATAAGCAACAGAGGGAATAAATATATCTGGATGCTCCGGGGAGGCATAGCATGGACTGACAGCAGAAATGATGTCGGCAATGGAATAGTCAATTATTGGCTGACAGATGCAGCTTTCAACGATGGTGACGTTGTAAATCTCCATAGTAAAAACAAGACCATGCGGCCGAGCCTGTATTTCTTTGGAATGCACACATTTTCAGAAAACAAGAGACTTGATTATGTGGCGGACGGATATTATTCCAGAAATGACTTTAACAGGCAATATAAAGATAATGATGCCTTATACAAGTCTCTGGTTAAAGAAGATTACTGGTACACAAAGTTGAACGCCAACTATTCATGGACTCTCAGTCACCGTAATAGCCTTGTTTTCACATTCTATGAGTTCCTGAGAGTAAGTGATTCTGATTATTCCGGGACTGCGGCATACAATCAGAATCTCCGTTCTTCTGAAACTATCCTGTTTGTTGACTACTCCCAGCGTTTGGGGCGGTTCTTCTATGACATCAATCCCGGCTTGTCGTTCCTCACATACCGGCTGAAAGGTATGAAGTCGATTAACCACCTCACACCACGTCTTCAAGCAAGAGCGGCATATATGATTGATCGTAAGCAACAGTTGCAATTCGCTTTTGCGTTGGGTAACACATATCCAAGAATCAACACCATAAACAATGTTGAGCAGCAGATTGACCCAATAATCATTCTGAAAGGAAATCCAGACATGGATAACTCCATATTGCTCAGCCCACGCTTGAGTTATAATCTGAACCTTAATAAAATCGCGTTGCAAGCCGGTGTGTCGTATTTCTATCAGAATCATTCCATTATCTCCGACTATTACATCAGGGAGGGCAATCTGATAAGTACATTCCGCGATGATTGTATCTACCATAAGCCGGGAGCGGATTTGTCTTTGACATACAAGCCATCCAACGCCCTCAATATAAATATCTCCGGACAATGGAGCGAGCAACTGGCACGAGGAGGAGTTCAACACCGCAACCTGTCGGTATTCACCGGAAGCGCAACTGTAAATTACTATGTCGGGGACTTCTCTTTTGGTGCATGGGTGTCAACGCCAACAAGAGATTTGGTTGACAGCCAGATACGGAGAAAGACCTACTGGCAGTATCAACTTTCGGCGATGTGGACTCACGACCATTGGGCGATAGAAGCCAACGCCAATAATCTATTCCTCATGCACAACCGCATCATAGATGAATTGAACACTCCCTCATACTCATATAAACAGACTAACTGGAATCGACAATATAATCAATACGCCACCCTTAAAGTGGCATATACTATTGATTATGGTAAGAAGACTTCAAAATCTCCCTCTTACGAACACAACGATTCTGAAAGTGCAATCTTGAAATAAAAACAGCAAATCATACTATATTCGGCTCCTGGCACGATGTCGGGAGCCGTTTTCAATAAACCATCATAGCCGTTATAAGTCATAACATTATAAACATAAGAAAAATAGCAGATGAGAAAGACTATGTTCCGATATACCGATATTAATGGCGTGATTATGTTGCCATTTATCTTACTGTTTAGTCTGGTGTCCTCTTGTGGTAACAAACACTCGTACTCTATATATCAATTTGACAATGGCGATGATTATTTTTGTGAGGGATTGCAGAGGATAGTCAACAAGGACGGCAAAATCGGATTTGCCGACAGCCTCGGCAATGTGGCGATAGAACCTCGTTTTGCTTTCGCCTTTCCTTTTGAGGATGGCTATGCCAAAGTTACAGATGAAGGTAAATCAGAGCCGGTTGGTGAATACAGGACATGGGTAAGTGATTCATGGTATTATATCGACCACGATGGGAATACACATCCTGAAATATTTGATTTGCAAGGAACGGTTTTCGACTCCACAGACGGAACACCGTTAAATCAGGCGATTGTGAAAGACCTCACTAATCACGGAGCTACAATATCTAAAGAAGATGGTTCTTTCTCAATACGTGTAAATGACGGGGATAGTATAAATATCGGTTTTGTAGGCTATTATCCACAGACTATAAAGGTTGCGTCCTCAGATTCTGTCTATTGGCACATAGCCATGAAGGAAACTGCACCTATAATCGAGCCAATGCTTCAGAAAAGTTATTCAACGACACCGGGTGTCACGATGACAGTTCTGAATACCGATGGCGTGACATTACCGATAGACTCCCTGAATGTTGTCTGGCGTAACAATACCAATTCGACAGTTCTTTTCGGAGAATGGTTTGAGATTCAAGGAAAAGAAAACGATCAGTGGAAAAGACTTCCAATAGATAAAAAATATATGGAAGAAGGAGCTTGCCTCACTGTATTCACTGCGATTGCCTATATTTTGGAAACAAAGTCCCAACGTGAAGATATAGTAAAACCGTGGTTTTATGGTAAAAATCTTAACCGGGGCGTATATCGGTTAGTCAAGACATTTCACTTTGACAATTCGGAGAGACAAGACACTGCTTTCGTGGAATTTGAGATAAGATAAAGCACAATATATCCAGTGATTTATCACCGTTTGACTGCGAGGAAGTATAATAATCCGATAAAGCATGACGCTACAATGGTTTTCCAAAGAGGCGGCTTTTGGGAGGGGACGAGCAAAAGCCGCCCCGCGCCTCTCGGCATGGGGTGGCTTGCTCAAACATAGGTGCTTGTCGCTTTATGCAACAGCTTCTTCGCAGTACCTTTCTTCTTCGGTAAGTATCGCCTCGGCTTCTTCTTCCGTTGGTTCGTATTGGATAGCCTCGGTCTCTGCCTCGGAAATGTCGGGAGTGGCTTCTTCCGTGGAGGGTTCAGCTTCCTGCATAGGTTCTTCTTGGGGCGCGTTCTCGGCTTCCGGTGCAACCTCGGTCTCTACCTCGGTGGTGTCGGGAGTGGCTTCTGCCGTAGTGGGTTCTGCCTCCGGCATAGGTTCTTCTTCGGGTGCGTTCTCGGCTTCCGGCTCAGTTGCTTCGGGTTCGGTATCTTTGGCGAGTAGAGCCTTGCGTTCCTCGATACGTTGGTGTCGCTTCTCGTAAATCTCGTTATACTCGGCTTCGATGTTGGCGAGTTCTTCCGGCATGTGCTTCTTGGCGAAAGAAAGCAGGAGGTCGGCAATGGCGTTGTCACGATACGCACCCTTGAAATTGTCAATTAGAAAATCCCTGCGGATTATCGCCTTTGTCTTGGCGTTGAGATTGGCGATGATTGTCATTTTCTCGCTGTCGTTGAGAACATATTGAGACTTGCGGTCGGTCAGTCCGACGGCTTCGTAATGCTCTTTGCGGAGCGATGAGAGCAGGAAGAAATATATCATCTTGTCCTCGTCCTGCGAGAATTTAGTTTCGGTGATGTCGGCTTCGAGGATTTTCTTCTTCGTGTCCTCGATTGTACGCTCCACGGCTATCTCCTTGTTGCGTTTGTCCTTTGCCTCCAACTTGGCGATTTCGGCTTTCGGATTATTGCAGTCCTCACTCGGCTTGGCAGGGGTAGCCATATATCCGAGCGTCACATCATTTCGCCCGATTGTGATGTATAGTGTGATTTCTCCTGCCTCGGCTTTTGCTGTGAGTTCGGCACACTTTTCCCTATGCGCCTCCACTTTGCCCTCGTATGCCTTTACTGCCTCGGCATATTCTTCCTCGGTGTCGAAGCGGTCGGATTGGGGTGCGATAGGTTCAAAGGGGTAAGGTGTCAGATAGCCACCGAGTTTTTCGATGTCATAGCCCATTTCAGTCAGCAGTGCGTTCACCCTCTCGTTGCGGTCATACTCCGAGTGGCAGAAATTGGCGGTGGGATGTTCGTTCAGCATATCAACCGCCTTGTCGGTGAGATAGCCGATGTGCTTCTCACGAAGACAAGAGGGATTGGAGCAGTTGCCCTCACAGCCGTCCTCGCAGAACAGCAGAAGATTTATGGTGTTGAAAGGGCATGAGGCACACGCCGATTTGTCGAAGCGGTAACGGCTTAGGTCGGTTGTGTAGTTCTTTTCTATGAGCCGAGCCACATTGGAGGCGTTCATACCACGCCAATTATTGCAGGTCACTCCGTCTTTGAGGTGGGAGTTGTAAACATCGGTCTGTATGTCAACTCCGTAACGGCTTATCTCGGTTGCCACTGCCACCGTGATTTCCTCGGTGTCAATCAGCCGTGCGATTTCGGGTATGAGGGTTGTGAGTTTTATTCGGGTGCGGATATAGGTCTCGCTCTTGCCTATCTGCGTGGCGAGTGTGGCATAGTCGTAGCGTCCGCTGTCGATTGCAGCCTTTAACGTCTCGGCTTCTTCCATAGGCGTGATGTCCTGGCGGTGCAGGTTCTCCGCAATAGCATTTTGTTCGGCTTCATCATCGGAAAGGTCGGTATAGACTGTTGCCTTGATGTCCTCTTTCCCTGCGATGAGGGAGGCGCGGTATCTTCGCTCGCCATACACGATTTCGTAGCGGTCAGTGCCGGCGATTGGTCGTACACCTATCGCGTGGAGAATACCTTGACGGCTGATAGAGTCAGCGAGTTCGGTGAGGCTCTGCTCGTCGAAATTCTTACGGGGGTTGTAGTTGCTCGGCTGAATGAGAGCGAGGAGATTGTGGCTTCCTGTACGTTTGCGGTGTTGGTCTGAATTGCTGTTGCTTCCATAATTTGAGGGTTTTAGATGTTTGAGTTTTTTTGTTTTTTTCCCTTTTGTTTGAAGCCTTGTGGCTTCTCGCGTCCGGGGGATTTTTTCGATACAATCAAGACGGAGGGCACAGGGGCGCAAGGCAAGTGTGGCAAGTGAAAAAATACGGAATACCCGATTTGGCACAAATCGTGGAAGGCTGCCGGATTTTTTCATGCAGCCAAGCCGGAGGCGGTCGCTTGCCGGCGTCACCGCCCGCCGTTACTTCGTAGCGAAAAACCAACGGACGCAGAAGCCGCAAGTAATCAAAGATAAGTTGCCGCCTCCAGTACCTTTTTATTCATAAATCATCATCTGTCAGGATATAACGGCGATTTTTATGCGTGCTAACCACCCTAATGTCAAATATTCTTATTAACTTTGCGATAGGCTCTTATGCCGATCCGACAGCAATGCCTCCCGACCGAGCAAAAATAATTGGCATCTCCCGTCATCGCCTCTCCACCGACAGGAAGCGATTATCTTTTTATGTGCTTTTGATAATGACTGTCTGTTGTCACAGCCTATGGATTTAACCAATAATATCTCTATAATGACAGCGAGACGTAAATACATACGGATTATATGTTGGTCGTTAGTCGTGATTTTGATAATCATGGCCGGTATTGTCGGGGTTATGGTTATCTTTTTTTCAACGTCTGCATCTTATCACCACGGCCAAGATGAATATTTCTCAAAGGTGGACTATCATTTGGAAGGTTCAGTAGAATCATATCGAAATGTCGGGGGTTCCTATTATCTGATTGAGTTTACGCCCACTACCTTTGAAATAAGCAAAAACAAAATTAATAATGGAGATAGCCATGTCGGAGTATATTCTTCAGATTCGTCTTCTGTGATGATTATTGCATCAACACCTTTGTCATTAAAAGATGATATGGAATATGTTGAAATTAGTTCAAGGAATAGACATATAATATTTAATGATTCTATTTGCAACACTTTAAGGACTGCCGGGACATATGAACATATTTTGCCCAGCTCGCTTAACGGTAAGTTTATTAAATTTTGAATAAATGAAAGCGTCACATATATTCACATATATAATTGAGCGGTTGAAGAGTGAGGATTTCCTTATGGATTTCAAGTTCAGAAAACGAGACAACTGTTTCATCTGGCATGAAAATGGCATTGGTAGTATGATTGAGTTGGATCATTGGATAAGAGATAATATGCTGACAATATATCCAATATATATGGTGCGCTTTGATATATTGAAAAAATGGTTTGAGGCGTATAGTTTCAAGACGTTGCGGGACCAACGAGATAATCCATCGGTTGGCTTTAGCGGTAATATGCTTGAAAGACAGGACAAATTTATTTTTACGGAGTCCACTATTGATACGGAATATTGTAAACTATGTGACACTATCAAGGAGTGTGCTGAGATAGTGTTTAGTCATTATGCCAACTTACAGAATATGTATGATCGCAGAATTGTACCTATATTGGAAGGCAAGCAACAATTACCGGATATTGGTGCAGATTGGGCGTTTGAATATTTGACATTAACACGTATTATTTCTCCGAAAGATTATGAAATAGTAAAGGATGTTATTATAAAGCAAATTGAGTGGATGAATAAACGACAAGAGCCGAATATAGTAGAGTATTATCCACGACTTGAGGAAATAATAGATTCAATGGAGCAACAATTCCCAATAGATTGATAGATTAATGAAGACTTGGCAGAAGATAGTTGGCTTGATAACATTTATCGCAATATTCATCGTTGGCATATTGACGTGGATTAATGCCTATGTAGATGCAAAGTATATTATTGAACCATACAATATAGACATAATAGAGGAACGATACTATATGTATATAGATGGTTTGTCCACTCTGATGTGGATAACCTATTTTTTATCCCTTGTCCTGTTCATTATTCTCTGGAGGAAAGGAGGTAAGCGATGAAATTTAATTGCGAAAAAATTCCTAATTTCAAACAATTATATCTGATATTTACATTTTGCAATATATTTTTGTTCGTTTATATTGTGGTGTGTGCTATCGTAGATTCGTTTCACTTATGGCCTCGGGGTGATTTAATGTCTATTTGGATGCTGATTGCCTTATTGATACCTTCAGGAATCTTATTAAGAATAAATTATTTTATAAGTGGAAAAAAAGACACACTAAGATACCAGTTTCTACTGAGTTGCTTATTCATCATATATAGTCCTTTTTATTCATTCCGGGTACTGAAAAAAGGTTGGATTAAATAATAGGAAACTCCCCATGCTCACGCACAGGGAGTCCCGGTTTTTGGCAGCAAAGAAATTGTCCTATCGAGGGCGGATTATTCAGCCTTGTTGTTGGCGGCTTCCAGCGAGAGTTTGCGGAAGCGTTTAAGCAACGGCTCCAGTTCGAGGGATGCGCGACGAGCGCGGAGTCCGGCAGCCCTGTTGCCCTTGTCGAGCTGGGAGGCGGCGTCTTTCAGGAATGTAGATGTGAGTTTTTCGATCTGATCAAGTAGTTCTTTCATCGTTGTATTCAGTTTAGGGATTTATAAAAGAGGTATTTCAAAAGAGTTTACGACGCACTGTGCGTCGCGGTCGAGGATAAACCAGTATTCCGAGCGGTATGGAGAGCCGCTTTCCGACAGAGCCTCATACTCTATTTTCACTTTCCAGCCGGAGAACGGCTTGCGTGGAGCGTCAGGAGTCTCAAAGCCCACCATCGAGCGTAGAGCGGACATCGCCGACATCTGGCGGCCGACAAGCTCGGAAACGGTGTTGTCCTCAAAATCGAGGTTCTGAAGACCGTCTGTCCGGGACATGACCTGTTCGTTGACTTTCATCATCGACATGGCTATCGCCATTTTCTCGTCGTTGTTGATGTAGTTGCGGCCGAACACACTGTCAGGCTTGCTGACCGCTATGACCTTTACCGACTCCGGATTATCCACCGAGGCCATCAGTGCCTTCTCCGCCACCGACTGCGCCCGTTTCGACGGCTGGCCGAAGTAGTGGAAGGCATATCCTATGCCGCCCCACATAGCCACACAGCTTATGAGCAGTATGGCGAGTTTCGTTCCCGGCTTCATACCTTGATAACCTTTAGTTTGTCGGGAGATAAGCCGAGTTTGCGGCGATAGACAGAGCCATTCTCGCCGAACATCTCGACCTCGTGGGATGTGACACCATCGGCACATATCTCTCGCACTTCATCGAGCGTCATGAGATGCCCGGCGATATTGCGCCATATCACGAAGTCGCAGGGGCTTCCCTCCTGCCGGTAGTTGGAGCAGTTGAAAGCCTTTGCGCCCACGCGGATCTCGCCGCCGCAACGGGGGCAGTGTGCCACCACCGACTCCATATTGATCGAGCCGTCAGCCGCCATGACAAGCACGGTCGGAAAAGTCTTCCACTCCTTTGTGGCGAAGCCGTCGAGCAATATGCTCCGCTTCTCCAGCAGTTCCGCGACCTCGGCATCCGCCATCTTGCGGTTGCCTATAACCCCGTTGATGAAGAGTCCGCACTTGCCGTCCTCCCCGGTGTTGTTCTCACAGCGGTAGCCCTTGCAGGTCTTCACCACATTGCCGCCGCACACAGGGCAACGGCCGATAATCTTTGTTTCTGTATCCATGTAAAAAATGTTGTTGATAGTTCGTTTATCTGTATTTTATCGTGTTCCACTCCCACACAAGGGTCTCCGCGATAGCCTTTCCCGACATAACCGAGGCCCAGCCGTCGGGGTCAAGCGAGAACCACAGGTCGTTCCATGAGAGAGTGCGTATCTGCCACGCCAGTAGCCACAGGTCGGTGTTGATTGTCTCCAGACGTGTCACCACCTCGTTTGCCACATAGTACCTCTCGGCGGAGTTGAGCAGGTTGACTTTGTGTTTCTCCTTGTTACCGTCAGCACCGGTCACGGTGTAGCTCCCCGAAGTGACAAGTTGTTGCATGAAGGGATAGAGAGCAGCCATCTGCGCTGCCGCGTCAGTCAGTTCATCGGACACCAGCACCGCTATGGCCGTGCCTTTCAGGTGGCCCGGCACCGATTTACGCAACAGGTCGCAGTTCTTGGGTATCTCCGTCAGCACCAGTTCTCCGGCACGCTTTATCTGATAGAGATTCTGCATGGCACCCTGGGCGTTGGAAAGATACTCAAGCATCTTGTTCTCCACGGAGTGAACGCGGTCGAGGGCGACAGTCACGGCGGCTTCAGCCGCGATGATCTTCTCCTGGGTTGACTTGCGCTTCTTGTGGATATTGTTAAGCTCCACAGTCTGCGCTATTACCGCCGCCGTGAGCGTCGGGTCGGTCTGTTGCGCCATCATGTCCGCTCCCGGAATGACAAGGAGGGAAAGAGCGAGCAGAACTGTTTTCGGTTTGATAGTCTTCATCGGTCAGTCATATTTTTAAGCCGGAGGCGCGTTGCTCGGCGAGGTTATCGTCACGGTCATGTTTGGTAGGGAGTATCTTGATTGAGGAGCGATTACCCAACAGGCAGTCGTTCCAGTCCTTGAAGTCCTTAGGCGGCTGCCACTGCCCCATGCGGTAACGCACGGAAATATGCGGTTCAAACTGAGTGTAGGCGGAGCGGTCGGGCGACACCGGAAAACTCTTGCCTTTGGCCTCCACCATCAAGCCCTCCGGCGTCTTGGTGATTTTGAGTGGAATGTCCTCGACAAGAGCCATGAGGCGGAGTCCATTGATGCGTCCGGCAAGGTCGTTGTCGAAGCAGTCGTAGGCACGGGCGTTTGGGAAACGCTCCATAACGCCCAGTACCTGACGGTCGGAGAACGTGCCGCCAAGGGAGACAAGGGCGATGTCCTCGCCTAACCGTGGACGGTTCAGTTGGAAAAAAGCCATAGCGTCAAAGGCGGATTCACAGAAGAACACATGACGCACGAGTCCGTTGTTGCCGTGCGACAGGTCGGCCACCCACGCCGCCGTTGAGGAATTGGTGCCGGCGGCCTTTGACTTGTAGCCGCCCATGCCACGGATCTCATATCCCACAGTCTTGTCGCTCCCGGCTTCCGTGTAGGGGAAGCCGATATTGTAGCCGTTGAAATTCTCGTTGCGCCTGTCGGACACAAGGGAAATGAACGGGGCGAGAGCCTTGACCGTATCTGCCGACAGTCCGCGCTGTGCGAACAGCCGGGGGATATTGGCCGCGTCCAGTTCCTTGACACGGTAGCGCGAAGGGTCGAACACCTGAGGCGCGGATGCCGAGCGTACATAATCCCTGTCACGGTCATAATCCGGCTCCGGCATATTGGCGAACTGCGCCATCACTTTCGCTATCTTCTGCCATTCGGTTAGCCCGATGACATTGAACGATGAAAGGTTCTCGCGTATGAACGACACCACGTCACCCTTTGAGCCGTCCCGCCGGAAGAAAGTCTGCGAAGCCTTGTCGCGGCGGTTGCTGACGATGATGGTGTCACGCTTGTCGCGTCCCTCGCCCAGCACAAGCTCGATGTACCGGCCCACACCTGCCTTGCGGTCGAGGCGGTAGCCGAGTGAATAGGCGACATCATCAATACCCACACGCGATTTAAGTTCCTTGAACTTGACCTTATAGTCAGCCGGTGCCATTGCTTCAGACGATTGAGAGTGACTTGGAGGCGCGGCGGTCGATGCCGGCTATCTCCGATTCATAATTCTTGCGTATCGCGCTTCCGAGGAATATATCTTTCTCGCGTTGGTCGGTGAGCTGGAAATACATTCTCGCAGTTGAACGCTCGATAGGCTTCATTCCGAGATCGACACCGTTGTATGAGGCACGCAGGGCAAAGTCGCCGGAGCGGGTCTTGATTATGGCGGCGTTCTTGAACGGGCATATCTCGTCCTCCAATGGAGCCATCAGAGGGTCGCTCTTCGCCAGATAAGGCTGTTCGCCGAGCGATATGCGCTGTGCGTCCACACGGTCGAGTATCATTTCCGAAGCCTTGTTGACATCAGCCATCACGGACACGATGAACTTCGGTTCCTGCCAGAGCGCGCCTATCCATGAATCGAGGTAGGCCGCCGAGTTGTCGGTGACTTTGGAGTCGAAGCCCATAGAGTGGCTTATCATGGCCGCTGTAAGCTCGGCCACCAGTTCCTCTTTCGCATATTTCGGGTCGCCGAACTTCGCGCCCGCCTCACGGTTGAGCCTTTCGGGAGTCATGGTGGAGTGCGTCATTTCGTGTAGCATGGTCGAGTAGAACTCCATGCCGTCGCGGTATATGTCCTCCGGAGTCGTGCCCTTGTTGAACTGCTGCTTCATGGGAAGCACGACAATATCACGCGAGGGGGAATAATACGCGCCTTTCTCCTTGCGGTCGGCCTGTATGGGACAGAGCCATGTCTGCTCGGCAACCATGCGGTCGAGTGCGCCGTGGGCGTACATACCCTGTGTGTCGCGCATTTCAGGCACCTTGAAGCGGTCGAGTAGTTTCTGCACCCTCTCAGGCTGTGCCTCACGGAAATTGGTCTGGTCGATGTTGTAAACCGGGAACGCCTTGACAAATGGTATCACGTCGAGATTTTTCCGCTCGTCACGGCTCATGGCGCGGTACTCGTCGGAGGATATTCTCTTGCCGTCCTTGTCTCGTACCATCATGTCCCAGTATATCACCGGAAAGGCTTTCTCTCCTTTGAGGACATGGGCCTTGAAGTTGTGTGCCTGCTTGAATGTGAGGAACACGGGAAGCTCGTAGCCTTGCGCCGCCGTGTGCAACTGGAGGAAAAAGGAGTTTGAGCCGGAGTAGTTGCGTCCCATGATGTTCTGGGGCAGGCCGGCGGAAGAGGCTACGCCGATCCAGCCCTTCTCCCAGTCCGAGCCCTTCATCTTCTCCATACGCTCGATCATCATCTGGGCGAAGCGGTCGAGGGCCTGCTGGCCTGAACTGTTGGACGCGCCGTTAGTTCCAGATGCCATAATCCTCGTCGTCTATCAGCTGACGCTCCATCATGTCGATCTCGGTCTCATCGTAGTAGAACTCGGCGGATTCCTCCGAGGGTTCGATGCCGTGAAGCTCGCACCATTCGAGATAAGACTCCGCATTGTCGCTTTCAAGCATGAAGCGGAGGAAGCCGATGTTGCCGTCCTGAAGGAGCTGCACAAGCTCGTCATATTCTAATTTTGCCATAGTGGTATTCTTTTAAGTGTTGTTGGGAAACGGTTTTACATTTTCATGGAGGCTGATTTCTCCATAGAGAGCGGGGCGGCGAGCTTGGTGTTTATCTCCTCAGTGAGATATTTTGCGGCTATCTGCTCGCGTGTGGCGGTCTTCGTCTTGAATAGAGAATAGCCGTCGTCAAAGGACAGCTCCTGACGGGAAGTGCGTCCGCGTCCTTCGCCGAGGTCGGCCGACACCTTCCACTTTCCATCTTCCTTGTCCTTTGCGACACGGATACCTTTGGGGTCGATGCCCTCCGGGAGCCTGAACTGCTCGTAGTGGGATTGCAGGTGCAGACGGTCGCCGAAGTTGCGCTCCACAAGCTGTCCGGGAGTTGCCACGCGGTCGAAGTATGCGTTCAGGTCCTCGCGTGAGGCGGTTGTTGACATCTTCTTGTCTCCCACCTGTGCGTAGAACTTATATTTGCCGTAGTCGGCGCGGGTCTCGTCGGTCTCCTTATAGACATTGAACTTGTCGATAGTTAGGTTGCCCTCGGGGCCGGGCAGCACATTCGCCACCTGATAGGAGACATCGGGCACCCTCGGCATGAGTTTGGTGGGATAGTAGCGTTCCATGAGCTGCGGCACCGTGAGTTCTTTCTGCTGATAGGCGGCGAGGTCGGCCGGATCCATCTTCTGCGGCTTCAACTGTTGGCCGTTGATCTTGGCGGTGAAATACCAGTCCTCCGGGTTGGTCTTGCTCTGGTAAGCGTGACCATGTGTCACCTTGTCTCCGTTGACCGTCACCATCTGAGGCTCACGGGGCTTACGCTCGGCGGCTTCGCCCTGGGTGGCGGATTGGGATTCTGATTTCTTCTCTTTCGGGGTCGTTTCATCGACCGCGCTCTTTGTGGTCTTTACAGGCTCCTCCTGGGGAGTCTTTTCTTTCTTTTTTCTTGGCATATCGGATTCTTTGTTAATGGGTTGTTGTGATGTAGTCTCCACGTGCTTCGCCTCCTGCTCCTTTTTCTTCTGCTTGGGGTCTTCAAGCTGTTCGCATATAGCCACTCTCATTCCGGCTCTTACAAGCCGTGGAAGATAAGTGTCGAGTGCTTCGTGCGGGAAGGATGCCACATCGACATTCTTTTCTTTGCCGACTGTACGCGTGGAGACTGGTGTACCGAGAATTTCCGACACCTTTTTCGCGTCCTGACGGTAGATTTCGTATGTGTTGCCGGTGCGGAAAAGTAGCAAGGCGTCGGGGTGTTTCTCTTTCATGCGGTCGAACTGATCCATTACGGAGAGTTGGCCCGGCTCTTTTTTTCTTGAAGCTGCCATGTGTGTCAGCGTTTGATGCGGGATTTCCGTTCCTCTTTCTGCGTGGGGTCGAGGCTGATGGCACGTTCCTTAGAGTCATGCTCGACAACTTTCTGATATTCCCAGCGGTTCTTGTCGGTCATTACCAGTCCGAGATATTCGGGGTGCTGCTCGTCATAGCGGAGTTTCTGCTGTCGCTCCCACTCCTTGAGGTCGCCTTTTACGACCTTGAAGCCCTGCGGTTCCTTGAGGTCGATGCCGACCGATACCTTTTCGCCTCCTACCGACAGTTCCACCGGCTTGCCTTCGCGTGCCTGCTGTTTCTGCTGGGAGCCAAGCTCGATATCGTTGACCTTTTCCATGTCCTTCAACTTCTGCTCAATCTGCACCTCGGTTATGCGGCGGTGGATGATTGACTTTGTTTCCGGGTCGAGCTGGAGATACTGCTGAGTCTTCTCGCCGTTGATGTCGATGGCTTTCTGCAACACGTCGCCACGGCGCAATGCGTCAAGTTCCTGTTGCGACAGGCGAAGCTCGTTGTTCCTGTCAACCGACAGTTCACGCTGCACGGGATATGCGATCAGCGTGGGATTGCCGTCTTTGTCGGCCGCGAGCTGGAGTTTAAGGGGTAATGAGATAACCATGCCATTCCCGGTGTCGATAGACACCTGCAAAAGAGGCGTGACCTCCCCCTGCATCAATTTTTGCTTCACGTCCTGCGGAAGCATATCAGCTTTCTCCCTGTCGATACCCAAAAGGGCGAGTTTTTCATAAGGGAGCGTGTCCTGCTGATTTTTGTTCGGAATTTCCATGTCAATGAATTAGAGGTTATAAATTTGCGGCGTAACCGCTTGTCGGCCTCAAAATTATCCCCACATGATTGCTAAATTTGAAATTCCGAACATTTTTGTTGCGATGGCTTGTGCAGTTTTCTGTTCACAGTATGCCGCAGCCCAGTTTTACACCGTCACAAAAGATTCTCCTGTGACGGTTGAAATGCACAAGAGAGGAGTATATAACGCTGACAATAAGAATGATAGCGCACTGCCTCAAATATCATCAATCCCGGAGACGGTTATTGGCGTAAAAAATATGCCACAAACGCTATCTGCAAGCATTGTCACCACATCAAAGTCACATTTCCAGCAAGCACCCGTCAGTTCCGGACTACCGGATCTGACCATTCCAAACCTGATTGCCGAGATTGAAAAGAACGGCATAAAATATCCGAAGATAGTATTGGCACAGGCAATACTTGAAACAGGCTGGTTCAAATCCCCGGTCTGCCGCAACAAGCACAATCTATTCGGGCTTACCAATCCACGGACAGGTAAATACTACGAGTTCAACCATTGGACTGAATCAGTCAAGGCCTACTACACAAAATTGCAGTACCGATATAAGGGAGGAAATTATCTGCTGTGGCTGAAAAAGATTGGCTACGCTGAAGATCCCGGCTATATCCGTGCTGTGATTAGTGTATTGAAAATGCTATAATGTGCTAAAAGCGTTGACCCTCAATAAAAATATAGCAGGGCTCGATTAAATTTTGTAATTTTGTATTTCAATCGACCGAATAATATGCCCCGACGGAAAATACCATATACGAAAAGAGCCACTACGCTCGATGAACAATTAGAGAAACTTAGGCGACACGGAGTTATCATATCCGATGAACCTAAGGCTAAAGAGTACCTTGCCGATATTGGTTATTACCGGCTTGGTTTCTATCTATTCCCTTTTGAGCAAACTTATCCTCATCTCGATCATCGACGTCAGCACATGGTTAATCCCGGAACAAGGATTGAGGATGTTGTGGCGTTGTATTATTTCGATATGGATTTGAGGAATATCCTGAACAAATATTTGTCAAGGATTGAGGTCGCTATCCGAACAACCATCATCTATGAACTTTCCAATAAATATAATTCAAACCCTACATGGTTCGTCGATCCGAATGTTGTATCAAGTGATTTTATAAGGAAGTTCCCGAATGAGGCATATCGTTCAATCAAGAATAAATTACCGATACAACGACATCATGCCAAGTACCTCGGACAATATGCCCCGGCATGGAAGACTATGGAATTTATGACATTCGGTAATTTGGAAGTTCTTTATGACAGTCTGATTTGGGATAGAGATAAAAGTCTTATCAGTTCTCACTTCAGAGAATTTGCTATCGAAACATTCAAAAGTTATCTGACCGCAATTCGAGAAGTCCGCAATGCTTGTGCGCACGGTAATGTGGTATTTGGAATGACGCTATCAAAAGGTATCAGGGCAGGACAAGCCTGTCCGTCTTTTAGCGCGAATGAGCAACAGTCGTTCAAAGGGGCGTTGCGTGTTGTTGACTATATGCTGAGACAAGTATCAGTTAACAGAGCAAATGATATGTGGAATGAGTTGTGGTCTGCTACCTCGCGCCTTTATAAAAAGACACCAACCATTCGTACTGTAATAGAATCCCAAACAGGTATAATACCACAAAAAAACAGATGTTTTCTGCACCTATTAAGGTCATTACTCAAAAAGATTGTTAAATTTGCGAGAAAAAAACGCTGACGATTTGTTGTATTGGAAAAGTATTACTACCTTTGCGATACGAAAGTGTATTTGGATGGCCCCGATGCTGCCAACTGCACTATAAACAAGATTAAATCGAGTCTGGCTCCACGGGTCAGGCTCGTAACTTTTTTGTACGTTCAATAAAAAAGAGCTAACTTTGCTCTCACAAAAGTGCCGATACTGATTTTAGTCTCAGTACCCGCACTATAAAAGGATTAAGAGGTCAAGCATCTGCTTGGCCTCGCCTTTTAATCTCAACTTTTCAATCGGAATATTATTTGGTTCTCAGCAACTCCAGATACTTGCGGTAAAGGATATGCTGTGTGTTACCGGGGCGATCGGGGAACATCCTTGTAGGGGCATCCTCCAATGGTACCCATGAAACGCCGTCAACCTCTGACGATGTGGAGAAGTCTGCTTTCTTGACAATGCCGATATAGGCGTGCATCAACTGTTCTCGCTTGTCAAACCAATGGGTGCCCTCATATATCAGATTCTCTACCGTCAGTCCAAGTTCTTCCTTGACTTCGCGTGTTGCAGCTTCCTCTGCATTTTCGCCCGGTGTGATATAACCGGCGACAAATGTCTCATATTGGTCGGATATATACGACTGCTTGAGAAGTGCTATCTCATGCAGCTCGTTAACGACCATGACAATCACGCAACTTGAAAACGAATCGAACCAATACCGCTTGCAGTTATCACAGTACGGCACAAGCCCATCATCACCTGCTTGCTGTCCTTTGAGTTTTGCGCCACATTCGGGACAATATTTATATCTCATATCTCAATCCCAGTCATTAAGGTTGGCTATTATGCGGTCGATGTCACTTTCATCGAAAATCTCCGGCTGTTTCTCGTGACAATTATGGCAATGACATTCGTCCTCACAATGGTCGTTACAGTCGGGCGTCAGTTCTTCAACCGCGCTTTCGCCATATTGGTTTTCCTGTTCCATATCACTGACCCACCTCCTTCTTGAACTCGGCCGATGGTTTGAAGAACGGTATATTATGAGCCGGAATTACTATTGTGGTATTCTTTGAAATGTTGCGTGCTGTTTTTTCAGCACGTTCCTTAACTTGGAATGTGCCAAAGCCACGGAGATATACGTTCTCTCCATGTGCGAGGCTGTCTTTTACAACAACCATAAATTGCTCAACCACCGCGAGAACACTTGCCTTGTCAATTCCTGTGGTCTTCGCTATCTCATTTACAATTTCTGCCTTAGTCATTTTGCGTACTTATCTGATTTAGACTGCAAATTTACTAATTTTTGAGGAGATTGCCTATAAAAAAGCCTGTCCGAAACGAACAGGCTGAGACAGGAACGGGTGTCTTCACAGATGCCATATCCTGCTGCGGTAGGCTTTGAGTTCTTCTTCTGGAAACTCCGCTATCGCTTTGTCAAATTCCTGGAGGATTGCGACCTTGTCATCGGGCAACGCTCCGGTGATTGGTACCGTATTGGATATATGGTGTCCCATAAGGTTGACCTTGATTTTCAAGCGGTCAATGAGAGTTCGCATCTCAATCAGTCTCTCAATCTCAGGTTCTTCCTCATACGAGCCATCAAGCACTTCCTGATATAGCTGTGACTCAGGAAAGACAGTCAATGAAACGATATTGATGATACAGGGGTGCAGTTTGTTAAGCACATCTGCTGTGGCGATTGCACTTTCAACTCCTTTTCCCTTTCCTCCAAGTCCATTGAGGTAGAACACGTTGTAGTGTATGCCAGCTTCATCAAGTTTTGACAACTGTTCAAGAATATCGTTGGCATGATAGCCTTTGTTCATTCTTTCAAGAGTAGGATCATGTGCGGTCTCGATACCGATATTAATACTGTCGAGCTTCATGTGACGCAGGTTCTTCAACTCCTCTACCGATTTGGTCGCAATATCAGTCACGCGGGCGAACATTCCGAATGAAATCAAGTGAGGAAGATACTTGCGTAGAAGTATGGCAATATCCATCAGTTTATTATAACTGAGTGCAAACGGATTGGCACCTGTCAGATAAACACGGCGTGCCCTTGGTTGCCACTGCCGGATTACCTCCAGGTCCGCTTCCACCTCCGACAATGGCGACATACGGAATGGTGTGCCGTGATACAGGCTGCAAAATTTGCACTTGTGCCATGTGCAGCCCGATGTGATCTGGAGCGACTGCGAGTTTGCCTCGTATGGCGGTCGCCACACCTGCCCTGTGAAATGTAGTTCTGGATATATCATATCTCGTCGATTTTTATTAACTTTCCTCTAAAACGTATTCTGTGATTTCTCCAACAAGCTGACCGAAAATAGGCGATATTGACCATATATTATAACCTATTGACGTGACAATGCAGCCTATGGTGGTATCACCGCAGGTTTAGATATAAGATTGTTACTTTCCTCTACAAGCTTGGTAAGCTTATGCCGGTGTCCAACTCCTTCCGATGCGTCTGCAAATTTGTAGACCGGGCTGCTATGCACCACAAAGTTAATTACATTGCACCGGAAGGTATGTCGAATGGCCGTCAGGCCATTTTCGATTCAAGTTGTTTGATTTTTTCTTCCATCAGTCTCTGTTCTTCGAGTCTCTTGAGATAGATGTCGATGAAGTCCTCATGCTTTGAAAGCATATGCCAGACTGCTACCAGTATCTTTCGAGCTATCGCAACCTGGATTTTCATTTTACTCTTGTGCTTCTGAGTGACTTGAATGTAACTGAAATTGGAAAAGAAACAGACTCGCTTTCTTGACGCAGTCCATGCAATTTCTATAAGTATCTGGCGCAGATACTTGTTGCCATGTGTGATTCTACGGCTTTTATAGCGTCCGTTGCTTACATCGTTTCTCGGCTTTAGTCCGCACCATCCCACCAGAGCGGCGGCTGTGGCAAACATCTTCATATCCACTCCGGTTTCCGCAATTATGGCTGTGGCGGCGCGTTCCTTGACACCGGGGATGGTCTGAAGTCGTCTGTATTCTGTAGGGAAATGAGTTTCGCATAATACGGTAAGCATAGACTGGCATTCTTCGGTCTGTCTGATATATATTGCCAACAGTTCCCAATACTGTCTGATGACTGTGATATCCGTTGTGGAGAACGAACCTGTCATGGCGGCAAGTAATGTTTCCTTACCATGCTTATTGATAATGCGTCCGTGAACGCATTTGATAAGTTCATTGGGATCCGTGACACCGGAGGCGATTAACTCCACCGCCTTCCTGTAGCTCTTTCCTGTAATTTTGGCGACGTAGTTGCTCAGGCGAAAGCCACAACGATGCAGGGCAGCATCAAGTTTATTGGAATAGTAAGTAACGTCCTCCTGAAGGTCGAAAATTCGACGATTGAGCTTGCGCATGTCCTGAACGGTTGGCTCTGGCACAAAGCTCCCTTTGATGAGATTCTTCAACAGGCACTCCGCTATCCACTGCGCATCCTTGACATCGCTCTTGCGACCGGGCAGCTGTTTGATGAAGTACGGATTCACCAATTTGAGTTCCATTGACTCGCAAAGTTCATTCCATACCGGCACCCAATAGGTTGCAGTGCTTTCCATAGCTGCCTCGGTCACTCCGCGTTCAACCATATCGGTACACATCTGTCTGAGTTCAGGAGTAAGCACTCCATAGGTCTTTTCAAAAATAATGGCCTCGTCATGACCCATTATACATAGATAGATGCTATCTTTGTGGACATCAAGGCCGGCGACTGTTCGATTCCTGTTCATATTTTTTGAATTTAAGTATTCCTCCAAATATAGTAAAATTGTGACTTAGAGCACGTAGGAGGGAACGGGAATCAAGGCGTCAGCCTTGATTTTTTATTCTGCCGGTGTAAAAATCTCAGGATTTTTATCTAAATTGTAGTGCAAAATTAGGTGAGAATCAGAGCCTAAACAACAACTTACCGAAAGGTTTGACCCTTACCGAAAAGTTTGTTTTACTCATTTTCAATCCTTTTCAATAGACACGAAATGGCAAAAAAATTAGACTACGAATATTGCAAGGCCGCTCCGATGCTTGAATGGCTCGGTAACAAATGGGCGTTGGTCGTTCTCGTGAAGATTTCCGAGAACGAACCGGTGCGTTTCAATGAGCTATACCGCAATATCCCGTCTGTGTCCGAAAAAGTGCTGTCGCAGGTATTGAAACAACTTACGACTGACGGCATAATCGAGCGTCAGCTTTACCCGAATGTGCCACCGCGTGTTGAATATTCCCTCACAGATTTAGGCAAAACACTATTGCCTCATGTCGAAGCGTTAATCAAGTGGGGACAGGACAACTTTGAGCAGATAATGATAAACCGACACAATAATGAGTAAGGCATCCAATAGAAAACTTATAAGATGGATAGGCATAACTCTTGCGGTTATGTTCATTCTGCCACTGGTTGCGGCAAAATGCGTTCCACCGGATTTCGGAATGGCCGTATGTATTTTGTTGTTTTATATTGTGAACCCATTTTACTGCCTCGTTATTGGCATATTGGCTGGCAATAATATGAGAGGGCGATGGGAACTTCCCATTATTTCAGCCGTGATAATTCAATTAGGTACTTGGTTATTCTTTGATATGTATGACCCTGTATTCCTACGATACACAGCAGCCTATCTATGTATTGGCGTCCTTGCAATGCTGATAACTAACTATATAAAAAGAAAATAATATGCCCTACATATCCATCGAGAGCGGAAAACTCACCGCAGAACAAAAGAAAGAATTGATTGATCGGCTTACAGCGACAGCCTCAGAGATAACCCATATTCCGGAGCAGTTCTTCACTGTAACAATCAAGGAACTGCCAGATGAAAATTTCGGCATCGGCGGCAAATCCATCGACGAAATAAAACGTAATTACAAGCGATGAAACTTACATTACGACCCTATAAACCATCGGACGCAGCGATAATCACATCTTGGATAAAAGACGAGTATCGTATGCGCCAATGGTGCGCCGACAGATATAAGAGTTATCCTGTCACGCCCGAAGATATGAATTGTTTTCACAGTCGGTTTATGGACGGTGAAACGTCTCGCGCTTTAACGATGTGTGACGGTGATGAGGTCGTTGGATATATCACCCTGCGCATACCTGCTGAAGATAAAGCGGAGCAACGTTTAGGCTTTGTCATTATTGATGATTCAAAACGAGGGCGTGGACTCGGAAAAGCTCTTGTCAGTATGGCCACAAACTTTGCATTTGAAAAATTGGGAGCCTCAAAAGTATCGCTGGGAGTCTTTGAAAACAACTCAGCTGCGATACATTGCTATGAAGCAGTGGGCTTTCATCGTGTTTCAAAAGCGGAGCCAGAAAGTTATGTCTGCCTTGGTGAAACATGGAAATGTATTGAGATGGTGAAATATCTTATTCCCTAAATTTCGATTGCATGACACCCGTAAATATCCTCGACATCAAAGACAGGGCGCAGTTCCGACAGTGGCTGATTGAGAATCATGCCACAGAGCGGGAGTGCTGGGTGGTGGCGAAGCGTGGTAAAACTCAGCCGGAGGACGCGCTCTGGTATCTTGATGCCGTCGAGGAGGCTCTATGTTTCGGGTGGATTGACTCTACATTGAAAAGCGTCAACGGCGAGCCGCTGCAACGCTTCGGACCGAGAACCAAATCCGGCAAATGGACTGAACTCAACAAGGAGCGATGCCGCAGGTTGGAAAAATTAAGACTGATGACCGAAAGCGGGCGCAAGGCTTGTCCCGACCTCAATGCAAAATTTGAGATTATGCCGGAGATTATCACTGCCTTCAAGAAAACTCCCTTTGCTTGGGAGAACTTTCAGGCTATGCCGTCACTCTACCAGCGGGTGAGGATAGACAATATCCACAGGGTAAAATCAAAGCCTGAACTGTTCAACAGTCGCCTGCAAAAACTGATCGAGGCAAGTGCCAAAGGTGAAATGATTGGCGACTGGCACGATTTCGGCCGTCTGTTGGATTATTGACTATTCTTCAAATACCTCGTTACGGTTTTCAAGTTCTGCCTGCCCCATTCGGAGAGTTGATTGAGAATAGGGATAAGTGATTTACCCAGTTCGGTAAGTTCATACTCGGTGCGTGGTGGAACCTCAGCATAGAGTATTCGCTTGACAAGCCCGACAGATTCGAGGGTCTTCAGATGTCCTGAAAGAACTTTGGGAGATATGTCCGGGATTGCACGGGACAATTCATTGAACCGCATGACTCCGAACTCATTAAGAATGACGAGAAGAAGCATCGACCACTTGTTGGCGAAGTGAGCTATTACGTTGCGCATGGGGCACGTTGCCACACACGAATATTTTTCTGAAATTTTTTCGGTCTTCATCTTGTTGATACTGACTAAAAGTGAGTTTGAAGTAAGTGGCTACTTTCAAAGTAACCTCTTGCGGAGCAGTGTTTTGATATATAACTTTGCACTATCCAAAGGGTAGCTGTTATCCTTTGCAAAGTTAACAAAAACATAATGAATACTCAAATTATGACTGAAACCAGTATCAAAATTCCGGCATCGGTTAAGCCTGAGGGAAAGGCTACGTTTGTGATGCTCGGAACCGGCTTTGACGAGATCGAAGCCATCGCGCCTGTGGATGTGATGCGTCGTGCAGGAATGGAGGTTTATACCGTATCAATGACGGAGAACCGTCTTGTAAGAGGTGCAACTGGAAACAATATTGTAGCAGACATGACGGTTGCTGACCTTAATCCCTCGCAGATTGACTGGCTCGTATTTCCGGGCGCGGACAAAAGCGAAGCTGCCGTAAATCTCGACAAAGAACTTCAGAACATCGTAACGGCACATTGGGAGAATGGTGGCAAAATCGCCGCAATCTGTGCAGCTCCGGCTCTCGTTCTCGGCCCGCTCGGAATTATCTCAGGAACTCCGGCAACAGGTTATCCATTCCTGAAAGATGAGTTTGAAAAGAACGGTGGCACATATTCCGATGATAACGTGGTTATCACTGACCGTCTCATAACCTCGAAAGGCCCCGGCACCACTCTTGAATTTGCCCTTGCCGTAGTCAGGATAGCAAAGGGTGAAGAAACGGAGAAAGCCCTTCGTGAAGGCATGGTCATCATGTAATTTCATGTAATAATCCGGTTCAAATGACAAAAATAAAAATTGTCACCAATCGGGAAATCTCTGAAATGCACCTGACTATACGATTTATCCTTATATATGCTTCATGTAATGGATAATCCAAAACCAAAAACACTATCGGTAATTTTGCAGAAGTTACCGATAGTGTCTTTATTCGTAGTAGAGATTATCCTTAGTAGATCAACTGAATAGCGATAGCAACATCAGATGTGCCGGATAAATGGCGTAGAAGCTGTATTTGGACGGTTTACTACGGATAAAGCCACGGGTGCCGTCATATAGGAAAATTATTCCGGAGGCGAGCAACGCACCGGCTATGCCGTAGTGAGCCATCAGGGGAAAAGTGAATATAATCTGAAGAATAGCCTGCGAGGGAAAATGTGTCGATGAACGCTCCAGCCACGGACGCATAGTCTGGTGCCGGAGAATGTAGAACATCGCTATCATCAGAATACCGCGCCAGTCATAATCCGTTCCGAGCCACCATGTCAGAACAGCGATACCTGCCACGCCGATGAACGACAGCGGCCCATGTTCGCACATACGGTCGAATATGGCGAGTGCCACAACTCCGAGGGAGAGAGTGAACATGACATTATGCGTGCCGTCCGCTCCGTTGAGCAGATACCACGGCAATTCGCTGACTACACCGGCAAGCACAAGTATCAGAAAATATCTCATGCGGTCGCGGCTATGTGCGAACCCCTCGGCAACAAGGAAAGCGAACACAGGGAACGCTATCCTGCCGAAGCATCGCAGACAGTCGTACATCGGAGTGTCCGACTCCATAAGGAAGTAGGCGCAATGGTCGGTCACCATCGAGAGAATGGCGATAATCTTCAACGCACTCCCGGATAAGCGGAGCGAGAGGGGAACGGATATTTTGGCGGTAGTTTGCATGATAAAAAATTTGTTATTCAGTACCGAGGAGTTCCTTCACCATATCGGCCACCTCCTGGTTCACACGTTTGAAATTGCGGTTGAGCATAATCTCCTTCTCACGCTCACTGTCGAAAGAATAGATTTTAGGCAACTCCACATAGTTGGATTCCTCCTCCTTGATACGTGCCATATCGAAGTGCGTCTTGCAGAAATACTTGGTTGTCTTGAACTCCTCCGAGTCCTCGATGTCGAAATGCGACAGCATCTTTTCATCTGTGGCCGTGAAGTCACGTGCCGCCTGCCCTGCAAGCCAGCCCGTAGCCATGTCAGCGATTTTCGCCGCCGGAACGAGATAGTCCATCTTCTCGGAAATGGAGGTTGAGATTTTCTGGTCGTTTATGGTGATTGATGTCGATGTCTGCTTTGCTTTACCGAAAACATCATTCTGCGCCCATTCAAGAGTCTCCTTGTTTCGTGCCGCACCCATGAATATGTTGCCGCAGGTTGTGATAATCTTCTGCATACCTACCTTGCCGTAGTCAGCCTCCAACTGCGGAAGCTCCTGAAAACCGAGGGTCACGGCAACTTTGTTGCTTCGTGCCGTGCCGATCAATCGGTCTATCTTGTGGAAGTACAGAGTGGGAAGCTCGTCAACTATGATACTGACAGGGATGTTGCCTTTGGAATTGACACGGGTTATCAGACGGTTAAGCACAAGAGCGTTCAGAGAGCCGATGACCTGTTCCTTTTCGGGGTCGTTGGCAATCACAAGATAGCTCGGACTCACCGGGTCGGAAATCTTCAAGTCAAAATCATCGCCGGTGAATACCCAATAGGCTTCAGGAGATACAAGGCGTGCTGCATTTACGCGGAGGGTACCCACCATACCTTCAAGCTGGTCGTTGGCTTTGTTCTCGTATGCGGACTTGAAGGGAGCCATCAGCGAGGCTATCTTATCGTCCATCATCAGAATGTCGAACACCTCAGAATACTTGCGGCCGAGGAACGACAGCACATGGGGCATATCCGAAAACTCACCTGTGATGGTGTCCGGCTCAACCTCGTTTCCGTTCTCGTCCTCATACCAGCAGCGGTCAATCAGTATCAGCTTACCCATGCGGTCAATATAGGAGAAGCCGTTAAGGTCAACGAACATCTTGTCCTCGTCGGTGGATACGTCGCGTCCGTTCTCGTTCACGAAGTCAAGCATGACCTCGCCGTTCTCGTCCAGAGCGTTGAAATCGTCCCAGTTGCGTATCACAAGCTCCAATTTCTTGCCCTCGTGCGATATGTAGCGTTTCAGTTTTTTCCCTTTCAGAAAACCTGTCGGGTGGAAATTTACAAAGAAATATATGATCGCCGCGAGGAAATTCTCTGCCGAGTAGGTGAAGAAAGCCTCCGAGCCGCCCTTTTTCTCGCCACCGCCCTTGTTGAGCGAGGCAAGAAGCGTGGCCGCCGTCTCCGAAGCCGCCGCGAGGTCGGGAATGTATTTACGCTGGATTGGATTGATACGGTTGGAATACTCGACATCGGTAAAATTGACTATGCGAAAACCGCAGCCATTCGGCAGGTTGCCATAGTGCAAATTCTTGCAATACTGATAGAAAAGCGTCTTGGCAAGCGTCGGGAACTTATAATCATATACCATCATGGCGAAGCCCTTTCTTGCGTGCTGCCTAATGAACGGATCTATGATGCCGAAAGACTTGCCGGAGCCGGGAGTACCCAATACAATCGTGCCTCGGAACGGATTGATAATGTTGATGTAGCCGTTGTGCATACGCTTTTTCCAGTAGAATATCATCGGGATGTTCACTGAATAAGGGGTATTGACCTCCTGACGGGACTGTTCAAAAGATTCATTCTCAAAATTAAACCTGTCCTCGCCGACCTTGTGGTTGTAATACTTGGCGATACCGTCAAGTCCCTGGTGAACGAGCATGGTGCCGACCACCGAGCAGAAGGCATACAGGACACGGCTTGCCGGGAAGCCGAAGAGCGACATACCCCATGTGCCGTGATGGAAAATGAAGCACAGTCCCACGAGAGTGAGACCTGCAAGCACCGGATATACCACCATAGTCTTCAGATTGAACTTCAACGCCTTTTTCGCTTTGGTGCCGATACAAACCACACAGATGCAGACAAGCTCGGCAACTTTGCACCCGGCCACGGAGTTGAACACCTTGAAGCGTCCGAGCAGGTCGAGTATGAACTGCGTCACGCGGTTGTCAGCCGTGATAGGCAGGTTCATCACAATCTCGATAATCAGGAATATGTAGATACAGCTACGGAAGTAGTTATACATCTGTTGCTGTTCCTTTGTTTCTTCAAAAGCCATAGTCTGGGAACTTATATGGTAGAATTATTGTTTTTGTAATACATTTACACTAACTTTGCAGTATAAAATAATATGGATATGGAAATAGCACTGAAAAAGAACCAGAGCTTCCGCCTTTCAGTGGAACTCATTGAAAGATTGAAGCAGCTTGCAAAACGGCAGAACCGCAGCCTTAACAATTATGTTGAGACTGTTCTACTTGATGCCGCCTACCACGAGCCTAATGCTGTTACACTTGAGGCAATGGAAGAGGCGGCAAGCGGACGTCTCCGCAACGAGCCGGCCCTGAATCTTTCCTCGATTGAGGCGATGGAAAAATCCATGGGATTATGAAAAAACTCAAACCCGGCACTCAATACAAGAAAGACTACAAGCGTTTCCGCAATAATCCGAAAAAGGTTGAAAAACTGTTCAGGATTCTGGAGTTGCTACAAAATGAGGAGCCGATACCGGAAGAAAACCGGCCTCACCCTCTGACGGGAAATTATGCCGGCCACATGGAGTGCCATATCGAAGGTGATTTCCTTTTGATATGGTTTGACCCGGACACAGATGAGATCAATCTTGTGCGTCTCGGCTCCCATTCGGAATTGTTCGGCTGATTTCAGAACGGTATCTTGAATCCGAGCATGAGGCCGTTGCGGAACGTGTCGCCATGCAGGAAATTTACATTATTCTTCTGTATGATCGAGAACTCGCACCCATTCTGAAACACATAGTTGTATTCAAAGCCCCCCTCGATACCGATGAAAAACTTTCTCTCCACCGCTCCGAACTGAGGACCGAAGCGGACACGGAAGCTGCCGTTCTTGTAACGGTGCAGACGGTGTTTGTAGATTATGCCCCCGTCCCAATAGTACCCTTTCCAGAACTGACCCTCGCCCGATTTCCAGTGATTGCCAATCTCGCCATAGACCTCCACGGCGTTGCCGTAGGTGAACGACCTCTCGTAGCCCACGGTAGCGTTGAGAGTTGACGGGAACAGGAAGCCGGCGTTGACGGCTATCTTGTTTTCCTGCGCTGTGGCCGTGATAGAAGCCACCGCACAGATGATTGCGAACAGTATCTTTTTCATAGTGCCGGATTATTTGTAGATATGGGGTGAATAGTTAAACGGCAGATTTTTGAGTATGTCGGAGTCGAAGCCGTCGGCGTTGAGAATATCGTCATACTCCACGGTAAGGGTTATGACACGTCCGCTTATCTGGTTCTCAGATATTTCGATGCGGAGCACCTTCTCGTCCGGGAAAGTCAGCTTGTCGAGCACAAGCACGTTGCGGTAGTTCTTCTTGAACTTCCTGGCAAGGTTCAGCGAATATACCGGCGACAATTCCACTGTCTGCGAGTTTGTGGCCTTGACCTCCTTCTTGTCAGTGAGCTTCACTCGCACCTCGGCGATGTCGTATGCTATCTTCGTGCTGTTCTGAAGGGAATAGTCGATGAAGAAATAATCGCCTATCGAATAGATGTTGTTGACAATCGCCTTCATGCCGTTGGCTTTCGACACCACCTGATTGTATTTTCGGCCACTGCCATATACGGCCCAGGCGTAACGTGCCATTTCCGACTGAGGCATGGATACCTCCGGATTGATGTAGGAGTCCAACCCGGCGTATGGCACACGGTGGATAGAGGCGGCACGTGAGGGAGAAGCGGTATATACCACATCGTACTGTGCCAGATGCCGCTCGCCGATGAGTGTGAGAGTACCCATCAGCTCACCCTCGCGGTAGTGGGTGGGTACGGAGTCCGCTTCTATGAACGGCTTGATACGCACGATGTTGTCGGCGCACTGGTTGCCGATAATCTTTGTTGTGGATAAGTCCACCATCTTGATATTCTCAGGCATGACGATATGGGTTGTCACTTCCGAGTTGACAATGATCTTCTCTTTGGCTGTCGCCGGGATTGCGACGGCGCATAGCGCGAGGGTCGCTGCAATTATTCTATCTTTCATAATGGGTTGGTTGATTACCGGTTAATATGCTTCGTCTGAATTGATAAGGTAAACGATGGTGTTGTATTTGATTTTCGCCTTGTTCTTGCGGATATTGGCCGACACAGCGGAAGTCGCCGAGTTATACATATTCTGGAGAGCCTGCAAAGCGATGGCCTCGCCGGAGATTCCGGAGCCGTAGCCGCTCTCGGACTCAAAACTGATATTCTGCTGCACTGTGCTGGCACCCGCCTCTTTCATAAAATCGCGGAAAGCTGACTCCGGGACATAGAAGCCCTCCATGCCGTCGTTGTCGAACACCGAAAGATTCACTTTCAGGAACTTTCCGCCTACAAGAATTGAAGTGATGGCAGCGCGGACACGCTGTTGGCCGAAGCCGGTGACAGTGCCGTACAGATATGTGCCTTTGGCAAGCCTCACATCATGTATTGTTACATCGTCGAGCAACTTGAAGCGTAGCCTCGTGCCCTCGTGCGCCTTTGTTGTCTTGTCGATCATGGCACGGATAAGCGGAGCATCGACATTATCGGCCGAACTACCCACGGTATTGAACTTGTCGGCATTTGTCTCCCGTGATTTGAGTACAAGCAATGGGCGGTTCTTCTCACGCTCTATCTCCCGCGCCCTTGCCATGGAGTCGGCCCGGTGCTGGCGCATGGCTTCCTCCGGGTCGGACTGTCCTATGCCAAGTCCGGCCTCGATAGCTTTCTGACGCTCGTAGCTGCGCTGCTGTATCGCCTCAAGGTCGCGTACATATTCGCTCCGGGGGTCAACGGCAGGTTCATGGTCGGCAGGATTATAGCCGTCGCCGTAGGCGTATGAGTTGATATGCCGGCGCGATTCAGCAAGGGAACGCTCCAGTTCCTCCAGCTCCTGCTGCTGACGGATACGTTCGGCCTCGGCCGCGTCGAGACGGTTCAGCTCGTCCTCGGTGTAGCCGTGTTCAAGAGCCTCGCGTTCCTCCTGTTCCTCGCCGAGCGCGCCCACGGCGGTAAAGGCGTCCTCGTCACCGAAGCGGCGTGACATCTCGAACATCTTGTCACCGGGAGCCTCGGCGTTGGCCTCCGGCAGAGTGGAGTTGATACGGTCTGTCGCTACGGCCTGAGGGTCATCGCCACCGCCGCCGAAAGTCTCCATAGCGAAATATATCAGCGCACACAGCGGCACGAAAATCACCGCAGGGAAGATATACTTCGGTTGTCTGAAATTAATTCTTTTCATTGTTGTCGTTATGTTTGAGGGATTTAACAATCTGTTCGAGCTGCCTGTACCGGCGTATTATGCCTATTGAGTCGTCATGGCTCTTGTGTGGAATGGCGATAAGGGAGTCAAGTTCATGCTTGACCGCCTGACCGTCGCCGGTTATCTCCATGAGCCGTCGGCGTTGCGCCTCCTTGTTGGCCTGAATGGTGCGGAAGCCGCTGAAGATAGGCTCGACTTTGGCGATGGATTGCAGTTCCGGCTCCTGAGATTCCATCCGTGCCCCGGTCACTATGATGTCGCACAAGAGTATCATCAGCAGGGAGCCGACGACATAGCCGAAAGTCCGGCGAGGGTGTCGCGTAGCCCATGAATTGGCTTTCCTTATCCGGGCGGCCAGACGGTAGCGTGTGCCTATGGCTCCCATCTTAGGCCGGAGCCATAAGCGTATTGCGCCATGTGCTTTCCTTCGGTTGTCGCTGAAAGTCTTACGTATTGATTTCATATTGTGCATTGTGCATTAAGAATTGAGCATTATATCAATAGTCAAGGTCTTTGTTTTCAAGAGTACGCCAGTTGGTTATCATCAGTCCGTGGGGATTGTTCTGGGTACGTGGCACATTCTCCACATAGCCGGTGGTGAGCATGGTGCGTTTGAGGTCGCGCGTGCGCCTCTTGATAATCTGCGTCCCGTAGTAGCTGAACTTGCGTGTATGCTCGTCGAACTGGATAGAGTCGCAGATTATGGTGCAGACAGCCGAAGATGATATGATGTCGGAGTAAAAGCCGTTCTCGTCAAGGGCCTGCTTCTGCTTCAGGGCGGTGCCGTCAGCCATATACATGGCCTTGCCGACAGTCCACTTGATATAGTCGTTGTCGGGAGGGAGATTGAAAAAATACTGGTGGAAGAGCTGGATATGCGCTTTCGCCTCCATGATGAAATTGGCTTCAAGTCCGGCACGCTCGGCAAGGAACGGTATGTCGCCGTCAAGAATATATATCTGCTTGCGCTCCTCGGTCACGAGCGACACGCAACGCCACACGGTGAACCCGCAGATGGCGGCGCAACCTATTATGGTTGCCATTACCGTCATCATTGCGAGCCGTGTTTTCTGTTCAAGGGATTTTATCAGCATGATAATCTTGTTAGTCGGATTAAGGGGTGTGTTTCAGATTTCTTCCTGCCTGTGCGCCGATTGAACCGGCCACGTTCCGGGTCACGTTGGTGGCTTTGAGAGCCGCCGAGCCGCCCATCATCGCCGCGCCCATAGCGACACTGCCTGAGGGAGAGGCGGCACCGCTGCTGACACCGCCGGGTATAAGCCATGAGGCGACTTCGGGAACGAAGCGTATGATATAGGCCCCGACAAGCATACCCATAGCGTACATGCAGTTGGAGCCTATGCCCTGCAAACCGAGCGCGCCTATCTGCTCCCATGAGTTGACAGCACCGTGCAACAGGTGGTTGTAGGCCACCAGATCCTCCTGAAGATTATACATCAGTATGAAGTCTATATAGTACAGGCACATATAGGTCACGAAGCCCCATAACGTGAGGGAGAGGAATTTTGACATCCATTGGCTCCATGCCGAGTTCCACGGCGGAGCGAGTGACAGGGCGAACATTATGGGGCAGAACACAATCATTATCGCTATGAATATCCTCTGCGCCACAAGTATGCCGTAGTAGGACATCTGGAAAATCAGCTCCCCGACAAAGCGTATCACGTCGTTTATCCATTCGCTTACCTTTGTCTCAGCGGCCACCGCCGCACGCTGGGCGTAGTTGTTGATGGTCTCGCCGAGGTTTTCCACGTTATACACGAGTTTGTCCCACCAGTTCGCGTCCTCGCCTATGGACGCCACCTGTTTTGCAGTGGATATTGAATCCTGCACTGCACGGAGGCGTTCAAGGTACTCGCCTTGCTTCTGGGCCACTTTCAGCTCCAGTGCCGCGACCTCCTTGTTCTTCGCCATAGCCATTGACTTAGTGGTGGCTTCCAAAGACTTGCCTGGCATCTGGAGAGCCGAGCATATCCATGATGAAGATGATATGCACATTGATATGCCTATGATGCGGAGCAGCTTCATCACGTCCATGCCTCGCCGTCCGAGCATCATCATCCAGCACTCGTATGAGCCTACGCACAGGGCGAGCAACAGTCCGAGCATACGGGCGAAGCTGATTGTATCGCCTAAAATCGCCACATTCGGAAACGCCTCCATCGCCACAAGCAGCTTGTCGAGGCTCTGGTCGATAGCCGGAAGCCCCATTGTGCAGAGTATTGATAATAAAGTCATATAGTTTTCAATTAGTCAGGTTAATGTTAGTAGTGGGTGGCTGCCACTGCCGCGAGGCGGGCGGTGCGCGACACCAGTTTTCCCATCTCGGACTTTGCCTCCTCGTATGCCTGCTGACGCTTTGCATTCTCCAGCCCGTAGCCGACACCCTGTTTATGGATATAGGCGATATTGGCGCAGATGATCTCGTTCTGCCGCGACAGCTCGTCAACCTGATACTTCATCTTTCCCTTGCTCTTGTTAAGGCAGTAGAGAAGCCCGTCGGCGATACAGTCCTGCATACGGCTGAACTCGTCCTTGTAGATCGAATAGGTGACATCGACAGCCCGGTCAGCCTCGCGTGCCAGTTCCTCCTTGTAGAGAGATTCGACGTATGCACGCTCTTTCTCAACTTTAGAGAGTTTCTGCCGCTGGGTCTCTTCCGCCGTGACACGCACGGGCATGATGCGTTTTACATTTGATTTCTCCTCCTTGAAGCGGACGCTGTAGCCGGATTTGAAGCCGGCCCACTTCCAGTACATTTCCGCGCCGGAATAATTCTTGTGCAGGAAATAATAGTACCAGTCGGGAGCGAAGCCCCACGGCCCGTTCTCCATCGACTGCCATTGCTTCTCCTTCTGGTCGTCATGGATTTTGGGCGTCTTGGCCGATACCGCCGCCGGGAGTGCCGCGATGAGCAGGGCGAGCGATAATGCGGTGATTGTTCTGAATTTCATGATCGGTATATGTTTATTGGTTCCACTTGTTGATTACCGCTCCCACAATCTCGTCCTTGACATCGGAGGTGAGTATCTCCCAGATGTAGTCAGGCTTCCAGCCGCAGTTTGTCATGAGGTAGCACCACAGGTTGGCGTTGTCGATAATCCGCCGGGCGTTCTCTATGGTGTCCTTCAACGACATGACAAGGTTCATCTTCTCGTCCATCGAGGCTTTCATGAGGTTTATGCCGGAGGCGGCCACGGTAGCGTAGAGTTTCTGGGCGTGCTTTATCTCGCGTGCTATGGCAAGGTTGGCGTCGGCATAGTACCACGCGACAAAAGGCTTCATGGTCACATACTTGTAGGTGTTTACCGTAAAGTCCTTGTACTCCTTTGTCAGCAGATAGAGTGAGCTGGCGGTCGAGGATATGGCAGCGGCGAGTATCACGTATGAGTATGTGTTGTTGAGTTTGGTGTCGAGCGTCGAGCGTACATCATTGAACTTCTCCGCCCCTTTGGTGACAAGCGATTGCTCCCCGAAGCTCGTGGCTATGCGTGCCAACGCCTGGTCTTCATCTTTCTTGACAGCCTTGTGCAGAGCCATAAGTGCCTCGAATGTCGGCAGGTCTTTCGGGAAGTCGAAGGCGAATGACTTGAAGGAAAGAAGCAGAGCCACAAGAACGAGAGTTGTAAGTTTGCGTATCATAATGGCTCCGTCATTTTATAATCCGCAGTCCGTTCCAGTTGAGTATCAGCATACCGACCTGATTCTGCATGACTTTCATGTTGGCCCAGCCCTCCGGGTCTATGGCGAAAAACAGGTCATCTTTTGTGGCGTACTGAGCCATAGCCATCATAGCCTGAACCTTGTAGCGGATTTCAAGAAGGTCGGTGTATATCCTGTTGGCTACCGTCAGTCGGTCGTAACGGTCAAGGAGATTGTATCCGTCGCTCTTGGTTGCGGCGGTGGCCTGGCCTTTGAGGGGATTCTGAACCTTGCCGTTGTTGACTATATTGATGAAGTCGGCCACAAGCTGCTGTGTCTGGGCCGTGAGGTTGCCGAGTTCGTTAAGGCAGAGAGCCTTGTTGGTGAACTTGGCCTTGCTTACGGTCTTTACCAGTTCCGGCACGCTCTTAACTATGTCGAAGGCGCACAGTCCTATCTCCACATAATATTTGCTCTCGGTGCCGAAGCCTGAGATATTCTCCATAGTCACCTTGTAGAGTTCGGTGATGGTAGCCATGCTCACGGTGTATTGCTCCAGCTTGTTCTGCTTTGCGGATATGGAGTCGAGTCTCCTGTTGTGCTGATCCTCGATGGCTTTCTGCGATGCGAGATTGGTTGTCACCGCTTTCAGGCAGTACGGGTCGATCACCACTTTCCAAGCCGAGGCAGTGCCGAAAAAGCACGTCACGCATATAATCAGCATGAGATTACGCATGGCGTATTGTGAATTATGTTTTGGATTTACCATAGCGACATTACTTTCTGTTGTTGGTTGACCTTACGGGCAAAATCAAGATAATTGGATATTCCGGCTCTCTTGCGGTCGGCCTCGATGTTGGTTATCGCCTCCTGCATGGTGCCGTAATGACGGAGATATATTTTCAGAGCCTCTTTCTCGGCCCGCTCGGTGGTGTAGGCCCAGTAACATTCCGGCGGCTCCTCGACGCCATACACATCGGAGTTCTGGCCGCGGCATATCCACACCTCTTTGAAGTAGTTGCGTCCCTCCTTGTTATTGAGGGCGTTGACTGTGAATATCTGCTGCTTCTGAATAGGCGTCAGTCCGAGTATGGCCGCTATGTCGCTGTATCTGTCCTTGAATTTCGACTGGTCGAGCAATATCTTCACATCGGAGTTGTTGATTATCGCCTCCTTAACGATGGGAGAGTCGATCACATCGTTAAGCTCCTGTGTCACCACACCGGCTATGCCGTGGAACTTGCGGACGGTCTTATACAGGAACTTTATGTACTCCGCCATAGTGGGCGAGGCTATCGCTTTCCATGCCTCCTCGATTATCAGGGCCTTGCGTCCTTTCTTGATACGCATTTTCTGAAGAAACACGTCCATGATTATCAGCACGATGATCGGGAAAAGCACGGGGTCATCCTTTATCTTGTCAATCTCAAAGACAATGAACCGCTCGTCGAAAAGATTGGTGTCAAGGTCGGAGTTGAGCGTCACCTCCAGCTCTCCACCACGGTAGAACTGTTTGAGGATAGCGGCAAAGTCTCGTATGTCGAAATGTATCTTCTCCAGCGATGTGATCTGCGGTATCCGTTCAAGGGCGAACTCGTAGTAGGTGTTGAAGGAGAGCGACGGCACTTTGAGGCGGCGTTTCTGCTCCTCCATGTGGTCTATCTGCTTGTCAATCTTCATCAGCATCGAGGTCTCGTGCAGCTCTTTCTTATATACCTCAATCTTTGAGGCAGCTTTCTCTTTCTCCGCCTCGGTAGTGGCACGGTCAACAATCATGGCCCTCAGTGCCCGGCACTGGCGGATAATCTTGTTGCGCCGTTCCTCCGAAGGGAGTATGAGGGCGCGGACGGTTGTCTTGGTCTCCGGTTCAGGGGCGTTTATCTGTTCCTCGATGTCACGCATATCGGTGGCGAACTTCTCGTAGTCGTCCTCCATCTTGGCTGCCACAAGCAATTTCTGGCGCAAGCCCTCGCGCTCCGTGTCGGAAAATGAGGTGAACGGATTGAAATATGCCTCGTAATATTCCACTATGGCCTGGTTGACAAGCATATCCTCAATTTTTGAAGGAGCCTCGTTGCCTTTGAAAATCAGGAATATCAGCGATTTGAGAAAATTCTTCTTCTCCCCGAAGTTCTGCTCATATTCCTCGCGTGTCACCTTAAACGGGTTCATCGAGATAGGCTTCTCCTTTGAGTATGAGATATATGTGCCGCCGAAATAGCCGCAAATACCCTCGTAGGAGTCGCCGGTATCGACCATCACGACATCGGTGTTCTGCTCCAACAGCTGCCTTACCACACTGTTCATGTGGAAGGATTTGCCGCTGCCGCTTGGCCCGATGCAGAAGAAGTTGGCGTTGTCGGTCATCTTCACCTTGCCCTCCTTGCCGGTTATGTCTATGCACACCGGGAGTCCCTGACGGTCGGTGTAGAATGTGGTGAGAGGCGTGTCCTCGCACCCTTTGAGGTGTTCCTTGAAGAAAAGGCACAGTGCCGAGTCCGACAGTGTGAGGAACAGGTCATAGTCGGGATTGAAGCCGTAGGCACAGCCCGGAAAGGAGTTGATGAACAGTTCCAGCTGGTTGTAGGCTGTTCGTGACGGCATTATGCCGCACTCGTAGAGTTTGGTCTCAAGAAACGATGTGACCGGTGTAACCTTGTCGGGAGGACAGCTCACGATGATGTTGAAATTGGTGTTGACAAGAAGGGAAGAGTCAACGGCGAGGATGTTGAGAACTTCCTCAATGTCGGCTTTCGCTATCTTGTTGCTCGGATCGGGCATGGAGCCGTGACGTTTCGCCTTACCTTGCAGTTTTCTGAGCAGCTTCCGCTGTCCCGGTATCTGCACCACCTGATTGAACACCACACAGTCGGCGTGGGGCACTTCGGCAAGAAATGAGAACACATCGGTAGCCACGGGATAACCGTTGACACTCATCTCGGTATATGGCTTCACTACCGAGGGGAGATTTATTTCGTCAATATCCACAAGGGGATATGAGCGGATAATGCGGCTGCCTGTCCGCAGGTATTCGTCGGAAGCCTTGAAATTTGTCATGGAGAATGGGCCGTGCTGGAAATGGAACGCCATGAAGCGGTGCAGGTACTCGTTGACCTCCGGCTTTGTCAGCTTGCGGTGGCTTATCCCTTTCTCGGTAAGGATGTCGTCAACTTTGGCGACCTTTGAATGGAAGTCGAGCCATTTCTTGGGGTCGTATTGCACGAACTGTCCGCGCTGCGCCTCCTGTGTCACTATCAGATAGGTTGTGATTTCAGTGAACTCACGGCCCTCGAAGTAATTGAAATAACTCCGGGTCAGGAACTCGGCGTCTTCGGGCACGTCGCGGTGGTAACGCTGGCGGCAGAATATGTCCTGCTTCTGCAAGGCATAGCCCTCGCCGAGCGTCTGGACGATGTTAGCCAGCACGTCCTGAAATACCATGTACCGCTCCGAGTCGGTACACAGCCGGAGAACAGGGTTTGTCATTTCAAAAATGACAGAGGGGGCCCCCTTTGCGTCGAACAGCACCACATTACCGTCCGTTTCCTCCAACTGGGCGTATATCCCGTCGAAGACTTTTTTGTTTTCCTTTGCCATTCAGTGCTTGAATAAATTGTGATAGATAAAGATTCCACGGTCTTTCCGCTTGTTGTGCAGTCCGCCGCGCTGCTTGACATATATTGTCACCAGCCCTGCGGCGGCCATTACAAGCATGGCGATAAACCCCGCGAGCTTTCCCAATGCTATGGAGAACACTATGAACCCCACGAAGGACACTCCTATGGCGGCAGCCGCCAATGTCAGGAAACGTCCGCGTATTCCCATGAACTCCAATGGTTTCTGTAACCCTTTGTAAACCGGATAGCCGTCGTTGTATATCGCCATGACTGTATGGATCTGCGGTTGCTTACTTGAAGAAGAGCGGAAGAGCCTCGCTCAGTGCGATGAAGGCGATACAGCCGCCGATGGTGAGCATGATGGTCTTCTTGACATCCTGGTCGCCGTTCTGCATCTTGAAATAGACGTTGAAGGCACCCACGAGGACAATCACTGCGGCGATCGCCTTCATGAGATTGGAGACAGGGGTCTGGTAGGAGCTTACCTCCTGTGTGGCTTTGGTGAAGCCTGCCGCACCCTTGCTGGCGGCCATCATGTCGGACACGGTGAGCATCACCGCGCCCATAGCAAGCATACCCTTACGGGCGAAGGCTGAGTTGCCGAGGCGTGAGATAGCACGCTGACACTTTGATTTGATTTTCTGCATATACGCTGATTGATAAGTTCTTGAAAAGGTTATCGGGCGTTAAAGGCAATGCAGGGCGTTAAAGGCAGTGTCGGGCAGTAAAGACAACTTAGTTCAATAAAGGCATCGGTTGGAGAGAGAGGTATCGGGTTATACGAATATGGTTAGCGGCAAGTCAGTTGATGTCAAGCAGCGGATTCACATTTGATGATGATTTCTCCGAGGCCGGCGAGGGAGGCATCTTCAGAACTGGTTATGTTGCGGGCTTTTCTTGCAAGCTGTTCAACCGGAAGATAATTTGTCATCAGCGGCTTGGAGAGGGTCGGTTTCTCGGCCGGAGCCTTGACCGGCTTCTTGGCACTCTGTTGACCGCGCTTGATTTCGATTGCCTTGAATGAGTTTGCTTCATCGGATATGTCGATCTCAGCTTCATCGGGTGTGCCGGATTCATCGGCGGCTCCCGTAGGCTTTATGAAAAGATCCATACAGACAAGGACTGCATAATATAATATGAGTACGGCTGTCAGGCAGGTAAAAATAGTTCCGAACATGATTATCAGATTATTTTTGTTGTGAATGATTGTTGTTGCGGCAAGGGGAGAAAAGTAAGGCCGAGGGATGCGCCTCTGTCCTCGTGTCTTGAACAGCGTGCCATGTCAGGACTGAAAAATACGGTGTCATTGCCTCGCATGACCACATATCCGTATTGTTTGAGCCGGTTGCGTAAGATGGCTCGTCGGCGGTTGCCTGTGACCTTGACATTGGTTATCGGGGCAAGTCCTATCCTCAGGCGCAGTCTCTCACGACGTATTATTTCCTTGCGTCTGGAGGAAATGAACCGTGAGGCATCATCGGCATCGCGTTTCAGTCCCAAACGTCCGGCCATGCGTTTGACGGTGCGGAGACTCAATCCTGTCAGGCGTGACAGTTCGGACTGGGAATGAGTGCGGTAATTCTCCATCAGGATTCTCTCAGCTTCCTTGCGTCTGATGTCACGTTCCTTTTCAAGTCCGAGTTCGGCTGCTTTCGCCACCACACACCTCGTACCCACACCGATAGCTGCTGCTATCCGTGTATTCGTGTCGTGCGGATACATCTCACGCAGTGTGCGGAGCATATCATAAGACCATTTGATTGTTCTCATATCCAGTAAGTTTTTATGTGTTGCCGAGTAATGACCTGTTGTTTTTCCTGAATTGCCGAAGCCTGTCAAGATACCGGTTTACAAAAGTCCTGACTATTGCGTTCACAATATCGGAGCGGCATTTGCGGTCGATGTCGCAGGCATCGAGGGAGTCCGCAAGGTCGCGGTCGAGCTTGCATATCATGCGGTCATCTTTTTTCTCCCTGAAATTATACAGGGCAAGGTTCTTTCTGAAAAGCTCCCAGTCATCGTCATTGTCGGGCGACGGCTCAGGTTCGGGAACGGTATGCTGTTCCGGTGCCGGTGGCATGGTCTCCGCTCCGGGAACAAGGTTGCCGAGTCCTCCGAGCAGGTCGTTCAGTTTGGGGTATGGGGTGTCCTGGTTCATTCTTCTTCTGTATTTGGTATGCCGAATATGTCATTGTAAATATGGTCGAAGGCCGGTGAAACTACGAGCATCTGGTCGTCCATGCCGGAGATTGTGCTGAAACGGCGTAGTGTCTGGCGTTTATAAACGGTCGGTGCTATACGCACGTGTTCGCTCAGCTTCTTGTTCACGAGCTTCCATAACTCCTTTTCCTCTTTGGTGCCGACACCCTGTTCTTCAAGATTGGGTATTACATAGTGTACCGTTTTCATGGCATTTCCGATGCTTCGTCTCAATTCGACTATCATGGCGACAAATATAGCGGTGGAGGGTACGGTCAGATTGTCATAGTGGAACGGAGTCAGCAAATAATCCGTATTGGCGAAAAGTGCCAGCAACGCCTGGTCGTTGAGACTGCCTGCCGAGTCAAACAGAGCGAAGTCCACGGCGGCTGAGTTGTGCAGGTTCTCGATCAGCGCGATAAGAGCCGGCTCGTTGCTCATGCTGAAAGGATATATGTTATAAGGCAGCGGCACTCCTGCATAGGTGGCGGTGTCCGCTGTGCGTTTCTTGACGATGGACTGCTGCGGATCGGTGTCGAACACGGTCACGCTGTGCCCCCTTGACACAAGGTAGCTTGCGAAAAGGGCGCACAGCGTTGTCTTGCCGACTCCGCCTTTCTGATTGGCGAATGTGATTATACAGGTTGATTCCATTGATAGAAACTGTCGGTTGGTTTTTGAGCAAAATTATCATGGGCCGATTGCTAAACCCGAAATTCCGAACAGTTTTCATCATCGGATAATGCGATATTGTGTTGAAATGGCTATCTGAGCGTGTAATATAGTGGCTATCACGCACACATTGTCACCGGATAGAAGTCACGGGAAAGCCATTAGTTTTATAAGACGACTGATGTTTTCTTGATAATAGCTCAAACGAGAAGCGCAAGCCGTAAGCACATTATAGTAGCATAGTCGGCAAGGAGTTCATACCCCATTCTCAGGAAATAGTGATTGCATAGGATGCCTTTCCTCTTTCTATTAAGGGTAACCACTGAAAATTGCTTGATATGGAAGAAGATATATACCAGAATTATTACTATATTTGCACTCAAGACCAAGTAATATGCGTAATTCTCGGATTTCAAATGTGGCATTAAAGATAGCAAATAAGCTATCTTTACATCATCATAAACAAATTGCTTATAAATTCCTCAATCATAATAATTTTTTGATGGTAGCGGGGTTTTGTGTAGAACCAAATCGTTTCCAATCTAATACATTTTCTATTAGATATTTCATTCAACCATTATACATAAAATTTGATTATATAGATCTTTCTTTGGGTGATGTGATTGGAGAATGGGAATATACCGAGATAGATACTTCTTTAGATGAAATTTGCCGGGTGTATAATGATAAGCTATCTCATCTAAATTCAATAATTGATGTTGTCAATGCCGTATTGAATTGTCAAATCCGTTTTTATGGTAGTTCGGTTGCACGGACTGAATTATTTGCCTATTCGTATCTTGTCCTAAATGAATATGCTCAAGCTATCCCATTCTTAACTACTCTCATTACGCTAAATGACGATGATAACAAAGAATGGTATTCACCTATAATTTCCTCAGCTACTCACATATGTAAATTAATTCAACATAATAATTATGCAGAAGTCAGCGATATAATGCTTTTGTGGCAGTCATATACTCGCGGCAAATTAGGAGTTTAGGTTATGTATTTTGCTACATAAGCGACCTATGTATATTCTACTGCTACGGTTTAATATCAACAAAACTCGGCTATAAGATATTTGGATTTGTTGGCCCCAAGCTCATGCTGACAGTGAAAATGCACATTATCAAAAATATAATTAGCAAACCGGTAACAATAAGAGTTAGTAATGTAGAAAGCCAGGGATTTAACCGTCTTGATATGAAACGAGCAAACCATCGGACTATAATAATAGCCCCAATGATTGCAATTATCAAAGCCGATATGTAGAAAACTTCTTTCACTGCTCAAAATTAATACATATTCCTGACATAACCCCAAGAAAGATTACATTAACAGACTCCAAATGACGTTTCTAATTAAAATGGCGGTAAAAAGGCCATCGGATAAAAGTCACGGAATTACCTATCGTTTTATCGAGGACTCATCATCTATCCTGTCATAGTCCCCTTTGTAGCCTACTTCCCATTCCCTGTTCTGGCCTTGACCTGACTCCACGTCATGCGGCTTCCTTATTCCGGAACCGGGCTTTCGTCTGACGGCCGCGTTTTGTTTTTTGTCCTCGACGGGATTCTTGACAAACTGGAGCCGTCTTATATCGAAGCCCTCGTTTTCAAGATTTATAAGGACGCGGGCTTTCATGTCAAAGGCATACATTTCTCCCTCAATATCCCGGATTGTAAATCCTGCACTGCGGAGTGTCTGACGGTGTATATAACCTGTGCTGCTGTCAAATATGCTTCTCAGATCTGACAGCCGATTATTGTATTGTGTTGTCCTTGTCCCGTTGATTTCCACCATGTGGGGCACAGTCACCTTTCCGATCGAACAGAGAAAGTCCCGCTCCGCTTCCGTTGCCGGAGCGAATGACTCCACCCATTGAATACGGTTGTTGCGTCTCAGAGCCTCCCACATATGGGAACGGAGAGGACGGCTGTCTCTGCCTCGCCATATCTGCCCTTGTTTCACATAGGCTTTGTACTGGCGGCTCAGTATGTCGTTAAGCTCGCCGATGGTGATTTTTGGATCATTTGCTAACTGGGCGTCGATTTGTGAGTCTATTCTTGCGAACCGTTCATCAGGTGTCGCAAAATCCAGCAGCTCCTTTATCGGATATATCTTGCCTCCGTTGATGACAGCTTTCTTGTTATGGTCGATTATCATATAGCCGTATGGAGAATCTTTCTTTCCGAAAAACACAAGCTCGATACCGAATTTCCTTTTCAGTTCATCGGCGAGTTCTTTCTTGTTGGCGGTCAGGTCTCGGTATTTGGCGAATATGGCGCGGAGCTGTCTCCTGCGCTGGCGGTCGAATGTCGTTGAACGGTAATGTGAGCTGATTTCCTCCAGCGGTATTTTAAGACACACGGCACCGCCACGTTTTATGGATACCACTCCCTCATTGTCGTAACACTCATAACCGAGCGAGTTCATAAGAGCCTTGAACTGTGTGATGGATGCGAATTTATAAGACAAGGCTTCTTCCATATCCCTGTGTGCTTTCTCGTTAATGTCGTTTCCAAGCAACCGCTCGACCACACGTTGCGACCTTACCCGTTCATGGTTATGGTCTATCTTGCGACCGTCCGGTGCCACACGCGATGTTATTATATGTATATGTGTGTTGTCAGTATCGGTATGTCCGTAAACCAGCAGGGGCTGTCCTTCTTCTCCATATCCCATCTCCCGGAGATATTCATGGGCGAAGTCCAGAAGTTCCTGTTCCGTCTTTTCGTGTCCCCGGCATGAAAACTCCATGTGGAACTGCGCTTTCTTGATTCTCGGATTTTTGGAAGAGTAATTTTCAAGATAGGCGACGAGGTCGTCGGGGGTATGGTGTCCCAACATTTCGACCGCATCAAAATTTTTCATTTCCAGCAGATGTGCCGAGCCTTTGGCTACCTTGCGTTCATTATATCCGACTGCATGGAAGCAGGTGCTTGAAGGAAGTATTGTCGCTATCATGTGAATATATGATTAAGATAAAATCACGGTTTGGGATTATATGAGTATAAGGAACCGGGGCTATATGATAATTCGGTTATAGTTGCATCAGATGTTCGGATTATCCGTTCTTCAGTACACTGCGTATTATCTTGCTTACTACATCGGAGTGTTCGGCTATGATTTTATCCATAGTCTTCTTCAAGCCATCTATGGAAGGTATCAGTACCTCTTTATAATATGTCTCGCTCAACAATCCGGCTACGGAAAGTTCGTTGGCGCGTTTCATTGCCTGGTTGAGATTGCCGCCGGCCCAGCCAAGTTCGTCCTTGAATCTCCGGCAGAGCGAGGCCATCTCTTCCACGGCTTGCATACGGTCTTTCGCGTCCTTGTCGGAAAACTCCACAAGTGCGGCACGGATATACGAGCTTATGCTCCTGAATTCCTTTGAGCGGACTTTGAGCCGTTCAAGTTCGGTGTCGGTAAATAGAATCTCTATTCTGTTGGTTCTCTTTTCCATATTTTCCAGTGATTAAAAATCGGCGAGTTGCGAGCTGATTTTCTCCGCCCGACAGGGTGGCAAGTTACTTTTCTTCGGTAAAACTCCGTTTTATCCGGGGAAAAGTACAACTTGCTTAACAAATTCTGCACCTTTGGCACGGGTGCCCCGAAGCTCTCCCGACCTCGCTTCGCACGGCGAAGTTAGCTCACTCCGGTTGACCGCGCACAAATTCCGAACATAATCTTTTTATCTGACAACTTGGAACACCGGTACTTAATCAAAGGATAATCCTCTGCCCAATGTATCATATACTCTTATCATCACATACCGCTGTTATCCGATAGTGACTGCTGTTGCTGTCACGACAATCACATTATCATATACTGTGATAAGGCTTGTGTCAGAGCATGAAATGATGTGAAAATCAGATGAATATGTACTAAAATAATGGCTTGAAAATTTGCATAAGTCGTTGAAATTTAGTATATTTACATACTCGGAGCATTGCTTCGGGCGGTAGTTTGATGATGTTGAAATGGCATTATCGGACTATCTGAACATCATAATATCTCTCACCATGTTCGCACTTCTATTGATGATATATCTATTGCCCGTTGCGATAGTTGCAGGATTGTTGCTCCGCTTTATACGATGGTCGCTTGTAATGATTATACGTCTTGCCTGCCGGATTGTATCTTTGGTATGGCGTATGATTTGTTGGCTGCTTCTGCTCGGCTGGAGAGGATTGCGGTCGTTGTGGAGGCAGTATCGACACAGGACTGCTCCGTGAAATTATCTTTAAGGGAAGAAAATAGGAGGGCAGGCATAATCTTCTCCCTGCGGTGGGATTTTTCAGGCTGGGAAGCAAGAGGGAAAACAACTCTGATTTGGGCTGATGTGCGCCACCTTTACCGTCACCTTGACCGACACCTTATCCGCCACTTCTGCCGTCACCATTTCAGACACCCGTTCCGACACATTTACCGCCACTGATACAGACACACTTACATACACTCTTGGGGACACTCTTTCGGACACTTATGGGGACACCTTTGGGGACACTTTTACAGACACCTTTTCCGCCACTTTTTCGGTCAGTGTGCGCCACCTTTTTCGCCACCTTTTTTGAGGCTCCCGGACACCCGTCCACAGCACCGAACTTTTGCCCGAAAACAGGCGTTCAAGTATGAGAATCACAATTTTTAATAGTTAAATATTGTTTATTTGGCAAATATTCGGATAATAAGTGTTAATTTTGTGATGCTCTCGCAGGTAGTGATAAATCAGGGCAATTTTGACCTCCAAAATAGAGCGGAAAATGTGGTACAAACCGTGGTACATTGCTTCTCAATTACATCAACCAACAAATTGATAATCAATAAGATAATACCACTCTCACAAAGCCCGCTCGGATCACTTTGGTGTCGTAAAAAACACCGCAAAACGCTGAAACAATGACAGTTTCAGCGTTTTTTATTTTTCTGCTCACGGCAGAATACAGCAGATTTCGGAGCGTAGACGTGATATATGCGTGAGTCGCGCAAACGTGAGTCAAATTACTCACGGTAGTGACGCAGACGTGAGCCACCCCTCCCTCTCCTGCCGTGAGTCGGCTGAAACCGGGATACTTATCCCATGAAAAAGCGGACACCATGTGGGGCGCAGGGTTCACATTCAGCTATCCCCGACACCACTTTTGGAAAGGACGATACTTGTTTCTTAACATCATTTAAGAAATGAAAGGCTTCTTAACTAAATCCGGTGTTTAATTGACGTTTTTAGGTTCGAGCCTCTGTATTTTGCGCAGCTTTGCCGTGAGTCGCCGACTCACGCCTCTCATGATGACACCCTGATATTGCGTTTCTGATGATACGGATTCTTCCCGGCTTGACAATCCGGCGAATAATGATTATCTTTATGTAACCATTAAATCCGCAACGTATGAAAGAATCCTTTTTTGTAATGACTTTCTTTCCGAGAAAGCCCCACGTGATCACGGATGGCGAATATCCCATCTACGTCAGAATCTCCACGGCAGGCCAGAAGACCGAGTTTACAATCGGTAGGAAGGTCAATCCGGACAACTGGGACCAGAGACGCCAGAAAACCCTCGGCAAGTCCCGGCGCGACATCGAGCTGAACAAGTTCCTTGAAAACATGAGGTCCCGCTTCTGCGAGATACACAACCGTCTTCTCATAGAAGGCAAGTATATCAATCCGCAGATTCTAAAGAACCATTATTTCGGACTGGTCGAGAAGCCAAAGATGCTGTGCGACGTTTTCCGCGAGACCAACGTCAAGCGCAAGGAAGAATGCGAGCGCGGTGACATCTGCAAGACCACCCTCGGACGCTGGGAGCGGTGCGTGACCTACCTCGAAGAGTTCATGAGCCTGAAGCTGGGCGAGACCGACATCCCCATCAAGGACGTGACCGCAGGCTTCATCCAGGATTTTGAGCATTTCCTGCGCATGACAAAGGAATGCGCCAACAACACGACCGTCCGCTATCTCCGTTACCTGAAGAATGTGATACAGTATGCCATCGCAAACAAGTGGATAACGGATGACCCGTTCATCGGGAAGCGTTTCAAGCGCACAAAGGCCGAGAGGGGCTTCCTGACCGAAGACGAGTTGCGCCGCCTCATGCTCCTCGACCTCCGCGGCTTCCCCCGTATCGAATGTGTCAGAGACGTATTTGTGTTCTGCTGCTTCACCGGCCTCGCGTTCATCGACATCAAGACTCTCAGGCGCTCCGACATATCGACCGACGCGGACGGGAAGATGTGGATAAGGAAGGCCCGTGAGAAGACAAGCGAGACGAGCATCATCCCCATGCTGGAGATTCCGGTGAAGATAATGGAGAAATACCGCGACCATCCCACCGTGGTGACGAGGGGTGTTGTCCTTCCGGTAATGACCAACCAGAAGGCGAACGCATATCTGAAGGAGCTTGCCGACCTCGCGAAAATCCAGAAGCATCTTACGACCCATATCGCCCGGCACACGTTCGCCACTATGTCGCTCAACAACCACGTTCCTTTGGAGACCATCTCCAAAATGCTTGGTCACAGCGATATAACAACGACGCAGATATATGCGAAAATGCTTGACAAGACCATTTCCGAGGATATGGAGACGATGCGCAACAAATTCAACGGCATGTCATTCTGAACAATCAGACAAAGGAAATGCGGCAATCGGAAACAGCTCCGGTTGCCGCATTTTTTTCAGGTGCCCCAGTCTTCAAATTTAGGACGGTATGACAATGCGAGGAAATCCCTCACATCGTCCTCGTCATACAGGATTTTGCCGTCAAGACGATAAAACGCGATTCTGCCGCTGTCGCGGTACTGTTGCAATGTGCGGCGTGAGATATTCAGATGGTCTGACAACTGCGCGTCCGTCATGAATCTCTTTCCCATGATTGTCGGCCTGTGGCCGGAGATGAGCCGGCCGGCCATGTCGGTGCAATCCTTGCATTGCGCGAAGAAGGTTTTTATCGCATCGTCGTGTTTTGAATAGTATCTACCCATTATTGTGTCCCTCCTTCTATGTTGTATTCCAAAATTCTCGTTGAGATTTAGAAAAGATTAACGTTAAAAATCAATTGCTTATATTTCTGTGCCGATTGTGTAGGCACAAAAGAGTCATGATCGAGGCCTCTGCCCCAATCAAATAACCGGCAATCGGTTAGAGCCCGAAATGCCTTGTAGTAAAAAAAGTCCTATCAGGCAAACTTCTATCAGTCACGCCCCATCGGGCTGACAGTTTACTTATTCAGCATAATAGGAAAGACGCCACAACCTTTCTTTTAGATGCAGCCAAGGCTCATCAAGGAGGCGAGAGTAGCCGTCTTACTGTATTTGCCTATAAGACTTTTGTGTGTCGCATTATCTAACGGCATTCATATCTGCGGTTTGATTTCAGTACGGAAAATATTATGTTGGAGAGCTTGCGGGCTATCCGGATTATGGCTTCCTGCGACTTCATTCCGCGAGTGCACAATGCGCCGAACTTTGCGGAGAGTTCCGCGTCGTGCCGTATGGCTATCCATGAGGCCTCGACTATTTTTGGACCGAGGAATTTGTTTCCCCGGAAAGTCTTCTCACCGACGTATTCCTTGTCGCCGCTTGACGACATCATCGGCACGAGTCCGAGGAACGATGCGAACTGGCGCTGGTTACTGAAGCGACCGATGTCGTCAATCTCGGTAAGCAGGCTCATGGCAATTGTCGAACCAATGCCGGGAACCGACATCAGGATGCCGTATTTCTCGGCATACCTGTCGCTGCGCGCCAGCGAGCGCAATCTGCGGTTGACATCAAGGAGGCGTTCCCTGTAATGGAGTACCTCGGCAATGAGCAGGTCAAGCGAGACCCGGGTGTCGGAGAGCAACCGCACGTCATTCTGCAACCACGTTATGAAACTTCTTGTCCAGTGGCGGTTGCTTCGGAAATATTCTTCGGGGTACTCCACGCCGTTGTTGTACAGCAGATGCTTGATTCTGGATTTTATGCCGCCGGAAAGCTTCACAATAGTGGCGCGGTGGCGTACCAGCGCACGGTCGTCGAGGCTGTCCTTCGAGTGAATGTACACACTGCCGAGCTCGCCGCGCATAAGGGCTTTGGCCAGCTTTTTTGAATCCACCGGGTCTGACTTCGAGACCTTTTCCTTCTGGGTGGTCGGAACGTCAGCCGCATGTACCACGGTGCATTTTATACCAAGCTCAGTCAGGGCATAATAGGTCGAGAAGCCCGAAAACCCCGTCTCGTAGGCTGCATGGTAGCTACCGTTAGGATAATGCTTGTTCAAATGTTCAAAGAGCTCTTTGGCCGAAGCCTTTTGAGTATGAGTGCGCATAAACCCAGAGGGGGTGAGCACCGTGACACTCCATGTTCTCAGATGGACGTCAATACCAATAGAGATATTTTGTCCGCTGAAATCTTTTTTGTTACTTTGTACCATAGACGTATCGGTTTTGCTGTTAATGTATTTTGCTTTTACAAATTTACATGCAATTGCCCTTACGTCTATCTTTTCTCCTCACTCCTCTCGGGGGAAAGCCTTAGCGGCAAGGGGGCAGACAGCCCCCGTTGAGCGCCCCGTCAGCTAATCTGATGCAAACATAGTGACTTTATTATGATGGCGTAAACATCCTCTGCCTTGTAACAGCATTTTCTCCCATGACGTATGAAACCGATTCTGCCACCGTTCTGAAGATTGCGCACCTGCCTTGTCGAGATATTCAGGATTTCGGCGGTTTCCTCCAGAGTAAGCCAGTCTCCCGGTTTTTTATCCCGCAATCTGTCAAACAGCGTGTGTATCATGTCATGGAGGTATGCCATACGCTCAAACATCATGTCAAGCACCTCTTTTTCAATCTGTACTACTTCCATTTTTGTGAATTTCAGGAAGTTTCCAATTGAAAAAGCCGACGGGATCCCTCCCGTCGGCCACCACTAAATCCACAATCAGAATAATTCATGACTGCGATTCGATTGCGAATTTAGTGATTTATTTCCAATCGGCAGTGGTTTTCAATATATTTTCGCCATGACCGGAGCAAATTCCAGTCCTTTGCCCTTGCCGATCACCACGGCATCATAGAACTCGTGGCCGCGTCGGTTGACAAAGGGGATTGTCGAAGTGTAGCGGTGGGTCAGCAGATGGTGTATCTCCTTCTCGCTGAACTTATGCCCCATGAACTGCAAGGGCATGGTGAAGCCGCAGACGTGGCACTTCATGACACGGGGATAGCGCAGCACAGAGTGTCGGCCGCATATAGGACACACGTGAGTGTCGGGAGTGGTTCTGAACAGACGGCTGTCGTTGATGAGCTGCTCGGTCTTGTCATAGATGCGCTTGCCGAACTCAGCCATCAGTTTCGCGCCGCCCTTGCTCATCTTGCGATTCGCATAGAGGCGTTCTGCCTCTACCTGATCCGCGAGAAGGTTCTCCAGCGCATAGGTCTCGTCGAATGTTGCCAGAAGCAGCCTGCCATCGGCGGAGATTACCGGCTCCCCGCATACGTCGATTATGAAACCGTTGTTGCGGAGACGGTCCAGGGCATCGGTGACATCATGGCTGTCCGCGCTGAACGGCATACCGGGATTGAAGCGGTCGGAAAGTTTGCGCATCAGTGTCGCCATCACACCGAGCAGGTCGTTCATCTTCGGAGGCTCAGGCGCCTTGCTCTTATGGGTAAAGCAGGATTTACCCGTTATCCTGATTTCTACCGAGGAGGGGACCTCGTCGCAGCAGAACCAAGGCATAGTGCCAAAGAAGGGTGTGCCGTCGATTTCCATGCCGATGACGAGCTCGGTTGACACCGTCGCACCGGTCATGGCCGCGTCGAAACGCTCTGCGATGATGTCATATACTGCCTGTGTGTCAGTGTCGGGCATGAAAGGTTTCTTGCCGGTGGTTATGATGCCGTGAGTGTGAGGCACTTCCTCGTCAGCGGCGAAGGGATAACCCTTTGCCCAGCGGCAGCGTTTGAGGATGTATCCCCGCATGGATTCCGGGAGCTTGGGATTATTGGTGAAGGGCGACGATATAAGCCCGTCCAGAAAGAGACGCTCTGCAATGTCACGGGTCTTTGCGAATGGCATTGACAGACGGGACCAGACATCGGCCTGCAATGTGGCGAGTGTGTAGAGTGCCGGAGCCTCGCTGATTTCGTCGTCTGTCTCCAAGCAGGTGGATGTGAGATTCCCAGGTGTAGTGATAGCTTCGTGTGCCTTGGCACAGTCTTCCTTAGAAGCATAGGTTGTTGTCGGATAGAACTTCACCGTCTGACCGAGCACCTCTCCGCTGACCATGAGCGAATGAGTGGTGACCACTTCGTGAGCCGTACGCGCGGCGGCATCATCACGGAGATAGCTGTTGGCCACGGCAAGGATAAGCATATCCTGACGGCAGACAGGATCTACGAGCCGGGGGAACATGGCGCGGTATGCCTCGGTCACGTTGTATTTGAACGCCTCATTCATTGCCATCGCGACAAGACCGGACTGGGCGAGATTGTACATGGCACGACCGCGGACTCGGGTTTCGTAGGCTCGTTTCAGTGCTTTTTTCTCCAGACGTGTCACCCACATTCTGCTTGTGGGTGCGCCGACCTTGAAGAATCGGCAGATATTGGAGAACCTGCCTTGCGCGTCGGCACCACCGTCGGAAGCGAAAACCACTTCCCTGCCGCCGCGGATGAGATCTCCGATATAATCGGCGTATGCCTGATCTTCGGCGGAGATACCGTTGCGTCCGGGTTCGCCACGTGTGACGCGCAGGCCGTAGGAGTATCGCTCAGGCACTATGGGGAGAGCGTCCTTGCCAGGGAGTACTCCGACGCCATAGGGCGCGATAAAGTCCTTGGGGACAGTGATGACGGCTGTCTTGGCGTCGTAGAAAACGCCGGGAGCGGATACTTTGTTGTTGACGTTGAGGGCGCGAGCGATGGCGGAAGCCACGGCGGTGGTTTCTGTAATTATGACTTTCATGTCAGTATTTTTTGAGGGTGAATATTTTTTTGAGCGGTCGCCGGTTGCAACCTTGGAGAGAGATGAATCTCGGATTGAGTGGTGGATGAATGACACGGGGAGTTCGCGACCTCCCCATGTCGGGCGGGAGGGATACCGGAAATATCGCTTGCGCACGCGACATAGCGGCAGTCAGATTATTTCAATATTGCGGATAGTGGTGAGATCAGATTCTGGGACCTTTGGACTTCTTTTGCTCCTTCTGCTGGGTCTCGTTGTTGGGTTCAGTCTGACCCTTACGGAGCGGCTCTCGGATATTCTTTGTCGCCTCGTTGGTCTGACCGTCGTTGTTGACGGACAGCTGAGTCTTGCTTTCCTCGGCGATGCCGACGACTTTGCTGCGGTCAGGATATTCGCGGGTGGTCTCCGGCTGCCCCTTCTGCGGGTCAAACTGAACATAGATGATGCAGTCGTTGCCGAACTTATCCTTGCTTTCTCCTACACGGACAAGTTTGCCGGCCATGTAGTCGGCCTGTTTCTGCTCGTCCAGCGGAATCTTGCACCACTGGTGCAGACGCTTGATGTTGCCGTCCTTGTCGAGCCAGTTGCCCTGTGTCTGCTTGTCACCTTCAGGTGCCTGGGTCTGAGCATCCTTATTGCGGAGTTCCTGATTCTCCTTGCGGTAAGGTTCGGAATTGAATCCGACATCGCGCTTCTCGACGCTATACTGAAGGTCAGCATAGAATTTTCGACCGTCGGCGAGTTCTACAAACTTCTTGGGCAGAATGCCACCGTTTTTCAGGATTCCGATTTCTCTCATTGTCAGCTCGATATTGGCGATTTTCGGCTTTATATAGGTGCCATCCACCGTCTGGCTCTCAATCTCGTTGGTCAGTTTGTCAAGGCTGACAATACATTTTTGTACTTCTCCTGTCTTCGGGTCAACGAGGTCAACGGCTTTACCGAGGTTGCCGGTCTTGCGCAGCTGAGCCTTGTCCTGCTCTGTGAATGTATAGCCACGATACTCCTGTTCAAGATTGGGACGACTCTTCATGAAATGGGGCGAAAGAGTGATACTTCCGTCAGGATTATGCTTGAACGAAAGTTTGGCATCCGCCTCTATGCGCTGTCCATCGAGCACGGGGGCAATTCGGACGAGATTCGGAGACTTGTGATTGTAAATCATCTGCCGGAGGTCTCCGTTCTGTTCGAGCTGCTGACGTGTCACGCCCCACTCCTTTTCGATGGTTGCCCAATCAATTTTGTTGGGGTCGATAGGAGCTGCCTTAATCGCCGTGGCTGCCGCCTCCGGTTGGCTCTGTACATTGTCAGGCTCGGGCTGAGGGTTTACCTCCGGTTCCTGCACCGGGGTCTGTTCTTGCGATTGCGTCTGAGCCACAGACTTCACATCTACTTCGTAAGGTTTGAGCATCTCGCCGTTTGACACCGGGTCTTGGATAAGGTCGGCCATTGCGGGAGCAATTGCGTCATAGCGGTCGGCGGGGAGTTTGAAGAATCCGAACAGAGAGGGGTTCTTTGCCTGACGGATGAAGTTTGACATGAACGCTTCGAGGGGGTTCTGCCCCTTGTTGAACTTAACGAGGTCGCTCAACTTGGCAGTCTTTGCGTCTGCCATCTTCGGGGTGCCGTCGGGATTCTGACCGACGACCGCGCCTACCTGTCCCGTCTCGTTGTTGCGGGCAATCAGCACCTCCTGGTCTTGGAGTTGTTCCATAAATTATTTTGTTTTTGAGTTTACGCCTTTATTGGCGTTCTGTTTGATTCTATCCTTTATATCGGTGGCTCTCGGGTCATCGGAATGGACGAAGTTCTTTTCGATAAATTCATCGAACTGTTCCTGGGTGGTAAATACCGTATGTCCGTCAAGACTGATATAATATTTCAGTTTCTCATCGCTGCGGTAACGTTTAATTGTCCTTGTACTCAGGTTAAGGCCTATTGCTATGTCCTGCACCATTATTATGGTCTTGCCTTTGTAGCTCAGCCGCACCCGGTTTGTCTTGGCTACCAGTTCACCCAGAGAGTTGGCGATTTTTGACAACAGGAATATTGCAATTCCAAATGTGTCCATTATCCATTTCTGATATGGCTGGTTGTTGACCGGAGGTTGTGGTGGTGGTTTTGTCATATCCATATTTTCGGGTTCTTTTTGTTTGATGTTGCAAAGTTAGCAGGTAAAAATCCGGCGGTTAATAGAGTATTTCAATAGTACCGAAAGATAAATTTCAAAAAATTTTTAGAATTTATTTTGTTGCTGTATTTCAGCTGTTTATTTTTTACGTTATATCCGTAAGGCTTGATATTTATCGTTTTTATCGGTAGTATTCGGTAGTTAAATCGGGTATTATGCGTTGGCATACTCGCAGTTAAGTGTTCTTACAGCTGCCATCAGGAAATACGCTCTGTCTCCGTCTTCGGGACTTCTGCGTATGATTTCGCCCCGGGTTTTGTAATATTTGTCCGAAGGATAATCCAGACCGAACAGACGATGCACCCGGCTGATAATCTCATTGCTCGTTATATTGCCGCCGTTGATCATCTTCATGGAGATTATCATATTGATGATTTCACATACGGCGGTGTATTTAGATGACAGTCTGACCTTCTTTTCAACCTTCGGTGATTCCTCACACTTCGGCTCTCCGGTCTCGCATGACGTTGTGACGCCATTCTCCACTAACAGCTCCAGCTGTCGAAGCAGCCCCTTGGCTATTTCAAGGATACGGGCCGCGTATCCCCTTAGTTTCTTCCCGATGGTGTCTCCGATGATATGGGAGACTTCCGAGATGAACATGGTAAGTCCGGTATGTATCTCACGCCAGTTCAGCGAACTGTGGACGAATGAGACGATTATGGAGCGCATATCCTCATAGTGCGCTTTCATGTCGGTTTCATTCCCGTCTTCAAGATTCAGGAAGAACCGGGTTTTCAGGAGGGTGAATGTCATATCCATAGTTTTTGAAGTAACTTTAATCCGGCGGACTAATTTGTCGCCCGTTTGCGAAATCCAAACACGACAGCGGCTGGATGTGTTTGTATTTTATTCTGTCTGTTAAGGTGTTACAAAGTGACACTGAAAATTCAAAAACACATCTGACTACACTTTTATTATGTGAATCAATCTGAATGTTAAAATCATTATGGCGGACAACTATTTGATTGTTAGAGTTGTTTCTCTTTAAATGCAATAGTATGATTTAACAGATATATAAATTCCATAAATGTCACGTCCCCGCAAGACAATCCCACAAGAACCTGCCTCAGACTGCCACGGGTGCAGAAAATATTGCTGTACAGCGCGTCGGATGAGAGCATTGCCGATTACTCGAAGACATTGCGAAAATTCGGTGATGCTTTCGAGACCGTAAACAATATCACCGAAGCAAAAAAGATGCTCAGGACCCGTCAGTTTGATTCTCTTATAGCTGACCTGACCAACTTCGAGGGTAGCGGCAGAAGACTCATCCACTGGGCCAAGGCGCATATGCCCGGTTCATTCAAGACCCACGGCTATATGCGTACTGACATTCCCAACCTTATCAAAAACATATACTGCCAAGGTATTGACCAGAGGTTTTATTACGACCATGCCGATATAGACCATCTCACCAAGGTCATATTCTCGATAAGCATAAACCATCCGGACATGACATGGGTAAGGGACATAACCGTCGGACAAAAGGAACTCAGACGCATTATCGGAAAGAAGTCTGCAATGGAATGTCCCGTCTTGCTGCAAGGGGCGAAAGGTGTAGGCAAAGAGCCTCTTGCATTGCTGGTACATTGTATGAGCAATCGTGTCGCTTACAATTTTCTGGTGCTTGACTGTAATCCACGCCAGAAATTTGACTACGCATATCGAGAGAACAGGGACTGCCAGTCCAACAGACAAGCTTTGAGGGAGAACTTTGAAGCATTGTTCGGCGAAGCCAACAAGGGCACTGTTTACTTCCGCTCTTTCACACATATGTCCCCTATGGCGCAGGAAGTGCTTGTGGATGTGTTTGAAAGAGGTTTGTGCCGTAATCCCGAGACAGGCCATATGGTCAGGTTCGAGGGAAGGATAATCTTTGCAACAAACAAGTCTTTGCCGGAACTGGTCTCAGCCAACAAAGTGTCAGCCAGACTGTATAATCTTCTGATGAATACAACAATGTCCATAAGCCCGCTGGCAAAATACCGGGATGAGCTTGTGACAATGGCAAAAGCCATGGTGGAGCTACATTGCGCCAAGGGACGTGGCAAAGGAATGACCTTCACATCCGCTGCCGAGAAACTGATAAGGAACTATGCTTGGCCGGCGAATATCGAGGAAATGAGCATGATCATGGAGTCTGCCATCTCAACAGCCAGAATGAGGGAAATCGGAGTCGGAGATCTGTCACTCATCACTTCTGAACAGGATGATTTCCTGAAGGTATCCCTGCCGGATACCCGGGAGGGACTTGAAGCCCTTATCCGTGATCATAAGGGATGTATTGCAAAAGTTGCAAGGGCCTGTGGATTCTCACGGAGTATGATATACAAGCAAATGAATATTCATGGGATACCTGTTGGATATAAATAATATCAGCTCGCCATGACAATGAATTTCATTCGCTGTCATGGCGGGCTGACATATTCTCAAAGTTTGGGGCCGGCGGCGCGAAACCCTACGGGCGGAGTGGCTCCACAGCCTCCGATTATTATGCGGGAACTTAACGGTTCTCGCTGGCGATAACCGGGAGACGCAGGTTCGGCAACCATTGTTTCCTTCGGGCCGGTTGCCTGAGACGGGTTATCTCTTACTTCGACCCTTTGGGTATCGGGATGCGGCTTGTTCTCATCTCCGTCCTGTTCCTCTTTCTTGGGAGCGAGGGCGGCGGTGATTTTGCGGTCGAGGGCTGCGAGGTCGGATTTGAGTTGCTTCAACTCGTCCTCTTTGCCCCACTGCTTGGCGACGATGGCTTCGAGCTGGGGAACGTCGGCTTTAAGTTTGGCGGTGCGTTCCTCATACTGGGCGATGATACCGGGTATCTTCTCCAGTGCGTTGACGAAGTTCATGCAGGCGGCGTGGGTGTCGCTCATGGCGATGAAACCGTTGTTGTTACTTGTATTTATAGTTGCCTTCTACTACAAAACGGTTTTGGACTGACTCTTTGCCGTCAACGACTGTGCGCTCCGAGATAATGCTGATGGGGAAGCCATAGACCTCTCCGATGCGCTTGTACTGACCGTGCGTGTCGGTTTTCATCGCCAACCCTTGCAGGTGGATACCCATATTCTGCTCGTCTCGGAGATTGCAGGTGTCGATAGTGAGAATTGTTGACGGGGTTGCCGTCTTTGTCCCGCTGAACGACCGAAGCATACCGGGTAGCGTCCTCTTTCATACGACTTATTGCCGCCTCGTTGTTGGCAATGTCGTGGCTGATAGTCTGGAGTCTGAACTTGGAGTCGGAAATGCC
>PDYJ01000015.1_pt1 | contig 63780 bp, 56 predicted proteins | sample 1430841 | NCBI WGS metagenome assembly PDYJ01 (sample SAMN07237672, study PRJNA390542) | Gut metagenome, whole genome shotgun sequencing project. | isolation source: fecal pellets | host: Mus musculus | place: USA: New York, NY | collected 2016-10
AAGAGTGCTGGGGTTCCGATTATTGTTGCTGTGAACAAAGATTGATAAGCCAGGCGCAAATCCTGATCATGTTATGGAACAACTTATGAAATATGGTTTAGTTCCTGAAGATTGGGGTGGCGATACAATCTTTGTTAAGATCTCTGCTAAGACTGGTAAAAATGTTGAAGAGCTCTTGCAAATGATTTTACTTCAAGCTGATGTCATGGAACTTAAGGCTGATCCAGATCAAAAAGCAATTGGTACTGTAATTGAAGCTCGTCTTGATAAGGGCCGTGGTTCAGTAGCAGATATTTTAGTTCAACAAGGTACATTAAAGGTTGGAGATCCAATTGTTGTTGGTGATACATTTGGCCGTGTTCGTGTTATGACTAATGATAAGGGACGTAGAGTGAAGAAGGCTACCCCATCTACTCCTGTAGAAATTACCGGTTTAAATGATGTTCCAGAAGCAGCTGATAAATTAGTTGTCTTTGATGATGAAAAGACTGCTAGAAGCGTTGGTGAACAACGTGCTAAGAATGCCTTAGAAAAACAACGTGAAAATGTCCAACATGTTACTTTAGACAACTTGTTTGATACAATGAAGAAAGAGAACATGAAGGAAGTTGACATTGTTCTTAAGGCTGACGTTCAAGGTTCAGCAGAAGCATTGCAACAATCTCTTGAAAAGATCGAAGTTGAAGGTGTAAGAGTTAACATTATTCACTCTGGTGTTGGTGCCATTAATGAATCTGATGTTACTTTAGCTGGTGCTTCAAATGCATTTATTGTCGGTTTCAATGTTCGACCAACTAATACTGCTAAGAGTCAAGCAGATTCTGAAGGTGTAGATATTCGTCTATATAACATTATTTACAAGGTTATGGATGATGTAGAAGCTGCAATGAAGGTATGCTTGAACCTACATACGAAGAAAAAGTTACTGGTAACTTAACTGTTCGTGAAACTTGGAAGGTATCTAAGATTGGTACAATTGCTGGTGCCTTTGTTGATAACGGATATGTTACTAGAGATTCAGGTATTCGTGTAATTCGTGATGGTATTGTTAAATATGATGGAAAAGTTGCATCTCTAAAGCGTTTCAAGGATGACGTTAAGGAAGTTAAGCAAGGATTTGATTGTGGTATCACAATTGAAAACTTTAATGACATTAAAGTTGACGATCAACTTGAGGCCTACGAGATGCAAGAGGTACCTGTTAAATAGGCATCTTTTTTCACAAAAAGGAGCTTAATTATGAAACATAGAATTGGTCGTGTAGAAGGCGAAATTTTACGTGAATTGACAAAGATATTACGTAAAGATATTCGTGATCCACGTTTAAATGATGTCACTATCACAGCTGTAGAATGTACAAATGATTTATCATATGCGACTGTTTACTACAGTATGTTGACAGATGATCCAGCAAAGGAAAAAGAAGTAGCTGAAGGACTTGATAAAGCAAAAGGTATGATGCGTCACTTGCTTGGTCAAAACTTTAACTGTTTACAAGGTTCCTGAGTTGATTTTTAAACGTGATACTTCTGTTGCTTATGGTTCTAAGATTGATAAGTTAATTAATCAAGTCAAGAAGCAAGATCAAGAACGCGAGAATAAAAATAAATAAATGAAAGAGACGCCGAAAGGCGTCTTTTATTTTGGAGATTAAATAATGCTAAATGGAATTGTAGTAGTAAATAAGCCACGCGGAGTAACCAGTAGTGACTGTGTTTATAAATTACGAAAAATTTTACAAATTAGAAAAATTGGACATGCAGGTACACTGGATCCAGAAGTAAATGGGGTATTACCGATTGCAATTGGCCAAGCCACAAAGCTAATTGAATTGATGCATGAAAAACCAAAGTCATATATTGGAAGTGGAATGTTTGGGAGAGCAACTGATAGCTATGATTTAGATGGAACAACCACTGCAGAAGAAAAGATAGTTACGCCATTTACAAGTGATGAAATTATTAGTGGAATGAAGAAACTTACTGGAAAGATTGATCAAGTTCCTCCAATATATTCTGCTGTCCGTGTTAATGGTAAAAGACTTTATGAATATGCTCGAGAAAATATTCCGGTAGAGCGTCCAAAAAGAAAAGTAAACATCTATAATTATGAATTAACTCAAGATCCAGAATATGATCCACTAGAAAAAACAGAGAGTTTTAATTTCGCCATTCGCTGTTCTAAAGGAACCTATGTAAGGTCTCTAGTAAATGATTTGGGAGAGGAATTGGGAGTTCCGGCTGTGATGACCAGTCTTACTAGAACTAGCAGTTCAGGTTTTGATTTAAGTCAAGCGGTAGATTTAGAAACTATTGAAAAAGAAATAGAGTATCCTGAAAAATGGCTCCAACCAATTGATAGCTTTTTTGTAGATTTACCCCAGCTTCAAATATCGCCAGATCAATTTAAAAGAGTTTCAAATGGAGCAAGCATTAAATTGAATACCAGTTATGCTAAGGTAGCTTTGGTTTATAATGGACATATAAAAGCTATTTATCAACGACAAGGTAAAATTTATCGTCCTGAAATGATGCTTTTAAAAAATGAATAGTGAGAGTAAAAAATGAAAGTAATAACCTTAGATTATCCTATTTCTGCACCTATCACGACTAAAAAGGTAATCTTAACGCTAGGTTTTTTTTTGATGGGGTGCATATCGGACATCAAAAACTCATTAAAGATGCCAAGCTCATAGCAGAACAAAAGAACTTACCATTGATGGTAATGACTTTTGATAAACATCCTAAAGAAATTTATAACAACGATCATAAATTTGTCTATTTAGAAACTGAGCGAGAAAAAGAGCATAAAATGGAGAAGTTGGGAGTAGATTACTTAATCATTATTAAATTTACTAAAGAATTTAGCCAACTTTCACCTCAAGATTTTGTTGATCAGGTGGTAATGAAACTCAAGGCTGATACAGTAGTAGTGGGTTTTGATTATACTTATGGCCCCAAAGATATTGCTAATGTAGAAAATTTTCCTAAATTTGCTAAAGATAGATTTAAAATTGTAGTGGAGCCAAAACAAGCAATAGATAAAATAAAAGTAGGCTCTACCTATATTAGAAAAGCTATTCAGCATGGAAACGTTGAATTAGCAGCTGAGTTACTTGGCCAGCCTTATGAAACTTCTGGTGTTATTGTTCACGGTTTCAGACGTGGACATAAAATTGGCTTTCCAACTGCTAATCTTGAAATCTCTGACTCTAAAGTTTTACCGGCTGAGGGAGTTTATGCAACTAGAGCAAAGATAAATGGAAAATGGCATGATGCTATGACTAGCGTGGGCTACAATGAAACTTTCAAAACAAATCATGGTTTAACAATTGAAACTAATATTTTTGATTTTAATGAAGAAGCCTATGGTAAGCCGCTAACTTTAGCCTGGTATAAATTTATTCGTAAAAACAAAAAATTTTCTGGTATAGAAGATCTTTCACATCAATTAGATCAGGATAAGTGTGATATTAAACAATATTTTTATAAATTGAAAAAACTAATTTTAGGGTTACTTTTATATAATCTATGTGATAGAATATTTCTATCAATTGAAATTTAATATTTGAAAGAAGGTTACGCCGTTGCGTTTTTAATCTTGCAAAATAGCATAGTTGAATTTTAATAATTATTTTTCTTTTATAAGGACAACTGTGCACTTTTGACAAGATTGAACGTAGATGGGGATCTTCTTTATTATTGCTTAGCGAGGAGAAAGTCTACACTTGTCAAAAGTGTAGGCTTTTTTCGTGAGGTGATTAATATGAGTAATATTAATATTTCAAATCTTTCTTTTAAATATCCAGATAGCTCAGATAATATATTTAATAATTTAAGTTTAGACTTGGATAGTAGTTGGAAATTAGGTTTAGTAGGAAGAAACGGAAGGGGAAAGACGACCTTCTTAAATCTTTTACGAGGTAATTTAAGGGGAACAGGAAAGATACAAGCTAAACTTGAATTTAACTATTTTCCGCTTACTGTGAATGATAAAAAACAATTAACTTTATATGCGCTGCAAGAACAAGTTTCATTTGAACAGTGGGAGCTTGAGCGTGAATTAAATTTAATGAAAGTTGATCCTGAACTTATTTGGCAGCCTTTTAATTCTTTAAGTGGTGGAGAACAGACTAAGATTTTGTTGGCATTATCCTTTATTAATAAAAATAGTTTTCCTTTAATTGATGAGCCCACTAATCATTTAGATGAAGACTCCAGAATGCAGGTTATAGCTTATTTACAACAACATTCTAATGGCTACATTGTGGTGAGTCACGATCGTGCTTTCTTAAATCAAGTAACAAACCATATCTTAGCAATTGAAAATACCGAAATTCATTTGTATCAGGGAAATTTTGCCAGTTATGAAGATACAAAGACAAAGCGAGATAAGTTTAATCAAGATAAGAATGAAAAACTTCAAGGTCAAATTAGAAGTTTGAACGAAAGTAGAAAGCGAGTAAAAGGATATTCTCTTCAATCAGAAAACAATAAAAAAGCAAGTGCTCATAAAAATGAAATCCATGCATTCATTAATAAAGGTTTCTTTAGTCATAAAGCGGCTAAAATAATGAAAAGATCGAAGAATCTTGAAAGAAGAATGGATAAGAATATTCAAGATAAAAAAGGCTTAATGACAAATATTGAGTCTATTTCTGAATTAGAAATGAACTTTCATCCCAACTATCATGGAACTCTATTAGAAGCGCAGCATTTAGATCTTACAGTCCAAAATAAGAAATTGTTTGAAGATTTAAATTTAACTATTAAAAATCATGGGATTGTAGCTCTAGAAGGAAAAAATGGATCTGGAAAGTCTACATTTTTAAAAAATATTTTAAAACCAGATAAAAATGTGATTTCTCAAGGAAAGCTTGATATTGTTAATGGCTTAAAGATATCATATTTACCACAAAATTTTATTGAATATTCTGGTACTTTATCTCAGTTTGCAGAAAAAGAAAAAATATCTTATGAAAATCTATTAAATATTCTTAGAAAAATGGGTTTTCCGAGAGAAAGCTTTGCCACAAAAATTGAAGAAATGAGTATGGGACAGCAAAAAAGAGTGGCGATTGCCAAATCATTGGTAGAAGAAGCAGATATATATTTATGGGATGAGCCAGCTAATTATTTAGATGTGTTTAACCAGGATCAGTTAATTAACATGTTAAAAAAAGAACAACCGGCAATGCTATTAATTGAACATGATAAGTATTTTATTAGTCAGGTTACAGATAAACGAATAAAATTAGGAGATGTAAAAGCTAAATAATTAAAGGAGAAAAAATTGGTATTTGACTATAAAAAAGAATATAAAGATTTATATTTTCCAAAAAAGAAACCTGAATTAATAACTATTCCTGAAATGAACTATCTAGCAGTTTCAGGAAGCGGGGATCCAAATAAAGAAGATGGAACATATAAAACATTCTAAGCTAAATAGTGAATTAGTTATCCGACGGGATAATTGATTCACTATTTTTGTTCTTTTGTAGAATAGAAATAGTAGTAAAACTATATGTCACACGGCCTTTAGACGCTTGACGTCGTATATAAAACTGGCAGTTTTGCTTAGGTTTTCAATAGTCTCTTCGAAGAATGTGGACACTTTGATGTCGAGTTTAGAAAATTAGATCTGATTTCTTAAGTATATACGTTTTACTACTTAGCTTTAGGAGGTTTTAATCATGCAAGTTACTTTTGGAATTGATGTAAGCAAGTCTACTTCTACTGTTTGCGAGTTAATTGGTGAAAGCAAAAATGAGCTTACAATTACTAATGATCGCCCTGGCTTTATTCAGCTGCTCAAAGAATTGTCTGCTTTTTCTAAACATCCGCAAATAATTTTTGAAGCTACTGGGGTCTACTCACGCAGATTGCAGGCTTTTCTTGAAGATTATGACTATGATTATGTAATTCTTAACCCACTTAAAGCTAAAAAAGAAATGGATATGGGATTGAGACACAACAAGACTGATAAAACTGATGCTTATCATTTAGCTTTAATTCAACGGCTTCATCATCATCCAGTTAAAAAACTTCAATCCCAAACTTATAAGCAGCTTAATTCACTGAGTCGCTTCTATGATCAGCTAACAAGTGACTTGGTAATGGCAAAAAATAGGCTTCATCAAGCTTTACAGTCAACTTTCCCTGAGATTGAAACTTTATTTTGTTCTGCCAAAGGCAAAAATTATTGGCAAATATTACTCCATTATCCTCATTGTGATTTAGTGAGAAAAAATGATAAAAAGCAAATTATTAATTGGTTGATGCAGTTAAAAGGCGTTGGTTTTAAGCATGCACAAAAGACTGCAGATAAATTGATCACATTAGCTTATAAAGCTTATCCTGTTGTTTCATGTGACAGTGTAGAAGTCGAACAGGTGCAATACTATGCCCATAGACTGCTCAGCTTAAGTGAGCACAGAGAAAAGATAATTGAGCGAATGGTCCAGTTAGCCAAATCCTTGCCTAATCATGATTTAGAAAACCTAGAAAGTATTCCAGGCTTTGCACAGACTACTGCAGTTAGAGTCTTGGCAGAATTAGGAGATTTACGCAGGTTTAGTAATCCTAATAAAATTAATGCCTTTATTGGAATTGATCCAGGCAGATATCAATCCGGTGAAATGGACTCTAATTTGAGCATTACTAAGCATGGCAATGCAGTGGCACGCAAGCTACTATATCGCGCTATTGGTCAAATTGATAATGCATCAAAGACCAATCCTTGTCATATAGCAGACTATTATGAAAGCAAAAAGCTATCCTCTCAAACCAAAGGGTTCAAGAAGATAGCTATTGCTTCAATACATAAATTAATTAGAACAATCTATGCTCTGATTATCAATGATCAACTATATGATTACAACGTAGCCACACATAACCAAAAAGACTTTAGTCGTAATTAATTGATCAAGTACATTATAAAACGAAGTCTGTAAAAATAATACATTTACAGGCTTATTTGTCATACCATCTTAAAAAAATAATTCGCCCATAATTTCTATTTATCAAAAATACAACTAAAAAATAAAGTCAAACACCCTATTGTGCTTGACTTTACGTAGAAAAATGCTCTAGAAATGCTGTATAGTGTCGCTTATACCATTAAAATGAGTAAAAAAGGAGAACACAAAATCCTAGGTTATTTTGATTTTGTTGTTCCACCTCTTGAAGATCTCTGGTGGATGAGGGATGATTCAAAAATCGACTACTCTCATAAAGAAAACTTTTCTTGGATTTCAATGATTCGTTTACCCGACTTTGTTACTCCTAAAGAGTTGGATTGGGCAGTTAAAACTGCTAGTGAAAAGAAGAAAAAAGATTTCTCGAAAGTAAAATTTTTTAAATATAACGAAGGACTATGTGTCCAGCAAATGCATATTGGTAGTTATGATGACGAACCGACGACAATTGAAAATATGCATAAATTTGTTAAGTCAGAAAATTATCAAATTGATATAAAAAATCCACGCTATCATCATGAAATATATTTAAGTGATCCGCGAAGAACTAGAGTAGATCGTGTAAGAACTGTAATCAGACTACCGATTAAATAAATTTGAGCAAGTACTAAGTACTTGCTTTTTTTGTTAAAAATCAAATTGATTTAGCACTCTACTTGAACAATTGCTAAAGTATGGTATTATATAAATTGTTAGCACAGAAGAAATAAGAGTGCTAATGATGGGGGCGAGAAAATGTTGACTGAACGGCAAGAACTTATTTTAAAGACTATTATTATGGACTTTACTCAGACACATGAGCCAGTAGGTTCCAAGACCGTGATGAATCAACTGCCTGTCAAGGTCTCCAGTGCAACGGTTCGAAATGAAATGGCGGTTTTGGAAGAGAAAGGGTTACTTGAAAAGACACACTCTTCAAGTGGACGAATTCCTTCTACTGCTGGCTATCGATACTATTTGGATCATTTAATTAATCCAGTAAAAATACCAGCGTCTGTCTATAATCAAATTGTTTACCAGTTAGACCAACCCTTTCAACAAGTTAATGAAATTGTGCAGGAAGCTGCAAAGATTTTATCTGATTTGACTAACTATACAGCTTTTGCAGCAGGACCTGAAACCCATTCGGTAAAAGTTACGGGTTTTAGAATTGTTCCTCTATCTAGTCATCAAGTGATGGCCATTTTAGTCACTGATGATGGTAATGTAAAGAATCAAATTTATACTTTGCCTCATCACACTAACGGGGAAGAAATTGAAAAAGCTGTTCGATTGATTAATGATCAATTAGTTGGAAAATCACTTAGTTCAATTAATGAAGTATTACTCAAGCGAATTGCTGATCATCTTATTGCTCGAGGATCTGCACCGGAAATATTAGATCTCTTACAAGATGTCATTAAAGATGCGGCTAGTGAGCAAATGTATGTTGATGGTCAAATTAATCTTTTGAGTAATTATGAAAATGATGATTTAACCAAGATAAAATCACTTTATAAGTTAATTGATCAAAATGATGCACTTTCAAGTTTAATTGGTTTTAATCCTGAAGATGAACTGAAAAATGATTCTAGTTCTAAAGTTCAGGTTAAATTAGGTTCAGAATTACCATCTGATTTACTTGAAAATTATAGCTTATTAACTGCACAATATAGTGTTGGAAAATATGGTAAAGGAACAATTGCACTACTAGGGCCAACAAACATGCCATACTCGCAGATGATCGGATTACTCGAGTATTTTAGGAATGAACTAGCAAAGAAATTGTTAGATTATTATGGTAGATTTAAGTAAGGAGGTTAGCTGTGAGTAAAGAAGAGTTTCCGCATGAAAAAGATTTAAAGGACGAGGTGACCCCAGATAAGGCACCAAAAAAAGATCCAAAAGCAGCTCCGAAAGAGGAAGTTAAGGAAAATCCAGTAGAGAATTATGAAAAAGAAATTGCTGAATTAACTGCTAGAAATAAGGATCTTGAAGATAAATACTTACGTAGTGAAGCTGAGATTCAAAATATGCAAGCGCGCTATGCAAAAGAACGTGCTCAGTTAATAAAATATGAGTCTCAAAGCCTAGCTAAAGAAGTTTTACCAGCAATGGATAACTTGGAGCGAGCATTAGCTGTTAAAGCCGATGATGAAGCTGCTAAGCAACTCCAAAAGGGCGTTCAGATGACTCTTGATTCATTAGTTAAATCGATGAAAGATCAAGGAATTACTGAAATTAAAGCTGAGGGTAATACTTTTGATCCTTCTCTTCATCAAGCTGTTCAAACTGTAGCAGCAGAAAATGATGAACAAAAAGATCGCGTAGTTAAAGTTTTACAAAAAGGATATCAATATAAAGATAGAACATTAAGACCAGCAATGGTTGTAGTGGCTCAATAAGAAAGGAAGTTCCATATATGTCAAAAGTTATTGGTATTGACTTAGGTACGACTAACTCTGCTGTTGCCGTACTTGAAGGTAAAGAACCTAAAATTATTACTAACCCAGAAGGTAACCGTACAACTCCTTCTGTAGTTGCTTTTAAAAATGGTGAAATTCAAGTTGGAGAAGTAGCTAAGCGTCAAGCAATCACTAACCCTAACACTATTGTTTCAATCAAGAGTCATATGGGTGAAGAAGGCTACAAAGTTAAAGTTGGCGATAAGGAATACACTCCACAAGAAATTTCAGCTTTCATTTTGCAATACATTAAGAAGTTCTCTGAAGACTATTTGGGTGAAAAGGTAACTGACGCAGTTATTACTGTTCCTGCTTATTTCAATGACGCACAACGTCAAGCTACTAAAGATGCTGGTAAAATTGCTGGCTTAAATGTTCAAAGAATTATCAATGAACCAACTGCTTCAGCTTTAGCATATGGTCTTGATAAAGATGAAAATGATGAAAAAGTATTAGTATACGACCTTGGTGGTGGTACTTTCGATGTTTCTATCTTGCAATTAGGTGATGGAGTCTTCCAAGTATTATCAACTAATGGTGATACTCACCTTGGTGGTGACGACTTTGACCAAAGAATTATGGATTGGTTAATCCAAAACTTTAAGGAAGAAAATGGTGTTGACTTATCTAACGATAAGATGGCACTACAACGTTTAAAGGATGCTGCAGAAAAGGCTAAGAAAGACTTATCTGGTGTTTCCTCAACTCACATTTCACTTCCATTCATTTCTGCTGGAGAAGCTGGTCCACTTCACCTTGAAGCTGATTTGACTCGTGCTAAGTTTGATGAATTAACTGATGATTTAGTTCAAAAGACTAAGGTAGCATTTGACAATGCTTTAAGTGATGCAGGTTTGACTGTAAATGATATTGATAAAGTTATTTTAAACGGTGGTTCAACTCGTATCCCTGCAGTTCAAAAGGCTGTTAAGGATTGGGCTGGAAAAGAACCTGACCACTCAATTAACCCTGATGAAGCTGTTGCTTTAGGTGCAGCAATTCAAGGTGGTGTTATCTCAGGTGATGTTAAGGATATTGTTTTACTTGATGTTACTCCATTATCACTTGGTATTGAAACTATGGGTGGTGTCTTCACGAAGTTAATTGACAGAAACACTACTATCCCAACTTCAAAGAGCCAAATCTTCTCAACTGCAGCTGATAACCAACCAGCAGTAGATGTTCACGTTTTACAAGGTGAACGTCCAATGGCAGCTGATGACAAAACTTTAGGACGCTTTGAATTAACTGATATTCCACCAGCACCACGTGGCGTTCCACAAATTCAAGTTACTTTTGATATCGATAAGAACGGTATTGTAAACGTATCTGCTAAGGATATGGGTACTGGTAAGGAACAAAAGATTACCATTAAGAGTTCTTCTGGTTTATCAGATGAAGAAATCAAGAAGATGCAAAAGGATGCTGAAGAGCATGCTGAAGAAGATAAAAAGCGTAAAGAAGAAGTTGATTTACGTAACGAAGTAGATCAATTAATCTTTACTACTGAAAAGACTTTAAAGGAAACTGAGGGTAAAGTTCCTGAAACTGAAACTAAGAATGTTCAAGATGCTTTAGATGCTTTGAAGAAGGCTCAAAAAGACAACAACTTGGATGAAATGAAAGAAAAGAAAGAAGCTTTATCAAAGGCTGCTCAAGATTTAGCTGTTAAGCTTTACCAACAAAATGGTGGTGCTCAAGGTGCAGCTGGTCAAGCTGGCCCTCAAGGCCCACAAAATGGTGGTCAACCAAACAATGATAATGGCTCAGACAACGGTCAAGGTGGTTCAACTGTTGATGGAGACTTTCATAAGGTAGACCCTGATAAGTAAAAAGTTTTATAATTAAATCAAACAAGAAAAGAACTGCGTGATTGTAGTTCTTTTCTTTTATGAATAAAGGAGTTTTCAGATGGCACAACGTGATTATTATGATGTGCTGGGTGTTGATAAAAATGCTAGTGAAAGTGAGATTAGTAAGGCATATCGTAAACTAGCAAAAAAATATCACCCAGACTTAAACCATGAACCTGGTGCTGAAGAAAAATACAAGGAAGTAAATGAAGCATATGAGGTTCTCCATGATAAACAGAAAAGAGCTCAGTATGACCAATTTGGCCAAGCAGGTGTAAATGGTCAAGGTGGCTTTGGTGGTCAAGGCTTTGGCGGTTTTGGCGGCCAAGGTGGATACTCATCTCAAGGCTTTGGTGATTTTGGCGATATTTTCGGTGATATCTTTGGTTCAGCATTTGGCGGAGGCAGAAGTCGTGTAGATCCAACTGCACCGCAAAAAGGTCAAGATTTAGATTATACAATGACGATTGACTTTATGGATGCAATCAAGGGTAAAAAGACCGATATTACCTATACTAGAAGTGAAGTTTGTCCTACTTGTGACGGCTCTGGTGCTGAAAAAGGTACTCATCCAATTACGTGTGATAAATGTCATGGAAGTGGGGTAATGACGGTAACTCGTCAAACACCACTCGGTGTTATTCAACAACAAACTACTTGTGACAAGTGCGGAGGACGCGGAACAATTATTGAACATCCATGTCAAACTTGCCATGGTCAGGGCACCGTCGACAAAAAGCAGACTCTTCAAGTTACTGTTCCAGCTGGTATTGATAATGGACAACAGATTCGTTTAAGTGGTCAAGGCGAAGCTGGAAAAAATGGTGGTCCTTACGGTGACTTGTACATTGTATTTAGAGTTAAACCAAGCAAAGAATTTAGAAGAAATGGTACAACTATCTATACTGAAGCTCCAATTTCATTTGCTCAAGCAGCTTTAGGAGATAAAATTCGTGTAAATACAGTTCATGGTCCAGTTGATTTAACGATTCCGGCAGGAACTCAACCTAATACTAACTTTAAATTACGTGGTCAAGGTGTACCAAAGATAAATGGTACAGGCAATGGAGACCAAGAAGTAACAGTTAAAGTAGTTATTCCAAAGAAGATTAATGATAAGCAGAAGGAAGCTTTGGTTGATTACGTTAAAGCTGGTGGCGGTAATATTTCCCCACAAGAAAAGAATTTCTTCGAACGTTTAAAAGATAAGTTAAACGGAGAATAAAAGTGAAAACGTATATCTCTATAAGTCTTGAGGTATGCGTTTTATTTTTGTAATAAATAATTACTTCAATAAAAATGTTGCATTAAGAATTTTATCTAGTCGTAGGCCTTTGATATAATTAATAAAGCGAAAAGGGTGAGAACATGGATATAAAAAAATTACAAGATTATCAAAAACATATTCGAAATTTTTCAATTGTTGCCCATATTGATCATGGAAAATCAACGATTGCAGATCGTATTTTAGAATTAACAGATACTGTTTCTGAACGTCAAATGAAAAATCAATTACTTGACGATATGCCACTAGAACGGCAACGTGGTATAACTATTAAGCTAAATTCTGTAGAAGTAAAATACCACGCTAAAGATGGTGAAACATATATCTTTCACTTAATTGATACTCCAGGCCACGTAGACTTTTCATATGAAGTTTCAAGATCTTTAGCGGCCTGTGAGGGGGCACTCTTAGTAGTGGATGCCACTCAAGGTGTACAAGCACAAACTTTGGCTAATACTTATTTAGCTATTGATGATGACTTGGAAATTTTACCAGTTATTAATAAGATCGATTTACCATCAGCTGATCCCGAAATGTGTAAAAATGAAATTGAAGAGATGATTGGTCTTGATGCTTCAGATGCAGTAGAAGTTTCAGGAAAAACAGGTCAAGGTATTCCTGAATTACTAGAAGAAATTGTGAAAAAAGTACCTGCACCTGACGGTGACCTCAATGCCCCATTAAAGGCTTTGATTTTTGATTCAAAATATGATGATTATCGCGGTGTTGTTTTATCTGTTCGAATTGAAGAGGGAACGGTTAAACCAGGCGATAAAATTCGTATTATGAATACTGGAAAAGAATTTGAAGTAACAGAAGTAGGTGTTTCAAGTCCACATCCAGTTAAAAAAGATATGCTTATTGCTGGGGACGTAGGATATTTAACTGCTAACATCAAATCAGTTCGTGAAACTCGTGTTGGTGATACCATTACTAGTGCTGAAACTCCAACTGAAAAGCCACTTCCAGGTTATCGTCAAATTCCACCAATGGTTTACTCTGGTATGTATCCAGTTGACAATCAAAAGTATGATGATTTGAAAGAAGCGCTTCAAAAGTTACAATTGAATGATGCTGCTTTAGAATTTGAACCTGAAACATCTCAAGCTTTGGGCTTTGGTTTCCGGTGTGGATTTTTAGGATTGCTTCATATGGACGTTGTTCAAGAAAGACTTGAGCAAGAGTTTGGTATGGATTTAATCATGACCGCACCAAGTGTAGACTATCATGCTATTATGAACGACGGATCAACTAAGCTGATTGATAACCCAGCTGATTTGCCTGATGCTGGTGAATATAAGGAAGTTCAAGAGCCTTATGTTAAAGCAGAAATTATGGTGCCAAATGATTTTGTGGGACCAGTAATGGAATTATGTCAGCGAAAGCGCGGCGAATTTGTAACTATGGATTACTTAGATAAGTATCGAGTAAATGTTATTTACAATATGCCATTAGCCGAAATTATTTATGATTTCTTTGATGAATTAAAATCTTCAACTAAGGGCTATGCATCCCTTGATTATGAGATAACTGGTTATCGTGCAACGGACTTAGTTAAAATTGATATGCTTCTTAATAAAGAACCTATCGATGCTCTCAGCTTTATTGCACACCGTGAAGAAGCACAAAATCGTGCTCGTCAAATGACAACAATGCTGAAGAAATTAATTCCGCGTCAGAACTTTGAAGTTGATATTCAAGGTGCCATTGGAGCTAAAATTATTTCTCGTGCAACCATTAAACCATATCGTAAAGATGTTACTTGGAAGATTCATACCGGTGACCCTGATCGACGTGCAAAATTGCTTGAGAAACAGCGTCGTGGTAAAAAGAGAATGAAAGCAGTTGGTAGAGTAGAAGTGCCTCAAGATGCATTTATGGCTGTTTTAAAAATGAACGATGACGACATTAAAGGTAAATAAATAACATGACTTTATAGACGTACCAAGGCTTTTGGTGCGTCTTTTTTTGATTAAAATATAAATCCACGTAAAGTCTACGTAAAATCTATTGCTAAGGTAATTGATATTCTTTTTCTAAATTTGTGTTAGAATTTATAACAGTATCAATTAATTAAGGAATAGAAAAAATGGCACAAACAAAGAAAAATAATTCCAAGAAAACTTGGATCATTAGAATTGCTGCAATTATTTTATTAATTATCGGATTAGGGATGATTTTCAATAGTCAGATCCGAGATATGATGGTTAGACAAAATCAAACGACTGCCTTAAAAAAGTTGAATAAAGAAACTGTTAAAAAGAATCAAAAGAAAAAAGGAATGTTTGATTTTTCTAAGGTAGAGGAAATCGACTTTGGTCAAGTAACAAAATCGCGTGTCAATAATACGGCGGATGCAATTGGCGCGATTGCGGTTCCCAGCGTAAACATGTACTTACCAATTATGAAAGGGTTAAGCGACGATGCCATGTCAACTGGCGGAGGAACTATGAGACCTGATCAAGTAATGGGAAAGGGAAACTATCCGTTAGCTGGACACTATATGACTGCTAAGGGAGTATTATTTTCACCACTAGAAAACACTAAAATAGGTGAAAGAGTATATTTGACTAATCTAGATAAGATTTATGTCTATCGAATATATATGAAAAAAATTGTTGATCCAACTGCGGTTTGGCTAGTTGATAATACTAAGGAAAATATTGTTACTTTAATTACTTGTGCTGATGGCGGAGTTAATCGCTGGGCAATTAGAGGAAAATTAATTGCAGAAGAACCAGCAACAGACAAAAACCTTCAAGTGTTCAAGCTTAAATAAAAGGATTTACTTCTTAATTGAAAGGAAGTAAATCCTTTTTAACTTTTGCTATAATAGAAACTTAGATGTTTATAGATGATTTAGGTGAACTAGAAAATAATGAAATGGCAACAAAGACAAGCAACTAATTTAGATCAAGAGTTAATTAAGGATTATGGTTTAACTGATATTCAAGCTAAACTTTTTGCTTTAAGAGGGATAAATACTGCAGAAAAATTAGATTTTTGGTTAAATGCAGACGAAAATGATCTAGCTGATCCTTTTTTGATGCATGATATGGAAAAGACAATTGATCGAATTAATCAAGCAATTGATAATGGTGAAAAGATAACCATCTATGGTGATTATGATGCGGATGGAATCACAGCAACTAGTATCATGATGGATACTTTGGAAATTTTGGGTGCCGATGTCCATTTTTTTATTCCCGATAGATTTAAAGATGGTTATGGACCGAACATGACTCGCTATCAAGAGATAGTAGAAGATGGAACTAAGTTAATTATTACTGTTGACAATGGTGTAACTGGTGTAGAAGAAATAAAGTACGCTCAAGAACATGGTGTCGATGTGATTTTAACTGATCATCATACTTTTCAAGATCAAAAACCAGCATCCTTCAGTACTGTTCACTGTAATTATCCTGGCCAGAAATATCCATTTGATGATTATTGTGGAGCAGGGGTTGCGTATACAATTTGCCGTGCATTAATGCAAGATACAATGCCTGAGCTATTAGATTTGGCCATGATTGGAACAATTGGCGATATGGTAAAGGTTACTGGTGAAGGCCATATTATTGTAAAACGTGGTTTAGATATTCTGAATCAAACTGAACGACCAGGATTGCGCGCTTTGATTAAACAAGCGGGTCTAACTATGGGAGAAATTACGGCAACAGATGTTGGCTTTAATATTGCGCCTAGATTAAATGCTGTTGGACGTTTGGCAGATGCTAGTTTAGCCGTGGAATTACTTTTAAGTGATGATGAAGAACAAGCTGAAAAAATAGCCGCTAGGATTGAAGAATTAAATAATGAGAGAAAAGAACTTACAAGTAAAGTTTATGACGATTGTTTAGCTCAAGTTGAAAAGAATGGCTGGCAGCATCGAAATACTCTAGTTATTTATAATCCTGATTTTCATGAAGGTGTCTTAGGACTCGTAGCAAACAAAGTGGTCGAAAAGTTGCATAAACCTACTCTTGTCCTTACTAAGGATGAAACAGGTGAATTAAAGGGATCTGGCCGATCAAGCGAAGGATTTAATTTGTTTAATGCTCTAGAGCCAATGAAGGATGATCTTTTAGATAAATTTGGTGGTCATGATTTTGCCTGTGGTTTATCTTTAAAAGCCGACAAGCTTGAAGAATTACGAGTACGCTTTGAGGATAGTTTTAAACCAAGTACTGATCTTGAGGTAAAAGATTTTGACTTTGAATTAAATTTAAAAGAAGTTACGCCTGATACGATAGCTGAGATTAATCTGGTTGGTCCATTTGGAACAGGTAATCCTGAACCAATTTTTAGTATTAGTGAGCCCCATATTAAGAGTCTATTTAAAATGGGAAAAGATAAAAATCATGTAAAGTTTACAGCAGAAAAAAATGCGGGGAAGCTTACAATTGTTGGTTTTAACAAGGGATTTTTAAATCAAACATTACTTCCTTTTATTAAAGAACTTTACGTTACTCTTTCTCTTAATAGCTGGAAAAATATTTCGAATGTTCAAGGGATGCTAGCGGGGATTGAATATGGAGCTCCAAAATTAGCTGTTTTTGATCAAGTAATTGATATGCGGCAAGAAGACTATGTGATGGGATTTGCCGATAAGTATTTGATTTTTGATAAAAAGATTATTCCGTGGGCTAGGAATGGATTAGGGATCCCAGAAGGAAAGATTAGTCTAGCAAAAGATTACAATGGAGATTCTGAAGTAGTAGCTTTATTAGATACGCCACGCAATCGAATGGAGTTAAATGTTGCTTTGGAGAAAAAGTATCAACAGCTTTATTTACGCTTTTTATTTGATCAATTACCAATCAATACTTTGCCAAGTAGGGATGCTTTTGGTGCAACTTTAAAATATATCTATGCACATCCAAACTTAAGTATTGATGATTACCAGGCTGTATCTTCTTATCTTGGTTTAGATTATCAAGCTGTTTTATTTATTTTACGTGTATTTTTTGAATTGAATTTTGTCTCATTTACTGATGGAAAAATTATCGGGAATAAGAATCCCGAAAGTAAAAAACTAACTGCTTCAAAATATTTTAATAGTATATCCTCTCAGATAAAATTTACTAATCAGTTAAGAACGATGCCATCAAATCAATTGATTAATTATGTTAAACAATATTTGAAGTGATCATTACTAGTTATAAATTATTAAAAAGTTCGGTTTAAGCCTGATTTTAAAGCAAAAATTTGGTAAAATATACAAGTCAAAGACCGCTAGGTCTAATTTTTCAATGAGAGTCTAAAATGGAGGTTTCTCTTTAAATGGCAATTGATTTTAAAGAACACATTGCAAGTGTACAGGATTTTCCAAATAAGGGGATTGTCTTTCGCGATATCACCCCAATTTTGCAAGATGGGAAATTATATCGCGCTGCTACCCATGAATTAGCTGATTATGCTAAAAGTCGTGGAGCAGAAGTAATTGTTGGACCAGAAGCCCGTGGATTTATTGTTGGCTGTCCTGTTGCAACAGAATTAGGAGTTGGTTTTGTACCAGCTCGTAAGCCTCATAAGTTGCCACGCGAAGTAGAAAGTGCTTCTTATGATTTAGAATATGGTTCTAATGTCTTAGAAATGCATAAAGATGCAATTAAGCCAGGTCAAAAAGTTGTAATCTGTGATGACTTGATGGCAACTGCTGGTACTCTTCACGCAACTAAGGAATTAATCGAAAACTTAGGCGGAGAAGTAGTAGGGGCAGCATTTTATATTGAATTAACTGATCTTAAGGGAAGAGAACAATTCCCAGATTTAGACATATATTCTTTAGTAAAGTACAGTGATGCTTAATGCTTGAACGGAACTCGATTGAGTTCCGTTTTCTTTTGCTTATTTTTAATCTCTTTTGTATTAATTTAACAAAAAGCGCATAATAGTTAATGTTTGTATGAAAGAGGGAGTGTTTTAGTTTTTTATGAAAAAAGACAAATCAGTCAAAATTGGGCTAAAGAGTCTAGTTCTGATGATCTTTTCAGCTATTTTTGGCTTTAGTAATTCTTTAACAGCCTATTACCAAATGGGTTATGCAAGTATTGTGTGGTATATCATAACCGCAATTTTATTCTTTTTACCATCAGCTTTAATTTTTGCCGAATATGGTGCAGCTTTTAAAGGAGTTAAGGGTGGAATTTTTTCTTGGCTTAAAGGCTCAGTTAGTGAAAAAAACAGCCTTTATCGGTACTTTTATTTGGTTAGCTGCTTGGGTAGTCTGGCTTGTATCATCGACACAATTTTTCTTAGTATCGGTATCAACAGCCATTTCAGGTCATGATACTACTCAAAGCTGGCACTTTTTAAATTTGACATCGACACAACTTTTGGGAATTTTAGAAGTAGTATTTTTAGTAGTCGTAACATTCTTTGCTGCTAAGGGTGTTGATAAGATTGCAGCTGTAAGTAACGTTGGAGGCTTTTTTACTTTAGCCATTACAATTGGTTTTACTTTGGTATCAATCTTAGTATTCTTTTTGAATCACGGGAAGTTAGCAGAACCTTTAACGGCCCAATCACTAGTTCATTCACCTAATCCGGCTTTCCAATCTCCAATTGCCGTTGTATCTTTCATTGTTTATGCTTTGTTTGCTTACGGTGGTCTAGAAACATCAGCTGGTGTGATTGATTCAGTAGATAAACCTGAAAAAACGTTTCCTAAGGCTTTAATTACTGCAATGATTTGGATGACGGCATTATATGTTTTAAATATTTTGATGTGTGGTGTAGCTGCTAACTGGAGCAGTCAATTAAGTGGTAAAAATGTTGATTTGGCTAATGTTGAATATGTTTTAATTAACAATTTGGGAGTTGAAACAGGTAAAGCATTTGGACTTTCTCATTCAGCATCATTAGCTTTAGGATCTGCTTTTTCCCGTTTTGCTGGATTAGCTGACGTTTTAGCAGGAATTTCAGCAGCATTTTTAATGGTTTATTCACCTGTTAAGTCCTTTATTGAAGGATGTGATCCAAAACTTCTGCCTAAATCCTTAGTTAAATTAAATCGACACGGAATGCCAGAGCGTTCAATGTGGCTTCAGGCTGTTATTGTTAGTGTCATTATTTTATTTATTTCCTTTGGTGGTAACGCAGCTGGACAATTCTATACTATTTTAATGGATATGATGAATGTTTCTTCATCGGCACCATACTTATTCCTGATTGGTGCATATCCATTCTTTAAGATGAAAAAAGATATCGATCGTCCATTTATTTTTATTGAAGGTAAAAAACGTGTGTGGGCTGTAACGATTGTTGTTTGGCTTGTAGTAGCAGTAGGAATTGTCTTTACTTGTATTGAGCCATTATTTACTGGTGATTATGCAACTTCATTCTGGACCGCTATTGGACCAGTGGCATTTGGTGTTATCGCTTGGATATATTATTCATATCAAGAAAGAAAAACTGTTACTGTAGTTGATGAAGAAGAATAAATAAGAAAAAGAGACATACTCAACTAAAAATTGAGGATGTCTCTTTTTTTATAAAATTGGTGATAATAATCTTGAAAAGTATTGTTTAAATTTACGCCAATGAGATTGTCTGTCAAAGTACTCTTTTGTGAGTAAAGTTGACTCTTTTAAATCTTCTTCAAAAATTTCTTTTAATTCCTTGGTGAGAGCTGCGCTATATGTAAAAGCATTTACTTCAAAGTTTAATTGATAACTACGAAAATCTTGATTTGCCGATCCGACTGAAGCAATATTAGAACCGCTAACCATAGTTTTCGCATGAATAAATCCATTATCGTATTTATAAACTTTAACTCCTTGATTAACTAGGTACTTTGCGTAGTATTCAGTTGCTCGGTAGACAAAGGGATGATCAGGCATAGAAGGAATCATAATTCGTACATCAACACCACTTTTTGCTGCAATAATTAAAGCCTCTAGGATTGAATCACCTGGAATTAAGTAGGGAGTTTGAATGTAAACATAATTTTGTGCTTGAGCAATTATTTCTTCATAAGCTCGCCGAATGCCAAAATGACTATTATCTGGTCCAGAGGAAACAATTTGCATTGGGACTAAGTCTTTAGATTGAACTACTTTTAATTTAAATGTTTCTACTAAGCTGTCAATATTATATTTCGGAAGGTGAGATCTACGACAGCTGGTATTCCAATCCATCGCAAAGCGAATCTCCATTAATAGGGCGGCTTGCCCTACTACGCGTAGATGTGTATCACGCCAGTGTCCAAATTTTTTACTTCGATCAATGTATTGATCACCAATATTGAAGCCGCCAATATATCCAATTTCATTGTCGATGATTACCAGTTTTCTGTGTAAATGATAGTTAGCGCGAGGAGTAGTAAAAAGACGGTTTCCAGCTGTTGAAATGAAAGGTTGAGCTTCTCCACCTAGTTGACGAAGTTCTTTAAAAAAAGATGGTCGTGTACCACGAGAGCCGCTTGCATCATATAAAACTCTAACTTTAACGCCTCGACTGGCTGCTTTTTCTAAAGATTGTAAGACCTGATTTCCTAATTGATCATCATAAAATGTATAAAATTCTACATTAATGGTTCTCTTTGCTTCATCAATATTTTTTATAAGATTTGGAAATAAAGCTTGTCCGTCGATAAAAGTCTCGACTTCGTTATTAAAAGTTAAAAGGGCATCATCATTATTTAGATTCAGTTCTACTAAGCGTCTTGCACGTGGATTCTGGGCTTTACTTGGTAGCAAGTCATGGATTCTTAATAGTCTATTTTGTTCATTAAGAAAATGATCACGAATTTTTTTCTGTTCAGTTTCAATTGAAAAGATATCATCATGTGATAATTGCCGACCAGTAAATAAATATAAAACAAAACCAACATAAGGCAAGATAGACAAAATCAAGAGCCATGCCCAAGTAGAAGCAATATCACGATGACTACGAAAAACTGTCCAAATTGCTAGACCGACATTAATTAACCAAAGGATTTCGATTATTCTTCTAATTATATCCCAAGTTAAAATCATTAGAATTCCCCCAAAGTTTATAATATATAATTCTACCATATCAATGAATATACAAAATGTAGTGTTTGTATTTACCAAGATACAAAATATATGGTATTTTAAGATGAGGACGCGGAATAGAAAGAAGAAATAAAATGGCAACTTTAGAGCAACCATATTTAGATTTACTAAGTAAAATAATGAATGAAGGGCATGACAAGGAAGATAGAACTGGAACAGGTACTAGAAGCTTGTTTGGAGCCCAAATGAGATTTGATTTAAATGATGGTTTTCCGATTTTAACTACTAAAAAAATACCTTTTGGACTTATTAAGAGCGAATTATTATGGTTTTTACGGGGAGACACTAATATCCGTTTTTTGCTAGAACATAATAATCATATTTGGGATGAATGGGCCTTTAAAAACTGGGTAGAGAGCAGTGAGTATCAGGGTCCAGATATGACTAATTTTGGTCTTAGAAGTCAAGAAGACCCAGAATTTAAAAAGATCTATCAAGAAGAAATGAAAAAAATTTGATCAAAAAGTCCTAGCAGATCAAACTTTTGCAGAAAAGTATGGAAATTTAGGAGATGTTTATGGTGCCCAGTGGAGACATTGGCAGAAACGTGAGGGTGGTTTTATTGATCAAATTCAAAATGTAATTGATCAAATTAAGAAAACACCATACTCTCGCCGCTTAATTGTGAGTGCATGGAATCCAGAAGATGTACCAACGTCCGCTTTACCTCCATGTCATGTTTTGTTTCAGTTTTATGTTAATGATGGTCGTTTAAGCCTACAGCTGTATCAAAGATCCGGAGATATGTTTTTGGGTGTACCGTTTAATATTGCAAGTTATGCTTTACTAGTAAATTTAATTGCACGTGAAACGGGGCTAAAGCCAGGTGAATTTATTCATACTTTAGGGGATGCACATATTTATAAGAATCACTTTAACCAAGTTAAAGAATTATTGAATCGATCTGCATATGATGCCCCTATGCTTTGGCTAAATCCGGATAAAAAATTAGTACAGGATTTTGAAATGAAAGATATCAAGTTAATTAATTACCGGCATCATGGCACTATTAAGGCGCCGGTAGCCGTTTAAATGTTGAGGAAAGAACAATGATTAGATTTATTTGGGCAGAAGATGAAAATGGATGTATTGGTTACCAGAGTGCTTTGCCCTGGCATTTGCCCGCTGATTTAAAACATTTTAAAGAGCTGACTAGTAATCATATTATCGTTATGGGACGAAAAACATTTGATAGTTTTCCCGGATTACTTCCTAAAAGAAAACATATCATCCTTTCTACTAATCCAATTTTACAACGTAGATATCAAGATAATTCACGAGTTAAAGTTTTTTCACAAATTAAACAGTTGAAAAATTGGATCGAAGATCACACTGAAGAAACAATTGATATTATTGGGGGGCTGAAGTTTTTAAAGAATTTAAGGATGAAGTAGATGTTCTTGAAAAGACAAAAATTCACCATATATTTAAGTGTGATACATGGATGCCGGAATTAAAGTACGAAGACTTTAAATTAGTAAATTCCGAAAGTCATCATCCAAATGGAAATAATAAATTTGATTACGACTTTTTAGAGTATAAGAGAATATAAGGAACTTCACTTATAAATTATTTAGAAATGCTGATATTTATTACTTTTTTGTAATGGTATCAGCATTTTTATGTATTTAGTTACCGGTAACAATTAATCCTGTATTGAAAGCATTTTCACTCTTGCTTAATATAAAATTATTGAAAGCGCTTAGCTGAAAAGTGAGGGAGAAAATTATGGATGAAAATAACAAAGTATCTGGCTTACCAGAACTTGCAAAAAGTGTGATCTGGATGATTAATTTTGGGTACTTAGGTATTCAAATTGCTTTTACTCTTGAAACATCACAAATGAGTCGAATTTTTCAAACCTTAGGAGCTGATCCAACTAAGCTAGGGTGGTTCTTTATTTTACCGCCTTTGGCTGGGTTAGTGGTACAGCCAGCTATTGGATCATTCTCTGACCGAACTTGGGCTCCAAAACTTGGTGGAAGAAGATTACCTTACTTATTAATTGGGATGATCTTTGCAGTGATTATGATGTTATTTTTGCCAAACATTGGGAGTTTAGGCTTAGGATATGGCTCTATTGAAGCATTAGTATTTGGAGCTATTGCAATTGCAATTTTAGATGTAGCAGCAAATATGGCTATGCAACCATTTAAAATGATGATTGGTGATATGGTTAATGATGAGCAAAAATCATATGCATATGGTATACAAAGTATGCTTTCAAATTCAGGTGCAGTAATTGCAGCATTTTTCCCATTTCTATTAACAGTTCTAGGAGTTGCTAATACTGCTAAAAAGGGTGTAGTACCTCAATCAGTTGTAATTTCATTTTATGTAGGAGCTACAATACTTGTCATTACAAGTTTGTTAACCGTAACAAAAGTTCATGAATATGATCCAAAAACTTATGCTCGTTATCATGGTATTAAAGAAGAAGATAACAAAGAAGGCGGGAAACTGGTTTGAACTGTTAAAAAAGGCACCTAAAGTTTTCTGGCAAGTTTCATTAGTACAATTATTTTGTTGGTTTTCATTCCAATATTTATCAACTTATGCTACAGGTGCAATTGCAGAAAATGTTTGGAAAGTAACAGATCCATCTTCGGCTGGTTATCAATTAGCCGGAAACTGGTTTGGGGTTTTAACAGCTGTTCAATCAATTGCCGCAGTGATATGGTCATATGTTTTGGCAAAGGTGCCAAATGATCATCATAAGGTTGGATATGGTATTAGTTTATTATTAGGAGCAATAGGATATGGTTCCATCTTCTTTGTCCATTCTCAAAATATTTTGATTGTATCATTTATTTTAATTGGAATTTCTTGGGCAGCTATGAACACTTATCCACTAACTATGGTTTCTAATGCCTTATCCGGTAAACACATGGGGACGTATCTAGGTTTATTTAATTGTTCTATTTGCTTACCTCAAATAATTGCTTCATTATTAAGCTTTATACTATTTCCACTAATGAAATATTCAATGCCGGCGATGATGCTGACTGCAGGAATTTCGGGTATTTTAGCAGCAGTTTGTGTGCTGTTTATTAAGGAAACATATAAAAACTAAAGTTTATTAAAAATAGGTTACTCTGATAAACATATCAAAGTAACCTATTTTTCTATGGATTTAGTATGGGTTATTACTTGTTTTTCATAATTGGTTGATAGAATAAATCAATTATAATTGCTGCAATTAAAGCTACAATTATGGTTAAGCCAAGATTTGCAAAGCTAATTTGAGTCATAGCTAAACCCAATAATGCTAAAGCAAAAGTTAGCAAGACATCAATAATTTGAACTATAGCAACTGATTTTGATGGAGCTGACTGCCAGAAAAATTTTCTAGTTCTAGTAATTAATACAATCAACATTGCACTTAAAACTAAATAAACATAAACCATTGTAGAAACAGTTCCTTGAGCATAGTGGTGAGATACAAGGTACCAAACAAAGCCAAAACCAATTACAGTCCATCCTGCAGCAAGAGAGAAAGCAATCTTAGCTAATTTAAGCATATTCCAACTTTCAGGCTTATAGGTAATATGCGTATTATCGGTTCCAATCATCATAGTTACCATATTATTCATAATGGTATAAATAACCATTGCATTTAATGCCATTGGAATATAGTTAAAGCATAGGTAACCAAATGTTAAAAGCATTGTTAGTTCTGCTGTCCGAGATAATTTGGTTAATGACCAGGTTGTCATTCTTTGGTAAACTCGATGACCAGCGTCCAGAATTTTAACAATTGGAGTTAAACCATCTTCTAGGAGAACCATCTTACCACTTCGTTTAGCAACATCAGCAGCATTTGAAACGGCAATTCCAACTTCAGCTTGCTTTAATGCGGGAGCATCATTAACTCCGTCACCAGTCATCCCCACAATATAGCCATCTTTTTGGAATAGTTTAACCATCTTAAGCTTGTCTTCCGGTAAAACATCAGCAATTCCGGCTAAATCATTAACGTCAGTTTTATCATTGAAATCGTGAATTGAGATAACTTTTCCTTTTAAGCCAACCTCTTTAGCAACAGCTTCTGCAGTTCTGCGGTTATCTCCAGTCAACATAATTGGTTTGATTCCGCGTTTTTTAAGTTCTTCTAGAGCTTTCTTTGAATCTGACCTGACTTTATCACGTAAAATGAATATTCCAGCTAGTTTGTCATTAATTAGAACTGCAACTGAACGACCAGCAGTAAAATCAATATTTTTAGCTTCTTTATCAGCCTTTTTATCTATTAAAGAAAGTTGCTTAAAAGAACCTAACTTAATATTGTAGTTACCAACAATAGCCATTGAATATCCGGTATCAGATGTGAAGGGGACAAATTTTTCCGGAGTATCAGGACTAATATCTTTTTCTTTTAGGTATTCATCAATGGCAGAATCAATGATACTAGGACTACGTTTATCAGTAGCTGCTCCAACTAAGGCAAGAACTTCGTTATTGGGAAGGTTGCTGAGATTGTCCCATTGAGAGACAGCTGTCTTGTTTTCAGTAATTGTGCCAGTTTTATCAAGTAGCAATAAGTTTAAGTTTGCCGCATCTTGAATACCAGTTAAGTCAGATGTTAATACTCCCTCTTTACTTAAACGAGTTGCCTCAAAAGAATTAGATAAAGCAAATGTAGATGGCATAGCAACCGGAATAGAGGCGATAAACATCATGGCTAAGAATGGGAGCATTTCAATGACATTTTGTCCTCGAATCAATGCTGCGACTACTAAAATCAAAGTTAATACACCGTCTAAGAGACAGAGGTAATAGATAATTTTGGTTAATAACTGTTGTAAATGACCAGGAGCAGCAGAATTGTTGATTAAATTAATAGTTTTTCCCGAACGGGAATTGCTTCCTGTTGCCGTTACTACTGCTAGGGCATCCCCATCCACTACGGTAGTTCCGGCATAGGCGGTATCACCGACGGATTTTTTAATTGCTTTTGATTCACCAGTAATGGAGCTTTCATCAACTGTAATCTGCCCTTGAGCAATTTTTACGTCAGCTGCTAAAACATCTCCGCGTTTTAAGCTGATTAAGTCTCCAACAGCAAGGAATTTTGAATTTATTTGTTTCCATTTACCACTTCTTTTTACAGAGACTGTTGGAGTTAGCTCATGAGAAATTGTATTTAGAACTCTGCGAGACTTTTTCTTTTGTGTAGCTCCATTAAACGCTGCAAATAAAAGCATTAATAAAACAAATAAGGACTGGATCCATTTACCTAAAATGCATTCTAATAATAAGGCTGCTTCTAAAATCCAGGCCGATAAGTTCCATAACTTGGACATAAATTCTTTAAAGAAATTAAATTCAGGTTCGGGAACTTCATTTAGACCATCTTTTTTAAGACGCTCTTCTGCCTGGGCATCGGTTAACCCTTGCAGTTCTTTATTTTCCATAAAAATCCTCCGTTAATTCTCTATTTTCTTAAAATATTTTAGCGCAGTTCTTGTTATTAAGAAAATATCAAATTAAGATAGGAGATATTAAAAATATAGATAATAAGTTAAAAGGTATTAATAATGAATATTAAACAATTAAAATATTTTTTAGTGGTTGCTGAAGAGCGGCAGATTACGTCTGCTGCTAAAAAGTTATATATTGCTCAGCCACCTTTAAGTTATCAGTTAAAACAATTAGAAAAGGAAGTAGGGGTACAGCTTTTTGTTAGAACTGCCCATGGAATAGAACTGACAGAAGAAGGAAAAGTATTTCAAAAATATGCTGAAAAAATTGTCGCTCTGAGTATATCTGCTAAAAGCCAAATCCATCAAATTAAAGAGGGTGAATTAGGAAAAATTAGAATCGGAGTCATTTCTTCTTGTGGTGGAGTTGTCCCAAACGAGCAATTTAAAAAATTAGTAAAATACTATCCTAATGTATCCTTTGCAATACATGAAGCAAATACTTTTGGCATTGTTGAACAACTACAAGACGGAATAGTAGATTTAGGAATAGTGCGGACACCTTTTAATCTTGAAGGACTAAATTTTAAAGACTTTCACCAGGAACCAATGGTAGCAGTGACAAGAGAAGAGTTTTTTGAAAGAGGAGAAATTAAACATCTTAATGAATTAAAAGATAGGCCGATAATTTTATACCGAAGATTTCAAGAAGTATTCAATCGTAGTTTTCGGCATCAGGGAATAAGGCCGTTCTATTCAGTAACTTGTGATGATGCAAGAACAGCAATTCACTGGGCGGATAAAGGTTTAGGGATAGCTTTAGTTCCGGAATCGATTGCCTTTACTTATGCAAAAAGTAAGATTATCCCAGTAAAGCATACTAACTGGATTACCCACTTAAATTTAGTATGGCGTAAAGATAGAGAGGTGACGCCACTAATGGAAAAGATTATTGAAATGTTTTAAATTAAAAAAGCCAACCACTTTTGGTTGGCTAAAAAATCTAATTATGTTTAACAATTTTATAGTTTAGATAACGCTCAACAGCCTGGCGCATCAACTTGATTTTGCGGGGCTTGTAAATAATGATCTTTGCCATAATACGAGTCCTTTCATTATCAATTAGTATAGCTTTAAGATACAGAAAAACTATGAAAGAATGATGACTTTTTAAAGATTAATTTTAGAATTAGTTATTTTGTATTTACCATTTATTTTTTAATTGCTATAATAAAAACGTTGTAATTGGAGAGTTGGCAGAGTGGTAATGCACCGGACTCGAAATCCGGCGAACCGGCTTATACCGGCGCGCAGGTTCAAATCCTGTACTCTCCTTTAAATTTGGTCCGTAAGTAGTAATCTTACGGGCTTTTTTATACACTTTGATCGCTAAATATTTGCTCAGGATGAAATCTTATTCTTATTTTTTATTGAAATAGTTAAATAAAATTTAAAAAACGTATGTGCTTTATTTTTTTGCTGTTACAATATTTATTAGCACAATTAATTGAGGTTAAGTAAAAGTGAAATTGCATTGTTTAATTCAATTGCTGATTTCGGCATTGATTCTTTTAGGATTAATATTTAACATTAGAAATTCTCGTCTATTTAATTTTTATGATCATTTATTGCACCATAAACTTGTTAAAAATAGAGACGGTAAAATTTGGAAAGTTATTACAGTCTTAAATGAGCCTAAGGTAATTGTTGTTTGGGACTTTTTATTAGCAGGACTTTTAGTTTTGTTTCATCACCCTTGGCTTGCTCTTTGGTCTTTAGGTACTTTGGCAGTAACTGATGCAGTTGGAATCTTTTTGAAGCATTCAGTTAAAAGAAAAAGGCCCTTGTCAATGAGAACCTATCGAGGTGGCTATAGCTTTCCTAGTGGACATGTCTTAAGCGCAACTATTATGTCATTAATGTTATGGCAAATCTTTGGGCACATTATGGGAATCTGGCTCTTAATTACTTTGATAATCGCATGGGGACTGGTAGTAGTGTCACGTTTAAATATGCGTGCACACTATCCATCTGATGTTTTAGGAGCAACAACTTTAGCCCTATTTTGTTTTACAATTGCACAGCAACTTTTAGGATTGGCCTTTTAATGGTCGATCTTTTTTTATAAAAAATAATTGCTTTCTTTAGTTTACATACTCACAAAGTTGCTTTAAAATAAATCTGTAGTCAAAAGGGCTATGCCTAAAAGCGACGAAAAACACTGACTAGATGCCAATTCGGTTAGTTTGTATTTTTCGCCACAAATTTAAGGAGGATTTTTTTAATGCTCAAATCAGTTATTGAGAATGTACATGCACTTGAAATCTTTGATTCACGTGGTAACCCAACTGTTGAAGTTTTCGTTACTCTTTCAAACGGTGTTGTAGGTAAGGCTGAAGTTCCATCTGGTGCTTCAACTGGTGAAAACGAAGCTGTTGAATTACGTGATGGTGGTTCACGTCTTGGTGGTAAAGGTGTTATGAACGCTGTTAACAACGTTAACACTGAAATCAACGACGCTTTAAAGGGATTAGATCCACACGATCAACCAAACATTGACGCAACTATGATTGCTTTAGATGGTACTCCAAACAAGGGTCGTCTTGGTGCTAACGCTATCTTAGGTGTATCTATGGCTACTGCTGCTGCAGCTGCTAAGGATAACCACCAACCATTATACCGTTACCTTGGCGGTACTGACCTTGAAATGCCTCAAACTTTCCACAACGTTATTAACGGTGGTGAACACGCAGACAACGGTATCGATATTCAAGAATTCATGATTACCCCAGTTGCTAAGACTTCATTCCGTGATGGTTTTGAAAAGATCGTTAACGTATACCACACTTTGAAGAAAGTTCTTGAAGATATGGGTTACGAAACTGGCTTAGGTGACGAAGGTGGTTTCGCTCCTAACATGAAGAACTCAGAAGAAGCTTTGAAGGCATTACATGAATCAATCATCAAGGCTGGTTACAAGCCAGGTGAAGATATTGCTATTGCATGTGACTGTGCTGCTTCATACTTCTACAACAAAGAAGACGGCAAGTACCACCTTGAAGGTAAAGTTCTTACTGACGAAGAATTGGCAGACTACTACGACAAGTTACTTGACGAATTCCCAGAATTAATTTCTATGGAAGACCCATACGATGAAAACGATGTTGAAGGTATGGTTAAGTTTACTCAAAGTCACAAGGACCGTATCCAAATCGTTCTTGACGACTTCATTTGTACTAACCCTAAGCTTTTGAACAAGGCTATTCACGAAGGTGCTGGTAACGCTTCATTAATCAAGTTGAACCAAATCGGTACTGTTACTGAAACTCTTGAAACTATTCGTCTTTCACGTAAGAATGGTTACAACACTATGATTTCTCACCGTTCAGGTGAAACTGGTGATACTTTCATCGCTGACTTCGCAGTTGCTGTTAACGGTGGTCAATTGAAGACTGGTGCTCCAGCTCGTTCAGAACGTGTTGAAAAGTACAACCGTTTACTTGAAATCGAAGAAGAACTTGGTAAGGGTGAACGTTTAGCATTCTTCCCAGACAACGTTGACTTAGATTAATATAAGTTGATATTAAAAAAAGAGATTGATTTTTGATCAATCTCTTTTTTTGTGCTTGAGATAACTATAAAAAGTAAGTAAACTAGATAACATAGTATAGAAAGGAAGATTAGTTGAAAAAGAAAATTAGATCTTTTGATAATAAAACTGTATTAATGATTGGACGAATTGGCTCAGTTTTATCTGTTCTAATGTATATTTTCTTATATTCCACAAATTATGAATAATTTGCAAGGAAATTACGGCAATCCTATTCAGCCATTAGTCGCAGCAATTAACTGCTTTATTTGGGTTCTGTATGCTCTGTTAAGAGAGAAAAAGGATTGGCCATTGTTTGTAGCTAACTTTCCGGGGATTTTATTTGGATTAGCTACATTCATTACCAGTTTGCATTAAATTTTCATAAAAAGACTTTCTATAATGTGTTATAACTAAAAATTAGATGTAAGAGAGGAAAATAATTTGATTACTGTCTCAGATTTAAGTTTAAATTTATCTGGTCGTACCTTATACGAAGATGTTAACTTGAAATTCACTCCCGGTAATTGTTATGGAGTAATCGGTGCTAATGGTGCCGGTAAGTCAACTTTTTTGAAACTGTTAGAAGATAAGATTGAACCTACTACTGGTAATATTTCTATTGATGCTAATGAAAGAATGTCGAGCTTGAATCAAGATCACTTTGCTTTCGAAGAATTTACTGTTTTAGATACAGTAATTCAGGGGCATAAGGAACTTTATCAAGTAATGAAAGATAAAGATGAGCTTTATTCTAAGGCTGATTTTAGCGATGAAGATGGAGTTAAGGCTGCAGAATTAGAATCTAAATTTGCTGAACTTGACGGTTGGAACGCCGAAGCGGACGCATCTAAGCTTTTGCAGTCTTTAGGTATACCAGAAGAGTTGCATCAAAGTAAGATGAGTGAATTACCAGAAGCGGAAAAAGTTAAAGTATTATTAGCACAAGCCTTATTTGGTAATCCTGATATTCTTTTACTTGATGAGCCCACTAACGGTTTAGATGTTCATACTGTAAACTGGCTTGAAGACTTTTTAGCCGATTATCCAAATATTGTTATTGTAGTTTCCCACGACCGTCACTTCTTAAATCAAGTATGTACACAAATGTGTGATGTTGATTATGGCAAAATTCAATTATACATGGGTAATTACGATTTCTGGTATGAATCAAGTAAGCTTGCAAGTGAATTAGCAGCTAACCAAAATGCTAAAAAAGAAGAAAAAATAAAAGAACTTCAAGAATTTATTGCTCGTTTCTCAGCAAATGCGTCTAAATCAAAACAAGCCACTTCGAGAAAGAAACAATTAGAAAAAATTACCCTTGATGATATTAGACCATCTTCTCGTAAATATCCTTATGTAAAATTTGAAATGCACCGTGACCTAGGGAACGATTTACTAAAAGTAGAAGATGTATCTTATAGTGTTGATGGTGAAAAGATTTTAGACCATGTTTCATTTATAGTGCGTCCTGGTGATAAAGTTGCATTTTTATCACGTAATACTTTGGCAACCACTGCTTTGATGGATATTATTGCTGGTAAAATTAAGCCAGAAAGTGGTACCGTAACTTGGGGTCAAACTACTGCCTATAACTATATGTCACGTGATTTGAATGCGAACTTTAACAATGATGAATTAACGATTTTAGATTGGCTTCGCCAATATGCTACTAAAGAACAAGATGATAATACTTTTTTACGTGGCTTTTTAGGTCGAATGCTCTTTTCTGGTGAAGAGATCGACAAGAAGATTAAGGTGCTTTCTGGTGGAGAAAAAGTTCGCTGTCAGCTTTCAAGAATGATGCTTGAACCAGCTAATGTTTTGGTAATGGATGATCCTACTAACCATTTGGACTTAGAATCTATTACTTCCCTTAACGACGCTTTGAAAGATTACCAAGGCTCAATCTTATTTACATCTCACGATCATGAATTTATTCAAACTATCGCAGACCATATTATTGAGGTCGGCCCTAAAGGAATTGTTAGTCGTGCAGATACTAGCTATGATGAATTTTTAGATAACCCAACTATTCAAGATCACGTTCAAAAAATATACTAATAATAAAATAAGGAAACTTCATAGGAGAAGTTTCCTTTTTATTTTTGAAAAAAGAGTAATATAGGGACTGTAAAAGATATAAGGAGGAGTTTATATGTGTACCTCAATTGTTTATAGTTCAAATAATCATCATTATTTTGGTCGAAATCTAGACTTGGAAATTTCTTTTGGTGAACATCCTGTAATTACACCAAGGAATTATGAGTTTCAATATCGTAAATTACCAAGTAAAAAGGCAAAATATGCCATGGTTGGGATGGCGATTGTAGAAAATAATTATCCACTATATTTTGATGCAGCAAATGAAGAAGGGCTAGGAATTGCTGGTCTTAATTTTGATGGTCCGTGTCATTATTTTCCAGAAAATGCGGAGAAAAATAATGTTACACCATTTGAATTAATTCCTTATTTGTTAAGTCAATATACTACGGTTGCTGAAGTAAAAGACGCATTGAAAGATGGTAAATATAAACTTTTCAGAAAAACTACCACTTTCTCCACTTCACTGGTTAATGGCTGATAAGACTGGTGAGTCGATAGTTGTAGAATCGACCTTAAGTGGATTACACGTTTATGATAATCCAGTTCATGTTTTAACCAATAATCCGAATTTCCAGGCCAGTTACGTAACTTAGCTAATTATAGTAATGTAGCACCTGCACAGCCTAAAAATACTCTTGTTCCAGGTGTGGACCTTAATTTATATAGTCGCGGGTTAGGGACTCATTTTTTGCCAGGAGGAATGGATTCAGCCAGTCGTTTTGTGAAAGTAGCTTTTGTTCGGGCACATTCCCCTCAAGGAAATAATGAATTAAGTAGTGTAACAAATTATTTCCATATTTTACATTCAGTTGAACAGCCAAAGGGAACAGATGAAGTCGGACCAAATTCTTATGAGTACACAATTTACTCTGATGGAACTAACTTGGAGACAGGCACGTTTTATTATACCAATTATGAAAATAATCAAATTAACGCCATTGAATTAAATAAAGAAAACTTAAATGGTGATGAGTTAATAGATTACAAGTTGATTGAAAAGCAAACAATTAATTATCAAAATTAGACTATAAAATAAAAAAACTTTGCCAGATAGAAGATATCTGGCAAAGTTTTTATTTATCTTCTTTAGCAAAAGTATTAATTATAGTAATAAAACTTTTAGCTAAAGCTTCTTCCTGTTCAACAGGAAGTTTTTTCATGTCATTTGTAAGCTTGTCAAGAAAAACACGGTCATTGCTTAACTTACTTGCAAATGCCTGTGGTTCAGGAGTTTTGGATGATTCATCAATTAAAGTAATTACGGATGTTTGTAGTGCCTTTGCAATCGCATCTAATTTTTGAATACTGATATTTTGATTACCTGTTCTTTCAATCTTAGAGATGAAATTCACTGATAGACTACTGAATTCCGCAAGGTCTTCTTGAGTCATTCTCAAACTCCTGCGCCTTTTTTTGATTGCAGCTCCTAAGTTGTCCATCACTTCAATCACAATTCCTTTCATACAGATTTCTGCCTGCGCTTTTTAGAATAAAGTTAAACTGTAATTAAATGAAGAATTTATAATATTATCTTTCTTCATTTAGTATATTCATACACCTAAACCATTAAGCATAAATACTAATTGAATAAGTATTATGAAAGAAAAGTATAGGTTTGAACTTAGGAAATTAAGAGAAGCGAATAGAAGTATATCAAAAAAAATAACTTTAATATAGTTATTTTATTAAAACTTAAGAAGTTTTACTGGTTCCATTTGAGTAATTTAAGTTTACGCCATCTTGAACATTAAATATATAAACATGGAAATGAACGTCATTTGAATTAATTGACTGACCTTCCATTTCGACACCACGAGCTAATAACTCATTATTTCTAAAAATGGGCGTAACGCGATAACGAACATAATTTGATGGAGAGGCCTTTAAATAAGTAGCCACTTCATTCTCATACATTAGCATATCTGGATCATTTAAATGCCTAGTCCCAGTCATCAGGTTTTTCCAATTATTATTTTGACCTGTGAGTTGATAACCAATTAAATGAGAACGATTATAGAGCCAATGGTCATTTATTTTCTTGTTATGCCAGCCAGTTGGATTGACATGCAGTGGCTCCCGTTTTGTTTTTGGCATTAAGGAACTATTTAAAAGTGCATTTGCTGCAGTTACACGATTTTGTGAGTCAAGATCGCCATATTTTTGCCAGGCACCACGACTTGTATCTAAATCTTCTTTTGAAAAATCTGGATTATTATTGTTCACGTTAACAACAGTTTTCCCCGTATAATCAAGACTAGCTAATTTTTGTTTACTTAAAGATTCAACTGCATTTGGATTAGTGTAGTTTTTTAATTGCTTTTGAAGATCAGCTATCTTTTTATCTAAAGAGCTAATTTTCTTCTCAATTTTTTTGTTCTGCTTGTTTAAATTTTTTGCTTTCTTTTGATCAGTATAGTCATACTTATATTTTTTAACGACTTTAGTATCGTTAGATGAACTAGCTTGAACAGTATATGTTTGACTAAGTCCGAGAGAAAACAAAAGGGTAACTGTTAAAAATTCGGTAATTTTCTTATGTTTCATTATCTTTTGGCCTTTCTATAACCAGCATTAATTGCGTCTTGTTCACTGTTAAAGTAAACGGCATTAGCTGAATTCATATGGTAGCCTGCTTGACCAGGTACATGGTAGATTTTTGAATTACTGTTTCCGACAATTGTTCCTTGGTTACCAGTATAAAGATCACCTTGATTAGAAGAATCAGAAGAATTAGAAGAACTACTAGTATTTGCTTCCTGACGTTGAGTAGCTCTTTGTTGTTCTTCAGCTTCTTGTTTTTGTTGTTCTTCTTTTTCTTGGTAGTCATCAAGTTGCTGCTTTAACTTGTCATATTCAGCTTGTTTATTCTTTTGTTCTTGTTTGAGAACCTTAGCTCTAGCTTTTTCTTTATTAAGTTCTTTAGTTCCAACTTTTTTAGTGACTGTTTTATGAACTACTCTGCTGCTTTTGGCTAAGGCGTCCTCATTACTTGAAGTAGTGGTTGTGCTGCTTGGGCTAACAGCTAGACTTAGTAAAACGAATAAAGCGATTGTTACACAATTTGCCCAAAAAACTTGATGTTTGTTTTTCTTAAAAACCAACTTTTTTATTAAATAATATGGAATTAGATAAAACCAAAAGAGGATCCACATTATTATTTTGACAATATTATTTTTCATCATTCTTTCTCCATTCTTAAATATCCTCATGTATCAGAATAATATAATGATTTCGATAAGAAAATAAAAAATTAAAAAAAGACTTGACGAAATTTGATTAAGATTATAATATATTTTTAACAATTAACTTAAACATTTTGCTAGTTGAGTAAATTGGTAATGTTTTTTTAGAGAGTCTACGGGTGGTGGAAGTAGATAAAGCAGCTGATTGAAGATGGACTAGAAATTAAAATGGTGGTAACGAATTTTAATAATAAGTTATCAACGGAGTTGCGCTCGTTAAAAACGCAAGGTAATTCTTAATTAAAATTAGGAGCTACTTACTAAGGTCATTTATGTGAGTAAATGGCAAATTAAAGGTGGTAACGCGAGCACTCGTCCTTTTATGGATGAGTGCTTTTTTGTTTGGAGGAAAGTACAATGCATAAAAAGAGAATTAGAAATAGAATAATTTGGTCACTAGTGGCAGTTTTAATTGTAATTGCTGGATGGTTTAGTTTTGGTCCAACCAGTAACACTGCCAAGAATCAAAAAGAAGTAGTAGTGGGTGTAGTTGGTCAAACAAAGCAAGACGCTGAAATTTGGAAAAGTGTAGCAGAAACTGCTGAAGAAGAGTATGGCATAAAAATTAAAATTAAGAATTTTACTGACTATAATCAACCAAATAAGGCACTTCAAAATGGTGATATTGATCTAAATGCTTTCCAGCACTATACATTTTTAAATGCCTGGAATAAGGCAAATCATGGTTCGCTAGTCGCAATTGGGAATACTTATATTGCTCCAATCAGGTTGTATTCAAAGAAATATAAGAGCATTAAGGATTTGCCACAAGGTGCTACAATTGCAGTGCCAAATGATGCGTCTAATGAATCAAGAGCCTTATATGTCTTGAAAAATGCTGGATTAATTAACTTGAAAAAGGGCGTTAAACTTGCAACGGTAGCTGATATTACTTCAAATCCTAAGGGACTAAAAATTAAGGAAGTTAGTGCAGAACAAACAGCAAGAGTAATTGATGATGTAGATGCAAGTATTGTTAATAATACTTATGCCGTTCCTGCTAAATTAGGCGATAAGCAAACAATTTATATTGAGCCTTTGAATAAATATTCTGAACAATGGATTAACATAATTGTTGCAAATAAAAAAGATAAGAATAACAAAATTTACAAGGATTTAGTTAAGGCATATCAAACTGAAAAAACTAAGAAATTATCTGACAAGCTTTATGGCAAGACTGAAGTTGCAGCTTGGGGATTGAAATTAAAGTAAAAGGAGGAGCAGTCTAATGGCAGCACAAATTGATTTGAAAAATATTACCGTTCAATTTGGACAGAATAAAGCAGTTAACGATGTAAGTTTAGAAATAAATAAGGGTGACATTTACGGTGTAATTGGATTTTCAGGGGCCGGTAAATCTACTTTGGTAAGAACAATTAACTTACTGCAATATCCTTCTGCCGGCTCAGTAGAAGTGAATGGAACAGTGTTGTTTAAAGACAATAAATTGCAAATTAGTAAGAAGCAACTTCAAGAAAAAAGACGTAAAATTGGGATGATTTTTCAAAATTTCAACCTATTGAATGAAGAAACTGTTATTGAAAATGTTGCTTTTGCATTGCAGCATAGTCGCTTATCTGATCAGGAATTAGAGGAAAAATCTCTTCATTTGTTAGAATTAGTTGGCTTAAAAGATAAGGCAGATTTTTATCCGGCTCAGTTATCTGGAGGTCAGCAACAGCGTGTAGCTATTGCGCGTGCCCTGGCCAATGATCCTGATATTTTGATTTCTGATGAGGCAACGAGTGCCCTTGATCCAAAAACTACTAATCAAATCTTAGATTTATTATATGATCTAAATAAAAAATTAGGCCTAACTGTTGTTTTAATTACCCATGAAATGGATGCTGTAAAACGTGTAGCAAATAAAATTGCAGTAATGGAAAAGGGAAAAGTAATCGAAAAAGGTGAGTTGAGAGAGGTATTCTTACATCCTCAAAAGCAACTTACTCGTCAATTTGTAGGTGGGGCTTTGCAGGCTCAACATATTTTGAATACTTATAACTTTGATAAATTAGCCGAGAACGCAGAATTGTATCAATTAGTTTATAGCATCAATGATGTAACTAAATCAGTTGTGGCTGATTTAGATGTTTCATTGAATACAAAAGCAAGTATTTTATATGGAAATGTAGAAGTTCTAAGTGGTGAACCAATAGGAACACTTGCAATTTTGTTGGATTTAGATGAATTAAGGCAAAAAGAAGCCATTAAATTCTTGGAGAGTAAAAATGTTGTAGTAACGAAGTTAGATAAAGGAGTGCTGACTAATGATTAGTTTTTTCACTAAAAACTTTCCTAATGTAGTAGCCCTAGGTTGGGGCGGAGATGCTGGCTGGGGAACAGCTATTTTCCAAACCTTATTTATGACTTTTTGGTCAGCTATTTTTGGAGGAATTCTTGGCTTGATTTTTGGCTTATTACTAGTTTTAACAAAGCCAAAAGGAATTTTAGCTAATAAGGTAGTTTATTGGATTGTTGATAAAATCGTATCGATTTTTAGAGCTGTACCATTTATTATTTTGTTAGCATTTGTTGCTCCAGTTACCCAAAAAATTGTTGGAACTCAAATTGGGATGAAAGCAGCTTTAGTACCATTAACTTTAGGTGTTTTCCCATTTTTTGCTAGACAAGTTCAAGTTGCACTTGAAAGTGTAGATAAAGGAAAGATTGAAGCTGCAGAAGCATTAGGTGCTTCAACCAAAGATATTATTTTTGACGTATATTTAAGAGAAAGTCGCTCTGAACTAGCTCGAGTTTCAACCGTGACTTTGATTAGTTTAATTGGTTTAACTGCAATGGCAGGAGCTGTTGGTGCTGGCGGATTAGGTAATACAGCTATTTCATATGGATACAATAGATTTAATAATGATGTGACCTTAGTAGCAACTTTATTAGTTTTATTATTGGTATTGATTGTTCAAGTGGTTGGAGATTTAGTTGCTAAGAAGTTGAATCATCAAGAACGATAAGCGTATAGCATTGAAAAAGTATTTTTAGTATAATTTAATACAATTATATTAGCGAAGAATTATATTCTCCGCTTTTTGTATGCCTTTTCATTTAAATGTAGCTTATAATGAAGATAATGAAAACGGAGGACAAAAATATGGTGAAAAAAGGTTATCGTGTTGAAAGTGATACATTAGGCCCAGTAGAAATTCCTGAAAAGGCATTGTGGGGTCCACAAACACAAAGAAGTAAGGATAATTTCCATACTGGGGCATTGATGCCAATTGGGATTATTCGTGCACTTCTTCAAATAAAGCTAGCTGCTGCTCAAGCTAATATTGAAGCAGGAACTGAAACAGAAGAAAAGGGACGTGCCATTATTGAAGCAATTCATCAGCTACTTGATTTAAACAATGAAGAATTGCAACCATATTTTCCATTGCATGTCTATCAAACTGGATCAGGTACCCAAACTAATATGAATGTTAATGAAGTGGTGGCTAATCTTGCTAATAAAAATCATCCCGGTTTAGATATTTTACCTAATGATGATGTGAACATGGGACAATCATCAAATGATACTTTTCCAACTGCAATGAATTTAGTTGCAACACAAGCGTTAGATGACTTAAAACCTTCTATTAAACACTTGATTAAAGAACTAAAAGTGAAACAAGATGAGTATTGGACAACGGTTAAAGTAGGAAGAACCCACTTGCAAGATGCGGTTCCATTGACTTTTGGTCAGGAACTATCAGGCTATATTTCTGCTCTTAATCATGATTTATCCTACATTAACGAGTTAGAAGAAACACTTTATGAATTACCAATTGGAGGAACTGCTGTTGGCACTGGACTTAATGCAGCTCCTGGTATGGCAGAAGATATCGCTGAGCGTTTATCAAGAAAGTATGGACATAATTTTAAAGTTGATACAAATAAATTCTTTGGTTTAGCAAATCACTCAGGCTTAAATGTTGTGCATGGCGCTTTAAAAGCTTTGGCAGCTGATATGTTCAAAATTGCTCAAGATATTCGTTTCTTAGGATCTGGTCCAAGAGCTGGTTTAGGAGAACTTAATTTACCTGCAAACGAACCTGGTTCATCAATTATGCCAGGTAAAGTAAATCCGACTCAAGCAGAAGCTGTTACCATGGCATGTTTGAGAGTCTTTGGAAATGATACAACTATTACGATGGCGGCTTCGCAAGGTAACTTTGAAATGAATGTCTTTAAGCCAGTAATGATTGCCGCTTTTCTAGAGTCTGCTAATGTTTTATCAGGAACTATTTCTGCTTTTGCAGATAAGATGATCCATGGTATGACTGTTAATAAAGAAAGAATGGCTAAAGATGTAGCAAATTCATTAATGACGGTTACTGCACTTTCACCACATATTGGTTACCACGAAGCTGCTACTATTGCACAGACTGCAGCTAAAAATAATACGACTTTACGTACAGCGGCTTTAAAGAGTGGCTTAGTTACTAAAGAACAGTATGATAAGTGGATGAAGCCAATTACCATGACTAATGCAATGAATACTAAGCCAATTGATGATTAAAAGAAGGAATAAGAATGGGATATAAATTTCCAACACAAACAGTAGATAAATTAAAAGCAGAATATGATGCAATTATTGTCGGAAGCGGTGGTACGGGATTAGCCGCAGCTATTCAAGCACAACAATATGGTTTGAATGTTGCAATTTTAGAAAAGAATGGCTTTTTAGGTGGAAACACTATGAGAGCTAGTTCAGGTATGAATGCCGCTGAAAGTATTGTTCAAGCTCGTTTAGGTGTAAACGATAGTATGCAAAAATTTTATGATGAGACACTAAAAGGTGGCGGCTACATGAATGACCGTGAAATGCTACATTACTTTGTCGAGCATGCACCTTTGGCCATTGCATGGCTTGAAGATTTAGGAATTAAAGTAGATGATTTAACAATTACGGGCGGTATGTCTAAAAAGCGTACACACCGTCCATCTTCAATGGCACCAATTGGCGCATTTTTAGTTAATAATTTACTTAAAATTGCTGATAAAAAGAATATTTCAATTTTTACTGATGCTAAGGTGACTAAATTATTACAAGATGCCAACAAGAAAATTAATGGAGTAGAAGTTAATAGTGATCGCCAAGTAAAAGCTAAAGCAGTTTTACTTGCTACCGGTGGTTTTGGCGCCTCTAAAGATTTAATTGCAAAGTATCGACCAGATTTACGTAACTATAAGACAACTAATCAACCTGGTGCGACTGGAGATGGTTTAAAATTAGCTAATAAAGTCGGAGCACAACTTGAGCAATTAGAGTTAGTTCAAGTTCACCCTACAGTTCAACAAGATACAGATCATGCTTATTTAATTGGTGAGGCAGTACGTGGTGAAGGAGCTATTTTAGTTGATCATCAAGGTAAAAGATTTGTTAATGAATTGAATACCCGAAAGATCGTATCAAATGCGATTACCAAAACTCCAGAACATTCAGCATATTTAATCTTTGACCAAGGGGTTAGAGATAGGGTTAAGGCAATTGAATTTTATGATTCAATTAATTTAGTTATTCATGGAAATACTATTGAAGAATTAGCTGAAAACATTAAAGTGCCCGTTTCCAACCTTGAAGCAACACTTGAAAATTGGAATAAAGCAGTAGCAAATAATGATGATACAAAATTTGGCCGTACTACTGGAATGGCTGAGTTAGACCACGCACCATATTATGCAATTCATATTGCACCTGCAATTCATTACACAATGGGTGGAATTCATGTGGCGCCTGATACCCGTGTCTATGATACTAACGGAAACTTTATTTCTGGTTTATATGCTGCTGGTGAAGTTAGTGGTGGCTTACACGGTAACAATCGAATTGGTGGTAATTCGATTGCTGAAACAATTATTTTTGGTCGTGAAGCTGGAAAAGCAATGGCAGATTCAATTAAATAAAGCGCTTTCAATGGAAAGGCTATTTGTGTATACTTAAAGTGTAGAACTTAAGCTTTCATTTAAAGGAGTATATATAAAAATGAGTCGTAGAAAAGTATTTTTAGTTGGTGACGGCCGTGTTGGTTCAACTTTTGCAAATGACTTATTGCAAAATGTTAGAATTGATGAATTGGTAATTTGTGATGTAGTCAAAAAAATTACTGAAGGGGATGCTTTAGATTTAGAAGATTTAGCCCCATTTGTTGGTCAATGCACTGTTAAGAGTGGAGATTATAGTGATGCAAAAGATGCCGATATTGCTGTAATTACTGCCGGAGCCGCAAGAAAACCTGGAATGACTAGACTAGATTTGGTAAAAACTAATGTTAAAATTTTAGAATCAATCATAAAACCAATTGTAGAATCTGGTTTTAACGGTATTTTTGTCGTTTCTGCTAATCCAGTAGATATTCTAACTACTTTAACTCAAAAGTTATCTGGTTTTCCTAAGAATAAAGTTATCGGAACCGGTACATCCCTTGATACAGCTCGCTTGCGTGTGGCTTTATCACATAAGACTGGTGTTAATGTTGATCATATTGATGCTTATGTTTTAGGTGAACATGGTGATACATCTTTTGAAAACTTTGATGAAGCAATTATTGATCATAAGCCTCTTCGTTCTTATAAAGAATTAGATGAAGAAACATTGGTTGAATTAGAGACTGATGTTCGTAAAAAGGGTGGTAAGATCATTGCTAATAAGGGAGCAACTTTTTATGGCGTTGCAATGTGCTTAACACAAATCTGTAAGGCAATCTTAGAAAATAAAGCTCTAGTGATGCCCCTATCTGCACCAATGACTGGAGAATACGGGATTCATGATCTTTACCTAGGAAGCCCAGCTGTAGTTACCGCTAATGGAATTAGTGATGTGATTGAGCTTCACTTATCAGAAGATGAAAAGAAGAAAATGGCTTATTCAGCAGCTAAGATGAAGGAAGTTGTTGACGGAATTGACCTTTAAACAATAATTTTAATAATTAAAAACGTCTTGTACTTAAGTTGAGAGTGCAAGACGTTTTTTGTGTGATAAAATTTTAAAGGTATGATATTTAATCAAAGTTTGGGGACTATGAAAGTGAATAGTGAAGAAAGTAAAAATGAACGTGTAAATCAGCTCCATCATCAACATACTTTATCGCATCATCATCATATGCGAATTCGATGGCAGGAGTTTTTTACTAGTGATAATATTACGCCTGCTAAAAATGCGACTTTGGCTGAGCGATCGGTAATTGTAGGGCATATTGGATGATGCTTCTATCATGTGGGACTGGAGCATGGCGTGTAAGATCAGCAATGAATACAATTGCACGCTGTTTAGATATGACATGCAGTACGGATATTGGACTTGTTTCAATTGAATATACTTGTGTTGATGCGGATGGTAAGAGCTATACTCAAGCTCTAAGCTTACCATCAACAGGAGTGAATACGACTAAGTTGGACCGTATGGAAAACTTTGTTAGTCAGTTTAAAAAAGATAACGGAAATTGGACGATTGGGCAAATTCATAACCGATTAGAAGAGATTTCGACAATGAAGTCGCAATATGCTCCGTGGCAAGTTGGACTGGCTGCTGGTCTTGCATGTGCAGGATTTATTTTTTTACTAGGTGGCGGAATTTTTGAAGTTATTTGTGCTTTTTTAGGTGCAGGTTGCGGAAATTATATTCGTCGAAAAATGATTGATCGACATTTAACTATTTTAGCTAACATTACAGTAGCAGTTGCTGTAGCCTGCGCGGTATATGTGGGTAGTTTTTACTTAATTAGACTATTTTATCCAGTTAGCCTTCATCATTTAGATGGATACATTGGAGCCATGCTCTTTGTGATTCCAGGTTTTCCATTTATTACATCTGGACTGGATATTTCTAAGCTTGATATGAGATCAGGATTAGAGAGAATGGCTTATGCAATAATGATTATTGTTGTTGCAACTGCAGTTGGTTGGGTAATGGCTTTGATATTAAACCTGCATCCGCAAAACTTTGAGAAATTAGGACTAACACCATTAGTTTTAACTCTTTTAAGATTAGTTGCTAGTTTCTGCGGAGTTTTTGGCTTCTCAATTATGTTTAATTCTAGAATTCCAATGGCAACTGTTGCCGGGATTTCCGGAGCTATCGCAAATACTTTACGCTTAAGTTTGGTTGATTGGTCAAATGTTCCACCAGCTGTGGCTGCTTTTATCGGAGCCTTTGTTGCGGGAATGTTAGCTTCAATTATTAGACGTAAAACTGGTTTTCCGAGAATCGCTATTACGGTACCATCAATTGTAATTATGGTGCCGGGACTATATATGTACCGAGCTATGTTTAACTTAGGATTAACGTCATTAAATGCAGGAGCCTTGTGGATGGTTCAGGCTTTAATGATTGTAATTTGTTTACCATTAGGTTTAATTGCAGCTCGTATTTTAATGGATAAAGACTGGCGACATGCCGGATAGATTTTTATTAAAAAGTTGTCATGGAATTTAAACTATGACAACTTTTTTTCGTATAATTAATAGAACAAGAGAATTAAAGAGTGAGTGAAAAATGCAAAAGAAAATATTATTGCTTTCAACGGGTGGAACAATTGCGTCAGTTGTTTCAGAAGCTGGGTTAGTGCCTAAAGAATCCGGTGAACAGTTAATCAATATGTTAGGGGAACTACCTTATGATATTACTGTCGAGGATATTCTCCAACTTGATTCATCTAATATTCAGCCTGAAGAATGGAAATTGATTGCTGAAAAAATTTATGAAAATCGAAATAAGTATGATGGGATTGTAGTATCTCATGGTACTGATACCATGGCCTATACAGCATCGATGCTTTCTTTTATGCTGCAAAATATTAATATTCCGGTTGTTTTAACTGGAAGCCAGGTTCCAATTAATGTTGTATTGAGTGATGCACCAGATAATTTAAAATTAGCCTTTGCAGCAGCTGCTAGTTGTCATCCTAATATTTATTTAGCTTTTGATCGAAAAGTTATGCTGGGGTGCAGAAGTGTTAAAGTAAGAACGATCAATTTTGATGCTTTTGAAAGTGTTAATGTACCACCAGTGGCTCGGGTAACATCTGATGGCCTAGTATTTTCTGACCAAAATGTACCTAAAAATACAAAAGATATGAAAGATACAACTTTAAACACTAGCATTAATCCTCATGTTTCTTTAGTTAAACTATTCCCGGGTTTTGATCCTAATTTGCTATTTGCAATGGTCGAAAGCGGATGTCAAGGAATTGTAATTGAAGCGTATGGTTTAGGCGGGATGAATTACATCCGCAGAAATATGGTAGCTGCAATTGGAAAGTTGATTAGAAGAGGAATACCGATTATTGCGACGAGTCAATGCTTATATGAGCGAAGTGATCTTACAAAATATGAAGTTGGGAGAGAAGCGCTGCTTGAAGGAGCAATTAGTGCTCGTGATATGACTTCAGAGAGTGCAATTACTAAACTGATGTGGGGATTAGGCCAAAACTGGGATGTTCACCAGATTTCTGATTTTTTTAATACTGATGTAGCTGGTGAGGTAACGATTGAAAAAGACGATAATTTACAGATAGATTAATTTTTTAAGGATGCAAATGAAGGAAAACTTTAAACAACCAATTGGCTTAACACAAGCAGAAGTTGAGCAAAGAATTAAAGAGGGAAAAGTTAACCGAGCTGTTAATGATCAAGCTAAGACTACCTGGCAAATAATTAAAGAAAATACATTTACGTATTTTAACTTGATATTTTTAATATTAGCGATCTTGTTAGTGATCGTTGGAGAATACAAGGATTTAACATTTTTACCAGTTATTATCGCAAATATGATAATTGGGATTGTCCAAGAATTACGTGCAAAAAGTGTTTTAGACAAGTTAAATGTTATGAATACAACAAAAATAGCCGTAATTCGTGATAAAGAAGAAAAAATTGTGCCAATCGAAGATCTAGTTTTAGGGATGTAATTGTACTTAAAACAGGGGATCAAATTCCTGCGGATGGGCAAGTTATTTCTGGAACTTTACGAGTAAATGAAGCATTGCTAACTGGTGAAGCCGATGAAATAGAGAAAGATGTTGGCGCAGAGTTAATGTCTGGAAGCTTTGTAGTTGCAGGAAAAGCTTATGCGCGGCTTGAAAAGGTTGGTAAGAATTCTTATGTTTCTAAGCTAACTTTAGAAGCTAAAGCGATGAATTCAAAAGAGGGCTCTGAAATGGTGCGCTCAATTAATCGATTGATTAAATGGGTTGGAATCATCATCATCCCCTGTGGAATTGCCCTCTTCATTGTTGCCCGTTATGTAAATCATTTAAATTTAGCGGACAGTATTGTCTCAATGGAAGCAGCAATTATTGGAATGATCCCTGAAGGTCTGTATTTATTAACGACAATTGCTTTGGCATTAGCAGCTATGCGTTTAGCGCGTTCCCAAGTTATGCTTCATGATATGAAAAGTGTTGAAACATTAGCTCGGGTTAATGTGCTATGTGTTGATAAAACTGGAACAATTACTGAACCTAAAATGGAAGTAGAGGAAGTTATTCCAGTTAGTGTTACTAAAGAAGAGTTAAGCAAAGAAATTTCTATTTTTGCCCAAAATATGCCGCACGATAATGCAACTATCAAAGCTGTTGCAAAAGCATTTAACCAGAAATTTAATATTCAGGCTACGCAAATCATCCCTTTTACTTCGGTAAATAAATATAGTGGGGCAGTTATTAAGAACAACACTTTATTAATGGGTGCGCCTGAGTTTGTATTGCGGGATCAATTTGAAAATTACGAAAAAGAAATAAATCAATATACCCGACAAGGATATCGAGTTTTAGTTTTTGGAAAATATCCGCATGCATTAAGGGATGAAAAAGAAAAATTGGTAGAGCCTGTTGAGTTATTAGGATATATTTTAATTTCTAATCCAATCCGTAAAGAAGCAAAAAGTACTTTTGAATATTTTGATCGTCAAGGGGTAAATATCAAGGTGATCTCTGGAGATAATCCTTTAACGGTAGCACGCGTTGCAAAACAGGCAGGTATTCGGGATGCAGATAAGTTGATTGATGCAACCGAAATTGGTGAAGGCGACTATGAAGAAGTTGTTAAAAAATATAACGTTTTTGGACGTGTTAAACCTGATCAAAAGAAAAAGTTAATTAAAGCTCTTCAAAAAAATGGTAATACTGTTGCAATGACAGGAGATGGTGTTAACGACATTTTAGCAATGAAGACAGCAGATTGTTCAATTGCTATGGCATCAGGCAATAGTGCTGCTGTTCAAGCATCCCAAGTTGTTTTATTAGATTCTGATTTTGCTAGAATGCCAAAAGTGGTAGATGAAGGTAGAAAAGTAGTTAATAACATTGAAAGATCAGCTAGTCTGTTTTTGGTAAAGAATATCTTTTCATTTTTAATGGCTATCTTTTCTCTTGCCTTTGCAATGTCTTATCCATTGCGTCCGGCTCAAATAGCCTTAATTTCAGCATTTACTATTGGTCTACCATCATTCTTATTAGCTCTTGAAAATAATTACAACCGTATTCGCGGAAAATTTATTCCTAATGTATTGTCAAGGGCAATTCCTGGTGGAATTACAGATATGCTCGCGGTCTCAATTTTGGTAGTGGCAGATATGGTTTTAGAATTAGGAAGACCAGAAGTAGCTACAACGGCTACGATGTTATTAGTCGCAGTAGGGATGATGGTGCTATACCATATTTCTAGACCACTAAATAAATTTAGGTGGACTGTTTTAGGTGGATCCTTTTTAGCATTAGTTTTATCTATTATTTTCTTCCATAATTTATTTGCACTTTCACGTATCTCTGCAACTGCTGTTTTCTTATTGTTAGTTCTATTCTTTGCAGAAATTACTATATTTAGATTATTAAGTAAGTTTGCTGATGGTGTTAGAGAAGTATTAGTTGCATATGATCAAAAGGGTAAAGATTTAACTATTAGTGACATCAAACAAGCCTATCGCAAGGGAAGAAATATGGTAAATATGTCAGTTCCTGAAGAATAAAAGTGGTAAATAAGTATTTTTTTCGACTTGTTGAATGATACAATTAAACAGTTGAGACAATACTTATCAGAGGTAAGAAATGAAAAATCATAGTGTAGAAAAATATAAAAATAAAATAATAGATTATCTTATTCCGATAATTTTGAGTCTAGTAATTGCAACTGTTTTAATTTGGACTGAATTGACTACTCGATCTGGTCTTACTTTAGACGACACTGCTTTTCACTTTCATCGTTTTTATGATACTTACCAGCAAATACAGAATCATAACTTCTCTTACTTTCAAATGAATTATGGAATGGGTGAGAGTGGGCGAATAGTTAATGCTTTATATGGCCCATTCTTTGCTTATTTAATGGGAAGTTTACTTTTATTTTGTAGTTCTTGGCTTCGTTTTCAAATTCTTATAACCTATTTGATTTTTCTGGTTGGTGGTCTGGGAATCTATCGTTTAAGTCGAAAGGTTAAACTATCGCAAGTTGTTTCTTCAATAGTTACCGCACTATTTTTAACTACTGGTTATATTGCATATTGGCCGAGATCCAATGCTTTCAACTCATGGGGGCTGTTTTAATACCATTCGTATTAATCCAAGGAATTAACCTGTTGAATAATCATAAAAAGCGATTTAGCTGGATTAGTCTTGGAATTGTAATGGCAATTGTAGCTCAGATCCATTTATTAAGCACTTTCTTCTCCATTCTTGCCTTGATTCCTTTCTTTATTTACGGATTAGTTTTGAGTGAAAATAAGCGTCAGATGTGGATTGACGTCTTTAAAGCTGTTGGCTTATTCATTGTGTTAACAGCAAACGTATGGGGTGCATTTTTACTGCTCTATCCAACTAATCAAATGGCATCTCCGATCGATTACTCACCGGTTTTGACCGCTGTTAATCTATCTGTTGCTGGTACTTCAACAATGTGGACGTCAATCACTGAAGTCACATTGCTCCTATTTATTGTTCAACTAATTTATGTAATCTTTAACTTTAAGTCTTCTAAATTAAATACTTTTGTTACCTTAGAAGGCATAGTCTTTCTATATTTAAGTTCTAATTTGTTTCCATGGCAATTTGTGAAGGACACCCTACCAGCAGTAACTGGGTATTTACAATTTCCCAACAGGTTTACTGTCGTAGCATATCCTTTGCTATTTCTTGGAATTGGTTTAACACTGAATGAATTAATTAAGAGTCATGGTAAAAAACTTGGAATGGTTGCGAGTGCATTAGCAATTGTAGTAGTGCTATTCAATGTTAGAGCCGACTTTAACGAGATTAATAATAATATTACTTACAACAAAGGAATTACTAGCAATGCTAAGGAGATGAAGGAAAAGGGATTAGCTCCATATATCAATAAAGTGGAAATTAATAGTCCTGATTATTTACCAGTCATAAAGAAGATCAAATCAAGTGATATTACTGGTATGTTAATGAGTATGTCTCCACAAAAAAATAATTTTGAGCAAAGGGCTCTTTCAAATGGGCGTTTAGAGCTTACTTGGAAAGACTCAACTTCTAAAGTAACTACACTTCCGATTTTTATTTATAAACAATCTGAGTTAAGTTTAAATAGTAAAGTAATAAAACCAAAAGTGAATGAAATAGGGATGCCACAAGTTCAGTCAAGAAAAGGGAAAAATACAGCAATTCTTTCATTCAAGACTCCAACTTGGTTCACTGCTTTACTGTATATTTCCATCCTTAGTTGGGCACTACTAATAATTTATGGTGTATTCAGATGGGTAAAAATAATTAAAAAATAGCTAAAAAAGCTTCTTAGAACTAATGTGATTTTAGTTTTAAGAAGCTTTTATTTTTATAGATTAATTGACTCTATTATTTGTTAACAAGTGTAAAAAGGAAAAACAATAAATGATACAATTGAAAAGTTGGATTGAAAATATTACTTGGAGGATAAAATATAATTTATGAATAAATGTAAGGAAAAATTAGTTGAGTATGGTTTGCCGTTGATTTTAAGTATATTGCTAGCAACTGTACTGCAAATACCAGAACTGATAAATCATGTTGTTTTGACTGGATCAGACACCATTTTTCATTTCAGCAGATTTTATGATACTGCTCAACAAATACGTAATCACCATTTCTCTTATTTCCAGATGAATTATGGAATGGGAGAAAATAGAAAGTTGGTTTGCTAATGAAATTAAAAAATATACAAAGATACCAGACAGCTTTGATTGCTCTCTTCTTGATTTTTTGTGCTGTGCTAGCAACATGCCCTTCATTTTTAAATAGTTATTTCAAGATCACTATGGATGGGCAAATTCATCTGGTTAGATTTGAAGAAATAGCTAGAGCTTTTAAGTCAGGAACATTTCCATCTTTGGTTAATTTTATGGGATTTGATCACTGGGGAAATGCTTTTACAGGAATGTATCCTTGGATTAGCGGACTAGTTTTTATCATTCCGCAAATGATCTTCTCAAATCCAATTTATGCGATTATGGTAGGTTACTTTTTTGTAAATTTATTTACTTTAATTAATGCTTATCTTCTTACGCGTGAATTAACCGAGAAACTCTGTTGGCGTTTATTAGGAGTAGTTTTATATCAATATAATACCTATCATTTATGCATTCTTTATGGACGAGATGCTCTTGGTGAAGCACTAGCTTATATGTTTTTACCACTTGTTTTTTTGGGATGTTTTCAAATATGGAAGAACAAGAACATGGGAATATTAACATTAGGTCTAGGGATGGGAATGATAACTAATGCTCATCTTATTACTATGGCCTATAGTTGTTTCTTTTTAGGTATTATCGAAGTTGTTAGGTTTTTCCAAAAGAAAATAACCTTAAAGGAAATTGTTAGATTTATCTTTGCGGCCGTAACTGCAGGATTGATTTCGTGCTTCAGTTTAATAAATGTTGTTGTTTTGATGCGTTCTAACAAGCTGATCACTCCAGGGAAAGGATTATTACCGATAGTACCAAGTGAAATGTTTGATTCAATGTTGAACAACAATATTAGTGATAATTCCCCAAGTAGTTGGAATATAGGAATAATTTTATTTGGAATTCTCTTATTTTTGACTTTCCAATTATTTACAAAAAAGACTGGTTCTTGGAAACTCTGGATATTAGGGTCTTGGATCGTATTTATTAGCACATTTTCTTGGATACCTTATTCTGATCAAATTATATGTGGGCGCTTTGGAAATATTCAGTTTTTAGGTCGTCTAGATACTTGGGTGATTGTATTTTTAATTATTGGTGCAATTTTGTACCTCAATGATTATGATCAGACTATCTCAAAAAGAACAACATTTTCTGTAATAACAATTTTTATGTTAATGACTTGTATTTTTGGATGTGTAAAATATCAAAAAATCAAAAATGATAATCCTATTCGTTATTATATAACTCAAAAAAATTATTTTGATACGATTAACAATAATGGAAACTCTCATACAGATTATGGGATTGTGAAAAAGAGAGATTTCGTATTTAATCGAGAATTTTTGGATAAAGTACCACGATCATTCAAGGTAATTGAAACGCGTCCAAATTCTTTAACTTTGGCTTTTAATTCAGACAATAATAATAAAGTAAATTTGCCATTTATGCTCTATAACGGTGTAAATTACCGGATTGAAGTAAATGGAAAGAATGTCAATAATTTTAACTCAGATCAAATTGTGAAAGTTAGACCAGCTATTGGAAAAAATATTGTAACAATTTCGGCTTTTGCAAATACAGTTAATAAATTTACATTTGCCCTTAGCATTATTTCAATCTCAGTTGTAATTGTGCTTTTAGTCAGTGGTTTTATAAAAAATAGGAGAAAATCAAGATTTCTTTAATCACTCAAAAATTATGAAAAAGTTCAATTGTAATATGTAATTAAAAAGCTGGAAAACTACTATTTGGAGGAAAAAGTAAATTGATGGATAAATATAAAGAAAAAATTATAGAGTATGGGATACCACTTATTTTAAGTATTCTGCTTGCAACTATTTTACAACTTCCACAATTATTAACTCATGTTGGATTAACGGGAGCAGATACTACTTTCCACTTTAGCCGTCTTTATGATACTGCTCAGCAAATTAAGAACCATAATTTTTCTTATTTTCAAATGAATTATGGAATGGGAGAAACAGGCCGAATAGTTAATGCAATATATGGGCCATTCTTTGCTTACTTATTAGGAAGTCTTCTTTTAATTGCGGGCTCATGGTTTAATTTTCAGATTTTACTTGTTTACTTGCTTTTCATAATTTCTGGTCTTGGAATGTATCAGGTATCACGAAAAGTAAAAATGTCGCGAACAGTTGCCGCAATCATCAGTTCATTATTTTTACTTACAGGATATATTAGCTATTGGGTTTCTTCAAATAGTTTTAATGCATGGGGAGCAGCTTTGATGCCTTATGTATTAATCCAGGGAATAGATTTATTCAATGACGGGAAAAAACATTTTAATTGGATCAATTTATCTATTACTATGGCAATTGTTACTCAGGTGCATTTGTTAAGTACACTGCAAGCAACTCTAGTTTTAATCCCATTCTTTATTTATGGATTAATTACTACACCAAATAAACAAAGAATGTGGGTTGATATTTTAAAGGCTGTAGTTTTATGTGCTCTTCTAACTGCTAATGTATGGGGCGCCTTTTTGGTTCTCTATCCAACCAATAAGATGTCCGCTCCTTTAGATTTTTCACCTGCATTGACGTCGCTACGCTTAAAAGCCAATGGTCCTATGACGATGTGGGTACAGATTCAAGAAGTCGTAGTATTATTGTTAGGACTGCAGTTAGCTTACTTGTTGCTAAATTATCGTTCATCAAAACTAAATATCTTTTTGGCCGATTGTAAAATTAAGTTGAACACTTTTGAAAAATAAAAAAGTCCATCTGGACCTGTTTGATAGAATGTAATTACCAACACAACATTCAGAAACGAGGTCACAAATGGACTCTTTACATTCTATCATGCCTAAGCACAAAAAGGGAAAGCATTTATCACTAGAAGAGCGAGTTATTATCCAAACCCGTTTAAAAGATAGATGCTCCATTAGGGCTATTGCTCGCGAACTAGCTTGTTCTCCTTCAACAATCAGTTATGAGATTAGACGTGGCACAGTTTCTCTTTATCATGGCAAGCAAAAGCGGTATAAGGCCGATCATGGTCAAAGTGTTTATCAATCTAATCGTAGTCACTGCGGTCGTAAATCAGATTTTTTAAAGAAAGCTGATTTCATCAAGTATGTCAATAAACATTTCTTTGAAGATGGCTGGTCGCTTGACGTATGTGCTAATCGTAGTTTAGCCATAGGAGAATTTTCTCATCATCAAACAGTTTGCACTAGAACTTTATATAACTATGTAGACCAGGGTTTATTAGCTATCAGAAACTCTGATTTGCCTGAAAAGCTAAAGCGTAATACTAAAATTCATCGTATTCATAAAAATAAGAAGAAATTAGGTCGAAGTATTGAGGAACGTCCCAAAGAGGTTAATGATCGCAAAGAATTCGGTCATTGGGAATGTGACCTAGTCTTAGGACATAAGACTAAAGACGATCAAGTATTGTTAACTTTGTCTGAACGAATGAGTCGAGAGTTCTTAATTATGCGTATTCCTGATAAAACAGCAGACAGTGTAATGGCAGCTTTTCAATCTTTACGCAAACAATACAGTGAGCACTGGAATGAAATCTTCAAGACAATTACTACTGATAATGGTTCAGAGTTTGCGGAACTTTCCAACTTAGAGAAAGTATCTAACACATTAGTCTATTATGCTCATCCATATACTTCTTGTGATAAAGGCACTGTTGAAAGGCATAATGAACTTATTCGCAGATTCATTCCTAAAGGCGACTACATCACTAACTATTCCCTTCAAGACATCATTAATATTGAGACCTGGTGCAATTCACTGCCGAGAAAGATCTTAGCATATCATACACCAGATGAAATCTTTGAAAGAGAATTAGATCACATCTATCAAGCAGCTTAAGTGTTCAATTTATTATTGCAATTTACGTAAATATCTTTTTAACAATTGAAGGATTTATTTTCTTATTTGTAAGCTCTGATATTTTTCCTTGGAATTTTGTAGAAAAACAATTTCCAACTTTTTCTAACTACTTTCAATTTCCTAATCGATTTACTACTATCGCTTACCCTTTATTGTTTCTGGGTATCGGAATTACCATAATGAGCCTAATTAAGAAATATGATTTTCAAATTAGTGTCTTGTTAAAGTGTTTATTAATTTTTGTATGTTTATTTGTCCTTAGAGCCGATTTACGAGAAAGTGTTCATAAAGTTGATGCTGGAAAGACTAATAGTGAACGAATTGCCCAATTTAATAATTCTGATTTGAGAAATTATATTGAGAAAAATATGGTTGGCAATCCTGAATATTTGCCCTTGACAAAAACAATGGCTCCTAATGATGTAGTGGGACATATTTATGAAATGATAAATGATGGCCAAAATTATGAGAAAAAAGTTTTAAAGAATGGGTATCTTCAATTAAGCTGGAACACCAGAACCACCAATGTTACTTTACCAATTGTTTTCTACAGACAATCAGTACTAATAGTAAATGGTAAAAAGGTATCGCCTAAGTGTAATGAAATCGGAATGCCGATAGTGCAAGCAAAGAAAGGAAAGAATACAGCAATTCTTTCTTTTAAGACTCCGACTTGGTTCACTGCCTTACTGTATATTTCAATCCTTAGTTGGGTACTATTAATAATTTACGGTGTGTTTAGATGGGTAAAAATCGTTAAAAAGTAGCTAAAAAAGCTTCTCAAAACTAGAATTATTTTTCTAGTCATGAGAAGCTTTTTACTTAATCTTATTACTCTAATAAATCAACGAAAGTGGCATTAGTGACTTTTTGTAAATCATTAGGATTGATCATGATACTTCTACCAACCTCCCCACTTGAAACAGCAATTTGATCATGTTCTTTCATGCTGCTATCTAAATAAATAGGAAAATGATGCTTTTGGTAAATTCCAATTGGAGTGTTGGCCCCATGAACATAACCAGTAGTTGCGACTAACTTCTTAAGTGGAAGTAATTCACATTTTTTGTTACCAGAAGCTTTAGCAAGTTTTTTCATACTTAAGTGCTCGGTAACAGGAACAACTCCAACTACTGGACTATTTTTATTTCCCTCACATACCAAGGTTTTGTAGACCAAAGCCTCTTCATCGTCTAAAATGGAAGTATCCATTTGTTTAACATCGCCTTTTTGAACTGTGGCGAATTGTAATTGTTTATATGGAATCTTTTGTTGGTCGAGCATCTTCTCAATCAAAGTTTTATTAAGTTTTTTCTTTTTATTTTTTTTCGACATTTTTCTCACCTTTTAATATCATAAACGTGAGAATTTAACATGTCAAAAGGGGGACAAGATTAGTGAAATTATTAGCAATAAAAGTTGAATGTAGTCATGAATTAGAAGATGGATTAAGTTTCTTCATGCAAGATGAACTGGATGCACAGGGAATTGAAAGTCGTAAGCGTAGCGACTTTGTTTTAGAGGGTCAAAAACATGATAGTAGTTTAGTTGAACTAGATGATATTGAAAACCTACCTGAAGATTTAGAATTAACAGCATATTTTGATTATGAAAATGCTGATAAAAAGAAGATAATTCAAAAAATTACTGATAAAATAGCTGAAATGAAGGGTTATGGCTTAGATGCTGGCAACGTTTCAATTAGCACTAAGGAAGTGGCTGATGAAGATTGGAATACAGCTTGGCAAAAATACTATCATGTGATTGACTTTTCAAGACATTTAGCTATCGTTCCCGAATGGGAAGACTATCAACCAGCTTTCTCTGATCAACAACTGATTCGTTTAGATCCAGGACTTGCCTTTGGTACTGGTGGGCATACGACAACACAGTTAGTTTTGCTTGCTATGGAACGTGCTTTAGTTAAGCCGATGTCTGTTTTAGATGTTGGTACTGGCTCTGGTATTTTGGCAATTGCTGCAAGTAAGTTAGGAGCAAGCCATGTATTAGGAACTGATATCTCTGATGAAGCTGTTACTGCCGCTAAAGAAAATATTGCCTTAAATAATATTGATAATATTGATGTGCGTAAGGCTAATTTGTTAAAAGATATTGATGAAAAATATGATCTAATCGTGGCAAATATTTTAGCTGATATTCTGTTAGAATTAATTCCGGATCTAGATAATCATTTGAATGAAAATGGTAAAATTATTTTTTCAGGAATTGATTATTTACAACTTCCAAGATAGAGAAGGCGCTAGAAGAGAATAATTTTGTAATTAAAATGAAAATGCAAGAAGGCCGCTGGATTGGACTATTAATTGCTAGAAAACCAAATTAAAAATATTAATTAAAAGAAAAGGTAAGCGAAAAATGAAGAAAAATAGTGAAGAAAAGAAAAATTTTAATTTTAAGGCTTCATGGAGTAAAATAAATGAAAAATCATTTATGCCTCTTATTTGGTTAACTTTATTAGGAGTAATTGTTTGGATTATCTGTCCACTCGTTCATCTAAGTCGAGTTTGGCGAATTGGACTAGTTTTCTTTATTTTTAATACTTATTTAAGCTACCAAATTGGTCGTATTATGCAAATTAGAAAGTTAAGCTGTTGGTGGCTACTTCTTTTTCCTGTAGTTTTTGCTATTGCAGTTTTCATTCACTTTGCTAAATATAACTTCTTATTGTGCTTAGTATATTTAAGTTTTGAATTATTTGGTTTATGGCATGATGATTTTTACAAAGAAAAAGAAATAAAGAATAGGTGATACGTTATGTCAAAATATCATGAAATGACTCATGAAGAAGTTCTTGCTGAATGTAAGAAATATATGAATGAGGAACACTTAGCTTTTGTTGAATCAGCATATGAATTTGCTAAGAAAGCACATGAGGGTCAATTCAGAGTTTCCGGACAACCTTATATCATTCATCCCACTCAAGTTGCTGGAACATTGGCAACTTTACGTTTAGATCCTGACACAGTAGCGGCTGGATATTTACATGATACGGTTGAAGATACACCTGTAACTAACGATGATATCAAAGAAAAATTTGGTAAGGACGTTGCATTTATTGTTGATGGTGTGACTAAATTAAGTAAGATTCAATATAAATCTAAGAGCCATGAAGAATACTTGGCTGATAATCACCGTAAGATGTTAATTGCGATGGCTAAAGATTTACGGGTAATCATGGTTAAATTAGCCGACCGTTTACATAATATGCATACTTTAGACCATTTGCGCCCAGATAAACAAAGAAGAATTGCAGACGAAACTTTAGATATCTATGCTCCTCTTGCTGATCGTTTAGGTATTGGAACGATTAAGTGGGAACTTGAAGATATGAGTTTACATTATCTCAACCCACAACAATATTATCGGATTGTTAATTTAATGCAGTCTAAGCGAAGTGAGCGTGAAGGATATATTGCGGATGCAATTTCGACTTTGAAGCAAACTTTAGATAGCTTAGGCATTAAGTATGAGATTTATGGTCGTCCAAAACATATTTATTCAATTTATAAAAAAATGGTTAATAAGCACAAAGACTTTAGCGAGATTTATGACTTATTAGCTGTTCGAGTAATAGTTAAATCTGTGAAAGATTGTTACGCTGTTTTAGGTGCAGTTCATACTAAATGGAAGCCAATGCCAGGTCGTTTTAAGGACTATATTGCCGTTCCAAAGGTAAATGGCTATCAATCTCTTCATACTACAATTATTGGACCTGGAGGCAAGCCGCTAGAAATCCAAATTAGAACAGAGGCTATGCACCAAGTTGCTGAATACGGTGTCGCGGCTCACTGGGCATATAAAGAAGGCGTCAAGGGAGAAGTTGAGCAAACAGATGCAAATAAAAAGCTCAACATGTTCCAAGAAATTCTTGAGCTCCAAAATGAGACCAAAGATTCTCATGAATTTATGAAGAGTGTTAAAACAGATATCTTCTCAGATAGGGTATATGTTTTTACACCTAAAGGCGATGTTTATGAACTTCCTAAAGGCTCAGTTCCTTTAGATTTTGCCTACATGATTCACTCAGAAGTTGGTGCACATTCTGTTGGGGCTAGAATTAATGGTAAAATTGTTCCCCTAGACTACAAATTAAAAACTGGTGACATCGTTGAAATGTTAACTCAAGCATCAGCTCGTCCATCTCGCGACTGGGTTAACTTAGTTAAAACTTCACGTGCTCGTAATAAAATCAAGCGCTTCTTTAAGACTGAAGATAGAGAAGAAAACATTGAAAAGGGACAAAACATGATTGAACAAGAATTATCAAATCGTGATTTAGTTCCTAAAGAATTCATGACTAAAGCTGATGTTCAGCGAGTTATTGATCATTTCAACTATCACAACGATGAAGAGTTGTTTGCTGCAGTTGGGTATGGTGAAGTTTCTGCGGCAACAGTCGCAAATCGTTTAACTGAAGATTTACGTAAAAAAGCTGAAGATGAAAAGCAACGTCAACTTGAAGAGAAAATCATGAACGCTGGTCAGCAAAGTACTGAAGAAGATAACGATTCAGATGCTCCAGCAGATATTATGCGTGTTAAGCATAATAATGGGGTTATGGTCCAGGGTGTATCTGACTTAATGCTGCATTTAGCTAAATGTTGTAATCCTGTTCCTGGTGATCCAATTATTGGTTATGTAACTAAAGGACGCGGGGTAACTATTCACCGTGCAGATTGTCCGAATATAACCGAAGAAGCTAAAAAGCAGGGTCGACTGATTGATGTTGCTTGGGAAAATATCGCTAAAGATAAGAATAAAGAGAACTATAATGCTGACATTGAAATTTATGGTTTTAATCGTTCCCGTCTCTTAAGTGATGTAATCAATGCCCTAAATTCTAAGACTAAGAATATTGTCAATATTTCTGGAAAAGTAGATAGTAATAACATGGCTCATATTTATGCAACTGTCTCAGTTAGAGATGCAGCTCATTTGGAAGATATTTTAAGTCGAATGAGGGATGTGCCAAATGTTTATGAAGCAAAGAGGTCAATTAATTAATGCGTGTTGTTATTCAAAGAGTAAATAAGGCACAAGTTGCTATTGATAATGAAGTCGTAGGTAAAATTAAGCGTGGTTTTCTTTTATTAGTGGGCTTACGGAATGGCGATGAATTAGAACAAGTTAAAAAAGCAGCTGATAAAATTGCTAAAATGCGTATTTTTGAAGATAAAGATGGTAAAACTAATTTATCTTTGAAAGATGTTAATGGTGAAATTCTAAGCGTTAGTCAGTTTACCTTGCTAGCAAATACTAAAAAAGGAAATCGACCAAGTTTTGTAGAAGCTATGCGTCCACCTAAGTCAAAACAATTATGGGAAGACTTTAATCATGAACTAGAGGATAAAGGCTTCCATGTTGAGACAGGTGAATTTGGTGCTGACATGCAGGTTAGTTTAGAAAATGATGGTCCCTTTACAATTGTATTAGACATTTAAAATATTTAAGTAAAGGCTTACAAAGGTTGACTTTGTTGACTGAAAAATATAAGCTAAAAAGGAATTATCGATGACGAAGAATGTAGATTAGCATGATCTATCTCAGAGACCGCTTGTTTGGTGAGAATAGCGGATAGGTTGCGATCTGTGACACCTTTAGCAGATAATGGATCGTTTCGCGAGCGTTAATCGCAGCAAGCAAAAGGTGGTACCGTGCTAATTTATTGCGCCCTTGACTCAGTTCAAGGGCGCTTTTTTATTAATATATTAAAGGATGATTAAATGAAAGTTCAAAGACCAAAAGGTACAGTCGATATTTTGCCAGGAGAATCTGGTTCATGGGAAAAAGTAGAATCTATCGCTAGGAACTTTTTTAAAAGAGCTAATTACCGTGAGATAAGAACACCTAGTTTTGAAAATTATGAAGTTTTTTCACGTTCTAGTGGTGAAACTTCAGACGTTGTTTCAAAAGAAATGTACGACTTTAACGATAAGGGTGGTCGTCACATTGCATTGCGTCCTGAAGGAACTGCTGGTGTAGTTCGTGCTTATGTAGAAAATAAGCTTTATGGACCAGATGTTGTAAAGCCATTTAGCGTTTACTACATTGACAATACTTTTAGATATGAAAGACCACAAGCCGGTCGTCAACGTGAATTCCACCAGATTGGTGTTGAAAGTTTTGGCTCTGATAGTCCATTAGCAGATGTAGAAACTTTAATGATGGCACATGATTTACTCGCTGAATTAGGTGTTAAAAATTATGAATTGCACATTAACAGTTTAGGTAATGCTCAAGTTCGTGAAGCATATCATGATGCTTTAGTAAATTACTTTACACCAGTTAAAGATCAACTTTCTGAAGATTCACAACGTCGCTTAAGTCAAAATCCATTAAGAATCTTGGATTCAAAAGATGAACGAGATAAGAAGTTTTTACCTAATGCTCCTAAGATTGTTGACTACCTAGATGATGAATCTCGGAAAAAACTTTAAAACAATTACTGATATGTTAGAGCAATTGGGCATTAACTATGTAATGGATGATGATTTAGTTCGTGGTCTTGATTACTACACTGGAATTATTTTTGAGTTCATGGTTGAAGATAAGAATCTATGGGAATCAGCAACGACAATTTTAGGTGGAGGACGCTACAACCACTTAGTTGAAGAGTTTGATGGACCAGAAACACCTGCGGTTGGTTTTGGTATTGGGGAAGAAAGATTAATGCTTGTATTGAAAGAGCAAAATCCAGACCTTTTCCAAGAAGAAGGAATAGATTTCTTTATTACTAATATTGGTGCAGGAACTGAGTTTAAAGCTGTTGAAGTTGCACGTAGTTTACGTGAACAAGGTTTTAGTGCACAGTATGATGTTGACCAAAAGAAACTTAAGCAACAGTTTAGAAAAGCTGATCGTGTTCATGCAACATTTGTAATTACCTTGGGAGCTAAAGAATTAGAAAATGGCGTTTTAAACATTAAGCGTTTAAGCGATGGTAAAACTATTGATCTTAGCTTAGAAGATATAAATAATATGCAAGATGTTATAAATAAATTGGAGGATTAACATGGAACATATGGATAAAAGAACTGATTATGCTGGTAATATTACTAGCAAATACGAAGGACAAGAAGTAACCCTTTATGGTTGGGTTCAACGTGTTCGTAATTTAGGAAACTTAGTTTTCATTGACCTTCGTGACCGTGAAGGAATCGTACAAGTTGTTGTTAACAAAGATTCCGGTGAAAAGTTAATGGAAATTGCTGATTCATTGAATAATGAAGATGTAATTGAAGTAAAAGGAAAAGTAGTTAAGCGTTCAAGTGTAAACCCAGAAATGAAAACTGGTGAAGTTGAAGTAGATGCTACTGAAATTGACGTACTAAACAAATCAAAAGTACCACCATTTGAAATCAAAGATGATATTAATGCGGCAGAACAAACTCGTTTGAAGTACCGCTACCTTGATTTACGTCGTCCAACTCTTCAAAGAGCAATTATTTTACGTTCAAAGATTTTGAAGGCAGTTCACGAATACTTCGATGAACAAGGCTTTATTGATATTGAAACTCCAATTTTAGGTAAGTCATCTCCTGAAGGTGCTCGTGACTACTTAGTTCCTTCAAGAATCTACCCAGGTAGTTTCTATGCTTTGCCACAATCACCACAATTATTTAAACAATTATTAATGGGTGCTGGCTTTGATAAATACTATCAATTAGCTCGTTGTTTCCGTGACGAAGACTTACGTGGTGACCGTCAACCAGAATTTACTCAAATCGATATGGAAACCTCTTTCTTAGATGAACAAGGTGTTCAAGACTATACTGAAGGTCTTTTAAAGAAGATTATGAAAGATGTTATGAACATCGATTTAAAGACTCCAATCAAGCGCATTACTTGGGACGAAGCAATGAACAAGTATGGTTCTGACAAGCCTGATACTCGTTATGAGATGTACCTTCATGACTTAAGCCCAATCTTTAAAGATAGTGACTTTAAGGTGTTCTCTGGTGCAATTGCTGATGGCGGCGTAGTTAAAGGGATCGCTGTTAAGAATGGTGCTAAAGAATATTCACGTAAAAAGATTGAAGAAAAACAAGACTACATCAAGCGCTACAATGCTAAAGGTTTAGCTTGGGTTAAATATGAAGATGGCGAATTTTCAGGACCTATTGCTCGTTTCTTAACTGATGAAAACAAAGAAGCTTTGAAGAAAGAATTTGATCTTGAAGGCGGCGAATTAATCGTTATTGTTGCTGACAAGTGGAAGGTTGTTACCGATTCACTTGATCACCTACGTCGTGAATTTGCTCATGAAACTGGTATTATTCCAGAAGGTGTCTTTGACTTTGTATGGGTAGTTGACTGGCCATTGTTTGAGTATGATGAAGGTTTAGGTCGCTGGATTGCTGCTCACCACCCATTCACTATGCCAGATGACGAAGGTATTAAGTTGTTAGACACTGATCCGCATAAAGCTCATGCACGTTCATACGATATTGTTATGAACGGAGATGAAATGGGTGGTGGATCAATCCGTATCCACAAACGTTCAATTCAAGAAAAGATGTTTAAGGCCTTAGGTTTCACTAAGAAGCGTGCTTATGAACAATTTGGTTACTTAATGGATGCTTTAGATATGGGATTCCCACCACATGCTGGTCTTGCTATTGGTCTTGATCGATTAGCTATGATGTTAGCAGGTAAGGACAACATTCGTGACGTTACTGCCTTTCCAAAGAATGCTTCTGCTTCTGAGCCAATGATGCATGCTCCAGCTCCAGTTGCTGAGAAACAATTAACGGATATTGGTATTGAAGTTGAAAAACAATACGAAGATAGCGTTAAGGAAACTGAACAACGTCTTGAAAAAGAAGCTCAAGAAGATGCCGATAAGAACTCAACTTGGGATGAATAATCTTAGTTAAAAATTTGAGTAACAAAAAATTGCATTACCTAACTTTTAAAGCAGGTAATGCAATTTTTTATTTATTTAGATATTTTCAACAAATTTTGCAATTCGTTTTAAGGCTTCTTGTAATTGTTCGGTCGAAGAAGCGTAAGACATTCTAACATATCCTTGACCGCCCTTACCGAAATAGCGACCGGGAGTCACACCAACTTTTGCCTTAGTGGCTAATTCATTAGCGAAGGCTTCGTCGTCGGTACCAAAAGTGTCAGGGATCTTAGCAAAGATATAGAAGGCTCCTTGAGGTGTAGACATTTCAAAGCCTAATTTTTCTAAACCAGTTTTCATAAATTCCAATCTGTCTTCGTAAATTTTGCGTGCTTCAAGAGGATCTGCTTGTCCATTATTTAGTGCGTCAATTGCGGCAGCCTGAACATTATCGGTTACGGAGGTAACAAGAAAAGCATTTACTTTTTGAATAGTTTTCATAATATCTGCAGGAGCTGCAATATACCCTAAACGCCACCCAGTCATTGCGTATGCTTTTGAAAGTCCTGAAATTAGAATATTGCGCTCAGGAATATATTGAGATAAAGAATGATGAACATTATTATCGTAAACCAATTCACCATATATTTCGTCCGTAACCGAGAAAAGATGGTACTTGGTAATAACTTCTGCAAGTGCCTTTAAAGTGGCTGCTGGATAAACACGACCTGTTGGATTAGATGGATCAGTTAAAATGATTGCTTTAGCGCCTTTTCCTTCATTTTGTAGTACTGTCTCAAGATGTTCAGGAGTCAGGATAAAATCATCTTTTGAAGTATCAATTTGGACTGGGATAGCTCCCGTTAATTTAATTAATTGAAAATATAAGGCCCATACTGGAGTAGGAACTAAAATTTTATCACCTGGATTTAAAATTGACATGAATACATCATTTAAAGCACCAGTAGCT
>PDYJ01002310.1_pt1 | contig 62302 bp, 51 predicted proteins | sample 1430841 | NCBI WGS metagenome assembly PDYJ01 (sample SAMN07237672, study PRJNA390542) | Gut metagenome, whole genome shotgun sequencing project. | isolation source: fecal pellets | host: Mus musculus | place: USA: New York, NY | collected 2016-10
CCCGACTTACAATGTAAGAATGAAGTAGTGACTATCTCAGCGCACCACGACGATAGTCACTATTATTTTGCAGAGAATTTAATGTAGAATTTAATTGGGTTTAGAATTAAACGCTACTTTTTAATACAGTTTAATCAAGCCGATTTATCGTGGTTTATAGCGATTTAGATAGTGACTATTATAGTGACTACGCCCTGTAGTGACTAAAAGAAAAATCGCCAACTCTGTAAGAATTAGCGATTTAATCTTTGCTTGGGTGGTGCCACCAGAATTGTTCTGAATATAGTATCAATTTGATTATCAGATAATTACCGGCTATCTAAAGGAGAAAAACTCCGTTGACTACACTGCTATATTTTAGCGATTTGGGGCGTTTTGCTCCGGCAATCTAACACCTTCGCAACATCTTCCCTTATTCTAAAAGTTCTCTGTGATTGCAAAGTTACGAATTTATTTCCACTCCACCAAATATCAGGCTTGTGTTAATTCAATTTAACAAAGTGATTTATTTCAAAATCACAAAACAAAATAATTCAAAAACACAAAATAATTTGGTGGTGTCAGATTTAATCCCTAATTTTGTAGGTGATTATGAAAGAGATGAAGTATCTGAATAGAATTGCCGACAAGACTCTTGATTTGAGGCTTGAGGCTTTCGGCGCCGTACAGATAGCTGGACCCAAGTGGTGTGGCAAGACAACTACTGCAGAACGTCGGGCGGGAAGTGTTATTAAGATGCAGGATCCTGACCGTCGGGCGGGATATTTGGCTGCCGCTCAAACAAAGCCATCGTTATTACTCAAGGGTGCAACGCCTCGGCTTATTGATGAATGGCAGGTTGCCCCAGTAATATGGGATGCAGTTCGCCATGCGGTTGATGAACGCAGAGAGAAGGGACAGTTTATTCTGACTGGTTCGACAGTAATAGATGATGAGGAAATAATGCACACGGGAACAGGTCGCATTACCAAAATGGCTATGTACCCTATGAGCCTGTTCGAGTCTCTTGAATCCAATGGCTCTATCTCTTTGGGGCGATTATTTAATGAGGCGGACTATGAGATTGATGGTGAAATTTCACAATTATCTATTGAGCAACTGATTTTTGCTGCCTGCCGTGGCGGGTGGCCCGCTTCTCTCGATGAGATGAACACCAAAGCTAAGTTACTGATTGCTAAAGACTATATTGATGTGATATGTAATGAGGATATTTCAAGAGTTGATAAAACGCGAAGAAATCCTGCATTGGCAAGGCTCATTCTTCGATCCTACGCACGAAATATCTGTACTTTAGCAAAGAAAACCTCCATGCTTGCTGATGTATCTGAAGAAATGGAAGGAATATCCATGCCTACATTTGATGATTATGTATGTGCTTTGGAGAAGCTCTTTGTAATTGATGATATAGAGGCATGGTCCCCTGCTATTCGTTCCAAGACTGTTATCCGAACCGGCAAGAAACGTTGTTTTGTTGACCCCTCTATTGCGGTGGCCGCGTTAGGTGCGTCACCAGAAAGTCTGGAACTTGATTTGAACACCTTCGGATTCATATTCGAGTGTCTGTGTTTTCGTGACCTCCGAGCATATTCGCAGGCACTGGGTGGGCGATTGTCATATTACCATGACCGTCTTGGACTTGAAGCTGATGCCGTATTGCACCTTGATGACGGACGATATGCGTTAATCGAATGCAAACTTGGTAGTCGCGAGATTGAGGACGGGGCAAAGCACCTCATTGAAATCAAACATCTTATAACGGAAAAGAATATGGCGGAGAAGCAAATTAAACTTCGTGAACCGGACTTGCTTATTGTCTTAACGGGCGGAGAAATGGCATATACACGCGAGGACGGTGTGAAAATAATACCAATCGGGTGCCTGAGAGATTAATTATTTAGGATTCAGTCAATATTGACCTATTCTTAATAATGATATAGATAAGTTAGAACGAGCGAAGAATCAAACAAAAAAGCAACTTAAAACTATGAATAATCCTATAGGATCACTATGGAATAAATGGGATCTACATCTTCATACTGATGCTTCTGACGGTAAGGGTTCCTGTCAGGATATATTGGATGAAGCTATAGCAAAAAATATAAAGTGTATCGCTATAACAGATCATCATACAGTTGATAATGTAGATATGATGAAAACGCTGGCGAAAGACGCCGGCGTAACAGTAATTTCCGGGGTTGAATTTAGGACTGAATATGGGAGGGCATCTGTCCATATGATAGGTCTTTTCCCTGATGAGTTCAATGGAATAACTCTTACATCAGAATTTTTAAAGGAAAACGTTCTTAATCAATTGGGTATATCTCGCTCAAGAATAATACAAATTGGTCGAGAATCCCTCAAACAAGATGGATTGCCAGAGGCATCTTACTTTAAGGATGGGATGTTTCGCGTACAGGTGAACTTTAAGGACGCAGCCAATCTAATCCATAAATATGGAGGAATCGTAACAGTTCATGCAGGTTCAAAGTCAAACAGTATTGATGAAGAAATGAAGCATGAAGGTAAATCTAAAAAAATGTTTCGATTGAAGATTCATTAGGCCCAGTAAAAGAAGAGCTTTTTAGGGATGGTTATATTGATATTTGTGATTTAACGAAACCTAAGGAAGCTGGATTTTATCAAAAAACATTTAGGAAACCATCTATAACAACTTCCGATGCTCATGAAGTAAGCGAGGTCGGAACTAATGCATGCTGGATAAAAGCAGATTTGACATTTGAAGGATTGAGACAAATTCTTGCTGAACCGGAACGAATATCATTTGAAGAACCTGAAATTTTAGCAAGAATAAAAAGAAATCCAGATAAATTTATTCGGTCTTTAGAGATTCGACGTATTTCGGGTGCCACTATGCCTGAAAAGTGGTTCGATAGTATTAGAATTCAATTAAATCCAGGCTTAGTCGCAATTATTGGTAATAAGGGGAGCGGCAAGAGTGCCCTTACTGATATTATTGCGTTATGTGCTGACTCTACAAATCAGAACTGGGCATTTTTGACACCTGCAAAGTTCAGAATGCCAAAACCATACAATCGTTCTAAGCAAACCGAAGCGTATATCCAATGGGTTGATAACTCTTCATCAACTATCAAAACATTAGATATGTCAACGGAGGCGACCAAGCCTGAGCGAGTTAAATATATTCCACAAAACTTCTTGGAAACTCTTTGTACAACTGAGGACGATCAAAAGTTCGAGAGCGAATTAAAGAAGATAATATTTCAGTACTTAGCCCCAGCTCAAAGATATGGTTATAATGATTTGGATGAAATTATTAATTACCTGACAAAAGAAAATGCTGATGCATGCAGTGATATTCAATCCCGAATTAGAGAAATCAATCGAGAGATTATAGCAATGGAAGCCATGCGGACTCCTGCTTACCGAGATACACTTGCAAATGAGTTAGCTTACAAGCAAAGCCAATTAAGCAATGTCCAATCTGCAAAACCAAAGGAAGTTGCAAAACCATCAGTTGATGAAGATCCGGAGGCCAAAAAGATTCAGGAGGAAATTGACAAGTTGAATGAATCTTGTAAAATGATGGAAATTTCTTTACAGGCTTTGGAAAGTGAGAAAGAAGAAAAGGTTAAAACAATTCAGGACTTAAAGGCTAGTAAAGAACGTATTGATAGACTAACATTACAAATAGAGGCAGTCAAGCAAGAATTGAGATTGCTGTATGAAAAAAACAATCTCAATATTGATTCAGTATTGAATGTGACCTATACACCGGATTTAATATCTTCCAAGCTTAAAGAGTTGTCCGAGAGAGTTGATGAAATAGACAATCATTTGAATGAAGATAAATCAGGAAGCTTACGAAAGCAATACCTTCTTGAATCTGAGAAATTGAATCTTGCAAAGCAAAAACTTAGTGCTCCAGAACTTGAGTATCAGAAATATCTAAAGGAAAAGCTGGAGTGGGAGAAATTGTTAGAAGATATTACCGGTACTCCTGAAAAGGAAGGTTCAATAAAGTATCTTCAAAGTCGTATTGATTATATCGAACATAATCTAAATAAAGAACTATCTCAGAAAATCGAGAAAAGAGAGGATTTGGTAAAAGACTTGATGCAAAAGAAACATCAGGTCCTTGAGACCTATGAAAATCTTTTTGCTCCTGTTGTAAAGTTTATTGAGGACTATCATGAGGAATTAAAAGATTATCCTATTGAATTTGACTCAACTTTCTCTCTTAGGAATTTTGGAGATAGATTTTTTGATTTCGTAAGTCAGCAGGCTTCAGGATCTTACTACGGCAAGGAACAGGGGCAAGCTCGGATAAAATCAAATATTGACAGTGTGGATATGTCTGATATTCTATCTATTGTTGCCTTTGCCAACCTAATCAACAGCGATCTACTCTATGACAAACGTGATGACAATAATGATTTTCGTTCAGTAGAGAACCAATTAAAGAAAGGTCATACACAGCAAGAGCTATACGATTTTATTTATTGTATGGACTATGTCCATCCATTCTTCCAGCTTAAAATGAATGGAAAGCCCTTGTCCTCTTTGTCTCCTGGAGAAAGAGGTGCTTTGCTACTGCTTTTATATCTATTTATTGACATGGATGACAAACCTCTGATTATAGACCAACCAGAAGAGAACCTTGATAATGAAAGTGTATATCGGTATCTTGTACACTTCATCAAGGCTGCCAAGCGTAAGAGGCAAATCATCATGGTGACACATAATCCAAACCTTGCTGTAGTTTGCGATGCCGATCAGATTATTCAGATGAAAATTGATAAACTTCACGGGAATGAGGTTAGTTTTGTTTCAGGCGCTATAGAAAACCCTATTATGAATAAAATCATTGTAGATATTCTTGAGGGCACATATCCTGCATTTCATAATAGAGATTGCAAATACTTCGATAAAACCATATGATAATTGGTGATAGCAACTAAGGAGAATTAGGGATGTTTAAGCCCCGATAACCCTCATTGTGATTATCGGGGTTACGTGCTGTAAGATTGTCATCTATATGGCGAGTGATAGTTGTTTTTGATGTATTCTTCTATATCACGATCAGCATATATTATTTTCCTTCAGAGAGAATAATATCCGTAAATTCCTTTGATACGGTATTTGGATAAAGTGGAGCGGCTATCCATAATCTTCGGGTTAATAGGCTTTGTAAATATGTATTAGAGCATCGGGAATATACGCAAATGGCATTTGTGTCAGATAAACTGAGTGGAGCGGGATAATGTGTACCCCTCGTAAACGTGGAAATAGGCACCCGTTGAAATGCTTGAAAACGTGGGAGTAGATGGTTTTGAAATGCTTGAAAATGTGGTTTGACCGTTTTTGTTAATCAATTTAACAAAGCAAAACTCATCAAAAACACAAAATGAAAATCTGATTTTGTCGGTTTTTCTGCGTAAAAAGTCCGACAAAACAGTGATGACATGGCTAACGCCCCCGGTAATTCTCAATGGATTATCGGGGGCGTTGCCGTTGGATTACCTTATCGGTAAGGTGGGTGGTAGTTCTCTTTGAGGTAGTCCTCAATTTCGGTGTCGGCATACAGGATTTTGCCTTCAAGGGAATAATAACCGAATATCCCTTTAAGGCGATAGTTGGCGAGTGTTGACTTACTCACACCAAGCCGTCGGGCAAGTTCGGAGTCCGAGAGAAAGCGGTTGCCGTCAAACATAGGGCGAGAGCGTTCTGCCAACTCTTTAGAACAGCTCTTGATTTCAGAAAGTATCTTGAATACTTCATGCTGTTCTTCCTTGCTTAATTTGGATGTATTATCACTCATAATCAACCTTGCAATTATAGAGTAGCCGTCCAATCTCGCCTGCCGGATAATAAACCTTGCCCTCAATTATTGAGTATCCGATCTTGCCTTCCATTCGGAGTAGTGTCATGCCGCGCTGTGAACGGCGAAGTATTGACTGAGCCGAAATATTGTCTATCCACTCCTGCCGCTCATTCCCTGACAAGCGTCTGATTGCTTTGCCAAGAATTGAACGGCACTCGGCAAGAGTGGCGACCATAGCGTCAAAGACGCTGCGTTCAATGGTGATGTATTCCATAAATATAACCTTGGATTAGTGGTTTGATACTTTGCCCTGAATACAGCAATGGCAATCCATATTCCGGACTATGGGTTGCCATCATCATATTTTTATGAGCCGGGGATAGCTGTGCCTGTTTGGGATATATCGGGGCAGTCGCTTTGTCCGTGTAACATTCCGACTGCGAAAAAAGATTACTGAAAATGAGCGATTTCCCACGGTTACACACCGATTACCCAACATTACCCAACTTGAAAAATTGTCATAAACAAACAGCCATATTACGGTTGTTTCTATGTCAAATCCACGACGGATAAACATTACTCCAGCCGCTCAATCTGGTTCGGGTAGCACGCGGAACCGAACCAAAATTGACGACTGTCTGGTTCGGGTTGCAACGCGAATCGAACCAAATCCGAGGCAAATATATACCCCGTTCAGGATTTAATTCCCACTTAAAACAGGCTTTCATTAAAGCACATCGGCTAATAGACATAAAAGCCGATGGAGTGACGCCTATACCCCTGCCTAAAGCAAGAAAAAAGGCTAAACCTCTTAATGAAAGTTAAAAAAAGTAGGAACGTTCCAGGAACGTACCCGACGCGGATTTTGATTTCTGCCGAACTTCGCAGCGTAACACTAAACCCCAAAAATAAAATGGAAACAAAAACGCTGATAATCTCCGGCACGAAACTATCCCGTCAGATGCCCGGAACGGACTTGAAAAAGTCCACTGAAACAAACTCTATGGTTGAACCTCAAAAATATCTCTCATGAAGTCAGCAGAATTTACGATGGTATGCCAGATGCTTTCCGAACTGAGAGCAGAGGTACAGGCGATAAGAACCGGTGTTGACAGCCGTATCGAGTCAGTTGCCAAAACCGTGATGGAGGCTTTTCAGGGCTTCGGCATACTTGACCCGGACGAAGATACATGGACTGACAAGCAGGTACGCGCCAGATACCATGTATCACGCAAAACCCTCTACAATTACCGTATGTCGGGCAAGTTGCCCTATACACAGACCGGTGAGGGTACAAACTGCACTATCCGCTACCGCAAGGCGGATATAATAGAATTGTTCGCAACCCGCAACGCACAGATAATCCATACACACAATTAATAATCGCGTCGGCAACGGCGCAAGTTTCTAACCCAAAATTCTTTTAATTATGGCAAAAGACCAGACTGAAGAAGTGCTGATTGTCCGGAACAACGAAACCGGGCAGGTAGGCGCAGTGACCGGACTCAATGAGGACGGCACACCCAAAATCACCGATCCAATGTTCGTCACACTGGAGGATCTCGTAAAATTTAAGAAAGGACAAAATCCGCTGGAAGCGTTCTTGTCAAATTTTGTCAGACAATGCAAGAACCCAACAATGTTCGGATTCTTCAAAGTTCCTGCCGACCGTTACGATTGTGTTGGCATGGCTATGTGTGACTTTATAAAAGACCCCGAAACAAATGCTGAGATTCTCAAAGATTTCAAGGTCGATGTCCCTCAGCAGACGCAGACCAACATCAAGGAACAGGCTCAGGAGAACAATGCAACCGACACTCAGGCGCAAAAGCCGGTGGAGGAACAGGCTGCACAGACTGAACAGCCAAAGTATCACGCCATCGACGAAAGCAAAATCGACTGGACGATGCTCAAGAAGAAATGGGGCATAGACCGCGACCAGCTTGAAAAGTCGGGCGACCTCCGCGAGATGCTCTACAACCGCAAGTCGCAGATTGTGACCGTCACGCCCAATTTCGGAGGGGAGAAATTCCCGATTGACGCACGACTCTCTTTCAGAACCGATGCCGACGGCAATGTGAAGGTGGTGCCCCATTTCATACACCGCGAGCCCAAACTCGACCAAGAGTTTGAGGGGTACAAGTTCACAAAGGAAGATAAAGAGGCTCTGAAAACAACCGGCAATCTGGGCAAGGTCGTTGACCTTGTTGACAAAGCCACCGGGGAAGTCAAGCCCTCCTATGTCAGCGTTGACCGTCTAACCAACGAGATTGTGTCGGTGCCCGTAAAGGCCGTGTTCATCAAGGACACCATCGGGCAGACAAAGCTGACTATGGCTGAAATAAGCGAACTGAAGAAGGGTAAAGCCCTCCCGCCTAAACAGATTACCGACAAGAACGGCAAGACCTACAATGTGGTGTTGCAAGTGTCGGCCGACCGCAAGGGCGTCGAGTTTGTACCCGGCGGCGTGCGACGACAGGAGCAGAGCCAGCAGCAGGGAAACAGTCAGGGTCAGCAACAGTCCTCGTGGCTGACAAAGGACGGCAACATCAAGCCCATCACAAAATGGGCTGGCGTTCCTATGACGCCGCAACAGCAGGCTGACTACACTGCCGGCAAGGTTGTCGAAATGACAAACATGGTTGACAAGCAGGGGCAGAAATGCACCGTCTATCTCCAGTTCAATCCTGAAAAGCAACGTCCGACTACATCACTCAACGATCCCCGCGTCAAGGTCGCTGAAGAGTCAAAGACTCAGAAGGCGGTCAACAATGACGGACTGACGAATGAGGCGACCAAGCATGTTGCCGAACCGCTCCAGAAATACCAGACCGCGCCGAAAGACGAGAATCAGGCGAAACAGCAGCGCAAGCCCAAAGGCCCGAAGCTGTAACCAAAATCCGCTGAAATGACATCAGGGAGGTCCGGAACTCCCGATGTTGTTGCCGCAAAACCACTATCTCCAAAATTATCCACCCGATAAAATTCATAAATATGAAACAGAAAAATCTTATAACAGTCGTGACCGACCATGAACTCACGGCTGACACCATCGCCAGAGCAATCGGCGCAAACGAAAAACACGAAGGCTACTACCTCGGCAACGGCTACGCCGTGACATGGACAAACGGCGGGGTCATAGAGGCGACCTTCTCCCCGTCAGAGAATTTCGTGCTCTCCACGACAATGAACAGCCGACAGGTGTATGCCCACAACTTCAAGTTCGCCATGCGCGACTATGATGAGCTGGTTGGCTACAAGAAAACCGAGCAGGACAGGAAACAGCTCGCCACAATCAAGGCTCTCTGGGGAATGAGCCACACGGTCGTCAACGCAATGTCACCAGAGAAATACGGCGATTTCGACTTTCTCAACCTCTACTATTTCATCGCCGTTCCGGTGGCAGTGCGCAGGGCATGGCTCCCCATTCTCACAAAGGGGGCAATCCGTCACGGAGTAATCCACGGGCCGCAGAACCGCAGGGAATACGAGGAATGGCTCGACAATGAGATCTACAACCGTCTGGTGGAGAAGTCGAAAGAAAATGTGGAACTCAAAGGCGCCTGCATCATGGAGGAAATGCCCGTGGAAGTGTCAACCGCCGATGCCGAAAGAATCGGTGTTGAACCGCCCGAAGTCGGCACTATCCTCACGATGGACAAAAATGCCATGCGCATAACCGACTGCCAGCCGCTTCTCAATATGCCGCTGATGCTCCTTAAAGCCGCGGTTGAGCTGGACTTCGACCACATGAAGACCATGCAGACCGCCTACACACTGTACGCGAAGAAACTTATATCCTATCCGTTCACGGTGCAGAACACCATTCCTTTCGGCGTGTGGAAACTGATGCTCCGAAACAAGAAAAATCTTCGCTACAACAGCAAGTGGGGCAAGGAGGCCAGACGGATCCGTATGCCGCGCCGCCACAACTTCCGCAACTTCCGCGATGGAGAATGTATCTACAACGGCTTCGGTATTGTAACCACCGGGCTACACCCCACCGACCTCAGCCGCGACGAGGAAAAACTCTACAACCTTATTGTTAAAAGCGTGATTGACGCTTTCGCATAACCGACACACAAGCCCTGAACCGCTTGATCCATACACAAATTAACACCATTTATCCCGCCCGATTCCGATTTATTTGTTAACTTTGCACTCAATTCAACGTCATAATGTTTTTGTTTCAAATTTATGACTTGGATTTAGTGGTTGGACATCGGGAGGGATACCCGGTGTCCTTTTCTTATATCCCATTGAAAGACACATAGGACGCCGGCAAACCACTATTCCAAGAACCCGATGAAACAAAATGTTGAATTACGGGAGATGGACGGCTACCGCGTCTATCTTCTGGGTCATCTGCGTGACCATTATTTTCCCCAGTACACCAATAAGAAATTTGTAGATGCCCGTGTTGACGAGGCATACGACACGTTTGTAACCCTGCGCCTTGAAGGTCATGACCCGGTTATGGCACAGGAAATGGCTATGCGCACACTCCTTGCCGGACTGTATGTGTCCCGCTATGACATTGTTTACAGCGTCATAGAGGAAAGCCTGTGGACACGGCTGCCTGAAGAATACTGGCCCGATTTCGCCGTGCATCTGCTCACAAAGAAAAGCGTGCATGACATTCTTGACCGCTATGAGGTCAACGGCGATTTCCTTGACCGCGAAACACACCAGCCGATGCTGACCGAACTGCTGGGAGAAATATCCGAAATACTTGACGGATATGAGTTATAACCGGCTCCAGACCATGCGCGACAACATCAATGCCATAAGGCTTGCCCTGCGCCTTGATGTTGAACATCGCAACGCGGAAAATGCGCTTGAAAGGGAGATACTGCGCAAGTATGCCGGATTCGGCGGGCTGAAATGTATCTTGCAGGACGCCAACGAACTTGCCGATGCCGCCAAGTGGAGCAAGAGCGACATTGAGCTGTTTGCGCCTACGGTTGAACTGCGCCGTCTTATTCACGACTATTCAAAGGACGACCGGGAGTTTGCCGCATACATGGACTCGCTGAAAGCGTCCGTATTGACGGCGTTCTATACTCCTGCACCTATCATTGATGCGCTTGCCACTTCACTGCGTGAAAGAGGTGTTAAGATTAAAAAGTTCCTTGAACCGTCTGCCGGGCAAGGTGCTTTCATCGACTCTTTTCTTAAAAATGAGAACTATCCGGGCACGGAGGCACTCGCCTTTGAGAAAGATTTGCTGACAGGCAAAATCCTATCTGCCCTGCACCCATCTATCTCCACCGAGATAAAAGGATTCGAGAAAATTGACCCTGATTTTGAGGGATACTTTGATGTGGCTGCATCAAATATTCCTTTCGGTGACTTTGCGGTCGCCGATCCTCGATATGCCACAAGCAAGGAGATTGCCTACCGTCAGTCAACAAAGGCTATCCACAATTATTTCTTTCTCAAAGCACTGGACTCGGTGCACGAGGGAGGTATTGTGGCCTTTATCACATCGCAGGGTGTGATGAACGCCGCCAGCCCCTTCGTGCGCATTGAGCTTATGAAACGCTCTGACCTTGTGGGAGCGGTACGATTGCCAAACAACACTTTCTCCGATAACGCCGGAACGGATACAGGCTCAGACTTGATTATCCTGCAAAAGCATACGGGTAAGAAAGGAATGTCGGCTGATGAGGAATTTTTCATCCAGTCAATCGTTGACCGTGATACAAAAGCACCGACAAACAAATATTTTGCGGCATATCCGCAGAATATCATCTGCACCGAGGCGAAAATTGGCACTGACCCATACGGCAAACCGGCTATCATCTACAAACATGAGGGCGGTGTCTATGGTATAGCAAGAGATTTGCGTGATGCGTTGGAAGATTCTTTGCGTCTGCGTCTGAACCTTGAATTGTATAACAACCAAGGCATAAAGCCGCCTACGCCAGACCCTGTAAAACCGATACCTGCGCCCAAGCCCAAAGTAACAAAGGTTACTGAAACTCCGTTGATGACGCAATACAAGGAGATGAAGAAACGACACCCGGACGCGATATTGATATTCCGTGTGGGCGACTTCTATGAGATGATGGGCGAAGATGCCGTGAAAGCGTCGGAGATACTGAATATAACACTGACCCGACGACGCAACGGCAAAGCAGGGAGCATCGAACTTGCCGGTTTTCCGCATCATGCCCTCGACACTTATCTCCCCATGCTCGTAAGAGCCGGGCAAAGTGTGGCTATCTGTGAGCAACTTGAAGATCCAAAGCAGAAACAAAAGAAGGAATACAAGCCTACGGAGATTATAACGCCGCCACCGACGGTTGAACCAAAGCCGGCTCCTGAACCTGTTGAACCACCAACACCGGAAGTCAAGCCGCAACCGCAGGAGATTGAAACCGAAGGTGGGCCCGACTATAACGATAATCCCGACCCGCGTCTGTTCGCCTATAATCTTTTCGGAGAGTTAGAACCATTGCAGAAACCGAAGCGTCAGCCACGACAGCCAAGGACCGAGGAAGATAAGCCGAAACCCACACCGAAAATTGAAATTTCAGATGCTACCGCCAAGAAATTCCGCCCGCTATCTGAAAAGGAGTTGGAATTTTACGGTTCTCTGAACTGGGAGGACAATCCGCCCATCAACGGCTTCTACGAAACGATGATGAGCATAGCCCACCGTCAGATGGCGGAAATGGAAGCTGAACGACAGGCAGCGGAAGCTACCAAGAAAAAGATAATCACGGAGAATGGCACTGTCATCGAAAAGACCGAGGGCTATTTTGTTCCACAGCCAAGAGTGGCAAAAGTTGAAAAGCCGGAAACCGTCGAGCGTGATATGTCGCCCCGCAAGTTTTCCGAGGATATTCAGTATTTCCACCAGAACGGCTCAATGGTCGTGGATAACGGTCAGGTCGGCTTTCTTTCGGAGGTTCGCAAGAATGGTGCGATATTCACTCCACTCCCAATCAAACCGGAGCAGGAGAAACGCGCCATGCTCTATATTACCCTGTCGGAAACATATCAGCAACTCTATCATTACGAGGCTGAAACGCATGAGGAAAATGCTGATATGCGTGAACACCTCAACGAGTATTATGATGAGTTTGTGGACAGATACGGCAACCTCAACGAAAAGCAGAACGCCAAGTTTATCCTTATGGACGCCAACGGCCGTGACGCACTCGCATTGGAGCGTGGTGAAAACGGGCATTTTGTCAAGGCTGATATATTCGACCACCCGGTATCCTTCGCCGTTGACGAAGTTACTTCTGTCGATACACCTATGGAGGCGTTATCAGCGTCGCTTAATAAATATGGAGAGGTAAACCTCGAATATATGGGCAGTCTTGTCGATATGGAGCAGGACGCGATGATTGACAGCCTCGTCGGACACATTTTCTATAATCCGTTGGTTGCGAACTATGAAATAGCCGACCGCTTCATCGCCGGAAACGTGGTGCAGAAAGCCGAGGAGGTCAAGGCGTGGATTGACCGCGAGGAAGAACGTATCAAGGATTTTCCCGGTTTTGACGGCGTTGAGCCGTTCATCGACTTGTCAAAGGAGTCTTTGAGAGCGTTGGAGGAAGCGACACCGCGCCGCATTACATTTGATGAACTGGACTTTAATTTCGGAGAGCGATGGATACCGACAGGGATATACTCCGCATATATGAGCAACCTCTACGGTACTGATGTGAAAATAGCATATACGCCCTCTATGGACGAATATTCCTGCACTGCCCAACACAAGAACATGAAGATATGGGAGGAGTATTGCGTCCGTGGACACTATCGTACCTATGACGGCATGAACTTGTTGAAACACGCCCTGCACAACACTGTGCCGGAAATCAAGAAGTGTATCGGTCAGGATGAGAACGGACACGACATAAAAGTGCCTGATGCCGAGGCTATACAACTCGCCAACTCCAAGATTGATGAGATCCGCAATGGCTTTACCGATTGGCTGGAGGCTCAGTCGCCGGAGTTCAAGGAGCAGCTTGTGGATATGTATAACCGCAAGTTCAACTGTTTCGTGCGTCCGCATTATGACGGGTCACACCAGACATTCCCCGACATCAACATGAAACTGTTGGGAGAGCGTTGCAATGTCAAGTCAATATACCAGTCGCAGAAGGACTGCGTTTGGATGCTCAAGCAGAACGGCGGCGGAATATGCGACCACGAGGTGCTGCGCCCATAAGGGCATATAGTAAATGTAGGATTAGCAACCTACCCGGCAAGGGTTTTCAACGCCGGTCATTAGCCAACTTATCCACTCAGCCGAAAGGCGGTGGGGAGTGTCGCATGTTGGAAACGGCATAAGTCAGCTAACTATCGTGCTGCTACTGAATGTCTAAATGAAACGATAGATATGAGGATGAAGACTACACTGTTTGAACGACAGTCCGAGACGCTAAATGGTAAGCATCGACCGAAGATAGTTAATACGGTCGTTCTGCAATACTTCTGCCTACCGACTTCGGGCATGAGAGCCGAAAACCGATTGCAGGTCAGCCGCGATAAGCGGAAAAGGGCGAACGTCGCATCCGACAATCTATCATGCTATGTTGCTATATGTCTAAATGGGGATTACCTAAACCGAAACGCCTACAGAGGTAGGCTATGGGAATATCGTTCCCTGAATATTCGGCAAGGTAACAGAGTCTTCGTAGTAGTCCGAACGAGGGAAAGCCTCGTACATGGCGAAGGAAGACAGTGTTTATTATTTTAATATGTTTAACGAATGATGTGTGAGACATTATGAGAAATTCTGAGAATGTATTAAACAGTCTGGCTGGGCACAGCCAAAACCCAAACTACAAGTTTGAACGGCTTTACCGATTGTTGTTCAACGAGAATCTGTATGCGGATGCCTATCAGATGATGTCCCATAAAACGGGCAACATGACGAAAGGCACAGACGGTCAGACCATCAGTGGCATGAGCGTCAAACGCATAAAGTCCATCATTGCCAAGTTGCGGGATGAAAGTTATCAACCGCACCCTGCCAAAAGAATTTACATACCCAAGAAGAACGGCAAGCAACGCCCTCTCGGTATTCCTGCCTTTGAGGACAAGCTCGTTCAGAAAGTCGTGCAGATGATTCTTGAATCCATCTACGAGGGCAGTTTTGAAAAATGCTCCCACGGGTTCAGACCGCATCGCAGTTGTCATACGGCAATGGCTTCAATCATGGAAGGATTTGACGGTACGAGATGGTTCATAGAGGGCGACATCAAAGGATTCTTTGACAATATCGACCATGATATTATGATAGGGATTCTTTCGGAGCGCATCTCGGACGAGCGTTTCCTCCGTCTTATTCGTAAGTTCTTGAAAGCAGGATATTTGGAACAATGGACATTTCACCATACTTACAATGGTACTCCCCAAGGAGGTATCATCAGTCCTATACTGGCGAATATCTACCTTGATAAGCTGGATAAGTATATGGTGGAATATATCTCGAAGTTCAACAAGGGCAAGGCGCGGAAACGCAATCCTGAATACAAAAGGATAGCGAGCCGCAAGGACAAACGAGTAAGGAAACTTAAAGCCGAAAAGGATGAGCAGAAAAGGCGTACGCTCATGGAGGAAATAAAATTCTACCATAGGGAAATGCAAAAACTGCCTGCCACCCTTGATATGGATGAGGATTTCAGACGCATGAGGTATGTACGCTATGCTGATGACTTTCTTATCAGTGTCATTGGAAGCAAGGAAGACTGCGTAAGGATTAAGGAGGATATAAAAATCTTCCTGCTTGAACAGTTGAAACTGCAACTCTCGGATGAGAAGACACTGATAACTAACGGGCATGACGTAGCAAAGTTCCTTGGCTATGAGGTCACTATCCGTAACACGGAGAAGACAAGCACGGCTAAAGGTGCAAAGGGTCTTCCCAAACGCTCACTTGACCATAAGACAGTTGTCAGAATGCCTATGGAAGTTATGAGAAAGAAACTTCTTGAATACGGGGCAATGCAGATAACAGTCAAAAACGGCAAGGAAGTATGGGAATCCACCTCACGCCCCTATCTACGCAGTAATGATGATTTGGAAATTCTGAACAGATACAATTCTGAAATCAGAGGACTTTACAATTATTACTGTATTGCCAATAATGTCAATATCCTCGGCAAGTTTCATGGAATCATGAAAGAAAGCATGTGTAAGACTCTGTCGTCCAAGTACAATTCCACACTAAGAAAGATTATCCGCAAATATACGAGGGATAAAATCTTCAGAGTGGAGTACGAAGACAGCAAGGGCAAAGTGCATACACGCGAATTCTATCATGACGGGTTTAAGCGAAAGAAAGATGCACGCATCGATGATGCGCACATCGAGTCCAGCTACCGTGCCATGCAACCTACAAGCCTAATGGCAAGGTTGAAGGCAGGTAAGTGTGAATACTGCGGAGCGGAAGAAAACCTTAAAATGGTACATGTCCGTAAGCTCAAGGATTTGGAGGGCAAACAACCATGGGAAAAACTCATGATTGCCCGAAAAAGGAAAACAATGGCAGTATGTGAATGTTGTTATCGCAAAATTCATGCACACTAATAGACTGAGAATGAACATGGAGAGCCGTATACATGGAGACGTGTACGTACGGTTCGGTGGCGAGTATGTGGAAACCTGCCGTCTGAAAAGACGGCAAGGCGCTACGTGCTTAGCCTGTGGAACCGGTAAGACGCTGATAATGTGCATGGCAGCGCATGAGATGAAGCGATTGGGATTGGCACACAAGCCTATGATTATCGGACTGAAAGCCAATGTTGCCGATATTGCCATGACCTATCAGGCGGCATATCCCAACGCCCGTATCCTGTTCGCCGATGCCAAGAGTTTTGAGGCGAAAAACCGCGTCAATTTCTTCAACCAAATAAAGAACAATGACTATGACTGCGTGATTATGTCGCACGACCAGTTCGGCAAAATCCCTCAGTCGCCGGAAATTCAGCAGGAGATCCTTCAGGCTGAACTTGACTCGGTGGAGGAAAACCTCGAAGTTGTCAAGCAGCAGGGGAAGGACGTTTCACGCGGTATGCTCAAAGGTCTTATCAAGCGCAAGGAGAACCTGACCGCCAAACTTGAAACGCTCCAATATCAGATGGAGCAGAACAAGGACAGCATCGTTGATTTCAAGCAAATGGGTATAGACCACATTTTCGTTGACGAAAGCCATTATCAGAACTTTTATGAATTTCCTAAATTTCGCATCAAGTTGCTGATTCTTATTTTGTTGCATTTTAATATAGTTCGGATTATTTATTGAGTGAGTTGTTATGAAATGAGGTGTAAAATTTAATCGAGAAGTGCGCCATGAAATCTAACCGAGAAGTGCACCGGTTCAAAGGAGAATTTTAACCGGGGATTTTGAGTTATATTATAGTAATATCAACTCGGTCCCACAAAATGAAAACTATGGTAGAAAGAAACGAGGTCCTGACACGTTATCATGTCAAGGGTCAGTCGAAGCGCCAGATTGCGGGAGAGATGCACATCAGCCGCCACACGGTAGACAAGATCGTGTGGGAGTATGAGCGTGTGTGTCTGGACGCCGACGGTGTCTGCGACATGAAGGCGTTTGCAACACTTTTAGGTTCGGAGCCTAAGTTCAACACACCGGTGCGGACATGTCCGGTGGTGACGGATGAAATCAAGGGGATTATCCGCAATTGTCTTGAAGACAATCGTGTGCGTCGGGCCACAGGCATGCGCAAGCTTCAGTGGACGTGTCGCAGCATCCACACGATGCTTCTGGAGCGTGGCTTTACGCTCAGTTATCCGAGTGTGTGCAATCATGTCAGACGCATCAGTGCGACCATGGGCACCAGGCCGCAGAAGGAGGTCTATGTCAGGCGCGAGCATGATCCCGGGCAGGAGTGCGAGTTCGACTGGGGAGAGATACCTCTTGTCATAGGCGGCCGCCGTCAGATGGTGCAGATGGCCGTGTTCACACTGCTGCATTCCAACCGGCGCAGCGCATGGCTGTTCCGTCGTCAGGACACGCTGTCGCTGATGGAGGCCCACCGTAATTTCTTTGAAGAGATACAGGGAGTTCCGCAGACCATGGTGTACGACAACATGAAGGTTGCCGTCACTATCCGCACCGGTCGTCAGGGACGTCCGGCTGTCAAGTACCCCACAAAGGCCATGCAGCGTCTTTCTCTGTATTATAAATTCGAGGAACGGTTCTGCAATGCGCGTTCGGGTTGGGAGAAGGGCTCGGTGGAGCGCTCGGTGGAAATCGTGCGCCATGCGGCGTTCGTGTCCCGCCAGTCGTTCGAGACTCTTGATGCGGCTCAGAACTGGCTTGACCGTATTCTCCTTAAAATCAACTCCACTTCGGGTATCACCGGCATCAGCGACAGTCAGAAGCAGGAGCGTATCCGCGCCGATTTGTACTGCCTGCAGCCGGCTCCGCAGCCGATGGGCTGCTTTGAGGCCGAGGAGCATACCCCTGACAGCTACGGCACGATAAACGTTGACTACAACAATTATTCCGTGCCCGAAGGACTCGTTGGAAGCAGTGTTCTGGCCCGCGTATACTCCGGTCATATAGCCATATATCATCAAGGACGCAGAGTGGCAGACCATGTAAGACTGGAGGGCAAGGGCGGCTGGAGCATGCAACTGGAGCACTATCTCGGCACTTTTCTTCGCAAGCCGGGCGCTCTGGACAACTCTACGGCCATGCGTCAGGTTCCGGCGGAACTTGCCGAACTCTACCGGATCCACTTCTGTCCCGGCCGGCAAAGGGAGTTTATCCGGTTCATGATGTATGCGCGCGACAACGGCATCATGCAGTCCCGGATTACCGCCGCTGCACGCAGCCTGCGCCTCAAAGGTGTCAGACACATGACCGCAGACCATCTCAAAGTGGAACTTGACTCCATGCTGAAAACTGATGTGTCTGAAAATGATGCGGATGCCATTGCTTCCGTATCCTCTCTTGACATCCATCCCCGCCAACAGAAAACCTCAATCGAAGAGCACGCGGTGACTACACTCGACTCGCTTACCGCTGTCCTGTGCAGCCATCCAAAGTTACACGCAGGAAACATCAACAACTGATTGAAAAATGGAAGAAAACAAAGACATTAAAATAATACGCAAAGCGGCCACAGAGCTTAAACTCCCATTGTGGCGCGATGCCCTTGACGAGTATATAAGCCGCTTCGCCGCCGAATCATGGAGCGTGCAGCACCTCATGGCCATTATGATGCAGGACCAGCTTAAAATGCGTGCCGACAACCGCCGCCGCACTCTGATAAAGCGTGCCGACTTTCCGCAACTCAAATATCTGGGCGACCTCATTGTCGACGAACTCCCCGATGACGCACGCACCGCTCTGCCACTGCTGCGGTCGCTCGACTTCGTCCGGCAAGGACGAAACCTCATCCTGTACGGCAATCCTGGAACAGGCAAAACGCACATTGCCACTGCTTTGGGTATCGAAGCCTGCACTCAGGGCATGACCGTAATGTTTACCTCCGTGCCACGGCTTATAACGCAGATCAAAGAGGCACGGCAGGAACGCGCACTCCGTTCTCTTGAAAACAGGTTCATCAACTACGACCTTGTGATATGCGACGAGTTCGGATACGTCTCCTGCGACAAAGAAGCCGGCGAATTGCTCTTCAACCATCTGTCTCTCAGAGCCGGAAAGAAATCAGTAATCATCACTACAAACCTGGCCTTCAACAGATGGAGCGAGATTATCGCCGACAAAGTCCTCGTGACAGCAATGGTAGACCGCCTGACCCACAAAGCCGTGCTCATAAACATGACCGGAGAATCCTTCAGAATGAAAGAAACCAAGAAAACACTCCAAAATCAACTATAATTGTATCTAATTTTTTAAATTTGCATGTCCTATGAAACGGTGCACTTCTCAATTAGAATCTGGCGCACTTCTCGATTAAATTTTACACTACTAATACTTCCTCCTCTGCCGGAAGCGGTTTGAATTTTAGACCGAGTTTGATACCGACATTTTCCTGCCGAGACTGGCGTTCAAGATCTGCCGGATAATACATCACGTTGCGCTCGTCGCTGACAACATATCCCTTGGCTTTGAGTCGTGAACGGAGGCGTATGCGGGCCCGGTTGGTGACAACCTTTATGTTGGTCAGCGGTTCAAGACCGAAAATCATACGGCGCCTCTCACGTCGTATCAGCTCGCCGCGAACACGAGAAGAGACGTGCGATGTCTCCCTGTCGGTTCGTTTGAGTCCTATCTGTCCGGCTATCCGGCTTACGCTCCATTTGCTTATGCCGAGTTCCTTGCCTATCTCTGCGAATGACTTGTCATAGAAATGGCAGCGGATATATTCTGCGCGTTCAAGCCACTTGGATTTGGCAAACTTGCCGATGCCGAGTTCCGAGGCTTTCTTGTTCACACTCTTTTCACTGATACCGAGGACTGAGGCGGTATAGGAATTGGTCTCCACCGGATAAAGGTTTCTGAGCGTTTCAATCATCTCGTCTGTCCAGATTAGTTTTTTCATCTTTGGATTTGTTGTAGTTCATGAAAAGTGATTTTTTCTCACGGCGGTACTTTACCAGCCTGTGTAGGAATGTGCCGAAGAAAGCCCTGATGATGGCGTTTACTAGATCCGAGCGGCATCTGTTGCCGATGTCGCAGTCATCGAGCGAGTCGGCAAGGTCACGGTCGAGCTTGCACACGAGCCGGTCATCCTTGTCATTGCGCATGTCAGATGCCGCGAGATGGGTAAGGAAATCATCCCAGCATTTGTCATTCTCGGTCACTGTTGATTGCAGTGGCGAATCTTCGTTTGTTGCTCCTTCATTGATTTCAGATGGAGGGTCGAGAGTTTTCTCCTCTGGATTGTCATTGACACTTTCACTTTCGGGTGTCTTTGGATGCAGCATGATGTCGGGGTCATTGATGCCGTCAAGGAGATCGTCTATTTCCGGTATGTTTTTCTTCATTATGTAATAGTGATTGGAGGTTTATTCTTTTTCATTGTCGCCTGTATCTTCGGGCTGTGTGTTTTCAAATGATGTGTTTTCATTATCAGGCTTATTCGCATCAAGGTCGGCTGTCTCAACCGTGGCTAGAGGCGAGGTTGAGTTTTCAGGTGGGGAATCGGCTTTACCCTTGGACTTCTTCTTTTCCTTGGGATTAAGGTTGTCCACAAGCTGTATGCCTGACAGCCTCGATGTCCGAATTGGTTTTGTCGTGTCGAAGATTGCCGAGTATATCTTGTCGAATACAGGCTCGACAATCTTCAACTGCATGTCGAGAGCCGCCACGGTGCTGAATCTCTGCATATCGGCTCGCTTGGGCAGCTTGGGGGTGACATATCCATAATTGGAGAATGTCTCCCTTGTGTTGTCCCAGATTACAAGCTCCGAGCGTTTGCCGACCCTTCCGTCATTCAGGTTGGGAATGATGAAGAGTTTTGCCTTCATGTCATCGCCTACGGCATGGCGCAGCCTGTCAAGGAACATCAGGAAGCTCGCTGTTGATGGAACCGTAACGAGGTCATAGTGGAACGGTATCACTATGATGTCGGAGTTGACGAACAGCGGTACCAGACCTCCGGCTTTCAGACTTCCCGGAGAGTCAATCACCGCCACCTCTATGCTCGGGTCATTGTGCAGTTTCTCAATCAGCTCAATCATCTCCTGACGGTCTGTGGCTTCGCGCTCGACTACATCGTATGGCATAGCCTGCTCGCCGTACTTACGGATGTCGCTTCTGCGGCATTTGAGTATGGAGTGCTGGAAGTCACAGTCGACCACAACGACATTGACACCCTTTGTCAGAAGATAGTTGGCAAAGGTGACGCAGAGCGTCGTTTTGCCGACGCCCCCTTTCTGATTGGCGAATGTCACTATGACAGGAGTCTGCATCATCGTGGGTTGTGCGTTATTGATTTCTTTACAAAATTACCAACCGTGCAACCCGGAAAACGAAATGCACAACACTTATTTGACCCCGGTTGCATGAACTTCGGTCATTCGGTGCAAATATCTGAGATTCCAAGGTTTATTGTGCCGTAAATAGTGACTTCTAAAAGTCTCACGGCTTAGACTATATCCGTCGCCAAGTCCTGAAAGATGACTTACATTTTGAGCGATTGACCATCGTCGATACGGTCATAGTCACCCTTGTAGCCGACCTCCCATTCACGCTTCTCGCTCTGGCTGCCGCCTCCGGCATCCTTGAGTTTGCGAATACCTGAAAGAGGAGACTTTTTATGTTTCTGTTGCTGCTGCTTCAACGGCTGCTGTTTCTCCGGATACTGCCGTTTGAGGCGAGAGAGGTCGAAACCTTCTTCTGTCAGATTGATTATGATTCTTTTGGAGAAATTGATTGCAAAGGTGTTGTCTCCGTCCTGCTTTATGATGAAGCCTTCCTCACTGAGCTTCCCTCTGACATCTGTGATTTTCATGTCTGCGAATATCCTGCCCATCATATTCAAGGCTTGCGTGTAATGGTTGTATCTATGTGACGAAAGGGAAACAAACGACGGATCCGTACCCTTGCCGGCTTTGCACAGTACGTCGCGTTCCGCCTCGGTCATGGGGCAGAAGTCCTCTATCCATTTGATTCTGCCATTTCTTGCGATGGCATCCGCGAGGAACTGATTGAGCGGTCTTGTCTGACCGTTGTAGTATATGACACCTTTCTTTATATAGGCGTGCTTCCTCCAGAGCTTGTCATGTATCTCTCCCTGGGTTATCTTGGGATTGAGTGTGAACAGGTCATCGATGAAAGCCTCTATGCGGTCAAACCGTTCCTGAGGTGTGGCGAAGTCAAGCAGTTCGTTGACCGCAAGTATTCTGGCTCCATGGAACACCATCTTCCTATTATGGTCTACAAGCATATATCCGTATGGCGCGTCCTTTTTCCCGAAGAATATTATGTCTACTCCGAGCTTGCTTTTCAACTCTTTCTTCAATTCCTCCTTGTCGGTGCAGGTGTCACGGTATTTCATAAGGATGGAGCGTAGCTGGCGCGCCCGGTTCTTGTCGGTGGCACCATATTTATATAAGGCGTTGAAGTCGGCAAAAGGAACTTTCATCTGCACACGTCCGCCTCTCTTTATATATACTGTGTCATCCTTTTCATAGACTTCATATCCCATGGAGGACATGACAGCCTTGAACTGGGCGAATGATGAGAAGGTGTACTGTCTGGCAGCCTCAAAGTCTTTCTCGACTTTCTTACGTCTGTCCGTTCCGAGAATACGGTCGATGACCTCCTGAGAACGGCGACGCTCGTTATGGTCGTTTATCTTTTTTCCATCTGGAGATACACGGGAAGTAACGATGTGAAGATGAGTGTTCCCTGTATCATAGTGGGAATAGATCAGAACAGGTTGCCCATGCTCCATATATCCCATTTCCCTGAGATATTCATGTGCGAAATCAAGGAGTTCTTTTTCAGTCTTTTCATGTCCTTTGCATGAAATGGCAAGATGGAACTGTGCTTTCTTTACTCTGTCGTTTCTTGAACTATAGGTGTCAAGATAGTTGATCAATTCATCTGTGGTGGGTCTACCGAATGTCCCGATGCTCCCGAAGTTGAGTATCTCGATAAGTCGGGCCACGCCTTTTGAGACCTTTCGTTCATTGTAACCGACAGCATGGAAGTTCGAGCTTCCCGGTAATATGGTGGCTATCATTCTTGGTATTCCGGTTTATTGGTATCTTGGGATTGAGTGTTCAAGTTATTTCGGTTAGTCGGATGCTTAATATCCCGCTATCTCGGTCAGCTTATCCTGATGATTGAGATGTCTGGGAAGGTGAATATTTGAATATCCCGGACAATGGGTTGAAATAACCGTCATAGTTTTGTAGCCTTTTTCGTGACGATTAGGAGTTCCCGTTTCATGGTGTCCAAGGTCTTCCGGACATCGGATATTGCGGGCATCAGGACTTCGGATATATAAGTTCCTGACAATAACCCGGCAACCGAAAGCTCGTTGGCTCTCTTAACCGACTGATTCAGGTTTCCACCGGCCCAGGACAGTTCGTTCTGGAACTTTTGGTAAAACTCACCGAGGTCATTGAGTAGCTGGAGCTTTTGTTTAGCGTTTATGTCGGAGTATTCCGCTATGGCAGAGCGGATATAATGGCTTACAGAGGTGTAGGGAGCCGATTTTTCCTTTAATGAGGCATATTCCTCCGGTGTCAGTCTTAACTGAAAATACTTGGTTCTTTGATTCATAGTAACTGGATTATCTGGGTGTCCAAGGTTCCCGGATACTCTTTCGCAAAGCGAAACAGCGATGGAATCGCTCCGACGCGCAGCGGTCGGCAAGTCGCTTTTGTAATGACAAAAGCACAACTTGCTTAGCAAATCCTGCAACGCAGTTCGATGTCCTCCCGGGCCTTTTTACACCCCGAAATTACCGACAACCGTCGCCACGCGAAGAAATGCACAACACTTTTCTTCCGAAAGCTCTGTATTCCGGTGTCTTTAGTAACCGCGATACTTCGGTTGACCGATACCTCGATACCGGTTGTTCGAGATACTTTGTGACCGCTGTTACAGGATAATCCGATTATATTTACCGAAGGTTTTGTTGTTAGAGAGTCTTATTATCCAATGACATTCGGCACTTCGGTCGATAGGTAGTCAGATGTTCATAGACTCCGAATATCCGGAGCAATGGTTGGAATACCTGAATGTCCTTGGACACCCGATATGTCAGACTCCGGAATTATCAGTCAATGCAACTGAAATATATGGTTCTGCTGATAATAGGGAATAGAATTTACTGAGTAGAAAGGTTGATATTTTCCCGGTTTTCACTTCTTGGGTTTCATTTAGCCTCGGGATTATCGAGCGTCAATCACCCATGACTTCAGTAACCTGATAATGTAGTTTTCTGTGGTATTGAAGTTAGTTCAACCGTGGTTCCAAAGTGTCTGATGTCCCATGTTTTCAGTAACCGAATTATCTTAAAATATTGATTTAATAGTCTAATAATAAATGGTTTAATAGTTGCATATATCAGAAATTTTTATTAATTTTACAAGAGGCTTACACCTCGAAGCAATGTAAAATTAACACCTGAAAGCAATGTTTATTCCATACGATATTGTCATCCTTCTTATACTCTCACCGTTCCTGATTATAATATGGGTAGTGGTGTGGGTCGCTGTCCGTCTGTTCCGTCTGGCTCTTTTTCTTGCCAAATGGGCAGTGATACTTTCCTATCGGCTGTTGTGCTGGTCATTCGCCAGGCTTGCCGTGGGTATCGCTTGGCTATGGCACCGATATGTGGTTTCTCGTCCGAATCCGTGACAGGAGGGAAATAAAAAAGCCATGCCGGATATGATTACCGACACGGCTTGATAGGGGGTGTTGCGAGTCTGTTCCCTAATGTGAAACTTTTCAAACTTTGCTTTGTGGTGGATTAAAATCCTTTTCCTTTGGTTCGCTCATAGACAACATGCGTGTCATGATCGAGATTATCTATTCTGAACTGGATGGCGGCTCTCATGGGGATAGAATCCGGAAGCATGGGAACAAGGGCAGATATTACTTGCTCTACGTTGCTGTAACCGGTGTCCATGATTTCGGCAAGGACTTTTCCCTTGAAATATGCTCGCCCTTGCACCAGCATCTTGGGGGATATGCGAAAATACTTGTCCTGTCTTTCATCAAGATCTTTTGCCTTTCCCTGCTTACTTTCCTTCTCTGTGAAGAAAATGAAGTCTATGACTTTCGCATTTAATGTCCATGCTGGAGAAAAGTCTATTTTCACATATCCGCGAGTGACATTAAGACCACGGCTGTGGTTCATGCCAAAAGCAACCTCATAGAGATTGGCTTCGCAGTCATTCTGTGCGATTGTACCCCAGGTGTGACGGAAAGTATAAACGCAATATCTATCCTCTCTCTCCATGCCCATATCTTCGCATATCTTCTTGATGCCGTTGTTTACATTGGCACAGAAGCTGTCATGGTCGCAATAGCGATTATGGAACGTGAACAGAAACTCGTCATCTTCGGAAGCGAGGTACTTGTCGAATATAGGCTGGATGAATGGCTCTACCCGCATTTCTATATATGCTTCGTCAGCGCGGCAATGACGGGTCTTGGCTCTCTTGTAGCCTATGACACCATTGTTGAAGTCAGCCTTTTTCAAGGCATACAGATCCGCTGTATTTATGCCTCCGAGACATAAAACCAGCAATGCTACGTCTCTGCCCAGTTCCGGAAGAGAGGAAAGCATTTTTGTCTGAGGCAGCGGTCTGTTGAAGAACTCTCTGCAAGCCTCGGCGCTTATTGCTCGTTGAGTAGTCTTGTCAGCCTTGGGAATCTTGATTTTGTTCCATGGATTGAATTTAATCTTGACGATTCCCATCTCTTCATCGTTAAGCTCCACAATCGCCGCCTTGAATATCTGCCTGATATTAATGGGATACATTTCCTTTGCGCGATTGGTGTTTCTGAGCGATTCGATCCATTTCTTCAACACTGCTGATGTTAGTTGACCAAACATGAGTTTGGTTGAACCGATATAGCGTTCAAGATTCTCTACCGCATACTTGTAGTTCTTGGATGTACGCTCATGCCCACTATTAATCATGCGATTGATGTGGATTCTTGCGTAGTCACTGAAACAGATGTCCTGCGATTCGGTTGTCAAAAATTCGATAACCTGATTTACAGTCCACTCTTCAGCGTTCACTGTGTTGAGAAGATTATTGTACCGGATTATGAGGTCGGCACAGTAACTAAGGACGAAGGCATCCTTTATCTCACTGGTTTTGGTCAGTTCCTTCTTCGTGACCATCTTGTCTGTTTTGATGTAGCCAAGTCCTCTGTGGTGGGTGACCCGGATGTAAACCTGCCAGAACCCATCGCTTCGAGGTCTTCGTACACATGCTTTGAAATTTGCCATGTTTACTAAATTATTTGATATTTATTTGATGTTTAATATTTAACCATAACTAACTATCACTCAATAGATTGCAGTGGTAAACATTTGGTAAACATCTGGTAAACGGGCAATGTTCAATTGGTAAACAATTGGTAAAAACTTCTGATTATTTGTACTCAGAAAGTGATGCCAAATGCACGGGAAAAGTCATAAAAAATAGGCTGTAATGTCCTGATTTCAGAAGCATTACAGCCTAAATTATTGATTGTCTATCGGATAGAGACTATATCGAATTAGTCCTCTATCGCCGCCTGCGCCGCGGCTACGCGGGCTATGGGCACGCGGAAGGGGGAGCAGGATACGTAGTTCATGCCGAGCTTGGCGCAGAACTTGACAGATGAAGGTTCGCCGCCGTGCTCGCCGCAGATGCCTACCTTGAGGTCGGGGTTGGTGGCGCGTCCTTTCTCTACACCCATCTTCACGAGCTGGCCTACACCTTCCTGGTCGAGTACTTCGAAGGGGTCGGTCTTGATTATGCCGTGCTCTTTGTAGAACTTGAGGAATTTGGGGGCGTCGTCACGTGAGAAGCCGAATGTCATCTGGGTGAGGTCGTTGGTACCGAAAGAGAAGAACTCTGCAACTTCGGCTATCTGGTTGGCAACGAGGGCTGCGCGGGGTACCTCAATCATTGTGCCTACTTTGTAAGCTACGCTGTGGCCTGTTTCCTCAAATACTTTGGTGGCTGTGGCGTGGATAATGTTGGCCTGGTTCTGAATCTCCTTGAGTGAGCCTACGAGGGGAATCATGATTTCGGGATGTACGTCAATGCCGCGGGCCTTGACTGCGAGAGCAGCCTCGATGATGGCGCGTGATTGCATTTCGGTAATTTCTGGGTAGGTGATGCCGAGACGGCAGCCGCGGTGTCCGAGCATGGGGTTGAACTCTTCGAGTGAGTCAACTTTGGCTTTTACTTCTTCGAGAGTGATGCCCATCTGCTCGGCGAGCTCTTTCTGAGTGGCTGTCTGATGGGGTACGAACTCGTGCAACGGGGGATCGAGGAGACGTATGGTGACTCCGTAGCCGTCCATAGCCTCGAAGATGCCTTCAAAGTCGCCGCGCTGCATGGGGAGGAGTTTGGCGAGTGCGAGACGACGGCCTTCGACGTCGCTTGCGAGAATCATTTCGCGTACGGCTTTGATTCGGTCGCCTTCGAAGAACATGTGTTCTGTGCGGCAGAGACCGATGCCCTGTGCGCCGAATGCGCGTGCCTGCTTGGCATCGCGGGGGGTGTCGGCGTTTGTGCGTACGAGTGTCTTGGTGTATTTTGCAGCAAAGTTCATTACCTGACCGAAGTCGCCTCCGAGTTCTGGCATGACTGTTGGTACCTGGCCGTCATATACTTCACCGGTCGAGCCGTTGAGTGAAATCCAGTCGCCTTCTTTGTATGTCTTGCCGGCCATTTCTACGGTCTTGGCTTTGTAGTCTACGCGGATTTCACCTGCGCCTGATACGCAGCATTTGCCCATGCCGCGAGCTACTACGGCTGCGTGAGAGGTCATGCCGCCACGCATGGTGAGGATGCCCTGTGCTACGGCCATACCGCGGAGGTCTTCGGGTGAGGTCTCGATACGTATGAGTATGACTTTGCGTTTTTTCTCTGACCATGCTTCGGCTTCTTCGGCTGAGAATACTATCTGGCCGGTGGCTGCGCCTGGTGATGCGGGAAGGCCTTTGGCAACGACGTTGGCACGCTTGAGGGCTGCTTTGTCGAAGACGGGATGGAGGAGCTCGTCGAGTTTCTGAGGTTCCATGCGGTTGAGTACAGTCTTCTCATCGATTTCGCCTTCACGGAAGAGATCCATGGCTATCTTGACCATGGCTGCGCCTGTGCGCTTGCCGTTACGGGTCTGGAGCATCCAGAGCTTGCCGTCCTGGATGGTGAACTCCATATCCTGCATGTCTTTATAGTAGGCTTCGAGCTTATGTGCGATGGCGATAAGCTCGGCGGCGCATACGGGCATGGATTCTTCGAGCGAGGGATATTTCTCGGCGCGGGTCTCTTCGCTGATGCCCTGGAGGGCAGCCCATCGACGTGAGCCTTCGATTGTGATCTGCTGAGGTGTACGTATGCCGGCTACGACGTCCTCGCCCTGTGCGTTGATGAGATATTCGCCGTTAAACATGTTTTCGCCAGTGGCTGCGTCGCGGCTGAATGCCACGCCGGTGGCTGAGTTGTTGCCCATGTTGCCGTAGACCATAGCCTGTACGTTGACGGCTGTACCCCATTCTTCGGGTATCTGGTTCATGCGGCGATAGAGGATGGCGCGATCGTTCATCCAACTGTCAAACACGGCGCAAATGCCGCCCCAGAGCTGTTCCCATGCGTTGTCGGGGAAGTCTTTGCCGGTAAATTCCTTCACGGCGGCCTTGAAGAGCTTAACGAGGTCCTGGAGGTCTTCTACATCGAGTTCGGTGTCAAGTTTGATGCCCTTGGCCTCTTTTTTCTTGTCCATGATTTCCTCGAAGGGGTCGATGTCGGTCTTCGATTTGGGCTTCATGCCGAGCACTACGTCACCGTACATCTGTACGAAACGACGGTAGCTGTCCCATGCGAAGCGGGGATTGCCGCTCTTTTCGGCGAGCGATGCTACGGTGGCGTCGTTCATGCCGAGATTGAGCACGGTGTCCATCATACCTGGCATGGATGCGCGGGCACCCGAGCGCACTGATACGAGGAGGGGATTTGCGGGATCGTTGAATTTCTTGCCGGTAAGCTCCTCAACGTGGGCTATAGCGGCTTCTACTTCTTTGGTAAGGTTCTTGACCACTTCGTCGCGACCATACTGAGTATATTCGGTACATACTTCGGTGGTAATGGTGAAGCCCGGAGGTACAGGCATGCCCAGCAGGTTCATCTCAGCAAGGTTGGCACCTTTGCCGCCAAGGAGATTGCGCATTGAGGCATTACCCTCGGCTTTACCATCTCCAAATGTATAAACTCTTTTCATTTTGTGGTGGTTAAAAAATGTATATATTAGATATTGATATTATAAATGTGTATTGTAGCAAGGAAATTTCTGAATTATCTTGCAAAGATAAAAAATTTTTGTTCAGAAGTCAAGGTCTTTGGCCTTCTTTTGCTGAAATTATACTTTTTACATGTGATTTGGTCGTTTCAGGGCATGGAGTGGTATGTTGCAAGACCTATGATTGGGCTGTCTGTGATGTTGCCGATGTGGCCGCCTTTATTATTGACGGCTTTTTCGATATGATGTCTGAAGTGCAGTGCGATGGAGCCGACGAAGTGGACCGGAAGTTCTGGGAACGCTTTGTAGTTCATTAGATTATATGTCACATAGCGAGAAAATTCGTCGTAAAGGAATGTCGAGATTTCGGGGATGCTGGCGTTTTCGGCTATGAACGGGGCAAATGATGCAAGAAATGCGTTGGGACGCGGGGTGCGGTATACGCGGGTGATTATGTCAGGTATGTCGAGGTGAAATCTTGCCTCAAAGAGTTGTTTAAGACGGATCGGAAACTGGTTTTTGAGTAGCATGCCGAGAAAGCGTCGTCCCAATACGGCTCCGCTTCCTTCATCACCGAGTATGTAGCCGAGGGGAGAGACGTTGGCTGTAATCTCTTTGCCGTCATACTGACATGAGTTGGAGCCGGTCCCGAGTATGCCTACTATGCCGGGAGTGTCTCCACATACGGCTCTCGCGGCTCCGAGCATGTCGCTGTTGATGTGTATCTCGGCCTGTGGAAATATGCCGGCCAACTGTGAGCCGACTCTATGGCATGCCTGTGGGGTGGCGCATCCGGCACCATAATAGTGGATTTGTCTGGCTGAGGTGCGTGACGGGTCCATGGCGGGATGTGACGATATGAGTGTACGGAGTTCGTTGTCTCCGCCTGTCAGTGCATTATATCCGTTGGCCAGATCGAGATGCAGGGTAGGGGAGTCTGACGAGATGATGGCGACCGAGGTCTTGGTGCTTCCGCAATCAAAAATTATTTTCATTGGTAAAGATAATATTTTGTGGAGGCTTCTTTAAACCGTGATGCGTCCTTGTCCCAGAATTCTTTCATGTCGGCCACTTTATAATGGGAGGAAAAGAGTCGTCTGACTTCGGGAGAGCCGCACACCTGGTCAAACATCTTGAGCCGGGATGCCTGGGTTGATGTGAAGGCCTTGTGGTTGGGATATAGGGCCGCCAGTTCCTGCATAATATAAAATTGTATGATTGACAGTGGTGCTGTGGCTCGCTCGCGGACATAGATTTGTATGCCTCCGAGATTTTCGCCTTTGAACATCGCGTAGAAAGGTTTGAAATAAATAGGTCTGAACTCCACTCCGTCAAGACCGATAGCGTTGAGGCGGTCGGAGAGTGTGGTCGCGTCAATCCATGGAGCACCTGTGAGGCTAAATGGCAGTGTGTAGCCTACTCCGATGGATACATAGTCCAATTCTCCCATGATGCCGGTGGCAGGATAAAGCAGTGCTGCGTCGGTAGTGGGTATGTGGGGTGACGGGAGCACCCACGGCATGCCTGTGTCGGCAAATGTCATGTCACGATGCCACCCTTCCATCGGGATTACTGTCAGGTCGACTTTTTTGGGCCCTGTAAGTCCGTTGGCGTTGAGATATGTGGCAAGCTCGCCAGGGGTGAGCCCGTAGATATAAGGGATGGGGTATTGTCCTACAAACGATTCACGGCCTTTTTCCACAATATTACCTTCGACACGTCGGCCGCCGAGCGGGTTAGGACGGTCGAGCACTATAAATTCTTTGCCGTCGCGAGCGGCAGCCTCCATGGCGAGTCCCATTGTGGAAATGAATGTGTAGCTGCGGCATCCGATGTCCTGGATGTCATAGACGAGCACGTCGATGTCGCGAAGCATTTCGGGGGTGGGCTTGCGTGTGCGGCCGTGCAGTGAGTACACGGGTATACCCGTCTTCTTGTCGACATCATTGGCTATAGAGGCTCCGGCCACATGGTTGCCTCGCACACCGTGTTCCGGCGCAAAGAGTGCGGTGAGTTTTACATCGGGAGTTTCGGCCAGAATATCGATGGTAGAGCGCATGTCGTTGTCAATGCCTGTGGGGTTGGTAATCAGTCCGACCCGCTTTCCGGCCAGTTGCCTGAATCCATTGTCACGCAGGACTTCTATGCCGGGTTTTACTACCGTCTGTACAGTTGCCGGAATGACTATCGGGTCGGCGTTATGCCCGATAGTCGCGTCAGATGATCGGTTGGAGCATGACATGGCGGTCATGAGAAGCGAAAGACCCAGAAGGGATGTCAACATTTTCATAAACGTTTTTGTATGTCGGATTATTCCGATTATAACCGCGACACAAGGTGGATGGTTCAATTTTTCTTACCGAAAGCGGGATTGATTTTAAGCAAGTGTGACACAGCGATGGTGGCTATGCAGCATATCATTGTCCATATGAAGAAGTAGCGGTAGCCGATGGTGTCCTGTATCCATCCAGCAGCCATGCCGGGGAGCATCATGCCGAGGGCCATAAAGCCTGTGCATATGCTGTAATGGGCCGTGGAGAATTTGCCCTCGGAAAAATATATAAGATATAGCATATAGGCGGTAAAGCCGAATCCGTAGCCGAACTGTTCGATAAATACACAGGCGTTAATGGTAAGCAGACTCGGTGATGTGGCCCAACTGAGATAGACAAACGTAAGACATGTCAGCGACATACTCCATGCCATTGGTCTGAGCCAATAGTTGAGACCGCGGCGCGCGGCTACGAGACCGCCGGCGATACCTCCGAGTGTGAGACCTATTATGCCTACGGTGCCGTATACGATACCTACTTCCGAGGTTGACAGGCCGAGTCCGCCTGCCGATACTGGGTCGAGGAGAAACGGGTTGATGAGTTTGACGAGCTGAGCTTCGGGAAGTCGGTAGAGAAGCATAAAGAGTATGGCTGTCCCTGCCTGTTTTTTACGGAAGAATGCTGCGAATATATGGACAAATTCGTCAAGTATTTCCTTTGTGTCGTGTCTGGTGGCCGAGCTGTTGTTTTCTACTTTCGGGAGAGCCCATGTGTGGTAGAGGGCGAAAGACAGAAACAAACCCGAGAGCAACACAAACACAGTGCTCCATGCGAGCGGAATATTACCTGTGTGCTCTTCGATGATTCCGGCCACCACCACAAGCGCGCCTTGGCCTATTACGGAGGCTATGCGGTAAAATGTGGAACGGATGCCTACATAGAATGATTGCTCGTGGGGCGTGAGTGCGAGCATATAATAACCGTCGGCTGCAATGTCGTGTGTCGCTGATATGAAGGCGACAAGCCAGAATATGGCCAGTGTGAGACTGAAAAAAAATGGTGTGGGCAGTGTAAAGGCGATGCCGGCAAAAGTCAGAGCCACAAGCCACTGTGTGCCCAGCACCCAGCGACGCTTGGTGGAGAAGATGTCGACAAAAGGACTCCAGAACGGTTTGATGACCCATGGCAGATAGAGCCAGCCGGTGTAGAGAGCTATGTCGGTGTTGGAGATGCCGAGGCGTTTGTACATTATGACCGACAGCGTCATCACGGCGATGTAAGGTATGCCTTGGGCGAAATAGAGGGTCGGGACCCAAGCCCAGGGCGAGCGTTTGGCCGGTCGGGTGGTTGGGATAATCTTGTCCATAGGTCAGTAGATTTTTACTATTGATGCTCCGGGATAATAATGTTGTAATATTTCCTCGTGGCTGTAGCCCTTTTCGCCCATCACGGCCGCGCCTATCTGACATAGGCCCACTCCGTGGCCCCATCCGGCCCCGTGCAGAGTGAATGCACTGGGCAGTGTGCTGTCTGAGTCGAAGTGTCGCTCGACCACGAAGGCCGAGCTGAGCAGGTGTGACTCGGATAGGGTACGTCGTATCATAAGTTCCTTGCCTATGACCACCGAGCGTAAGGTGCCGACTATCCGGATCTTTACAATGCGGCCCGAACTGCCACGCTGCAAGGGAATGAGGTCGATGACTTCGCCAACACCAAGGCCCGAGCGTGACTCTATTAGTGTCGACAGCTGTTGACGAGAATAGTGCTGTGTCCATCGGTAAAAGTCGTTGCGCTCGAGATCATATCTGTTGAGCACTTGCGACAATGTGTGGCGGTCGGCACTGTTGCAGAACGATGTCGGTGATGTCATAATCCATTTGCCGGCTTCCTCCTCGTTGGTCAGGTCGGGATATTCTGTGGACTCTATATAGTCACGCTGCGGGATGAGGTAGGGGTGAGGTGTGTCATCCCAGCATGATTCAAATCGCTCGAACACGCCTCCGCAACATTTGGAGAAACGTGCATCACACAGTTTGTCGGCATGCATGAGCACCAAGCCTCTGGTATCGGCTACAGCTCCGGCTGCAATGCTGCCTGACACTCGGCCTATGCCCTGATAACGCTGGCAGTGATCGTCGGCGCATACGTCAAACAGCGAATGGTCTTCATGGTCCCACCAGCGTATTATCTCCTCGTTGTCGGTCGAGGCGGAGAGAGGTTTGCGGTAGGATGAGGAGTTTTTGCTTTGCATCTGTTTGAGCAACCATGATCTTGAGATTACCGAATGGGCGCGCAGAAGCGGGATTGACGATGTGTCTTTCATCTCGCTTGATATGACTGATATGAGATAATCTTCAACTTTGACCATGTTGATGGCGATAATCTTGCCGTTGTCGATTATAAGTTTAAGCGAGCCGCGGAAACGTTGGTTCTCTTTTCGCTCCCAGTGGAAGTCTACACCGATGGTGACTCCTTCCAGCTCGAAGGTGTCGCCATCGTAGGAGGAAGGTGTAAATTCTATGGTCGTGTATACTTTGTTATTCCATAGGATACCGAGCCCCGAGTCAGCAATCTCCACAGAGTGATGTCCAGTGACAACTTTTTCATCGGAAGTGGAGAAGATGCCTGTTAACTCGAAGTCTACGGTTGTGCCTGACAGGATGCCTATGGTTACATAAGGTTCTTTCATTCGGATATTGTCTTTATAAATCCCGTAATTTCGGCGGTAGTATAACCAACCTCGTCATATATAAGTTGTATTGTCTGTTCGTCAAGTCGGTCATAGTCTTCATGGCGAGAGGTGATGAATTTACCCATCATCTCAAGCGAGGCCGGGCTGATGAGCATCCGGTCGCTTTCGCTGCCATAGCATGACGGGCGGTGACTCTTGCGGGGGATGATGACTATGCGGGTTGTCTTTCCCATCTTAAAGGCCATGACATTCATCATTGGTTCGTGTCCGTCACCCTTTGGCATTGAAGAGGTGGCGAGATTAAACATAGGCATTATGTCGGCATCGTCTTTTATCTCCAGGATGAAGTGACCGTAGGCAGCCATGTTGGGTTTGGGAATATAGAGACGGCTTTTCCCGATATGGCAGATTTCAGTCATGTATTGGGCAGTGCGCATGAAATTTGCACTTTCATGGATGTCGACAGCCTGAAAGTGCATGTGGTCGGGTGCGGATGCTCCGCATTTCGGACCGTTATAAAAAATGCAGCAGTCCGGAAGAATGCGTGTGAGCCTGGCCATGTCGAGTATGCGTTCGCCAAGGTGCTGAGGAGTGTGGTCGCGGTTTACGATAGTGAAATGGATGTCAGACGCCGGATAAGGATTCACCAGTATCTTGTAATCTCCCCAGTTGACATGGCTCTGTTCTGCCGGACGGGCGTTGTCACACAGGAAGCATGGCCGTCGGCCGTCGGCTATTGCTTTAAGGTCGGCCGAAAGTGATGCTTTGCGATAGTTGAGGAGTATTTTGCTCCCCTCCCAGAAGACGTCGGAGAAAAATAATTTATCATATGGCGATTCGTCATATATGGCATAGTTGTCACTGAGCAGCTTCCATTCGTTAAGCTGGCTGTCGAAGAGTGTGTTAATGTCATCCTGAATGGGGATCAGCGTGTTTTTTTTAGCCATTCTATGCGGGTTTTGAGTTCGAGAGTACGTATTGAATCCTTGTAGTAGTTGTTTTGGTTGATTCGGTCATGGCTGAGGGAATGGTCGGTGTTGTCCTCCCAGCGTCGGCACAGATAGAGTGATTCATATATGCGGCCTATGTGGTATTGCCGGCTTATGGCAAGCCCCATTGCATAGTCTTCACCATAACATGTGTCGGAAAACCCGATGTTGCGGGCTATCGGTGTGTAAAATGCACGGGGAGCCCCGAGTCCGTTGATGCGCAGGGCGTTGTTGGCCCCGTTTTCGTCGGTCCATTCGGCATGGTCGATGAGTCCCGGAGGGAGTATGTTGCGGTTGAAATCTGTGAGGGTATATGACCCGATAACCATGGCGCACTGCTCGGAAAGGAATTTGTCGACAACCTTTTGGAGTGTCTTGGGCGAGATGTACAGGTCGTCACTGTCAAGTTGCACAGCAAAACGTCCGCAATGTTCTGACTGAAGTGCCAGATTCCAGCACCCTCCGATGCCGATATAAGGGTAGGGGAGTGAAGAGGTGTCGATTATGTGTAGACGGGGTGAGACGGACGCGATTTCGGTAAGAATTTCGGATGTCGCGTCAGAGCTACGGTTGTCGACAACGATTATATTGAAGTCAAAGTCGGTCTGTTGGCCGAGGGCTGAATGTACGGCGTCGGAAATGGTACGTTCACGGTTTCTGACAGGTATGATTACACTTGCTTCCACTGGAAAGGTCCCTTCCGACACATTGATTTTGTTTCGTCGGAATGGTGGGATGTAGCCTCCGATTTTGATGAGATGGTCGGTGACAGCTTGCTCCATTTCTATTTGTGATTCACGGTTTTTAGGGTCGACGTAGGCAAAGTGGGCGGCTTCGCTGTCAATATCCGCCGTAGCTTTTCTGCTTATGCTGTATAGCGGCTCCGGACAATAGGCCGGCATTCCCATTCGGGTAAGACCGAGTCGCAGACTGTACCATCCGGCAGCTTCATATTCTTTGTCAGTATTATCGAGAATCTCTCTCATGCATCGTGTGCGTATCATGACAACTTTTCCAAAATCAAAGTCATCGCGTAAAGCTCCTGCCTGAAAAGGTATAAGCCGATGTAACGCACCGTTGTCAATATAATCACTATAGGCAAACGGAGAGCCTGACATATCGAGTATCTGTCGCATGCGGTCATAGCCGCCGAGATTGAATTCGATAAGCTCATCGGTCAGATTTACGAGTGTATATTCGTCATCGGATATTATTTCACGGAGTGAATATGTTGATAGGCGGGAGTGGGGGATATTTGCTTTTTCCATTGCAAGAGGTGTGATTGGGTGGATGGTTGAGAGGGGGAGGTTAAGGATGACAAATGTATTGGCCTCTAAGATTTTCTGCGGCGGGTGCGACGGGTTTCGGGCTCGTTGAGTTTTGCCGGGTCTCTCATGAACAGTGGCATGCCGTTGACGGTATATGCCTCGGATGAGAGCGAAATTTCTTCAGGGGCTATGAGTGTTCCGGCAAATACTTTTATGGAGTCTTGAGCCGATAGGTGTCGGGGCTGTAATGTCAGAAAGGCCATGATCTGCTTCATAAGCTTGAGTCTGTCGGACGGGTCGGTTATGGTCTCGAACGGGAATCCGAGCACAACAGCCTTGTGGGTAGTCGATGACATGGCCGTGCCGGCAGGATAGTCATTTTCGCAATAACGCAGGATGACGGCTCCGTCTGACGGCTGGGCCGGTATAAACGATTCGGGCGATTCGACAGCATAACATTCGGATGACAGTTGCTGATTAAAGCCGAACTTAAGATGTCCGTTAAATTGGGCATATTTCGAGTTGACTTCCTTTACCATACCGGTGACAGTGGCTTTTGACTGTTGCCAGTCGATGCCGAGGACACTGTGACCAAACGCCCTGTCGGCCTGTGATACGGATGGCATGCTAAAAGGATTGTCAAAAAGGTCTTGGCCTATGTAGCTGCCGCTGACAAGGAGCGCGCTACCTGCATCGGAAAGCTCGGTAAGACGTTGCTTGAGCTCGGCCGTGAATGGTTTGTAGCGGGTAACTGACGATGCCCCGGCTGTAATCTCCTTCTGCTTGCCGAGTATGAGATCTATGATGCGCGGAGAGTCGGTCGATTTGACAAAGGCATCAAAGCTTTGGGAGATGAATGAGTGTCCGGCACTTTTGATAGCAGTCCCATGGACATATGCAAAGTCAAAAGTGTTGCCGGCTATAACCATTGTCTCATGCGTTGCACGGCTTGCGCCATGACCCGGAGCATCGTTGGATTTCCACGGTTCACCGAGGCGAAACTCGGTCTGCGCTCCTGTGAAAAGTACATCGCTGATGTAGGGAACGCCAAGGTCGTCCTCATAATCAAATCCTACATGTCCGTCGCGATACACCTCTGACGGACCTGACACGCGTGTGAAACCGTTGACGATTGTGACTTGTGGCATTTCTCCCGACATATGGCATAGAGCGAGCACTTCCGATGGAAAGCTGCGTCCTCCGTCATTGGCCGCGACAATCATATAGCTGTATATACGGCTGTCCTCGGGCGCGACAGTGATAGAGCAGTCGTCGATAATGGCGAGCTCTGTAAAGGCTCCGTCATCTACGCGCTCATAGACGATATAATATTCGGCTTTGGCGGTCGGTTCGAGCGGGTCGGGGGTAGGGGACCAGCTAAGTGTATAGTCTCCGTCTGATCCTGCGATAGAAAACTCCTTGACAGGTAAGGGCGCGACAATATAGGGTGTGCCTTCGGTCTGATGCAGATATTTTAGCATACCTTTATATATGGCGCGGCATACGTGAAACCTGAAATTAGGATCGAGCCCATAACGCATGTCGGCAAAATTCTGATGGCTCAGAAGTTCAAGGAGCATTGCCGGGACCTGTGGCTCGCGGGCTTCGTGATATTGCTTGTCACGTAGTTTGCGTCGTGTCCAGTTTGGATCATATAGACTCCAGATATCATCGATTATCTGATTGGTGACCGTATTGGCGTATGTCAGAGCCGTTTTTCGGCTTTTGCCATTTCCGAGAGTCCCTCCGGCTGTGGAGACAATGGGCAGTGTGCCTACGGTGGTTACATCGTCATCGGTTGTGCCAGCATCGGTGTGTAGTGCAAACGACAGGTCGACCGGAATACCGAGTCCGTTGTGCCCCGGAAGCGATTTTGAGCCTCCAGCAAGATAGTTGACCCACATTCCTCGTGACTTGTAGTCATCTTCATAATCGTTTTCACCTCCTGTTATGGAATAAACGCTTGACGGTATGCCGGCCCATTGGAGCCAGTAACGTGCTCCTTCGGTGAAGCGCGGATAGCCGCTTGTCGAAGCTGTGTCACCTGAGCCGCGTTGGATATTGCCTTGACCTCCGCCTATCTTGATAGCATCGGCTGTCACTACTTTGCCGTCCTCTTCCGAGACGTTCAGCAACTCTACTACGGGTGATGAGCCTTTGGCAAATGGAAATGTACCGAGATATACCCATGTGCCGCCACCCATGGTCTGGTTGACCTGAAACTCTTCGACACCACGCAATGATTTAACTCTATAACGGGCGTCACGCGCGCTTTCAAGAAGAGAGGCATAGCTGACATAGAGGGCATATTCGCCTTGCTCGGGAATGTCGGCTGTCCATATGGCTGATGAAGCCTTGTCAATATCCTTGACTGTCGGGATTTTGCGCAGAGAGCCTTGGGTAAAAGTATTGGCAGTGCCTGTAAGGATGTCGGATTTATAGGCAAATCCACGTTTGTTTTCAGCGGTCGACCATGCCTTGGCTCCATTCTTTTCTGAATAACCTTTTTGGGCCAAGCCTCCGTCTGCATCAACGATTACCTCGATATTTGAGGTATCTCGCTCGCGCGGCATCAAGACGTACGCCCCGGCGTTTTCAAGCATAGGCACAAGATACGGATAAACATAGCTAACGGAGTACAGGTCTTCGACAGTACCCATGAGTCGTCCTCGCTGCCATTGCCAGCGGTCCTCGTTTGCGTCGTAATACCGGCCATGGCTTGCCCACAGCGCAATGTTTTTGCCGTCAAGTCCGGCCGGAGCTTCGGGAGTGTCAAGACGTACGACAAACGGACCCGAGGTACGTGGCTCAGCCTTTACAGTCTTGGTCATCTTGGCTTGACGGGCTGTCTTCTTAGGTTTGCGCGTGGCCGCGGGACTTGTAATGGCCGTCACGAGCAATATTATGATGAGGGTTACGTAATGTTTCATTGGATTGGGTGACGTGTACGTCGCGAGTTGTTATATTATATATAGGTGAAAACAATTCGCGGACGTTTTTGGGACTCGCCGTTGACATAATTTTCACAACTGACGGTCATGATGCCAAAAATCGTGAAAATATATTTGACTGATTATATGTTTAGGGCGATGGGGAGCAGGCTTAGTAGCCTTTGCGGTATTTTTCATCATTCTCATCCTCAAGGATTGAGAGATATGACGCATAGCGGGACTGGGCTATAAGATTGTCGTCAAGAGCTTGTTTGACGGCACATCCTGGCTCGTGGGTATGTGTGCAGTTGCTGTAACGACACTCGGCTCCATAGCGGAATATTTCAGGGAAATAGTGGCCTACTTCATGTTTGTCAAACTCAAGAGTGCCGAACCCCTTTACTCCGGGAGTATCGATGATATATGTACCTTCGGGCATATCAGGGACGGCAAACATCTCTGAGAAAGTCGTTGTATGCATACCCGTATCATGTATATATGATATTTCTGCAGTCGCTAAGTCGGCACCCGGTATAAGGTCATTTATGAGAGTGGATTTTCCCACACCCGAATTTCCGGAGAAAAGAGTGACTTTGCCCGAAAGAGTCTCCCTAAGCTGCCCGATGCCGTCGCCGGTGAGAGCCGAAAGCACACACACCTTATATCCGATAGATTCGTAAAGATACTTCACAGCCTCAAGATACTCAAGAGCCTCGGGATCATCGGCAAGCAGGTCAACCTTATTTATGACAATAACAGCCGGGACACGATAAGCCTCGGCCGTAGCAAGAAAGCGGTCAATGAAAGTCGTGGAAGTGGTAGGGTGAAACAGTGTAACCACAAGGCACACCTGGTCAAGATTGGCCGCAAGAATGTGAGCTTGCTTTGACAGATTGCTTGAGCGACGTATTATATAATTACGACGAGGTTCCACAGATATAATATATGGTGTGTCATTCCCGCCGGAAGTTTCGGTAAGAGAAACAATATCGCCAACAGCCACAGGATTTGTAGTGCGGATACCCTTCAAACGGAAATTTCCTTTTATTTTGCACGAGAGATCCCGTCCGTCTTCGGTACGGACTAAATAATTGCTCCCGGTATTTTTGATGACAATTCCTTTCATAAGGTACAAATTTAGGTAATTCCAATAAAATACCCCTATGTTTTGGACACTAAAAGAAAAAATTAAGAAAAAATCACGAATTTTCGCAAAATACTTGCAGGATTCAAAAATAAGCCTTACCTTTGCACTGCTTTTAAGGAAAAACGCTTCTGAGCCTTAAACGAGCTCAACAAAGATAGAAACAATATCCTCCAAAAGCAGGATTCGCTAGCTCAGCTGGTAGAGCACAACACTTTTAATGTTGGGGTCCTGGGTTCGAGCCCCAGGCGGATCACGATAAGATTTATCAAATCGAAGAAAACCTCCGAAAATCGTTGATTTTCAGAGGTTTTCTTCGATTTGATAAATCTTATCGTGATCCGAGCGGGCTTTGTGAGAGTGGCGTTATCTTGTTGATTTTCAATTTGTTGGTTGATGTAATTGAGAAGCAATGTACCACGGTTTGTACCACATTTTCCGCTCTATTTTGGAGGGCAAAATTGCCCTGATTTATCACTACCTGCGAGAGCATCACAAAATTAACACTTATTATCCGAATATTTGCCAATTAAACAATATTTAACTATTAAAAATTGTGGTTCCCGTATTGAAACGCCTGTTTTCGGGCAAAAGTTCGGTGCTGTGGAGGGGTGTCCGGGAGCCTCAAAAAAGGTGGCGAAAAAGGTGGCGCACGCTGACCGAAAAAGTGGCGGAAAAGGTGTCTGTAAAAGTGTCCCCAAAGGTGTCCCCATACGTGTCCGAAAGAGTGTCCCCAAGAGTGTATGTAAATGTGTCTGTATCAGTGACGGTAAATGTGTCGGAACGGGTGTCTGAAATGGTGGCGGCAGAAGTGGCGGATAAGGTGTCGGTCAAGGTGACGGCAAAGGTGGCGCACATCAGCCGAAATCAGTGTTGTTTTCCCTCTTGCTTCCCAGCCTGAAAAATCCCACCGCAGGGAGAAGATTATGCCTGCCCTCCTGATTTTCTCCCTTAAAGAAAATTTCACGGAGCAGTCCTGTGTCGATACCGTCTCCACAACGACCGTAATCCTCTCCAGCCGAGCAGAAGCAGCCAACAAATCATACGCCATACCAGAGATACAATCCGGCAGGCAAGACGTATAATCATAACAAGCGACCATCGGATAAAGCGGAGCAATAATCCTGCAACTATCGCAACGGGCAATAGATATATCATCAATAGAAGTGCGAACATGGTGAGAGATATTATGATGTTCAGATAGTCCGATAATGCCATTTCAACATCATCAAACTATCGCCCGAAGTAATGCTCCGAGTATGTAAATATACTAAATTTCAACGACTTATGCAAATTTTCAAGCCATTATTTTAGTACATATTCATCTGATTTTCACATCATTTCATGCACTGACACAAGCCATATCTCAGTATATGATAATGTGATTGTCGTGACAGCAACAGCAGTCATTATCGGATAACAGTGGTATGTGATAATAAGAGTATATGATACATAGGGCAAATCATTATCCTATGATTAAATACCGGTGTTCCAAGTTGTCAGATAAAAAGATTATGTTCGGAATTTGTGCGCGGTCAACCGGAGTGAGCTAACTTCGCCGTGCGAAGCGAGGTCGGGAGTGCATCGGGGCACCCGTGCCAAAGGTGCAGAATTTGTTAAGCAAGTTGTACTTTTCCCCGGATAAAACTGCGTTTTACCGATGAAAAGTAACTTGCCGCCCGTTCCGTCCGGGGCAAATCAGCTCGCGACTCGCCGATTTTTAATCACTGGAATAATCCATACGTTCAAATAACCAATGACAAGGCCGGCCATATCAGGAAAAGCGTAGTGGTTTAGCCATCAGAGCATTGCTATGTCAGAATTTATTGTTAACTTTGCATCCGACTTCCACGCCTTGTGCCGTTAAGAGAAACGGCGGCTGGGAGGTCTTACATAAGAAAGCGTACATCAACGCTTATTCTTGGCTTTCAGAAAATTTGGCCATTTTCAGAATCACAGTCAAGGATAGTGCAGCGGTGGACGCCACGGGTATGTATATACCTATCCGACTCATTTCAAGTCTTATGCTTGAAATGAGTTTGGGGTATTCGCATACGGCGTGGAGTCTTCGTTGCTCAATCCACTGTGATGGGCCAGGCCAAATGCCTCTGAAAGCGGAGTGAGCAACTGTAAGGCTCCCGCTTTTCTTTTTATTAACCAATAGCCATTCGGAGCTTGTGGCAAATATTCATAGTCCGATGGCAAACGAAGACCTCCGAACCGCCCAGGCCGGAAAGAACGATGAATTTTACACTCAATACCACGATATTGAGGTAGAAATGAATGCTTATCTTGAATATAATCCCGATGTATTCAGAGACAAGACAGTCCTTTTGCCTTGTGATGACCCTGAATGGAGTAACTTCACAAAATATTTCGCCGCCAAATTTGATGCTCTTGGATTGAAAAAACTTATATCCACGAGTTATGCACCCGAATGCAAGAAGATGGTATTAGGTGGTTTGTTTTCGGAATATGAGCAGTCTTCGCCACAATTTGACGCGGATAAATCTAAAACTCATGGTAAGATTTTTATTCTCGATAGCGACATTACCGGAGACGGCCATATAGACATTGATGACTTACACTGGGAATATCTCAATGGTGACGGAGATTTCCGCAGCGATGAAGTTACGATGCTCCGTGATGAAGCCGATATTATTGTTACAAACCCTCCATTTTCTCTGTTTCGCGAATTCCTTGCATGGATAACTGACGCTGATAAGCAATTCATAATAATTGGGAATATAAATGCCATTACTTATCCACAGGCATTCCCTCTAATTATGGCTGACAAGATGTGGCTGGGTGTGACCATTCATTCGGGAGATAGGGAATTTGAAGTTCCGCAAGAATATCCGTTGAATGCTGCCGGATGGCGCGTTGATGAAACTGGAAGAAAGTTTATTCGTGTTAAAGGTGTTCGATGGTTTACAAATATTGATCATGGCGATAGGCATGAGCCATTGGATTTAATGACAATGGCGGACAACATACGTTTTTCAAGGCATAAAGATATTGTCGGCAAGGAATATCGACATTATATTAATTACGATGCAATAGAAGTTCCTTATGGAGATGCAATTCCATCTGACTATGATGGGGCTATGGGCGTACCTATAACATTTCTCGATAAATATTGTCCAGACCAATTTGAGATACTTGGTATAGATGGTGGAGATATGGGAGCTTCGTATGGAATTAGTGCGAATCTTACTCAAGAGGAGTGTAATGCTTTATTCAGAGAACATAAAGGCTTTCGACGTGGCAAATTATGCTATCGTAATGACGATGGTAGATTAGAAGTATGTTATCGTAGAATTTTAATCCGTAAAAGATAATTAATCATGACACCGACACTTCGAATAGATTTTACCGTTGAGGATATATGTAAAGGATTTGTTTACAACAAATCCGAAGGCAGAGGATTATTTGGATTGGATGGCAAACTTACCATTCAACCTGAATATCAGCGCAATTATATTTATAACGATGGGAAGAAAGATGTTGCAGTAATAGAGTCACTACTTAAAGGTTATCCCCTTGGTCTAATTTATTTCAATCAAACTCCGTCTGGCCAATTTGAAGTATTAGACGGACAGCAGAGGATAACCTCTTTCGGTCGTTATGTCACGGATAAATTTGCTATAATACGTAATGGACGCGAAACTTACTTTTCAGGTCTTGATGATAATCTAAAAGAAAGGATATTGAAATCAAAGCTCGTGGTTTTTATTTGCGAAGGAACTGAGACTGAAATAAAGGAATGGTTCGAGACAATTAATATTACTGGTGTGCCGCTCAATGACCAGGAACGCCGAAATGCAGTCCATAGCGGCCCGTTTGTAACTGCGGCAAAAAGGATATTTAGTAATTCTCAAAATTCGGCCATACAAAAATGGAGTCACTATGTCAGCGGTGATGTCAAACGTCAGAAATATCTTGAATGTGCCCTTGACTGGATAAGTCGTTCCAAAGGGATGACTATTGACGCTTATATGAGCGCACATCGTTTTTATACTTCAATTGAAGAATTGGAAGATTATTTCAATTCCGTTATCGACTGGGTAGCAGGATTATTTGAAACGACGGAGAACATGGCCGGCTTGGAGTGGGGTCGATTGTATGAAGAATACCATAATGCACATCACGATCGTGCAACCCTAAATGCTCGTGTTAATGAGTTATTGAAGGATGAATCGATCCGCAAACGGGCAAACATATATGAATATGTCTTAGGTGGAGAGGAAAAACCTATTCTCCTCGAAATCCGCATATTTGAAGAATCTACAAAGAAGATTGTCTATAATAGACAGACAGAAGAGGCAATAGCAAACGGTGTCTCAAACTGTCCGTTATGCGCTCTTGGGAATGACAGCAACCACACTCGCATATATAAACTAAAAGAGATGGATGCCGATCATGTCACCGCATGGAGCAGAGGCGGTACGACAACCATAGATAACTGCCAAATGCTTTGTAAAACCCACAATCGAGCAAAAGGTAATAAATAAGTCTTATATTACAAGTATTTATGTATTTACATAGATAAAATATTTACATCAAGCTCAAACAAGAACAATAATCTCCATGCCAACATCCTGTCTTAAAACAATCAACCAATTGCAACTTATCTATTATAGGTTGTATTATCTTCTGAATTTTATTTGTTTTCTTTTAATTGACTATTAGAAAACTCAATTATTGGAATAGTCTGCTTTTCACCAGAAATATCACATTGAACGAATCTTACCATTGGAGCATCTTGAATAATTAGTTCATTATCCTTGCCTGCATTAATCACTAGCTTTTTTGAGAAGGAGTATGTTTCAATATCAAATTTTTTATGAAATTCATCCCAATATTCTTGTTTGGAGAAATCATTTTCAAGCGCCTCCATAAGATTACCCAAATATTTTTCTACAGCTACTTTATTGATTTCGTTTAATCTATACGGAGAAGACATCGCATTGTTGATAAAACTATCAGGAGTCAATGAAATTAAAAGTGCTTGAGCTGATAGTTTTAATATTTTTAGACAATTTTGTTTCTCCTCAACTGTTAACTTTATTCCTCCCTGAATTTCACAAATATTATTCAGTAATATTTCTGTTATATTTTGTTGATATATTTCAGAACTGATTACAGATGGCAATAATGGACGTTCTAAAAGCATCCTGTAGAAGTCAACCATGTTATTAGAAACATAGACTGTATTAATTGTAATTGAATCTGATATAGTTACAAATGGATTATTCCTTAATGTGTCTATTATTTCTTCAGTTGTATATGTGTATTTTGATTTGCACACCTGATATGTCATTTCAGATATTTCATCTATTGAATTCTTCCCTAATATTACGGAACAAAATACAATTCCTTCTAATGTTATTTTTCTGACAAGAGAGTCATGTTCGCTTTTTATATCAATATATCCATGAAATGGGAGCTTTTTTAATAGATCCTCCATCTCACAATATTTGTCTTCAGTTATAAATTGAAGATCGGCCGTCATTAGCGTATAATCATGATCTACAAATTCTATAATCCAATATACATTATTATCATAATAGATAATAGCAGAATCCACTATTTTTTTATTTGTAAACTGTTGGGCATACTTCTCTACATCATGTTGGTTATTAAGTTTGTAGTCTTTTGTTAGCAATTCAATCAATGCATCCTTGCCAATTAAGTGGACTGAAGTATCTCGCAATGCTTCTTTCAAATGTTTATAATGTCCCCAGACATTACCATTTACATCTGTCAAAGCTATAAAATATCCATAAGTATTACTATTAATCTTCTGTTCTACATATAATTTACCCAAAAACTTTAGCCACTGAGGCATTGTAACAGCAGTATCATACGCCTTGCATTCGCATATTACAGGAATTTTAATTTCACTTAATCCTACATTATGGATTATTTCTGCAGTTACGTCAATTTCATTAGCCCCAGGCCCCACTTCGTCACGCATTACATTTGTGAGTCCATGCTGCATTAATATACGTTTTGTTAGGATTTCTAATTGAGTTCCCTTATCATCGTTATTTCTTCCTAAAAAGTATATCCTCATATCCTAATGATATATTCATTTTTGTTGTGAAAAATAACTGTCAATCTTGGTTCTAATATCTTGCAATGGCGATTGCAGAGTATGAGATTCCAGCCATTTTTCTATGTCTTCTTTAGCTATATCAACGTACTCGACAACATTTATCATTCCAGTGTTAAAATCAATTGTAGAATTCACTATGCCTGTCGCAGCTGTGGCCACTAGAAAGCCAGCACAATACATTGTATTATATGAATCTGATAACAACGAAATATGAAATGGCATAGACTTTTCATGTGATAAAATGCATGCATACATTGCAAGTATTCCTAATGGAGAAGAAATTTCTATAAATGTTTTGATGTACTTTCTTATATCAAATTCACTATGACTTGCTTGAGGATTTATTTCGTTGGTTGTATTTGACCCTTCGGATAATGAATGTATTAAAATTCTATCTGTTTTAGCTTCCACACGGTTAATAGCATTAATAATTTTAGCAATATTAGCCTCCAAGCTATCTGCACTTTCTTTATATGATTGACTTGCATTTTGAACATCACGAGCGGATTGATTGAGAATCTCAATTTGACCATTTGACCTACTATTTGTATAAAAGGAGTAGACGATTGTGATTATTGCTAAAATTATTGATATTATGGCAGATGCAAGGGAAAAGAAATCTAAAACCTTTTCATTATCATAAAAGTAATGCGAATATATTGCAATTGAAATACTGAGAATTACGCTGCCCCAAAATATATAAGATACCACACTGGGTTGTTGTTTAGATATTATCCGAAAATAAGACAGTAAACAGCCAGCCAAAATTATTATGGTGAGACAGATTATCGAAATAATAATTATTGTTTCCATTAGAATTGATTAGTTTTCATAATTAATTATCTCCCAATGACCACCTTTCTTGGAGCCTACATAACGTACAATCTCAGAAAGTGAAGCGAGTTCGCGCTCAATTGTTTTGGTTGCAACTCCAATAGCCGCAGCAATCTCAGCTCTTGTGGTTTGGGGATTCTCGCTAATGAGTGCTATAATTTGCTGCTGCCGGTCGGTTAGTTTTTTAGCGACATTTTTAGCGACATTTTTAGCGACATTTTTAGCGACATCGATATTGTCGGTGTCCGTTATCCTTTGGAGCGCAGATTTGAGAGGTAAGGTGACCGTGGCGATTGTGCGGTCGCTTTCTATGGTTGGTTTGGTGCCGGTCAAGGTCTCCCAACTTGTGAGTTTGTTCATGCCGTATCCGGCATTTTCGGCGATGCCGACATATCGGAAGAGCTTGGCTATGGTCGGATTGCGTAGCTTGGAGTATATCTTTCCGAGAATATCGCTGACGGGCAGAGGAAAGGCTCCCCCGTTCATGAACTCGATATGGTCGGTATATACCCGCACACATGAGCGCAGTGAATCGAAGTGGTCGCAGTGCATCACCATGTTTGCCAATGCCTCGCGAAGAACCTTGTATTGGCTTTCGTCTGTTGTGGCGAAACCGTCATTTTTGATGTGGATAGGAGCATCGACAAGTGTACGAAAACGGCGGAGAATAATCTGCACAGCCTCCCAGATGTTCTGCTGTTCCGGGATGCGGTAAGTGTATCTTACTTCCGCCTGTTGGATTGTCGGTGCCGGAATTTCAATATAGTCAACGCAAAAGGTGGGAACGTAGCGCAATACAAACGGGGCCTTTCCGAACATAAGGAGACCGGCGTATGTTAGCAAGCCTTTGTTCGTGATGTTGACCTGTTCGCAGAATTCGGCATCGCTGACATCGTGCAAATCCACAAGGTTGCTTGTCTCTCCAAGTGCGAACCGATAGTTGTGCAGGGTGTCGAGGTTGAGCATCTCAATTCCTGAATCAGGAATTGTCTCCTCAGTTTTCTTTCCGAATGACTGATTGCGGAACATAGCGCGTATTTCCCCTTCAGTCGCCCTTTGGTCTCCGCTACCCATACGGATAAACGTATTGGTGGGGTTGCCGAAATATACAGGCTTCATTTCCACTTCGGGAACGTAGAAAGCGAGCAGTTTGCAGCCATCAATCGTATATTGCTTGGAGATTGCGAAAATCGTGGTGTTGAATTTGCCGGAACGCAGTGTGCCAAGAAAGTCTTGTTCGAGTTTCTCACTGTTATCCACGCCTTGAATCTCGAAGGTCTTTCCGGACTGCTTCACGCCAAGCACAATCCAACCGCCGGAGGTATTGGAAAACGCGCTGACGGTCTCCCATATATTCTTCGGCAGTTCGGACTTCGCGGCCTTGACCTCGAAATCTTCCCATTCTATGTCGCGTAGCCTCGCTACAAGTTCTTGTTTCGTCATTTTAATGCAAAGTTAGTCAATTTTCGCCATCACTACAATAGCCATCAGCCGTTTAGGCGGATTTAGTAATAAAAAATTTTTCGCGCGCGTGTTAAGGGAGAGAGAATATTATTATCTATATTTATATAATATATGTCCCCAAAAGTGTCCCCAAAGGTGTCCGAAGATGTGTCACCAAAGGTGGTGGAGAAGGTGGTGCAAAAAGGGTCTGTTTATTACTCCGGCCGTGGGTTTGACAGGAATGGATGGATAAGCGGCTTATTTGAGTAGGTTGAAGCCCTGGATTACGCTTGTCTGGAGAACCTGGGCGTATTTCTCCGTCATTGTCACGTTGGAGTGGGCGAGCATCTTGCTCACGGTCTCGATACCGACGCCTTTTGTCAAGGCCCAGGTCGCGAAAGTGTGCCGGCCGACGTGCATTGTCAGGTTGATGTGCAGATTCGCCATGCTCGCAATCAGCTTGAGCTGGTCGTTGCATTTCTGGTTGCTCATAAGGTTGAGGTTGTAGTCATACTTGCGCAGTATGGCTATGGCCTTGGGGAGCAGCACTATGGTATATGGCATACCGGTTTTCAGGCGTTTGTCGCGTATGCAGTAGTCGTCGCCCTGCATGAACACGTCCGATTTCTTGATCTTGACGAGGTCGGAGTATGCAAGTCCCGTGTAGCATGAGAATATGAACATATCGCGCACCTTCTCCGTCATGCCGTAGAGTTCAAGAGCCTCCACCCGGTCGCGCTCCTCTTCTGTGAGGAACTTTATACCCTCCGACTTGCCGCGCGGTATCCTCATGCCGTCGTATGGGTTTGCCTCCAGCTTCTCAAACTGGATGGCCTCGATGATGTACGGCTTCAGCCGCTTGTGGTAGCCATGCACGGACGACTGAGCCGTAACGCGCTTGCGTATGAAGTCGTCCCAAAGGCGTATGTTCTTCGGCGTGAGGTCGCAGAAGAAACGGATAAGTCCGAACTCACGGAGGCAGTTGAGCATCACGAGGTGCTGTCGGCGTGTGGACTCGGTGACGGGGCGCATGTAGATACGCTCTTCGAGCCAGTCGAGGAAGCTCGCCGACGATCCCTGCACTTTTGTCTTCTTTACTTTTTTCAGGAGCGAGAGGTCATACTCGCCTTTCTTGGATGCGATGGTTGACATCTTTTCGTGAAGCCCGTCGTACACCCGGCGGATCTGCTCGTTCAGATGGTCGGCCTGCGGATGGTTCACCACCTCCCTGCCGCTCCACTGCTGCTTGAGGACTGCCACGCCTGTCGAGAGGCGGACACGCTCGCGATTGTACGACACCTCTATCTCCACGGTGCCGGGGTTGGCCGCCGAAGCCTTCTTGCGACGGTCGAAAATCACTTTGATCTGGGGTATTCCTGCCATAATTCAGTGTTATTAAAGGTGATACATTATCTTCAATCGGTTTGTGGTACACGGAAAAGCGTGTACCACACTGTTCGGAAAATGTACCACAAGTGTACCACACACTTGTCTAACGCCTTTTTCTGACCGGGTGTTGCCCCCTCCGATTCTTTTGGGACACTTTAGCACAAAATAGTAAATATCAGAGAATTGGATGCTAAAAACGGCATCCCGGCCGGACATGTGGCGGAATGTGAGAAACGAGGCTGATATTTGACGGATCCTGTGGTACATTTGTGGTACATTTTTGTGGTACATCCACGAAATTTGTACCAAAGATAATGTGCTAAATCGAGACTAACAAATGCTACAATGGACTACGGACAGGAATGGCACTGATTGCTAAACCTTTCTAAATCAGAAAATTATAAAATTGCTAACGACTGCTGTCCAGCCACTTACAGACACGAAAAAAGGGCCATCAAATGATGACCCTTATGTGATCCGCCTGGAATCGGTATTTCTTAACGCCTTAACAATGATTATCAGAGACTTACGCTTAATCTATTTTTACTACTCACGTAGATATCACGTCTCAAAATCAATGTTCTTCCGTGGATTTCCATATCCAACGGTGCAAAGTTACAAACATTTCCCTAAACTGCCAAACAGTAGGCGTTTATATTTGAAATTTTTATCATTTCTTGTGATTTCTGCCTTTTCCGGCAAGTGTCCGGTGTTGGGTCCTGCATTTACAAGTATATCATTCTTTGGAATTGCATGGGCGATTTGATTTTATAGAATCTCCCTCTCTATAATTTGTAGTTTTGCTTGTGAGGGTTCTTCGTAAGCGTTGCAGGCAGCAAGGTAGTTTTTCAACTCTGTGAAGTCTGTGCCATAGAGGTTGTCGCTGAACTGGTGGAGCTTGGTCATTACGTTGATATACGCCATCGGGTCTTTGTGACGGGTAAGTTTGCGCAATGCCAGAATATAATCCTCGCGGAAAACTGTCGGCACGATTATACGCGACTGGTCAGCACGTACAAGTTCGGCATTCATCATCACACGGGCGACACGTCCATTACCATCATTGAACGGATGCACCTCGCTTATCATGAACATCATGAATATAGCACGGGCGAACGGGTCGGTCAATGCAGCATAATATTTGAAGCCTTGTGATAAAGTGCCTTTTACAAGCTGATAATCCACGAACTCTGTCATCCCGGCGCGATTGTTTTTTATTTTGAAAATACCGGGATTCATATGCGGTCGTCCTTCAAGCAGTATGCTGTGGCGGTGACTGAGAATTGCAAACAACTCCTTGGGTGATGTCGGTGTTTTCATCATCTCGGCGCGGTTTGACAGCACCTTGAATGTGCCGAGAATGTCATGCGAATCCTCATCACGTCGCGGCATAGGAATACCGGAGTCAACAATCGCCTTAGCCTCGTCCACCTCAAACTCCGTCCCCTCGATATAGTTGGAAAAATAACTCTCGAAGAATGAGAATAGGCGGAAGGATTCTTCATCGGTGTTGCGGTTGTTGCGGATAGCGAAATAACGGTCTTTAATTGCGTCAAACAGGACTTCAAACAGCTCCACTCTTGTTTTGTCGAAAGGATTGCCGGCGGCAAGAGCCTTCGCCGAGTCGGTTGACAGCACTTTCGAATCGTGTGTCGAAAGCAGTGCCGATATGATATTATTTATCTTGGCAAATTCGTTCTGCATACCCAATTCCTCGGCGACAGAGCTCAATTCATCTCGATACTCATTCAGGCGGTCTTCACCTCCCGTCAGCAGTATCTGTTCCAGCTTGTTTTCAATAACACTTGTTGGCAAAATACGCGACTCGTCGCCTGACTTTCTCGACACCTGCATATTCTCCAGCATATAGCGGTATTCGCCGGATATGTGCATACCCATAAACGGAATATCGCGTGAAGTCGCTTTCGGACCTTTGACAAAGTTAAGCGTGATACCCGGCAGGTCGGTCACTCGCCTTGTTGTGGAATTGGTGAGGAAGAAATCTCCCGTCGCTGTCGGGCGCATCTCCTTCGCGCTGCGATGGCTTATGAGAGCATCCGGATAACGATACACCAGAATATCCATAAGGTTACGGCGCACGATATTCTCCAGACTGTCTATTAGATTGGTTGTATAGATTCGTGGCGCGACCTTACGCAGCTCACCATTCTTTTCCTTCTTGCTGAGCACACGGGAAATATTCGGATCAGACGAACCGAATATAATCTCTTTTTGGGTGTCAACTTTAACTGCCATACAAAAAATCACGATTAAGAGAATACAAAGGTACAAATTTTTGCGATTATAACCGCGATTTCTACAAAAAACTGCGATTATGGACGACCTAAACGTTATTGGACGCCTTTTCCGCCTTTAACAGACGGTTTATTGTTGTGGCGACACATCCGTTAAGGAATTGCGTCACCTCCTTATCATCTTTGAGGTAGATTCTGAGGTCGTGAAGAAGTGCATCAAGTGCGTTCTTGCGTAGCTGTTTCAAATCTCCGTCAACCGGTATCTGCCGACAGGTCTGCCAATAATCCGTAACGAAGTTGACCATTATATCTTTCAGCAACTCTTTGACATCTTTCGGCTGTTTCTTGAAGCTTTGCCGGGCGACAAATTCCGTCTCACCCTCAAATATGGGGCACTCGTTGACAGTGTCATACTGCGGGCCATACTGAAGGTAATCCTCAAACATACCGTGATTGACTTCGACCTCGACATACTCGGTCGGAGGTTGCGGCTTATGTTTCTTTTTCTTTGCCATACACAATCCATTTAGTTGTAATGTAGCGCAAAGGCATCCTGATACGAAATTTCTGCGCGTGTCTGATGGTTCGCAATCCAAGCCTTTTCTTTATGGCTTGTCTCTGAGATTTCTCCGGCGTTCATGTCAGCGAACAATTTGCAGACAGTCTCAACCGTGGCTATTTCCTTTTCGTCCAAGGCCGAATAGTCCGCTTCGGCGTTAATCTCAAGCTGTATGCCGCTCTGTCCGCTCGGATAGACAAATTCCTCCATTGAGATACCGGACATAGTTCCATACACAGTGCCCCATGACTCCGGAACGGGGCCATATTGCAACGCTCGATATGACAGGCCGGTTATGCCATAGCCATGTCTTTTATAATGAATGAAATCGGCATAAAACATAAGTTTGTTCATTTTTGTGACAAATGTCGAGCCGATTTTGGAGATTAACAAATGTCCGACCGCTGCAACCTTTTCCATCGAGAGCGAGCGATAGCCACTGTAAACAGACGGTTGGTTTGTCATAGCGAAATCACCATTGGCGTCATCGACTTTCCTGCGGATACGGTTGTACTCCTGTTCCGTCATATCGGCTTTGGATGCCTCGATGAAGGACAAAAACACTGTTTTCTCCCTCGCTGCAATTATTGTGCGGGCATTGGAAATGCTTGGCACTTCACCGTCCTCATACATGCGATACTGATTTATGCCGAAACCGAGAATCTGTGCCATCTTCGCGGCTGAAATACCATAGTGCTTGCGTAGCCCGGCTATTTCATCCGGGAAAGGTATTCCATGCTTGGCACGATACTGGTTGTAAACCTGAAACAGATTGGCTTCGTCAAGTTCTGTAGTGGTCCACATTTCACCGTCCTCATCAATGATACCGGTATGTATATATGTAAACTCTTCCTTGCGGAAGGTTGCGGTTCTCTCTTCCTGAAAGAATTTCTCTCCACTTGACAATACATTACTTTCCATGAGCGTCATCTTTTAGAGAGTAAGACATCGGATGTTCGGCTTTGTGAAATGATATGCAGATAGTGTGTGAATTCGGTTTGCCGAGAGTAATCTTGATATACACTTCGTTTCCCCTGACATCCTTTCCAAATACCCACATTTCGCCTTGGCTGTTCAGCACATCCACGATGGGACCTTCGGAGTAATCATAGCAATCCAGCTGCATGATGATTTCCAGTCGCTGGCTTGGGGTTATTCCAAGTTCCAGCAGACTGTTCTGATTTTTTGACCTGTCATCACGAAAACGGATGCCGAAGATTTTAACCTTCAGGCTAAAATCTTCCAAGAATTTCTCGACTTGCTCCTTTGTTATCATATTGCAAAATTACGAACTATTTTCAAATAATACAACTTTACCGTTGTATTTGTTCGTTATACCGTACTAATTCCCCATGAAAACTATTTCCGGGACAATGCCGTCGGCGGTGTTTGGAGCGAGTCCGGCACTACCGCAGACCGCATTGTCCACGTATAAGAGCCGGCTGAACACCAAGTGAAGGATCGCCTGTGCAGGTTGCGCCACAAGTGTCGCTGTACCTGCTCCGTCTATTCCTTCGCTCCGTGTTCTTAACGCCCGCTCCACATCTGTACTACAGGTTTACACCTTATTATATTTAGAGAATTCCCATCTTAGTATGTCGGTCATTCAGTGTCTCCTTAAAGGCACTTGCGGCTCAATGTTTTCCCACGACAATCGCATATATCACAGTACGGAGAGTATATTCGCTCGGAATGGATAACGTGACGGAACGGGATATTCTTTGCCTTTCGGCTGAAAAAATCTCCAGACTTCCTGGTGGTCAGCTCGTATTTTTTAAGCCGTGAGGCGAACATCCCTCTGCTTCCGTCACGCCGTGGTGTTATCGAGCGAACATACTTCATACTGCGAAATAGACGCATTGAGGTTAAAAAAAATATCGCCTTATGACACTGAATAACCGACATATTAAAAAATCGAGCTTCACACCTTCGCCAGCTCATACCGCATTAAGACGGACTGCAAAGGTGGTGGCAATCATCATCGGAGCAGTGGTCGGGTTGGTGCTTATGGTGATACTCAAACCGATATGCCGAGGTATAGGCTGGGTTATATCCCTTATCTCCGCAGTGGTGATAATCTTTTGGTTACTTACACTTTAATACAATACTGATATGGCTACTATGAATTCCAAAGGAATAGGAGACTCCGCTTATAATAGACAAGCCGGAGCCAAATCCAACAACGCTGCAATCGCAGTTATGCAGCAGATGCTCCAAGAGCGTTGCATCGTAGAACCCACATTCGCTATCAAGATGGCGAACCCATCCAAGAGTATGGAAGGTGCAGTAAATCACCTTTGCAGGACTATCCAAAAGAGCGGTCTATGCGTCGTAGATGAGAAAACCGTTGAAAATATCCTCGTAGACTACTTTGATGAGGCGAATATCGAGGATGGCGGAACACCCATCAACTGCAACATCGTGGTATCCAAGCCGGAACTTACCGAGGAAGATAAAGCCGAACTCAAAGAGCAGGCTATGGAGCAGTTCAAGCAGGAACGACTCCGAGAACTCCGCAGACAATCTCAGCCGAAGGCTCAACCCAAACCGACCGCCACCGCTCCCAAAGCCGGAGCAGAGATTGACTCAATCCCCAACCTTTTTGATGAACTCTAAACACCCCAAGACAATGAAACCCCGTAACAAAAAACAACAGCATATAGTGGATTTGAGTGGGCGACTTCGCCCGCTCACCACTCCACAAATGAATTGGGCTCTCAACTCAACAATCAATCACTACGGATACCGCCTTAAATCCGGAATGTGTACCTGTATGAAATGCGGTCACGAGTGGTTGGAGAGTCGTAACGGAATGTGCCTATGTCCCGAATGTGGCACACAACTTGAAATCAAGGACACCCAAGAGCGTGTAATCCGCGACAAGTCCTATTTCAACGTAATCACTACCATTGAAGGCTATCAGGTAATCCGTATGTTCCTGATGATAGTTGAAATGCGCAAAGGATTGAAGGCAAAGCCAGCCTTTCTTGAAATCGGCAGTTACTGGATTGACTGCAAGGGCAATACCACCGTAGTGGGATTGCAGAGAACTTTGGGATACTACATAGACAGTTTCGCCTTTGGCTCTCCATTGGAGATAAGGCGTGATAACGATGCTTTCCGACACATATCCGATGAATGGGTTTACCCTCGCATCAAGGTAACTGACACCATCAAGCGCAACGGATTCAAAGGCAGTTGCCACCATATCCACCCCGTGACACTCTTCCAAGAATTGCTGACCAACCCCAAAGCCGAGACTCTGATGAAAGCCAACGAGATGGAATTGCTCCATTATCTATGTGGCAGTCCGTTTAACTCGGATGATGTTGATTACTATTGGAACACAATCAAGATAGCCAAGCGCAACGGATACAAGTTCAAGGATGTTGGATTGTGGTTCGACTACATCAAGATGTTGGAGCAGATGGGCAGAGACATCAATTCTCCCTCTCTGATAGCACCCCAAGACCTCAAAACTGCCCACGACATATATGTGGCAAAGGTCAACCGCCAGCGCATCAAGGAGCAGAGAGAGAAAGAACGTCAGCAAGCCATTGAGGACAAAGCCAAGTTTGAGGAACTCAAATCCCGCTATTTCGGAATGGCGATGACTGACGGGGAGATTGAAATTCACTCAATCGACACCATCGACGATTACTATAAAATCGGAGAAAGTCAATCTATTTGTTGCGGTACAGCCAAATATTTTCTCAAAGAGAATACGCTGACCCTCACCGCCTACATCGGCAACAAGCAGATAGCCACCATCGAAATCTCGCTTGACGACTACCACATAATCCAATGCCGGGCATTTGCCAACGGAATATGCGAGTACACCGAGCAGATAGCCGGTATCATCAACGCCAACAAGAAGATGATAGCAGAGCGCAAAAGAGCATAGCCAGTGCCATATCAGCGATGAAGGTGGCGGAGCATAAGACCTCCGTCACCCTCATTTTTGCTAAAAATTTCGGCCGCCCAAAGGCGGCGTTGTGCAGGTAATCGTTCCGAAATTCAGCTATTTTCGTAATTTTGCATTTAGAAACTCATCAAATTCAAAGCAATACAGGAATGATTAAAGCAGAAATAGCGAGTGAAATCGCAAAGACAACCGGCATTGACAAGGCTGCGGTTGTAACCGTTATCGAACAATTCATGACCGTTGTGAAGGACAGTCTCGCACACGGCGAAAACGTGTATCTCCGTGGCTTTGGCAGCTTTATCGTCAAGCGTAGAGCCGAGAAAACAGCCCGCAACATCAGCAAGAATACCACTATAGTAATTCCCGCCCATAACATCCCGGCATTCAAACCCGCCAAAGTATTCCTTGAAGAAGTAGCAAAATAATCAATGGATAAGAAATTTGCAGTCGGGGTTCAAGTCTATCTTAAATCAGGAGGGCCCGATATGACAATTACAAAATACCCGTATTCGGAAGATGGGTCTTCTGATAAATCAAAAGCAGAATGCAGTTGGTTTGATGAAAATAGCAATTTCCACGTCCATGTTTTTCCAATTGTGGCTCTTGAATTTGTATAATCTGAATGATTGAGCGAAATGTGTTCATCTGGATAAGCCTCTATTTGCCAACTTATTTCAGCAACACATATGGCTACCTCTTCCATAAGTCCTTACAATTTTGAAACGACATCCTTCGTCAAGTAAGCACTCTGTGATTTCTTTGAAACAATCTCTGACTTGATTGAAGTTAGGGTTAATAACTTCACCCCATTCTTCCATACATTCCGCAATGAATATCGGAAGGTGGGAGTGCTTTACGCGATGGTGACGTGCCATTTTATGTGAGTCTTCAAGATTGACTACTGCTGCTGTGGAACAATTGTATTCAGGTTCATCATAATCATGCAAATCCACACAAACCACGAGTTGACCTGATATATTGAATCCGACATATATGTCCATTACTAAAGGCTGATCTTCATCAGAACTCATTATATGACAGCAGGGAGAATATAAGCTGTCGCTGATATGTTTTCCCATATTGATTAAAAGTTTACGCCCGAAACCATTGACTGTATGGCTTCGGGCTTTGGTTGTTAACTAATGTCGGCTAAGTTAAATTGTAAAGCCGACTCTCGGTCGGGAGGTCGTTGTCGGCTTTGCTACGGGTGCAGTTGCAGGTATGTCCACTTCTCGTATTTCGGTGAGGGATATATCATCCGTCAATCCCTCACTAATGACCCTGACAGCCATTGAGGGTAGTATCTCGGTCTGAATCATATTCATTACGAGACGGGCATTGCCGAAGTTTTTCTCCCGTTGTGCATAGTCGGCTTTAAGACGAGTAATCAGAGCTTTATGCGCACCGGAAGTCAGAGTATAATTGTTTTGTGAAAGATAATTCTCCGCAATCTCCATCAGCTCTGCTTCTGTGAAATCATCAAAAGTGTAGATGTTGCTGTCAGGAATACGCGACTTGAATCCGGGGTTCATATCGAACATCCGTTTCATCTCGTCGGGATACCCAGCAAGGATAAGCATCCAGTCACGGTTGGTGTCATCAGAGAGTGCCGTCAGTAGGGTCTCAATGACAAATTTGCCCGGATCACGCGGGTCATTGGGCTGATAGAGTTGATATGCTTCATCAATAAACAATATACCGCCTTGCGCTTTCTCTATGGCTTCCAAAGTTTTCTCTGACTCTGAGTTATAGTTTTGCCCAAGAAGCGAAGCTCGTTCACGTACCACTACGTGGCCTTCAGAGAGTACACCTGCCTGAAACAGCATTTTCCCTATCAGCTTCGCAACTGTTGTTTTGCCTGTGCCGGGTGAACCGAGAAACATCGAATGTAACGGCGAGATGGCTACAGGTAGTCCTTTATCAGACCGCATCTTATTGAAGCGCACCACACGCTCATATACGGCCAGTTTCTCTTTTACCGCACGAAGTCCCGTAAGATGGTCGAGTGACAGGGCCGGTTCGCATTTCACTTCGGGTGCTTCTTCCGACGAGTCTTCAACGTCCTCACTTTCGTCAGTAAGCGACGCATCTTCGTCGTATAATTCTTCGAGTTGTGAAGCGAGAAATTTGTCAATGGCATCTTCAAGAGGGTCAACTTCGAATGTGGCATCCGACTCGCCATTTCGATTAAGACGTTTGTCTACCAGAGCTTTTGCCTGATGTGAGGAATACTCGTCCATCGGCTCGATGTCACTTCCAAACCAAACACCGCGTATATCCTCGTCGCTCAAAGTGTCAAAGACGAAGCCGGCAATAGGATATTCCATACAGAGGAGTTCGGCATAAAACACTCCGTTAATTTCATCGGCTGTCTCGAAGGGACATTCAACTGTCCAGCGATTGTCCTTATAGCTGTCAAGATTGCGACAGAATGGTTCCTTGAAGAATGCCTTTACATATTTTCCATCAGGATAGTAAAGTCTTACCTCAAGTTCGGGCATCACTGCCGAAAGTCGGCAACAATTTTCGGGAGCAACGGTGAAGCGCACAAGGTATTCGTGTGCGTCTACGGTGTTAAGTGACTTGAACACATTGTCGCTCCATGAAGGGCGAATCCCTCCATCGCAAATCTGATACCACATAGTTGGGTCGCCCATTGTTGATTTGTCAAGCAGATGGATTATGCTTTCAGTAAGGGGTAGTCCTGCGTTTTCATCGCGTACCACAAGTTTATAAGTGTGGTCACTGACGATGCCCGACGTTTCAGCAGGAAAGTGGATGAAGTAGTCCTTGAAGCCATCGGCAGCAAGATTTATCCTTACTCTTTGAGTGGCCACCTCGCATCGCATAGTCATGTCTACGAGCGTCAGCGAAATGTTTCGGCGAGCACCCTTGTCGAAGCGGTTATTCCACACTTCAACCTTGACGGCAATACCGGCAAAGTTTTTGTCAACAAGGAAATCATGACGATTATCGTAGGGGAATTGTTCGATGAAAACCAGATCATCAGTTTCATCGCAGTTGTAGGTGTAGAATTGGATTATTTCTACTGATATGGGTGATTTTCTTTTCATGTTCATACAGTTTTTTGGGGGGAGCGTGATGCCACGCCCCCGGTTAATACTTCATTTTTCCTGATCTCAAAGCCGAAGGCCTACCTCCGGCGCACCAGCCAACATGTCAATGTACTCCCTGCTCCGACTGCCGGAAATATGGATGCGACAAGACGCACCACGGGCTGTCGGGGCATTTCTGCGGTTGAAAAATGTTGGTGGGGAAACTATGCACACCTCATCTCCGCGCTGCCGGGAGGGGCAGCACCGCCGAATTTGCTGTTGTCGAGATGTAGATGCTTCATAGTTGAAAATGAAGTAATTAACTGTATGAAATGAGTCGCGCCACAAAGGGTTGTTACCCATCATGGCGCAAAGTTAACAATAAATTTTGTTTTTCCAAAGCATTAATCAGAAAATCTGCGGGAAATCTGCGAAAATATAAATCAACTTTCTGTAATAAAACTTCACGAAGGATTTTTCCGAAAAACTTTGAAGTGGAAGGTTTAATTAAGGGCCGTAAGCTACAATGTTCTGATATACGTATAATCGGTTATGCATTCCTCGCTATTGCAAATTATAACATGGCCCCTTAACAAAGGCATAGTATCTAATACCCGCTGAACCCTATGAATTAGCTCATTATCTTCTATCCGATGAAGAGTGGAATCGGAATGTTTTTCATAAAAAAGATTATTACATTTTAAGAAGAGATTGTCCACTCGGGAAAACAATTTGAAAAATGATAAAATTGCAGACTCGGTAACCGATGCATCATAAACATGAGTAACGATAGTTGGAATACCAGCGTTTAATCCTAGTTTTATTGATTTGAATACATTATCCCAACATAAAGATTTGTTTATACACTGGCTAGTATGTTGAGCCGTTACAAAATCAAGTCCTTTGAGCGAAACTGCGAGTACATCAACAAGCTTTCTGTCTATTATCTTTCCTACAATATCCGGACGCGAACCGTTTGTGTCTAGGTAGATGAACCCTCCTAAATCGCGTATCACTTCCATATCATCAATTAGCTTCGGGTTTAACGTTGGTTCACCTCCGGTAAACTTAAAAGCATTCCCTTGCATTAATAGCTGCGACACTACATAAACAAACTCTTCTGTATCATAGCTATAGAATTCAGAAGAATCACGTTCCTTAATATTGCAAAAGCCACATGAATAATTGCACTTATCATAAACTATTGCATGTACTTTTTCTGCACGTTTTTCAACGTGAGGATAAATATGTGAGAAATAGGAGGGTCTAATAGAGTATGCCATAACAATTTATTTGGGTAATCAAAATATGTACGTCAGAATTTAATAATCTGACGTACATCCTGTCTTCAGACATACTTAAATTTAAGAAGTTAAGCATGTCCAATCTTATCACTGGGAAAATGAGCAGTGATATGACAGTTCTGTGCGGACAACCTTGTTGGCGGTCACCTTCACAGCCTTTGCTTGGGGCTTTTCGTACTTTTTCATATCGAAAATATTATAGCACACTCTCTTACTGCGTCAAAAGAGATTGCGCTGGGTTAGAAATTAACGCAGTTAATCAAAGTCAATATTCATTGGGATACAATCTATAAAGAGCATGGGCTCTTCGTTGCAAAGTTTTCTTCTATAACGTTCAATTAAATTGAACTTTAGCATTTTTTCAAAGCGGGATTTACAATGAAGATGTCTCAAAGGACAGATTGAAAATGGAGTACAC